>Ga0335083_10009332_pt1 | contig 11909 bp, 10 predicted proteins | sample Lox_Sample_42_FD_206716 | JGI IMG/M metagenome (GOLD analysis project Ga0335083, IMG submission 206716) | Soil microbial communities from Loxahatchee National Wildlife Refuge, Florida, United States - Lox_Sample_4.2 | ecosystem: Environmental > Terrestrial > Soil > Wetlands | place: USA... | reverse complement strand
TGCTGCGCGAGCGCGAGCACCATATCGCCAAGCTCGAACAGGAGGTAGCGACGAAGAACCAGTGGCTTGATAAGGCCCAGCGCGACCTGGCCGAATTCGACCGCGAGCAGAAGAAGCTGATGGCGATCTGCGACCAGCAGAAGGAAGAACTGGAGCGCAGCAATCGCTGGGCGGAAGAGCTGAACGCCGAGTTGGCGGAGCGGTGCGCGCGCATCAACGAACTGCAGGAGGAGCTGATCCGCGACCAGGAAAACGCGCGTCGCGTCGTGGATGGCTTCAATGTGAAGATCGCGGCGCTGGAACAGGAGAACCGCGAAAAGACGCAGTGGGCTATCGACACGGAGACGCGCCTCTCGGCCGAGATCCGGCAGCAGACCGCGGAGTTGGTGAAAGCGGTGGCGGCACTGGAGCAGACCGAGAAGGAACTCCAGGCACGCACCGAGTGGGCGCAGGGGCTGGATGAAGAGAAGCGGCGCCTGGAAGACCAGCTCACGCTGGTGCGCGCGTCGCGGTGGGTGAGGTTGGGCCGCAAGGTGGGCGTGGGCCCGGCGCTCTGACATGGCCCTGCTGAAACGCTTTCTGCGGGCGCTGCCGCTGCTCGTGATCTCGCCCTTCCTGGTGCTGATCAGCTTCCTGGCACTGATGCTGACGGATCTGCTGACCCGCCGTGGGACAGGCCTTCAGCCCGTCCAGGCACGCTCAAGCGCGCCCGCGGCCGTGACCGTCGTCATCCCGAACTGGAACGGCCGGGACCTCCTCGAAAAGTACATCCCGTCGGTGATTGCCGCGCTCGCCTCGAATCCCGCAAACGAGATTCTGGTGGTGGACAACGGCTCGACCGACGGCAGCGCGGACTTCCTGCGCGAGCGGTTCCGCGAAGTGAATGTGCTGGCGCTGCCGGAAAACCTGGGCTTCGGCGGCGGCAGCAATGCGGGATTCCGCCAGGCGAAGAACGACATCGTTGTGCTGCTGAACAGCGACATGCGGGTGGCGCCGGACTTTCTCGCGCCGCTATTGGAGGGTTTCCGCGATCCCGAGGTGTTCGCAGTTTCCTGCCAGATCTTCTTCAGCGATCCGGCGAAGGTGCGCGAGGAGACCGGACTGACGCAGGGCTGGTGGCAGGACGGAAGCCTGAGGGTGCGCCATCGCGTGGATGCAGCAGTAGATGATCTGTTCCCCTGCTTCTACGGCGGCGGGGGCAGTTGCGCGTTCGACCGCGCGAAATTCCTCGAGTTGGGCGGCTTCGACCGGCTGCTGGAGCCGTTCTACCTGGAAGACACCGACCTCGGCTACATGGCGTGGAAGCGCGGCTGGAAGGTGCTGTACCAGCCGCGCAGCGTGGTCTATCACGAGCATCGCGGAACCATCGGGAAGAAGTTCACGCCGGAGTTCATTCAGGGCGTGCTGCGCAGGAATTTCCTGCTTTTCTGCTGGAAGAACATTCACGAATGGCCGCGTCTGGCGGGCCACTTCTTTTTTTTGTGGGCGGGCGCGGTGCTGACGGTGTTCTTCGGCGATCTCCCGTTACGCGCCGACCTGCCGTCGCTCTGGCGCGCGTTCCGGAAGCTTCCGCGCGCGGTGCGGTCGCGGCGCCGCGCCCGCACGCTGGCCGCCATCAGCGATTCCGAAGCCTTCCGCCGGCCGCTAGGCGGCTACTACCGCGACCGGTTCGCGGCGCTCGAAGCAGTGCCGGAGCGGCCGCGCGTTCTGTTTGTCTCGCCATACCCGATCTGCCCGCCGGTTCACGGGGGCGGGGTCTTCATGTACCAGACGCTGCGGGAGATGACGAAACTGACCGACGTTCACGTGGTAGAACTGCTGGATTGGCCGTCGGAGGAGGCGGCCAACGAGGAGCTCCGCACGTTCTGTGCGTCGGCGGAGTGGCTGGTGCGCCCCAGCGGCAAGCCTAGCGGGATGGCTTCCATCGAGCCTCACGCCGCGCGCGAATTCGCCAACGAGGACCTGGAATGGCTGCTGCATCGACAAATTTATGTGAAGCAGATTGACGTGGTGCAGCTCGAATACACGCCCCTGGCGCAGTACCGCTGCGACTTCCAGCGGATTCCGATGGCGCTGTTCGAACACGATGTCTACTTCCAGTCGATCGGCCGGGGGCTCGGGCACGTGATCGGCGCCATCGACCAGCTCAAAGCGCGGATGGAATACCTGCGGGCGCTGCGTTTCGAGCTGCACGCATTGCCGGCATTCGACCAGGTGCAGGTGTGCACGCCGGCCAACCGCGAGTACCTGCTGGGGTTTCTTCCGCGGCTCGCGCCGAAGATGCGCGCCGGTCTGCGCGCGGGGATCGATACGAGCCGCTACCAGTTTCGCCCGCGCGGGCGCGAGCCGCTCACGATGCTGTTTCTGGGGAGCTGGCGGCACGACCCGAATCGCATCGCGGTGGACTGGTTCATGCGGCACGTGATGCCGCTGATCACGGCGGAGGAGCCGCGTGCCAAGCTGACCATCGTGGGCAGCGATCCGCCGGCGCCGCACCTCTATGCCGACTATGCGGCGCACATGGAGATGCTGGGGTTCGTCGAGGACGTGCGCGATCCCCTGGCGCGGTACTCGCTGTTCGCGTGTCCGATTCTGAGCGGGTCCGGCGTGCGGGTAAAGCTGCTGGAGGCGTTCGCGGCCGGGATTCCGGTGGTGTCCACGCGGGTGGGCGCGGAGGGCCTGGCATCGAAGGATGGCGAGTTCTGCGCGCTGGCCGACGATCCAGCGGGTTTCGCGGCGCGCGTGGTGGCGCTGTTGCGTGACCCGGAGAAGGCCGCCGCCATGGCGCAGCGCGCGCGCGCCGAGGTCGAGGCCAACTGGGATATGGCGGTGATCACGCGCCGGCTGGTGGACGGCTATCGCGAGCTGGTGAGGGAGAAGCGGCGATGAGCGGCTACTTCCGGTTCAGCTCTTTCTTCAAGCGGCTTACAATATCGGAGGCGGTGCGATCCATCTGCCTGGAACTGGCATCCCTGGGCAAATCGTATGTCGACCACACGACCTGCTTGGTTTTGGCGTCCACCAGAAATACGGTGCCCCTGGAGCGGCCGAATGAGCTCATGGATGACGGATTCTCCAGCTTGTTGACGGTATCGCTGAGGAACGGAATCGGCTCCGCGGGGGCGGCAGCGTCGGCTTTTGCGCCCTTTTCGGCCTTTTCCGGCTTCGGTGGTGGTTCGGGTTTCTCCTCGGGCTCGGGCGGCGGGAAGAGGTCGTTCATCTTGGCTTCGAAGCTCTCGCCGATCTGGTCGGTGAAAATGGCGTCGGCCATCTTGGGGTCGGTTACGATCTGGAACAGGTGCTCGTTGGTGATCCGGTTGGCCAGGTATTGGTCGAGCCCCTTCGACATTTTCAGGAGATACACGTTCTTGACGGCGGCCAGGTCCGTGCCGAAAGCAAGCGCCGCCGAGCCGCAGAGGAGTACCGCAAGCCGGTGCATACACTTCATGATATCGAGACGCACGGTGGGGGGAAAAAGACGGGCCAATGTATAAGTCCCAGTCGATCACCGTCATCATTCCCTGCCTGAACGAGGAGCAGGGCATCGAGAACGTCCTGCGTGCCATGCCCGATTTCGTGGATGAGGTGGTAGTGGTGGACAATAACTCGACCGACCGCACGAGCGAGGTCGCAGCTTCGCTGGGGGCCAAGGTCGTGCGCGAGGAGGTCCGCGGCTACGGGCGCGCCTACAAGCGCGGCTTTACCTGCGCAACCAGCGACATCATCATCACGCTGGACGGCGACCACAGCTATCCCGTGGACGCGCTCTCCTACCTGATCGAGGCGTTCCTGCACCTGGAGGTGGATTTCCTGAACGCGTCGCGATTCCCGGTGCGCGACTCGCACGCCATGAGCTTCAAGAACAAGTTCGGCAACCTGGTGCTGTCGCTGGCAGTCTCAATCCTGTTCTTCCGCTGGGTGCGCGATTCGCAATCGGGCATGTGGGTGCTCCGCCGCTCCATCCTGAAGGACATGAAGCTGGAGAGCGACGGCATGGCGTTCAGCGAGGAGATCAAGATCGAAGCGCTGGTGAACCCGAACGTCCGGTTCGGCGAGATATCGATCATGTACTCGTCGCGGCTGGGAGAGACCAAGCTGAACGCGTGGCGCGACGGTTTCGCCAATCTCGCCTTCCTGCTGAAGAAGCGCTTCCTGCGATGAGCATCAGCGCCATCGTGCCGGTATGGAATGGCCGCGACCTGCTGGCGCGCCTGCTGGATTCGCTGGACAAACAGACGCTGCGTGCCCAGGAGATCCTCGCGGTGGACAACGGCTCGACCGACGGCGCGCCGGAACTCGCCCGCGCCCGTGGAGCACGCGTGATCCCGATGGGCCGCAATGCCGGGTTCGCGCCGGCGGTGAATCGCGGCATCAAGGAGGCCAACCACGAGTGGCTGGCGATTCTCAACAGCGATGTCGAGCTTGCGCCGGACTACGTCGAGAAGCTGGCCGCCGCGTCGGCGCCGTTTGCAACCGGAAAAATCCTGAGCCCTGCGGGTTCGATTGACGGGACTTTCGATCTGACAACGCGCGGCGGGGCGACGTGGCGCGCCGGCAACGGCATGGCGGACGGGCCCCCGTTCGATACCGCATGCGACATTTGCTCCGCGCCGTGGACCGCGGTTCTGTTCCGCTCCGAGGTCTTCGCGCGCGCGGGCCTGCTCGAGGAGGCGTTCGAAAGTTACCTGGAAGATGCGGATTTCGGTTTGCGGTGCGCGGGCCTCGGCATCCTCGGGCGGTATGTTCCCGAGGCCCGTGCCATCCATGCGGGAAGCGCCAGCCTGGGCCGCTGGCATCCCGAGACGGTGCGCCGGATCGCACGCAACCAGCTGTTTCTCGCGGCGCGGCATCCCGCGGCCGGGCTGCCGTGGCCTTCGCTCGCGGCTCAAGCTCTTTGGGGCGCCGTCGCGGTTCGCCACGGCGCGGGTCTGGCCTGGCTGAGCGGCAAGTGGGAGGGGATTCGCCGTTTCTCCGCCCTGCGGCGGCGGGCGCCCGTCTATGACCGTATCTTAGTCGAAGAAATTGTGCGATCCAACGAACAGTTCATCCGCGAAACCAACGCAGAAACTTACTGGAGGCTGTATTTTATGCTCACTGGTGGGGCAAAGTGACACATGCCGGATACCGGCATCATCGTCGTTACTTATAACTCTGCCTGCCACATCGGTGCCTGCCTGGACGCGGCGATGGCCACGGGCGCGGAGATTGTCGTGGTGGATAACGCGTCTTCCGACGGCACGGTCGCCGAAGTGACGCAGCGGCCGGTGCGTCTGATCGCCAATCGCGAAAATCGCGGGTTTGCGGCGGCCGTGAATCAAGCGTTTGTTGTATTAAACTCCCAGTACGTTCTACTCCTGAATCCCGATGCGATTCTCCGCAGTACTCTGGATCCGCTGCGCGAAGCCTGCGATCTGCCGGAATCCGCCGGGGCGGGAGGGAGGCTTGTGGACGCAAATGGACGTCCTCAGACCGGATTTATGGTGCGGGCGCTGCCCACTCCGGCTGCGCTGATTTTGGAAGCTCTCGTGCTAAACCGGGTCTGGCCGGAAAATCCAGTGAATCGGCGCTACCGATGTTTGCATCAGGACTTATCCATACGCTGCGAGGTGGAACAGCCGGCGGGGGCGTTTCTCATGGTGAGACGGGCCGTGTGGGAAGAGTTAGGGGGACTGGACGAAAGATATTTCCCGCTGTGGTTCGAGGACGTGGATTTCTGCCGGCGGATTCAAGATCGGGGTTTCCGGCTTTATTACGTACCCGAAGCCGTTGCAATTCATACAGGTGGTCACTCCATTGGTCAACTGGGAGTGGAGATGCGGGCGGTTTATTGGTATCGTAGTCTTCTACGCTATTCATTTAAGCACTTCGGCCCGGCGGCATTCCGGGCGGTGTGCCTGTCTGTAGTAACGGGCTCCGTTTTCCGCAGTGTCGCGGAATCAGTATGGCAGCGCAGTTTGCGGCCACTCGCCGCATATGCAAAGGTCGCGTGGTTTGCAGGTCGTGGGTTGGTGTTCGGTTCACTGGATTAGTGACGTGTTCCAGATCAGATTCTCAGGTTCTTTTTCATGGTTCACAACGACTTCGTCTCGGTCACGATCGTGACCTACAATAGCGGCCGGTTTATCAAACGCTGCCTTGAATCCGTTCTCGCCCAGCGATACCCGCACAAAGAGATCATCGTCGTGGACAATGCGTCCAATGACGGCACGATCGACATCCTGGAACAGTTCGAGGATCGCTGCCGGATTCAATACAACAGCGAGAATGTCGGATTCGCCGCCGCGCAGAACCAGGCAATCCGCATGTCCGGCGGGCAGTGGGTGCTGACCCTGAACCCGGATGTCCTGCTGCTGCCGAACTTCATCCAGGCGCTGGTGGACGCCGGCCAGTTCGATCCCAAGATCGGCACCGTGTGCGGCAAGCTGCTTACCATGACGAGCCATTTCGAGATTCCCGAAAAGCCTGTCGTGGATTCCACCGGCATTTACTTCAACCCCATGCTGCGCCACCTGGATCGCGGCAGCCAGGAAGTCGACAACGGCCACTACCTGCACTATGAGTACGTGTTCGGCGCCACGGCAGCCGCGGCGCTCTACCGCCGGGCGATGATCGAGGACGTTTCGCTCGACGGAGAGTTCTTCGACAGCGATTTCTTCGTGTACCGCGAGGACGCCGACGTGGCGTGGCGCGCCCAGCTGATGGGCTGGAAGTGCCTGTACGCACCGTACGCGCGCGGCTATCACGTGCGCAAAGTTCTTCCCGGCAATCGCCGCGCCCTACCGCCGGAGATCAACATGCACTCGGTGAAGAACCGGTTCCTGATGCGCATTAAGAACATCTCACCGCATTTGTACTGGCGCAACTGGTTCTCGATCACGGCGCGCGACCTGATGGTGGTGATGTGCTGCCTGGTCTGGGAACACACATCGCTGAAGGCGTTCTGGTATCTGGGTACAAACCTGCGCCGCGTTCTGGCCAAGCGCAGGATGATTCAAGCGCGCCGCCGGGTCGACGACAAGTACATCGCGGCCTGGTTCCAATACGCGCCGGTCAGCCACAAGGCGCCCAAGAAAATGGTCCGCGTCCTGTCACGTTCCGAGACGGCCAGGACGTAGGTCCGGGGTGGGGCGGGCCTGCACCCGCCGCTCTCATGCACATCGCCCTTCTCGGCACGCGCGGCATTCCGGCCAATTACGGCGGCTTCGAGACTTTCGCGGAAGAGTTGTCCACGCGCCTGGTGGAGCGCGGCCACGCGGTCACGGTATATTGCCGCGAGCGCCACGCTGAGCCCGTGTACCGCGGCGTCCGGCTGCAGTATCTGCCGACCATCCGGCACAAGTATTTCGACACCATCGCGCACACGGCCATATCCACGGCGCACCTGCTGGCGCACCGCGCCGACGTGGCCCTTTACTGCAACGGGGCCAATGCGATCTTTACGCCGTGGCCGCGGCTCACCGGCATCCCGGTGGCGCTGAATGTGGACGGAATCGAGAGGAAGCGCAAGAAGTGGAACCGCCTGGCGCGCGCGTGGTATCTCGTCTCCGAGTGGCTGACCAAGTTCTGCCCCAACGTCGTGGTCACCGACGCCCGCACCATTCAGGACTACTACCGAAGCCGGTATCGCAAGCAGAGCGCCTTCATTCCTTACGGCGCGGCCATCGGGAAGGTGCCGACCAGCGAAGTCCTTGCCCGTCTGGACCTCGAACCCGGGCAATACTTCCTCTACGTGAGCCGCATGGAGCCGGAAAACCACGCGCTCGAGGTCTGCCAGGCGTTTTCGTCGCTGGTTACCGTCATGAAGCTGGCCCTGATCGGTCACGCTCCCTATGCCGACGAGTACGTGCGCCGCGTGCGCAGCATTCCCGACCCGCGCGTGGTGATCCCCGGGGCGATTTACGGGACCGGCTATCACGAGCTCCAGTCGCACTGCTTCGCCTACATCCATGCCACCGAGGTCGGCGGGACGCATCCGGCATTGATCGAGGCCATGGGCCGCGGAGCGCTAGTTCTGTACCGCAACACGCCGGAGAACGCCGAGGTCGCGGGCGACGCCGGTATCCCGTTCGAGCCCGAAGAACTCCCCGCCAAGCTCCGCCTGGTTCTCACCATGAGCGAATTCGACCGCGAGAAACTGCGCCGCAGGGCCGTGGAACGTATCCGCGAGCACTACTCGTGGGATACCGTTACAGATGCCTACGAGCGCCTGCTGACCGGGCTCAAACCGCCTTCCCGTTAATCGTTACGCCTTCGACGATCAACCCTTCGACGTTCTCCATCACGTTGGGACGCGCGGCATTCTCGAAGATGCAGTCGCGGATGCGCACATCGCGCACCGGCGCGTTCTTGAACCCGCGCAGCGTCCACGCGGTCTGGCTTTTCTTGCAGGTGAGGTTGACCACCTCCACATCGCGAACCACCGGCGTGAAGGCTCCTCTTTCACCTTCCTCGTAGTAGAAATCGACCTCGATGGCCGGTCCGGCCACCTGCCCGGCCTGCACGTTGCGCAGGTAGACGTGCTCGATCACGCCGCCGCGCATGGCGTTGTTCTTGAAGCGGAGCACGCGGTCCAGGTTGGGGCTGTCCATGCGGCAATCCTGCGCGAAGACGTAGCGGATGCCGCCGGAGCACTCGCTGCCCATGGTCACGCCGCCGTGGCCGTCTTTCATCACGCAGTTCTGCACGATGATGTTCTCGCTCGGCGTATGCAGGCGGCGCCCGTCGGCGTTGCGCCCGCTCTTGATGGCGATGCAATCGTCGCCGGTATCGAAGGTGCAGCCTTCGATGAGCACATCGCGGCTGGACTCCGGGTCGCAGCCGTCGTTATTCGGCCCGTGGCTGATCACCTTCACGTTTCGGACAGTCACGTTGGTGCTGAGCACCGGGTGGATCTCGTACATCGGCGAATTGGTGACGGTCACACCCTCGATCAGCACGTTGGTGCAGCGGTAGGGCTGCACGAACATGGGCCGGAGGCAGGCGCCGTCGCCAAAGACGCGCTGCTCAACCGGGACACCGCGCTCCGCCATGCCGACCAGGTCTTCGCGGGCCTTGAGCTGGTTCGGTGTGCCGGGCTTCCAGCCGCCGCGCGCATTGCCTTTCCACGGCCACCAGTGCTCCTGGTCGGACTGCCCGTCGAGCGTACCCTCGCCGGTCACCGCGATGTTGGTCTGATCGAGCGCGTAGACCAACGCAGAATAGTTCATGCATTCCAGGCCTTCGAAGCGCGTGAGCACGATCGGGTAGTACTTCGGGTCGGTGGAGAATATGATGCGGGCGTCTTTTTCGACTACCAGGTTGACGTTGCTTTTGAGATGGATGGCGCCCGAGAGGTACACGCCCGCGGGCACGATCACCCGTCCTCCGCCCGCCCGCGAAGCTCCCTCGATGGCCCTGCGGAAGGCGTCGGTGCAATCGGTCTTGCCGTCGCCCTTCGCACCGTACTTGGAGACGGCGAAACCTTTCGCCGGGAATTTCGGTGCCTGGATGCGCTGGAGGATCTGGGCGTGGAGGGTCCATGGGTCGGGAGCGCCCCAGGCGGTGCGGCGGACGGCAGCAGCCCCGGCCATCGCGGCCAGCAGATTGCGGCGGGTGATGGTGTGCATACGCCCCGATGGTATTTCCCTGCGGGAGGAGCGTCAAGCTAACCTGATCTGGTGGCGCATTCGATTCGCATTCAGCTCGATGACCTGACCTTCGAGGCCCTCAACTGCGTGGCCGACGCCGGGCGGCGCCAGCGCGCGGAGTTCGTCCGCAGAGCCATAGTAAATGCCATCCGGCGGCAGGAGTTTGGGCAGATGCGCAAAGCTTACAAGGCGAAGCCTGAGGCAGTCCCCTACTTCGACTCTTGGACGAATTGGGAGGAATACCAAGCCTGAGAGCCCGGCTTCGGTAGCGCAAGCCTGGAGGTCGGCGCTACTGAATGCGCCTTCACCGCCTGATATCATCGGATTGACCGACCATGCTGACCCTGGAAAAATTCTCTCTCGGCGTCGGAGACCGTTTTGCCCATCAGGCAAAGGCCCAGCTTCGCGCTTGCATGATGGCCGCCGAACGCGGCGCTACTGTCATCCCGGTCTGGAACAAGTCCAATCGCGAGCACCTGATCGTTGGTTCGGAGCCCGCGAGCGTCCGCGCGGCCGCGGATTGCGCGGTCAAAGAGCTCGGCTGGAAGCTTCCGTATCACGTCGACGCGGACCACATCAATCTCTCGACCGTCGACCGCTTTGCCGATGCCAGCGATTTCTACACGCTGGACGTCGCGTCGGCTATCGGTCAGCCGGCGCCGCCCGCCGACGTCGAAGCCTTCGTCGCGCGCCACCCCGAAATCGCCATCCCGCGCGAGACTTTCCTCAATATCGCGAAGAAATACCTGTTTGCCGTGCAGCAAGCGGGCGCCATCTATCGCCACATAGCGGAATTGCGCGGCGACCGGGATTTTATCACCGAAGTCTCCATGGACGAGACCGATTCGCCGCAGACGCCTCCCGAGCTCCTGGTGATTCTCGCGGCCATTGCCGACGAGCAGATCCCCATTCAGACCATCGCGCCCAAATTCACCGGCCGCTTCAACAAGGGCGTGGATTATGTCGGCGACGTCGTCCAGTTCGAAAAAGAATTCACTGAAGACCTCGGCGTGATCACCCAAGCGGTCAAACAGTATCACCTGCCTGCCAATCTGAAGCTCAGCGTTCACTCCGGCAGCGACAAGTTTTCGATTTACGCGCCGATCCGGCGGGCGCTGCGCCGGCACAATGCGGGCGTCCACGTGAAGACCGCCGGCACCACCTGGCTGGAAGAGCTGATCGGCCTCGCCGAGGCGGGCGGCGAAGGGCTGGAGCTCGCCCGTCAGGTCTACGCCAAGGCGTACGCCGACAAAGAGGCGCTCTGCGAACCCTACGCTTCGGTGATCGACATCAGGTACGCCAAGCTACCCCCGCCCGACACCGTCGATACCTGGAGTTCGGAACGCTACACCTCCGCACTTCGCCACGATCAGCGGAACCCGGGCTTCAACGCGGATTTCCGGCAACTGCTGCACGTCGGCTATAAGGTGGCCGCAAAGATGGGTGACAAGTACCTCCAGATGCTCGACGCCTGCGAAGCCACCATCTCGCGCAACGTGACCGAGAACCTCTTCGAGCGTCACATCCGGCCGCTTTTCCTGGAGCGGTAGATGCGCCTGTTCCCGATGGTGCTCGCGGTCGTTGCGCTGCGTGCGCAGGATACCCGTGCAGTTAGCGAGCCGGTGATCCCGCCCGCGTGCGTCACTCTCACAGCAGCGCTCGCCGCGGCGGACAACAACCGCACCATCGTCGAGGCCGACGAATCGAAGCTCGATACTACACGCATTCAGCAGGCCCTGGACGCCTGTCCGGCCGGCAGGGCCGTGGTTCTGAAGTCCGATAGCGCGCACCACGCATTTCTCTCCGGACCGCTCGATCTCCGGGCCGGCGTCGCGCTGGTGGTCGATGCCGGGACGATCCTGTTTGCGTCCCGCGATGCCAGGCTCTACGAGGTGCGCCCGGGAAGCTGCGGCATCGTCAGTGACAGTGGGCGAGGTTGCCGCGCCCTGATCAACGGCAACGGAATCTCCGGCGCCGCCATCATGGGAGAAGGCGCCATCGACGGCCGCGGATGGGCCAAGGTGCTGGGCAAGACCGTCTCCTGGTGGGAACTCGCCGAGGAAGCGCGCAAGGGCGGCAACCAGAACTGCCCGCGCATCGCCGTGCTCGACCGCTGCGACAACTTCACGCTCTACCGCATCACGCTGAAGAACTCGCCCAACTTCCACGTCTCCTACCGCAACGGCGACGGCTTCACCGCTTGGGGAGTGATCATCAAGACTCCGCGCACCGCGCGCAACACCGACGGCATCGACCCCGGCCCCGCCAACAACGTCACCATCA
>Ga0335083_10009331_pt1 | contig 11910 bp, 9 predicted proteins | sample Lox_Sample_42_FD_206716 | JGI IMG/M metagenome (GOLD analysis project Ga0335083, IMG submission 206716) | Soil microbial communities from Loxahatchee National Wildlife Refuge, Florida, United States - Lox_Sample_4.2 | ecosystem: Environmental > Terrestrial > Soil > Wetlands | place: USA: Florida... | reverse complement strand
TCGCCCGCCGCATAAGACGCCAGGCGCGGCGCGTCATCGCCCTCCGCGACCGCGACGGCGCTGTTGGTCGTGCCGAAATCGATGCCCACCGCGCGCATGATCCGCCTCCCCGATGGCTCACTCGATCCCGGAAATGCACGACGCCCCGCCCCGCGCGAGGCGGGGTGGGGTGTCGTCGATCTCCGGACGCACGAAGCCCGCTCCGCGTTTCGCGGGGCGGGCCCTCTCGTCGCGCGGGAGGATGGGGCGGGTCGCCTCGGCGCGCAAGAGCGCGGTCATGCGCCGGGATGGGCTGGCGAGCCGAAGATCGCTCGGGGCGCCGCGCTGGCTCTCGGCTAGCGCGCGTCGATCCGCGCGCGGGCCAGGAGCTCCCGGTTCCAGCCGGCGTCTCCGAACAGGCGCTCCGACACCTTCGCGCGTCGATAGTAGAGGTGCAGGTCCTGCTCCCAGGTGAAGCCGAGCCCGCCGTGGATCTGGATGCCGTCGCCCGTGACCTTCACGTAGGCGTCCGACGCGAGCGCCTTGGCCGTGCAGGCAGCGGCGTGCGCGCCGGGCTCCTCCGCGTCCACCGCCCAGGCGGCGTACCAGGTGGCGGAGCGCGCGCCCTCGATGGCGAGCAGCATGTCGGCCAGCCGGTGCTGGATCGCCTGGAAGCTCCCGATCGGACGTCCGAACTGCTCGCGGGTCGACGCGAACGCGACGCTCATCTCGAGCACGCGCTGCGCGCCGCCGAGCATCTCCGCGCAGAGCGCCACCTTGGCGCGGTCCGCGACGCGCCGGCAGGCGTCCTCGCCTCGCGCCACGAGCGCGTCGGCCGGCACCGCGACGTCGTCGAGGCGGACCGTTGCCGCCCTGCGCGTCGCGTCGAGCAGTGCGGTCGGCGCAACCGCGAGCCCGCGCGCCCGCGCATCGACGAGCAGCAAGGCGGGCTCGCCCGACTCGAGACGGGCAGCGACCACCAGCCAGTCGGCGTCCTGTGCGTCCAGCACGAAGCGCTTGGAGCCCGAGAGGCGCAAGCCCCCGCCGGCGCGCCGCGCCGCGAGGTGCACGCCGCCGGCGTCCCAGCGCTCGGGCTCCTCGATCCACGCGAGCGCGGCGCGCTCGTCGCCGCGCGCGATCGCGCCGAAGTGACGGCGCCTCTGATCCTCGTCGGCGCTGAGCTCGATCGCGGCACCCGCGAGCGCGACGGTCGAGAGCAGCGGCCCCGGCAGCAGCGCGCGTCCGGTCTCCTCGAGGAGCACCGCCAGCTCGAGCAGGCCGAGGCCGGCGCCGCCGTGGGCCTCGGGAACGCAGAGCCCGAGCCAGCCGAGCTCCGCCATCCGCTTCCACAGCGCGTCGGGCAGGCGGCGCGGCTCCTCGATCTGCTCGCGCACGAACGACATCGGGCACTCGCGCGCGAGGAAGTCGCGTGCGCTGGCGCGCAGCAGCTCCTGCTCCTCGCTGAGCCGGGCGTCCATTCCGGTCGGCCGACCTCCCCGCCAGCAATCTCGCGGCCCTGCTCGCGGCCGGCGCGACTCTGAGGCATCGTCGATTCGATGGCAAGCCCGCGCCCGAGCTGCCGCCCCGGATGACGAAGCCGTTCCGCGTCCTGCCCCAGGTCGGGGCCGGCAACGAGCACTTCTGGACCGGTGGCGCGCAGGGCGAGCTCCGCCTGCTGCGCTGCGCCGCGTGCCGCCATTGGATCCATCCGCCGGCGCCGATCTGTCCGCGCTGTCTGTCGCGCGACGTCCGGCCCGAAGCCGCGAGCGGGCGCGCGCGGCTCGCGACCTACACGGTGAACCATCAGCCCTGGATCCCCGGCTTCCCGCCGCCGTACGTGATCGCGATCGTCGAGCTCGAGGAGCAGCCGGGGCTGCGCCTCACCACCAACGTGGTGGACTGCGCAGTCCCGGAGCTGCGGATCGGGATGCCGCTCCGCGTCGTCTTCGAGCAACACGATGATGTGTGGATTCCGCTGTTCGCGCCGACGGCGGGCGGCTGATGGAGAGCCCGGAGCGGCGCGCGGCGATCACGGGGATCGGGCAGTCGGCCGTCGGCCGGCGTCTCGGCCGCGACCCGATGGACCTGACGCTCGACGCGTGCCTCGCCGCGATCGCCGACGCGGGCCTCGAGCGGGGCGACATCGACGGCCTGGCGAGCTACCCCGGCGGCTGGTTCGGCCCGCGTGGCTTCGCGGGACCGAGCATTCCCGAGCTGCAGGACGCGCTGCGCCTCGAGCTCTCCTGGTATGCGGGCGGACCCGAGCTGCCCGGCCAGCTCGGCTCGGTGATCGAGGCCGTGACGGCCGTCGCCTGCGGCCTCGCCAACCACGTGCTCTGCTACCGGACGGTCTGGGAGGCGACGGCGCAGGGCAAGGGCGGGCGCGCCGGCATCGGGCTGGACGGCGGAGGCGGCGGCGGGGGCAAGAGCTTCCGCGCCGGCGGCTCGCTCCAGTGGACGCTGCCGTTCGGCGCGGCCTCCGCCGCCAACTGGATCGCGATGTTCGCCCAGCGACACTTCTACGAGTATGGCACGACCCGCGAGCAGCTCGGCTGGATCGCCGTGAACGCGCGGCGCAACGCGGCCGGCAATCCGAACGCCGTCTACCGCGACCCGCTCTCGCTCGACGACTACCTCTCCGCGCGCCTGATCTCGACGCCGTTCTGTCTCTACGACTGCGACGTGCCGGCAGACGGCGCGACCGCGGTGATCGTGTCGCGCGCCGAGCGGGCGCGCGGCGGGCGCCGGCCTCCGCTGCGCGTCGAGGCGGTGGGCTCCGCGCTGCGCGGGCGCCCATCCTGGGACCAGTTCGACGACCTCACCACGATGGCGATGCGCGACGCGGGCGCGATGCTCTGGTCGCGTACCGACCTGCGCCCGGCCGACGTCGACGTGGCGGAGCTCTACGACGGCTTCTCGTTCCTCGCGCTCGCCTGGCTCGAGGCGCTCGGCTTCTGCAAGAAGGGCGAGGGCGGGCCGTTCGTCGAGGGCGGCCGTCGCATCGCGCTCGACGGCGAGCTGCCGCTCAACACGCAGGGCGGTCAGCTCTCGGGCGGACGGCTGCACGGCTACGGCTTCCTGCACGAGGCGGCCGTCCAGCTCTGGGGCGAAGGAGGAGCGCGCCAGGTCCCGGGCACGCCGCGCGTGGCGGTCGCTGCGGCCGGCGGCGGTCCGCTCGCAGGCTGCCTCCTGCTCGCGCGGGAGTGAGCGCACGGCGGGCGAGCGGTTGATCGACGCAGTCCGGCGCGGGTAGTGTCCCGCCTCGGAGGACCCCCGATGCCTGCCCTCGAGTTCTGTCGTGCCGAGCGCGACGGCCACGCGCTGCTCGTCACCATCGCCCGGCCCGAGGTGATGAACGCCATCCACCCGCCCGCGAGCTTCGAGCTCTCGCGGGTGTTCGACGACTTCGAGGCCGACCCGGAGCTCTGGGTCGCGATCGTCACTGGCGAGGGCGACAAGGCCTTCTGCGCGGGCAACGACCTCAAGTACCAGGCGGCCGGCCACAAGCTCGAGTGGCCCACGTCGGGCTTCGGGGGCCTCACCTCGCGCTTCGACGGCCGAAAGCCCGTGATCGCGGCGGTGAACGGGCTGGCGATGGGGGGAGGCTTCGAGATCGTGCTGGCGTGCGACGTCGCGATTGCCTCCGAGCGCGCGGTGTTCGCGCTGCCGGAGCCGCGCGTCGGCCTCGCGGCGCTCGCGGGGGGGCTCCACCGGCTGCCGCGTCAGATCGGCTACAAGGCCGCCATGGGGATGCTGCTGACCGGCCGGCGCGTCGACGCCGCCGAGGCGCTGCGCCTCGGCATCGTGAACGAGGTCGTGCCGCCGGGCGAGCTGCTCGCCGCGGCGCGGCGCTGGGTCGCGGCGATCCTCGAGTGCTCGCCGGTCTCGGTGCGCGCCACGCGGCAGGTGGCGCTGGAGGGGCTCGAGCACGCGTCGCTCGAGGAGGCGATGAGCGCGCGCTACGACGCCATCGGCGAGCTCGTCCGCAGCGAGGACTTCCGCGAGGGTCCGCTCGCCTTCGCCCAGAAGCGCAAGCCGAGCTGGAAGGGACGCTAACGCGAACGCATTCCAGCCGGCGTGCCCGGCAGCAGGCCGAGATTGCGGCCGACCCGGACCGGGACGTCGGCGCGACGCGGGTCGTAGATCGCGAAGTCGGGCAGGCCGTCGCCGTCGAGGTCGCCGAGGCTGATGCGCCCGCCGGTGTCGAGCTCCTGGCGCGCCTGGCGTTGCGCGAAGCGGTAGTCGGGACCGCCCAGATACACCTCCAGCGCGGAGCCGTCGCCCGACGCCAGGAGGTCGCGCTGGCCGTCGCCGTTCGCGTCGGCCTCGAGCGTCGGCACGAAGCCGCGGAAGCGGAGCGTCTCGAAGTTCATGCCGAGGCTGAACTCGCGCTCGTAGAGCGGCTTCGCGGCGAACCGCCCCTCCCCGTCGGCGCGGTAGATCGACGCGTCGGCGCCGATCGCCCGCTGCAGGAAGAACTGGGCCAGATCGACGAGGCCGAGCGGCGTCACCACGCGCACGAGCTCGGCGCGGCCGTCGCCGTCGAGGTCGATCAGCTCGTCGATCACCACGCCGCCGCGGTTCTCGAAGATCTGGTCGGGATGCGCCAGGTCCCAGCCGCCGTCGCGATTGCGGTGGATGCGGGTCTGCGTGGTGGCGCGCAGGAGGCCGCCGCTCGAGCGCGTGACGAGGAGGTCGGCGCGGTGGTCGCCGTCGATGTCGGCCACGGCGACGCGCACCAGGCCGGAGTTGCGCACGTGGTCGTCGGCGGAGATCAGGCGCAGCGGGAGCTGGCGGTCGGGGTCGTCCGGAAAGCGGCCGTCGGCGCGCTGCCGGAACACGCGCAGCTCGTGGCGCGTGGAGGCGACGACGTCGGCGCGCCCGTCGCCATCGACGTCGGCGACGTCGAGATGGGGCACGTCGAAGTAGATGTCGATCTCGCTCTCGCTGGCGAGCGGCCCGGGGCGGGGCGCTGCGAAGTAGTTGGCGCGGCCTCCGACGCGCAGCCGTCCGAGCACCTCGCCGTCGGGCCCGAGCACCACGGCCTCGCCGAGCGCGGGGACCAGGAAGCGCACGCCGCCGAGCTCGGGCCGCACGAGCCGCAATCGCTCGATGCCACGCTCGTCGGGCAGGATGGCGGCGGTCGGGGTCACCGGCGATGCGAGCGTGCGCCAGGTCGGCGTGCGCCCCGCGAGCGAGAGCACGCTGAGCCCCTCGCGCTCGAGCAGCACGAGCTCGCTGCCCCGCTGCGCGTCGACGTCGGCGACATCGTAGACGGCGGCGCCGCGCGGCAGCGGCGCCTCGAAGTCGGGCGCGTCCGGAAGCGAGCCGTCGGCAGCCTGATAGCGCACGCGGATGGTGCGCGTCTCGTCCGGGGGCACACCGGCCACGGCGATCACCAGGAGATCGGCGCGCCCATCACCGTCGAAGTCGGCGATCTCGGCGGCGACCGCACGGCCCGCGTTCGGGATCGCCTGCACTGCGAACGGCGCGGCGGACTCTGCCCCCGCGGAGAGGCTCGCAGCGCACGAGAGCAGAATCAGCGCCGCGGGCCGGATCGCCATCGGGCGCGTAGGGTAACGGCGCCGCGCCGATCCGGCTTCCGGCGCAGCGGGCCGCACATCTGGTACGATCGCCGCCGATGAGCGAGCCGGGCGCGCCCCTCGATCCGTTCGACGCTGCAGCGATCGAGCCGGAGACCGCGCAGCTCAACGCCGCGATCGAGGCGGTGCTCGCCCGGACCAAGTCGCTCCACCTGCGCGCGGCGGCGGAGATCCGCGCGGAGCGCGAGCGCGGCGAGGGCATCTGGGGACCGATCGAGAAGGTGGAGGAGGCCCGCGTCCGCGCGCTCCCCGGTCCCGTCGGCGAGGTGCCCGTGCGCGTGATCGCGCCGGATGCGCCGCGCGCGGTCTACCTGCACCTGCACGGCGGCGGCTGGACGCTCGGTGCCGCCCATCATCTCGATGTCTTCAACCTCCGCCTCGCGCAGGAGTGCGGTCTCGCCGTGGTGAGCGTCGACTACCGGCTCGCGCCCGAGCATCCGTATCCCGCCGGGCCCGACGACTGCGAGGCGGCCGCCCTCTGGCTCGCCGAGCACGCCAAGCGCGAGTTCGGCACCGAGCGGCTCCTGATCGGCGGCGAGTCGGCGGGCGCGCACCTCGCGGTCGTGACGCTGCTCCGGCTGCGCGACCGCCACGGCTTCACCGGCTTCACGGGCGCCAACCTGTCGTTCGGCGCCTATGACCTCTCGCTCACCCCGAGCGCACGGCGCTGGGGCGAGCGCAACATCATCCTCTCGACGCCGATCATCGAGTGGTGCACGTCGAACTTCGTCCCGCCCGAGCTGCGCCGGCACCCGGACGTATCGCCTCTCTACGCCGATCTCGCCGGCCTGCCGCACGCGCTCTTCACGGTCGGCACCCTCGATCCGCTGCTCGACGACTCGCTCTTCATGCACGCGCGCTGGCGGGCGGCCGGCAGCCCGGCGGAGCTCGCGGTCTACCCGGGCGGCGTGCACGGCTTCAACGCCTTCCCGATCCCGGTCGCGGCGCGCGCCAACAAGCGCATCGAGCGCTTCCTCCGCATCGCGGCCGGGAGCGTCTGCGGCTGACGTTCTACGGCCGTCGCCTCGAGGCGATCGGCTCCACGCCCGCTCCCGACGCGAGCTCCGCGATCTCCTCGGCCAGCCGCTCGGGCTGCGCGAGGAAGGGCGAGTGGCTGCCCGGGATCTCGACGACGCGGCCGGTCCGCTCGGCCATGCGCCGCTGGGCATCGGGATGGATGGCGCGATCGTCGCGGCAGACGATGTAGCTCGACGGGATCTCGCGCCAACCCACGCGGTCGACCGGTGTCTGGAAGCAGGCGGCGCTGTACGCGCGCAGGCGGTGGATCGCATCGCGCGCGAGCGCTTCGCTGCAGTCGTGGTAGAAGACGTCCGGCGCCTGTGCCGGATCGATGGTGCTCGTCTCTCCGCTGCCGAACACCACGGCCGAAGCGAGCGCCGTCTGCGGGCCCTGCACGATCAGCGAGCCCAGGCTCTCGCCCCGGTCGGGGATGAAGGCGGCGAGATAGACGAGCTGCGCGGCGCCGGCGGCCTCGGCGCTCGCCTGCGTGATCACGACGCCGCCGTACGAGTGACCGCACACGAGGAGCGGTCCGCTGCCGTGGCGGCGGATCGCGGCCGACACGCAGTCGACGTCGGCGCGCAGCGACGTCATCGGGAGATCGGGCGCGACCGCGCGCAGCCCGCGGGCTTCGAGCGCCCGCACCGCCGGCTCCCAGCACCAGGCGCCGTGCCAGGCGCCGTGTACGAGCAACACCGTCGTCATGTCGGCCTCCATCCTAGCGCGCGAGCGGCGCTTGACTCGGAATCGTTTCGGAGCGCATGATGGAGCGCAGGAGGGCTCGCTCCGTGCGCATCTCCCTCTCCTCGACGTGCCTGGCCGGCTGCACGGCGACCGGCGACGCGGCCGCAGGCCTCGGCCTCCCGGCCGCCTCGACTGCTAGACTGCCGAGATCCAACGAGCCGGAGCCACCGACGATGGGCGAGCCGCTGAACCGCATCTCGCGACGCATCACCCAGCCGAAGAGCCAGGGCGCCTCGCAGGCGATGCTCTACGCCACCGGGCTCTCGGAAGCCGACATGGACAAGGCGCAGGTCGGCATCGCGAGCTGCTGGTACGAGGGCAACTCCTGCAACATGCACCTCGGCGATCTCGCGGCGCACGTGAAGGAGGGCGTCGTCGCCGCGGGCCTGGTCGGGATGCGCTTCAACACGATCGGCGTCTCGGACGGCATCTCGATGGGCACCGCGGGCATGAGCTACTCGCTGCCCTCGCGCGACCTGATCGCGGACTCGATCGAGACCGTGATGGGCGCGCAGTGGTACGACGCGCTGGTGGCGATTCCGGGCTGCGACAAGAACATGCCGGGCTGCCTGATGGCGATGGCGCGGCTCGATCGGCCCGCGCTCATGGTCTACGGCGGCACGATCCGGCCGGGCCGCGGCCGCGGCGGCGAGACGCTCGACATCGTCTCGGCCTTCCAGTCCTACGGCGAGTTCGTCGCGCAGCGCATCGATGAGGACGCGCGCTTCGACATCGTGCGCCACGCCTGCCCCGGCGCGGGAGCCTGCGGCGGGATGTACACCGCGAACACCATGGCCGCCGCGATCGAGGCACTCGGCATGTCGTTGCCGGGGAGTTCGTCGACGCCGGCCGAGGACCCCGGCAAGGTCGAGGAGTGCCAGCGGGCGGGCGCGGCGATCCGCAGGCTGCTCGAGCTCGACCTCCGGCCGCGCGCGATCATGACGCGGCGCGCGTTCGAGAACGCGATGGCGGTGGTGAGCGTCCTCGGTGGCTCCACCAACGCCGTGCTGCATCTGATCGCCATGGCCCGCGCGGCGGGCGTCGCGCTCGGCATCGACGACTTCCAGGCGGTCAGCGACCGCGTGCCCCTGCTCGCCGACCTGAAGCCGAGCGGTCGCTACGTGATGGAGGACGTGCACCGCGTCGGCGGCACGCCGGGGCTGATGAAGCTGCTGCTGGAGCACGGCGCCCTCGACGGCGGTTGCATCACCGTCACCGGCCGCACGGTCGCCGAGAACCTGGCCGCGCTTCCCGGGCTGCGCGAGGGGCAGGACGTGATCCGGCCCTGGGACGACCCGATCAAGGCCACCGGCCACATCGCGATCCTGCGCGGCAGCCTCGCGCCCGGCGGCGCAGTGGCGAAGCTCACCGGCAAGGAGGGGCTCGCCTTCTCGGGCCCGGCGCGCGTCTTCGACAGCGAGGAGGACATGCTCGCGGCGGTGGAGCGCGGCGCGATCGACAAGGGCGCCGTGATCGTGATCCGCTACGAGGGCCCGAAGGGCGGCCCGGGCATGCCCGAGATGCTGACGCCGACGTCGGTGCTGATGGGCGCCGGGCTCGGCCCGTACGTCGCGCTCGTCACCGACGGTCGCTTCTCGGGCGGCTCGCACGGATTCATCATCGGCCACGTGGTGCCGGAGGCGCAGGAGGGCGGTCCGATCGCCCTGGTGCGCGACGGCGACCGCATCGCGATCGACGCCAAGAAGCGCAGCGTCGACCTCGAGGTGGCCGCGGACGAGCTGGCGCGGAGGCGCGCGGCGTGGAGCGCGCCTCCGACGAAGGCGACGCGCGGCGTGCTCGCGCGCTACGTTCGCAGCGTGCGCTCCGCCTCCGAGGGCTGCGTCACCGACGAGTAGTGCGGGGGCCGACTCGCGTCGGCCTCCGCACCTCGAACGAGCCCTCTACTGAGGCGCAGTCGGCATGCACGGCTCCGCCGCGCCGTTCGGGATCTCGTACGGCAGGAAGTCGCCGTGCGAGTCGTGCCCGTCGCAGAGCCCGTCGCACAGGTTCACGAGCTGGCCGTCCGGCTTCAGGAACCCGGCGAGCTGATCGAGCTGCGCGGGGATCGTGAGCGTCGCCGCGTGCGGATCGCACTGGTCGACCTGGACGAAGTTCGGCCCGAGCGGCGGGATCTCGGGATCGTCGACCCCGGGGACGAGTCCTCCCGGGTCGTAGACGATCACGGCCGAGTCGAGCGGGCCGGGGAGATCCGGGATCAGCGGCTTCCCGGGCTCGGCGGACCCGATCAGGCTCGGCAGGTGCATCGTGCGGGCCGCGATCTCGGAGGCCTGGTTAGAGACCTGATGGTCGAAGCGGGCGAGCGTGAGCATGATCTTCTTGGGGATCGAGCCCGGCAGCGGCGGCGCGTCGGGGTTCAGTCCCGTCACGTGCGCGACGTAGCCGGCCGGCTCGCCGCGCGTCCAGAGCTCGCCGATCATCGCGAGCAGCAGCTCCTGCGGAAGGATGTCGGGCTGGAAGATCGCGAAGAGCTGCTGCTCGAGGGGCTCGAAGTCGGTCGAGCGCGACAGGAGCATCGAGAAGTTCGAGGATCCGACGTCGATGTTGAAGCGCTCGATGTCGGGCGTCTGCGACGCCACGAACAGGCCCATGATGCCGCCGAGGCTCACGCCCCAGTAGAACTCGGGCTCGCTCGGGCCCGGGAACACGCCCGAGTTGTCGGTGCGCTGGAACCACGAGCTCGAGTTGAACGATCCCTGGCGCATCATGCGCGCCAGGATGAGCGTGTTCGCCTGCGCCTGGCGCAGACGATCGGGCAGCGCGCGGAAGTTGTCGAAGTCGCGGAAGATCGAGCCGAGGAAGCCCTTGAGCTGGAGGATGTTGTCGAAGTCCTGCGAGGCGAGGCCCTCCCAGTCGGTCGCGCCGAGCAGGTTGTTGAAGCTCGTGCTCCCGAGCACCGCCTCGCCCGCCTGATTGACGATGAGGTCCAGGATGCTGTCGCCGGTCTGGCCGAGCCCGTGCCCGATCAGCACCGGTCGCACCGGCTCGCCGCCGGTCGCCTGCGCCGAGCAGGGGATCAGGATCGTGAAGGGCGCGTTCTCGGTGCCCTGGCTCTGCGGGACGCCGTTCGAGTCGAGCTGCAGGAAGCCGATCGTGGCGGGGTTGGCCGCGGGATCCGAGGACAGGAAGAGCGGGACCTGGAAGGTGCCGCGCACGCGGCGCCACAGGAACTGGCCCTGGGTGGTGCAGTCGAACTCCTGGCTGTTCGCCGTATCGACGGCGAAGGTCGGGGTCGACTGCGCGGCGAGCCAGGCGTACGACTGATCGCGCATCGAGAGCATCTCGCCGGTGGTGTTGTCCTGGCTCGCGACGGTGAAGTCGAAGGCGAGCACGAGCTCGCTCAGGTCCTGGTCGGAGAGCCCGGCGCGGCGCAGATCGGAGAAGATCTGCGCGAACTGCGGGCGCCGCGACTCGATCCCGTAGATCGTGGTCGGCGTGCCGTCGCGCAGCGCCGCGAACGCGGGCTCGGCGACGACCGGCGTCCCGTCCGGGTGGACCAGGTGGCGCATCGCGACGATGTAGCGCTTGCCGTGCTTCAGGTGCTCCGCGGGCCGCAGGAAGAGGAGCTGGTCCGGCAGCGGATCGCCCGAGGAATCGACGGCGCGCGTGTCGACCTCGATGAAGTGGATCACCTGCTCGCCCGTGTCGGCCTCGATCAGCAGCGTCGGGCTGTTGGGCATGAGCGAGGTGAGATCGTAGCTGCGCGTGCTGGGCAGCAGCCGCGACGCGTTCGACTGGACGGGGTCCACGAGGCCGGGGAAGTGCATCAGAACCGGCACCGCGGGGCTGAAGCCGTCGAGGGCTCGGTAGGGCGCCGGATCGAGCGGGGCGACCTGTCCCTTGTCGAAGTTGTAGATCGAGGGCGTCAGGCCTTCCGGGAACTCGAGGCGAAGACCCGTCGGCGTGTCGGCGGGCGCTTCGAAGCGCGAGGACGGATAGGGGAGCATGCAGTCGAGCTCGTTCAGCACCTCGCACTGGTCCGAGTTCGGAAGGTTCACGGTGGTGAACGCGACGTCCGCGTCGCGCTCCACGCCGAGCCCCGCCTGCAGGCTCGCGTGCAGGGCGTGCGCGCCCTCCGCGGCGACCTGGAGGGTACCCTTGGCGTTCCTGCCGGACGCCGAGAACGAGCTGCTCACGTCCTGGCCATCGAGCGTCACGACCAGGGAGCCGGGGACGTAGTCGTTCGGAAGGGTGAGAAGGGCCGAGACCGGTCCGATCTGAGAGAGCTGGCTCGGGGCCGGGGCCACCCAGCTCGGCGCGCCCGCGGCGAGCATCGCGCGGAAATCGCTGAAGCAGCTTCCGAAGGTGGCGACCAGGGCGGCGACGAAGGTGGCGACGAACTGCTGGGTGGGACCCACGTGGAGCTCCTGCCTGCGGGACCGATTTCGGTCTCGGGTGAACTGGGCCGTTTAGCAGATGGACGGGCCTGCTTTCCATACGGTAAGTAGCCAGAATGGGATGGAGGCGTCGTGCCCCACTTGGAGCGGGCGCCGCAGTGCCCGCAGGCCGGCCCGCAGCCCGGCCCGGCAAGCCGCCGGACTTGCTG
>Ga0335083_10009330_pt1 | contig 11913 bp, 12 predicted proteins | sample Lox_Sample_42_FD_206716 | JGI IMG/M metagenome (GOLD analysis project Ga0335083, IMG submission 206716) | Soil microbial communities from Loxahatchee National Wildlife Refuge, Florida, United States - Lox_Sample_4.2 | ecosystem: Environmental > Terrestrial > Soil > Wetlands | place: USA... | reverse complement strand
GCGGTAGGCGATGGCCGGCAGCCGCGGGCGATTCGTGATCGGCTGCGGCGTGTGCTCGGTGATGCCCTGGCAGCAGCCGCACATTTTGTCCGAGGTCTGGCAGTCTCCGTTCATTTGCCTCCCGCCATGTTCAAGGTTAAAATGCCATGATCGATCCGGTTGGGATCGTTGTCGCAACGCGCAATCTCCAACCGTCCCATCGTCAGCCAGCCCTGCGCCGCGCCGTCAATGGACGGGTCGTCCATGCGCTGGAAGACGGTGAGCGTGACCGAGGCGACGCCTTCCACGCCCTGCACCGCGGCGATCAGCGGGCTGGCATAGATGGTCTGGCCGAAGGTGAAGTTGTCGGCATTGAGGATGCCGGCCTGGCCGTCGCACTGGTTGCCGGTGATGAGCAATTTTTCGATCGCCGCCTCGACGTCGCCCTGGAAGTGGTCCGAATCCACGCAGACGTCCATTTCGATGCGCAGGCCGACGATCCAGGCGGCTTCGGCATCGAGGTCCGTACCCATCATCCGCAGGAGGTTGAGGCGCTTTTCCGTGCGCTTGACCAGCGCCGGGGTCAGGTTTTCGGCCACGGATTCGATCGAGACGAAGGCGGTGTACCAGCTTCCGGTCCAGCGCAGCGTGCCGCGAGCGGCGCGAATGGCCGGATCTTGTTCGGCCATGGTGCCATAATCGTCCTCGGTCACGGCGCGCAGCTGCTGGAGAAAGGCAAAAGGCGCAGTCTGCTGGATGTGCTGCATGGTTTCCGGATCCACGCCGCCAGCCGCGGCCAGCGGATTGCGAATCAGCGCGATGCCGGCCACGGAAGTGAGGGCGTGCGCGAGGACATCGCGACCGATGTTGCCGACGGAACCGTTGCCCACGCGGTAGTAGGCCTGAAATGATGCGCCGGACGGAGGCGCCGTGCCGTACTGGCCGTCGCCGAAGCGCAGAAAAACGGTGCTGTTGTATTCAATTTCCACGACGCAGCCCTTCTGGTTTTCGTCCAGGGAAAGCAGATCGTCCAGCACGGGCCAGTTGTTGCCGAGGTCGTCCGTCACGGTGATCTGGGGCGCGGGACTCGCGGCGCCGAAGGTCGGCGGATTGAGGAAGACGGAAGCGGCGGAGTTGTCGAACGGCCGGGCGAAGGTGAGCGGCGAATTGGCCAGCTGCGGATAATAATACGGCCGCGGCGGATCGACCGGGCTGGTGCCGCCGCAGGCGCAGGTGTCCTCCACCGCCAGCGGGATCACCGCCGCGGGAACCTCGCCGAGATTTTCCGGCGCCGGTATCCACAGGCCCTGGTCGGCCGGCACGATGTTGCCGCGGGCGACGCTGACGTTGGCCACGGGCTTCGTTCCGTGCTCGGCGTCGGTGGTTGAGGAAATGCAAAGCGGAAACGGCAGGGCGTCGGCGTCGGCCCAGGTGATCTCGGTGATGGCCGTGCCGGTGAGTGGATCGACGAGCGTTCCGCCCTTGTAATTTTTGGTTTGCACGTCCGTCAGCATCACGGCCCAGCGATTGGCCGGATTGGCATCGTCCGGATCGCCGGTTTCCGGACCGATGACCTCTTCGAAGATCAGCACGGTCCCGGGCTTCAGCGACGTGAGCGTCCCGACCAGGGTCGCCTGCGTGCTGCCGGGCCCCAGGCAGCAATTGCTGTCGCTCCAGGTGTAGAACAGCATCTCGTTCTGCTCGTGGTAGAGCGTCGCGGGGCTCATCGTGCTGAAGGCCGGGGCGCTCTGCAGGAGCTGGCGCAAAAGATGGAGCTGGGCGGGATTGCTGCCGTCCAGTGTCGGCGGCAGGCCGGGAACGCGCGGAAAAATTTGCGTGAGCGCGGGAAGGACAGTGCCGTCCGCGGCGGTGACAGCCAGTTGCAGGTAGAGCCAGGCGCGGGCGTTGCAGCCTTCGCCGATGCGGTAATCCACCAGGCGGCCGTGCCGGCGAAGCGAGATCCGGCTCCGCGCCGTCCCGATATAAGCCTCCGTCCCGACCGCGTCCTGCTGGTAGCTGAGATGATCCGCGACATAAGCGAGGAGCTCGACCAGCATGATGCCGATGTCGGCCTCGTGCGTTTCCCGCCATGCGCTGGTCAGCACGGCCATGCGATCGAGCATGACCTGCCGGAAGCCGAGATAATCCTTTGCCAGATAATTGATGTCGGGTTCGGGCGGAAGATCGGGCGGGCAGCAGGCGTCGTCCAGGCAGTCGCCGATCGAGGGGCAGCCGGCCTTGAAAGAGAACGTCACCTCGCTGAGCGCCGGATCGATTCCGTCCGGCGGGTCGTCGGTGCCGGGCTGGGCGATGAGGCGGAGCGTGTAGGGCGAGAAATCGCCGGACTGATCGAGCTCGATGGTGATGACGAACGGCGCGTCGTTGGTGCCGGGGGAAACCGAGACCGGATGCACCTGCGCGTCGGATGCGCCGCCGGTGATCACGATCTGCGTCACGCCCAGACTCAGCGTGCGGGCGTCGTGCAGCATGGTCAGAAGCAGCTGCTTGCCCGCGCCGATCGGGCCGCCGACCTCGAGATAGTCGATGCCATTCAGCGTCGGGCTTTTCAGCACGAGCGCGCGGCGGACCTTGTTGGTGCAGAAATACATCATGAGGACGGCGCTCCGAAGATGAACTGCTGCGTCTGCTGCTGCTGGCTTTGGATGATCGTGTAGGCGACGGTGACCTGGAGGGTCGCGTCCTCGGCCTCGACTTCGACCGACTGCACCTTGATCAGATCGGATAGCCACATCTGCAGGGCGGCCTGGACGGCCTGCTGCTGCGCGGCGGCGAGAGCGTCGCTGTTGGGCTTGAACACGAGCGTCGCGGTGCCGCTGCCGAAGGTCGGCAGGTTGACGCGTTCGCCGGGACTGGTCAGCAGGATCTGCTCGACCATGTCGCGGATGTGGTCGGACAGGTTATCCTGCGCCGTCGCGCCGGTGGAGTCGAAACCGTAGGGAAATTTGACGTTCATGTTTTCAGGTGGCGATGACGCGCGTTTGGGAAACAACCGGCAGCAGGGGCGTGCCGCTCGGCGCGCAGACGGCGACGCCGGTCTGGATGACCAGCGGCTGGCCGGTGGAAGTCACGCGCACGGTGCCGACGGTCCACTGTCCGGTGACGCACGGTCCCGGCGCCGGCGGAACCAGCGGGCAGCCGGCCACGGCCCAGGGCGCCGAGAGCGTGGCGGTGGGCTGGCCGCTGACGGTCACGCGAGGATTGGGCACGGTCGGCATCGCCTGCCCGCCGTGCGAGCAAGTGACCGTGGCGCCAACGTGGAGTAAAAAGCCGGGCATAGGAGGGCGGGTTAGGTGACCATGAGCGCGCCGTTGTTGATCGTGACACTCGGGCCGATGAGCGTGATGGTGGCGCCCTGGCCGTTGGAGATGGTGATGCCGACGGAGTTGATCGAAATCATCGCTCCGGTGCTGCTCTTCAACAGCAGGCCGCCGGTCGGCCCGGGCGTGTCGCTCAGCATGAGCGCGTTCTGGCCGGTCGACTGGAGGACGATCTGCTGCAGTCCCGGCGGCCCGGCCAGCGCGAGGGGCGGCACCTCCGCGGCCGATCCCCAAAAGCAGCCGGACCAGACCGGGTAGTCGGGGTTACCATGTTCAAACTCGACCCAGACCGACGATCCGGGCGCGGGAACATGAAACGCGCCGGACTGGGTTCCGCCGAACGGAGCGCACGGCATGGCCCAACTCGTCGGCAGGACATTGGCCACGTCGGGGACCTGGACGGTGATGCGCCCCATCTGCATCGGATCGATGTTGTTGATCACGGTGCCGCGGTATTTGCCGAAAAATTGTCCGGAATTGCCCATGGATTAATACGGTCGGGTTGGCACGAGAGGCGTGGTTGAAATCAGGCCGTTGCGCTTGAGCGAGAAGCTCTGCTTGTAGGAACCCTTCTTGAGCGTGTGCGTCGTGCTATCGACGTAGTAGAGGCCGTCAAAAGCGATGCCGGCCCCGCGTACGCCGACGAGCTGGCGCGAATTCAGCATCTGCCCGTAGCGCAGCACGTCGATCGTGCCGCTTCCCGTGACCACGTCTCCGGTCTGGACCGCCTTGGCGATGCCTTGCGCCAGCGCCTGCGAGGGCGTCAGGTTCGCGGCGGTCGTCATCTGTTCGGTCCGTTGCGGGATTGGAATCGCCAGCCCCATCGGGGGACTGAGCGGATTGACCGACGGAATCGGCATCGGTATGGTCGCGCCGCTGGTCTCGTCCTGGATGTTGACGATGGGCGTGACGGCGGTGTCCGGCGCGTAGCGAAAATTCAGGCTCTCGACGTTTGTCCAGGAATCCATGTTCACGTTGAGCGCCGGCTGCGGAATGCCGATGCGGATTTCCGGGCCCCAATACGCCTGGCTGGTGCCGGGCAATGGTCCGGGAGTCAGATAAAAAACATAGCCGTTTTCCTGCGCGAGCTGGTTGATGTAGGCAAAATCGGTTCCCTGTTGCGCGGGAATCTGCTGCGTTGGAACGGGAACATCCGGCTCCAGGACCGGCGTCACCATCGGCAGCACGCCGAAAGCGGCGTATTTTCCCAGGATGGTCAGCACGCGCACGTCCGGGCTCATGGCGGGGAAGGGCAACCCCTGGAATTGCTGCAAATCCATCAGCGCACTCAGATCCTTGCCGGTGACGATCAGCTTGGCCGAGCCGGTCATCGCGTCCGGCTGCACCTCGTGATGCTGGACGATGCCATCCATCACGACCTGGGGCAGGCCGCTGATGGTCACCATGATCACGACGCGCCAGGTTTGCAGCGGCGTGTTGCCGATCAGCAGCATCAAGGTCTGCAGCGGGGAACGGTCGGCGAGGGTGAACGTGAGCTGGAATCCGCTCTGCTGGCCGGACGCCACCGTGACGGTCGCCTCGGTGAACGCGTCCATCAGCACCTTGGGCGCGGGCAGCGGCACCATGGGTCCCATCAACAACGTCAGGTATAGGCCGCTAGCCATTGCGCGCTCCCGGCGGAACGGCCGCCGCCACCGGAATGAGGATGGTCCGACCGACCTGGTTGGTTAAGGATTCCGGATCGCTGACGCCGTTGGCATCGCAAATCATCCAGAACAAAAGCGGGTCGCCGAGGAACTTGAAGGCGAGATTGTCCAGCCGGTCGCCGTCGATCACCACATAGTTCTGCACCGACGTGTAGATTTGCATCTGCGGAATGATGCGGCGTTGCAGGTAGGCCACCTGCGTGCCGTCCGGCTTGGTGAGCATTTCAATCGGCGCATTCAGATAGCGGCTGTTCGGAGCGGTCGGGCCGCCGGTGCCGGCCGCCGCCTTGATCATGGCCTGTAATGCGTCGCTCATCGATATTTCCCGGTTGGTCGTTTATTGCGTGGCGAGCTGGACCACGGACTCGACGTTCGAGAGCAGCCCGAGCACTTCCTTTTCGATCTGGTAGATCATGTAGAGCGCGCCGGCCGGCGTGAGGAAGCCGACGTCATTGACGTTGAGCACGCGCATCCCGAGCTGAACCGTGGCATGGATCGGGTTCAGTTGTGGGTCGAAGAAATTCTCCGTGATGCTCAGCTCGGTGATGCGCACGGGCAGGATCCGCGTCTTGCTCCAGACAAAGAGCGTCAGGGCCGACTCCATCGGTACGATCTCGATCGTGCCGAGCAGCGACATCGCCTCGTTGAGGATCAGGTCGACGCTGGAGGGATAGACCAGCAGCTCGAGCGCGGACAATTGCGGCTGGATGCCAAACTCCATCGAGATCGGATCGCCGATCGCCAGCATGTTGGTCGCGTCGATCTCCGCCGTGCACTTGATCGTTTCGATCGGCGGCCCTTTCAAGCGCAGGATCTCGGTGCGGTCCGGCTCGTCTCCGATGGTCTGGGGCTGGAGCGAGCGGGTGATGGATTCGGGATTGTATTGCAGCGGAATGATCCCGAGGGGAATGCCCGTATCCGGATCGAGCGACACGATCGCGCCTTTCAAAAGGAAGGGGGAGATGGCCATGGTTATTTCCTCGGTGGATTGCCGGCGTGACAGGACATGCTCATTTCAGGCGGGTGAAGATTTGCGCGGCCAGATGCTCGCCGAGCTGTTCCGGCTTGGTTCCGGGCCGGATCGTGCCGCCGTCCAGCCGGTCGATGGCGGACAGATGCCGCCAGTCGCGCCGCGCCGCCTGACCGGCCAGGGTGGCGAGTTTTTTTTTCATCGCCGCCACGACCCGCGCCGAATCGGCGCGCGACATGTGGGGAAGGGTCAGATGATCGATTTGAAAGCTCAGGCTGACGCCACCCGCCGGACGGCCGGCTGCCCTGCCGCCGGGGCTTCCGCTCTGCGGCCGGAAATTTTGCGGCGCATGTTGTGCGGTTGTCCCTTTCATGACCAGCCTCCTGTTTCCGGCCCCGTCAGCGACTTGTCCATTTTCGCATACTCGACCCTGGCCGCGCGGAGAATGTGATTCATGTCGATCGGGCTGTCTTCCTCGGCTGCGAGGAAGGCCGCATGCATCGCGATGTTGCGGATGACGCCGCCCGAAATGTTCATCTGCGCCAGGCGGCGAAAATCCAATTCGCGCAACGGCGCCTGCGACGGGAAGACCTTTTGCCAGATGGCCTGGCGCTGTTCCGCCTCGGGAAAGGGGAACTGGACGATGAAGCGCAGGCGCCGCAGGAAGGCCGTGTCCAGCGCGTGCTTCATGTTGGTCGTCAGGATGGCGACGCCCTCGTACGATTCCATGCGCTGCAGCAGATAGCTGATTTCCAGGTTCGCGTAGCGGTCGTGGCTGTCCTTGATTTCGCTGCGCTTGCCGAAAAGGGCGTCGGCCTCGTTGAAAAGCAGGACGGCGGCGCTTTCGTCGGCCGCATCGAAGATCCGCCGCAGATTTTTTTCGGTCTCGCCGATGTACTTGCTCACGATCGAGGCCAGGTCGATCTGGTAGACGTCGCGCTCGAGTTCGACGGAGATGATTTCCGCCGCCATGGTCTTTCCGGTGCCGCTGCCGCCGGCGAACAAGGCGGCGACGCCCAGGCCGCGGGCGTATTTTTTTGCGAAGCCCCAGCGGTCATGGACCATCGGACGGTGGCGGACATGGGCGACGATCTGCCGGAGAATGTCGATCTGGAGCGGCGGCAGCACCAGGTCTTCCCAGCGGCATTTCGGCTCGATGCGCTGGGCCAGATTGTCGAGCGACTTGCGTGCGTGCGTCCGGCAGACCTGCCAGGCGACTCGTCCCGGCTCGGGACTTTCCGCCGCGGTGTCACGCACGACGGCGCTGGCGATCCGAATTGCCGGCGCATCGAAATTGAAGCCCTCGGCGATGCGATCGAGCTCGCCGTTCATGCTCGCGGCAAATTCGCCCAGATTTTCCATCCACAGCGCCTTTCGCTCCGTGTAATTCAAGGTGGACACGCTGATGCGCAGCCCTTCGAGCTGCTCCAACGGGGAGTTTTCGCGGACCTCGACGGCCACCGGCATGCGAATCTGCGAAAGGAAGGCCGACACGTGCCGCACGTTCTCGGCATTGTCCTGGTCGCCGGACTGGAGATAAAGGCCCCAGGCATCGAGCACCAGTTCGCGATTGCAGAGCCGCGCGAGCAGCTCCCTTTCCGCCGCATTGGCGGGTATGTCCGACACCCGCATGGTGTAAGGTTGAAGTCCGATGGAGCGGAAGGCCTCCTGCGCGACCAACTGCTGCTCAAAACTGCGCTTTCCGACGAGCAGCACGGGCCGCCGCTGGCGCGGATCGTCGAACGGTCCGGACCAATAGCGCGACGCCAGCCGGGCGCTTTGCGTCTGCGCTGGCGACAGCGCCGACTTGTGCTCGGGCAGCGGGCGGATCGTCGGCTCCAGCCGCTCGTCGATGCAGGGCAGCCCGATCAGAAAATGCAGCACGCGTTCGTCGATCCGCAGCGGGCTGTTGACCAGGCGGTCGCCGGTCCCGACTTCGATGAAATGCCAGTAGCGGAGCGGGCGGTTGCGCGCCATTGCGCTCCAATGCGCCTCAGCCAGCGCGCCCATGGCCAGGCCGAAGGTCGGCTGCGACAGGCGCGGGTCGTTGTGGGCCGAGGCGCAGGCCTGGCCGAAGCGGCTTTCCAGTTCCGAACCGAGGCAGAGCAAAAGCAGGTCGCACTCGAACGGGCTCAGGCCGAAGCCGCGGCGGAGATGATCGAGCGGCGTGGCGGCGGCGCCAGGCGCGGGGTCGGGACGCGGCGGCGTTTCTTTCTCGCCGGTCGCGCCGGCGGTGATCGCGAGGTAGATCCGATCCAGCGTTTCCGCCAGCCAGGCCTGCTGTGGTTCGAGGGTGCGCGGCTTCATGGCGTTATGGTCGCCTGGGGCAGAAATTGTCCGTAAGTCGGGCTGCCCGTGGTTTGATCCAGCGTCAGCTTGCTTTGCGCGCCATCAACCTGGATGCGCAAGGGCAGGGCCGCCGGTGGCGTGCGATAGGGGAAATCAGCCGGAATGGGGAAATTCAGCGTGGATGAAAAATCGGGGGCGGTCGGCGGCCGGGCCGGCAGCGGTGCGGCGTAGTCGCCGACCATCAGCGCCACCTGCTGTTCGCGCCCGACCGGCGGCGTCACGGCAAGCGAGAGCGTGGTGTTGACGGCGGCGGTGATGGGCGGCGCCGTGGTGATGGTCGGGACGAAGAAAAACTGCAGCGAATTCGACGAGTAGCCGGCGTGAGGATCGGTGGACACACCGAAACTCACCCGCCGGACGACCCGAACGCTACGCACGCCGGCGGGCAGGGTGGCCGGCATCTTTACGCGCACGCAGGAATCCTGCACAGAGGCCGCCGGCACGAGCGGCAGCACGTCGTCGAACTGCACCATGGTGTCGGAGGCCTTGTCGCCCAAAAAATACGAACCGGTCAGCGTGAGCATGTCGCCCACGGCGGGATTGGCCGGCGAGATGCTCTTCAAAACCGGCGGCCGCTGGGCCAAAGCCAGAACGTTCCGGGACTGCACCGGCAGATTCGACTTCACCGTCGACGTATCCTGGATCAACACCACCGTCACCTGGTAGGAGGTGGTCGTACGGTAGTGGGTCTGGAAAGCCATCCACAGCCGGGCAATCTCCTCGTTGGAGAGCGACTCCGGCGTGACCTTGATCGACTCAACCTGGGTGGCGAGCGTGGTCTGGATCAAAAGCTGGACTTCCGGCACGCTGCTTCCGGACATTTCCGCCAGGAGGTTGTTGATATCGTTCTGGTTGTAGATGGGGTTGTCGTGAAAGACCTTCATGGCCCAACCGAGGATGATCTCGGCATCGAACTCGTTCTTCCCATAGGCGCTGATCAAATAATGAAGATTCAGCGCCAGCGGCGGATTGGTGAGCTTGTTGCCCTGGCTGTCGACGGATGGAAGGCACAAATTCCGGAACGCCGCATTGTGGCTGGCGTAATACATGAAGAGGTTCAGCTGCACCAATTCCTCGGTGCCGGTGGTGACGAGATCGGGTGGGCCGACCGTCACGGGCGTGGCCATGTCGAGGATCGAGCTGGGGCCATTAAGGGCCAGGGCATCGATCAAAGTCTGCTTTAGGATCGCGCTGATGCCCGCGACGGCGAGGTAGTCGCTCATCGCGGACCTCCGTAGTGCGGATGTTTGAGGAATTCTTCCAGGGTCACGCGCGGACGCGGCGGCGCTCTCCGCGGCGCGGGTGGGGTGGGCGCGGCGGATTTCACTTCGATGTGCCCGATCGAAACGTTCACTTCAACGGCCGAGATCGAATCATCGCTGGAGGATGGCTTTTGGGCCGGCCTTTCCATGGGCCGGGTCGAGAAAGGGTCCCGGCTGGCCGGCGAGGCAAAGCCGCCTTCGCGGCTCTCGCGCCGGGAATCAGTGCCGGCGGGATCAAGCGGTCGGGAGGTTTTGGCCCGGACCGGTGCCTCGGGGGGCACCGGGGCGTCGCTCCGGGACGCCTGTGCCGCCGTCCCTGCCGTTGAAGGGGCCGGCTGCTCGCCGCCGATCCATTTCATCGTGGCGGAAAGCATGGCCTTGGCCCGGGTGAGCTTGGCCGCCTTTTCCTGTTCTGCCGGCAAGGCGGCCTTGGCCACCGGCGGTGATGCCGGCGCATGGGGCTTGAGTGCCGGCGGCAGCGCTTCCGCCTCCTGGCGAAGGGGGCGGTCGGATGGCAACCCTTCGGAAGGGAGCGGCGTCTCGCTGACCGCGGGCGCAACCGGTTCACCGATTTTGTGTGCGGTCCTGGAGGCAAAATTGCGCGGGACAAACGTCTTTATGACGGGGCCCGGCTCCCTGTTTTTTTGGCGGACGCCGGACCTGCGCGCCGGCGGCAACGCCGCGTTGCCTTGCATCGGCGAAGATTCTTCGGCGGCTGTCGGGGGCAGACCGGTGTCCTTTCCGTGCGATGCGGAACTTGGCTCCGTCTGCGCAAGCCGGTCCGGGGTGGGCGTTGCCGGACGCACCATGCTCTGTGATTCGGACCCAGCCGGATCGGTGACAGCCGGCTGTCCGCGGCCGGGCGGCGGGGGTGTTTGAGCGGGCTGCGACTGAAAAGGAACGGGGGCGGTGATTGATTCCGTTATTTCAGGCATCGGTTCGGACTCGATTTCAGAGCGGGCCGCTGGCGCATAGACTGAAGGCATGACCGGCTGAATGGCCGAGAGCGGCGCGCGGGTCCGGTCGATCAAGCGTTGGAGCAGGTTGCTCATGACTGGATCATCTCGAGATAGCGCGCACGCCGGGGCGCCGGCATGTTGAGAATGGCCTCTTCCGACCAGCCGTAGGCGGCCGCCAATTCATGTACCTCATGAAACAACCGGCCGACACGATGCCGCACCTCGGTCCAAAGAAAACGCGCCATGTCCAGATCGGTTTCTTCAGAATGACCGCATTCGACGCAGGCCACATGAAAGGTGATTTCCGCGCCTTGATGAAGCTGGGTGAAAATTTCCATCGCCCGGGTTTCAGAGGCGCGCAATGCGGCGGCGTCATTCTCAGTCGAAATCGGCCGGCCGTTAATTTGCGTGCATCGCCGCAAAAGCACCCATTGCGCATCTTCCCGGTCGGCCTGGGCGCCGGCCTCCGCCAAGTCCTGCCGGTTGATGGTCCGCATGGAAAACCGGTCGCCGCCGCATGTCCAGTCCACCGCGGTCTCGGTTGAGAGCGTTTCAAGCCGCGAAATGATCTGCGCTAGGTCGATCTCAAACTCGAGACGGGCGCCGCACTTGGAGCACGGCAGATAGGCGGTGAGGCCGGAGCCAAAACTCAACTGCCGCAAACGGGCAAGCTGAAGAACCACCTCGGGCAGGCCGACCGTGTCCCATTCCTCGGCGCTGCTTTCCGGGCACGCCGCGGACAACAACGCGGAGGCGCGGCCGAAATCGCCCGCCGACGAAGATCGTTCCCAAGCCTCCAGCAAAAGCCCATCGTGAAGGGGTTTCAGGCCTCCAGAGCTGGGCACAGTTGTCCGCATGGAAGATGGTAGGGGCAGCGTACTTCTGTCCGGTTGGGACAGCCTGCATGTCACGCTTTACGCGTGGGTTGAATTGTAGCTTTTTTCGACCGGCTCGGTCACGGACGTGTCGCGATCCCAGCCTTCGTTCTCCAGCTTGAGGTGCTGAATGGCGACGGCGTTGGCATTCGCGTCCAGATCCGGCAACGCCTGGTAGTCGGACACCCACGCGCGATAAATATTGTAGGTGTAGGCGAGCTGGCCGGCCTCGTTGTAGAAATCGAGAATGACGTCCTTGCGGAAATCGAGCAGGGAGACCTCCGAGCCGAGGCTGGCATGGATCTGCCAGACTTTGGCCGCCCAGGCTTCAAACTCCTGGTCATAGGTGACACCGCGCTCAAGCGTGATCGCCTCGTATTCGGTCCGGCCCGGCGACTTGCGGCTCGTGCTGGGATCGCCGCCCTCGCGGTGCTTGACGACCTCGGTCGTCCGCTTCAGCGCGGTGCACTTGCTGATGCCGGCGACGTAACGTCCGTCCCACTTGAGGCGGAAC
>Ga0335083_10009329_pt1 | contig 11913 bp, 11 predicted proteins | sample Lox_Sample_42_FD_206716 | JGI IMG/M metagenome (GOLD analysis project Ga0335083, IMG submission 206716) | Soil microbial communities from Loxahatchee National Wildlife Refuge, Florida, United States - Lox_Sample_4.2 | ecosystem: Environmental > Terrestrial > Soil > Wetlands | place: USA... | reverse complement strand
ACCCCGCAACGGCCCCGCCGCCGGCATCCGCCACCCGACCATCTGAATGACTTACTGATCGATTAGTAAGTCACCTCATGGCCCCGACCCTAACCCGCTTACTAACCAATCAGTAAGTAGCCACGGTGCAGAAGTACACTGCCGCATGTGAGCCCGGTCGACACCAAGCAACGCATCCTGGAGATCGCCGCCGAGCTGTTCGCCCGCCAGGGCTACACCGGCACCACCATCGCCGACATCGCCGGCGAGCTCGGTACCACCACGGCCGCGCTTTACTACCACTTCCCGTCCAAGCAGGCGATCCTGATCGGCCTGCTCGCCGGGCCGATCCGCGCGTACTCCCGGCTGCTCGACGGTCTCGACTCCGGCGAGTCCACGCCGCAGGACCTGCTCACCGCGATCATCGACATCTGCGCCGACTCCCGCGAACTCGCCACCATCTTCGACCGCGACCCCGCCGCGCTCGCCATGATCGACAGCCAGCTCCCGCGCTCGTCCGCCGAGATGACCGCGCAGACGCTCGCCGCCCTGGCCGGCCCGCACCCCGGCCGCGCCGCGCTGATCAGGGCGAACGCCGCGCTCGCGGTCGCCAAGGCCGCCACGCTCGCCGCCCTCGACCTAGGCGGCGGCGCACTGGCAGACGCGGACCGCGCCGAGGTGCTCGCCGCCGCGCTCCGCTCCCTTGCCGAGCCTGTCAAAACACCGGCACCATGATCCCGAACGGTTGCGGCTGACTCTCCCTCCGCCCATGATCACTTCCATGTAGAGGAGGCCCCAGTGGCCGACTTCGTCGGTGCAGTGGACCAGGGCACGACAAGCACCCGGTTCATGGTCTTCGACCACGGCGGTAACGAGGTCGCCAGGCATCAGCTCGAACATCGGCAGATCCTGCCGCGGGCCGGCTGGGTGGAACACGACCCGGTGGAGATCTGGGAGCGGACAAGGACGGTGATCGCGGCCGCACTCGGCGCCGCGGGCCTGTCCGCGGCCGACCTTGCGGCCATCGGCATCACCAACCAGCGGGAGACCACCATCGTATGGGACCGGCGCACCGGGATTCCGTACGCGAACGCGATCGTCTGGCAGGACACGCGAACCGACCAGATCGCCTCGGCGCTGGAAAAGAGCGGCGCGGGCGAGGTGATCAGGCGCAAGGCAGGGCTGCCGCCCGCCACCTACTTCTCCGGCGGCAAGCTTCGCTGGCTGCTCGACCACGACGAGTCGCTGCGGGCGGACGCCGAGCGGGGCGATGCCCTGTTCGGCACGGTCGACACCTGGCTGCTGTGGAACCTGACCGGCGGGCCGGCCGGGGGAGCGCACGTCACGGACGTGACCAACGCCAGCAGGACGATGCTGATGGACCTGCGCACCCTGGACTGGGACGACGAGCTGTGCGCGATCCTCGGCGTGCCGCGCGCGATGCTGCCCGCCATCAAGCCGTCGGCCCACCAGTACGGCGTCATACCCAAGCACGGCCCGCTGAGCGCCGCGGCGCGGGGCGGCGACGTGCCGATCGGGGGAGTACTCGGTGACCAGCACGCGGCCACCATGGGTCAGGTCTGCTTCGCGCCTGGCGAGGCGAAGAACACCTACGGCACCGGCAACTTCCTGGTGCTCAACACCGGCACGAAGCTGTACGCGTCCACCTCCGGCCTGCTCACCACGGTGGCCTACCAGCTCGGCGGCGCGAGCGCCGTCTACGCCCTTGAGGGTTCGGTGGCCGTAACCGGCGCGGCGGTGCAGTGGCTGCGCGACCAGCTCGGCATCATCAGCGGCGCGGCGCAGAGCGAGAGCCTGGCCCGCGAGGTCGACGACACGGCGGGACTGTACTTCGTCCCCGCGTTCTCCGGCCTGTTCGCGCCCTACTGGCGGGCCGACGCCCGCGGCGCGATCGTCGGCCTGTCCCGGTTCCACAACAACGCGCACCTGGCCAGGGCCACCCTGGAGGCGATCTGCTACCAGACACGGGACGTGGTGGACGCGATGGCCGCCGACTCCGGCGTCACACTCGACGTGCTCAAGGTGGACGGCGGTGTCACCGCGAACGAGCTGTGCATGCAGCTCCAGGCCGACATACTCGGCGTTCCGGTGAGCCGCCCCGTGGTGGCGGAGACCACCGCGCTCGGCGCCGCCTACGCGGCGGGCCTTGCGACAGGCTTCTGGCGCGATACCACAGAACTGCGCGCCAACTGGCGCGAGGCGCGCCGCTGGGAGCCCACCTGGAGCGAGGACCGTCGCGCGGCCGGGTACGCCGGCTGGAAGAAGGCGGTGGATCGAACCCTGGACTGGGTAGACGTCGGTTAATGTCTGCCTGTTAAAAGGGACGAACCGGAGGGAGCGATCCGTCGTGGTGAGCGTGCGTGAAGGAGCGGCCGTCGAGCCGGTCGGCGACGTGGTGGCTGAACTCGGCGAAGGCCCCTACTGGGTGCCGGAGGACGACTGCCTGCTATGGGTCGACATCCCGCGCGGCGAGCTGCACCGCACCTACTTCCCTTCGCGTGAGACGCTCACCGTCGAACTCGGCGCGGTGTCCGCGGCCTTCCCCGCGCTCGGCGGCGGCATCCTCACGGCGGGCGGCAGCAGGCTCATCACGCACCTGCCCGCCGAACGCGGGGAGGACTGGACATCCAGGACCGTCGCCGAGGTGCCCGCGCGGGAAGGAATGCGGTTCAACGACGCCGCGGTCGACCCGGCCGGCCGGGTATGGGTCGGCTCTATGCACATCGCGGAGACCGATCCGCTCGGCGAACTGCTCCGCCTCGATTCCGGCGGCGTGCTGACCACGGTGGTCAAGGGCGTGACCATCTCCAACGGGATCAGCTGGTCGCCCGACGGCACGCGGATGTACTACGTCGACTCGCCGACCCGCCGGGTGGACATGTTCGACTACGACCCGGCGACCGGCGAGGCGTTCCAGCGCCGCGTCTTCAGCGACCTGTCCGGCTTCCCCGGTGTGCCCGACGGCCTGACCGTGGACGCCGACGGCTACATCTGGGTGGCCATGCACGGTGGCAGCGCGCTGCTCCGCCTCACCCCGGACGGCGAACGCGACGCCGTGCTCGAGCTCCCCGTCTCCATGCCCACCAGCTGCGCCTTCGGCGGCCCCGGCATGAGCGATCTCTTCGTCACCACCGCGAGCAGGGGCCTGGACGAGAAGGGCCGCGCCGCCCAGCCGCTGGCCGGCCGCCTGCTCCGCGTCCACCCCGGCCCGGTCGGCCTCCCCTCGACCACCACCTACGCCACCCTCCCCGCCTGAACCCCGCCCAGCCCGTCTCTGAGGCACGCACGCCCAGCACATTCCGGCTCTGGGGCACCCACGGCTAATAAGTTCTGGCCTTGAGGCACCCACGGCCAGCTCTATTGGTCATAGGGCACCCAGAGCCAATTCGTCCTGGCACGATGCGCCACACGACCCGCTCCTAAGGGCCAACCCGAGTCTCCGCCGCAATGTCACCGCGTCATCGGCGAGCGCCGTCACCAGGACGCCGGGCCCCGCCAGCCGCATGACCGCTCTCTCCGGCGTGGCCCGCCCCGCGCCGGAGCCACCGTCAACTCCGCCATCGTCGCCCGTGGCGTCGCCGCCCGTGGTGTGGTCGACTGTCACGATCACGCCATCCGGGCCGGCGGGCGAGTTCACCAGCAGCAGCGAGCCCACCGCCCTGTGCCCGGTGAGCACCGCGGGCCCAAGCGACGCCGCGTCGGTCCCCGACACCTCAAGCGACTGCCGAAGCAACGGCCGCCCCGCGTAGTCGGCCCGCAGCACCGTACGGGCAGACCCGCCCGCCTCGCCAAAACGTCCGAGCAGCAATTCGTCGCGGAGCACCAGCGAGGCGCCTGCGGCAAGCGTCACTGACACCAGCGTGGCGTGCCGCGCTCTCGCGCTGACCACGACCGGCTCGGGCAGATACTCGAGCCGCCCGCCCGCCGCGACGGACACTGACACCCGCAGCACCGACTCACGCCCGTCGAGTCCGGGCAGCGCGATCGACGCCGCCGCGCTCCGCAGCCGCAGGAACGCCCCGGCGCCCACCGCAACCCGCAGCGAGAGCTCATCCCCGCCGATCGGCCCGGCCGCCCCGCCGACCAGGTACACCGCCGACGGCGTCCGTCGCAGCACCAGCGGCACCTGCGAGGCAAGCACCGGCAGCCGTGTCACCCCGCCAGGCCCGGCGACCGCCTCAATTTCCGCCGCGGCGGTGACCTGGTTCCGCGGCGCTATCCCGCCCGCCGCACCGTCACCCACGATGCCGCCCGCGCTGCCCGTGGCCGGCCCCGCCCCCGGGCCTCGTGCGGTCGCCGAGCCTGTCATCGCGCGCACCCGTTCGGGCTAAACGACGGCGGGCTTGCCGAGGGCGGCCCGCACCCACGCGGCGACCTCGGCCGCCAGCGGGTCGTCCCGCAGTGACGTGAAGACAACCGGCCGGCCGCCGCGAACCGCGTCCGCGTCGCGCGACATCACGGCAAGCGACGCGCCAACCATCGGCGCGAGGTCGGTTTTGTTGATCACCAGCAGGTCGGAGAACGTGACGCCGGGACCGCCCTTGCGCGGCACCTTGTCGCCGCCCGAGACGTCGAGCACGAAGATCTGCAGGTCCGCGAGCCCTTGGGAGAACGTCGCGGTCAGGTTGTCGCCGCCGCTCTCCACGAGTACCAGATCGAGCGGCCCGAACGCGGACTCCAAGTCCTCCACCGCATCCAGGTTCGCCGCGATGTCGTCGCGGATCGCGGTGTGCGGGCAGCAGCCAGTCCGCACCGGCACGATCCGCTCCAGGTCAAGCACGCCCGCCTGGCGCAGGAAGTCCGCGTCCTCGGTGGTGTAGATGTCGTTGGTCACGACGGCGAGCGCGATGTCCTCGCGCAGCGCCCGGCACAGCGCCGCGACGAGCGCGGTCTTGCCGGACCCGACCGGGCCGCCGATGCCGATCCGCAGCGCCCGCCCGGCGCGCGGCGGCGCCAAGTGCGCGTCGACGCTGTGATCGTGTGGGCCGTACCCGTGGTCGTGGTCGGGGCCGTCATGATCGTGCGTCCCGTGGACATGGTCAGGACTCAAAGAGCCGCACCTCCGCTCCGATATGCGTTTGCGCAAGCAGGTCAAGGGCCGGCGCTGACGGGCACGGCAGCTCGGCAGGCGGCGTGTCCGCGTACCCGGCCCCGAGGGCAGCGACCCGCTCGATCTCGCCGGCCAGCCGCGCGACCGCGCCGGTCGCCCGCATCGGGTCGAGCGCGAGCAGCCGCACCGCCGCGCTAACTGGCCCGGAGACCGCCTGGTACGCCGCGATCCGGGAAGCCTCGGAAGGCGTGCACCCGGCCGCCGCGGCCGCCGCGCCGAGCACCACCGCGTGATGCGGCCCGCCTCGGTACTCGCCTCGTCCCTGGCCGGCGTCACGACCCCAGTCGGCGCCGATACCGCGCGACACGCCACCAGCCCCACCCGCACCGCCGGTCGTACCCGCACTGTCGAACGCACCGGCACCGGCACCGGCGCGGCCGGCGGCCGCGGAGGCCGCAAGCTCCGCCAGCCATCCCGCCTCCGGCCACGCGACCCGCGCCGCACGCAGCAGCGCGCGACCCTGTCGGCGCGAGGCCTCCCGCTGTGCAGGGGCCGGGGTCCGCGCGTCCGCTTCGGCATCCAGTTCGGCCCACCAACCATGATCCAGAACGGATGCGGCTGGCTCCGCTGGCTTCCCGATGCCTGTCACGGCGGAAGCTGCGGCTGGGGCCGATTCCAGACTGTCCGAGGCGCCGCGCCCCTGGCGGAGCGCGCCGGCACAGGCGGCGGCCGCCATCGCGGCAGCGACGAGTCCCGCCGTGCGCAGCCGCCCCAGCAGAAACAGCTCTAGCGAGTCCAGGTCGCGTACCGTCCCCGCCGTCACCGCGGGCTCGACGCCACCGGAATGCGCGTGTCCGCCCGCGGGGAACCGCGAGTCCCCGAGCAGCAACCCGGCGACACTCACCAGAACCAGACCCCCCGCGGTGATCGTGGGTCATCTGCGGCGTTATTCGCCGTGGATGACCCACGATCATCAAAATCGGACCGCAGAGTGCCGGGCAAATCACGACATATATGGACATTTCTGCCGTCCACGCAGCGCGATTCCCGCGGATGACCCACGATCATGTCTCCGGCCCTGTCCACCACAGTGTGCATCCCGGCATCGTCAGAACAGGAAGTAGCGCTGCGCCATCGGCAGCTCGGTGACCGGGGCGGCCTCGATCACCTCGCCGTCGATGCGGACGGTGAACGTGTCGGGATCCACCCGGATGTCCGGCAGCGCGTCGTTGTTGACCAGGTCCGCCTTGCCGCGCGAGGACACGTCGGCGACCGGCACCAGTTCGCGGGTCAGCCCGAGCCGCTCGGCGAGCCCGGCCTCGAGCGCGGCGGGTGAGACGAACGACAGCGACGTCTTCGCCGGCACGCGCCCGTACGCGCCCCACATCGGCCGGGGCAGCACCGGCTGCGGCGTCGGGATCGACGCGTTGGCGTCGCCCATCGCGGCCCACGCGACGAACCCGCCCTTGATGACCGCGTGCGGCCGCACCCCGAAGAACGCGGGCTGCCACAGCACCAGGTCCGCCAGCTTCCCCGGCTCGACGGAGCCGATCTGGCCGTCGAGCCCGTGGGCGATCGCCGGGCAGATCGTGTATTTCGCGATGTACCGCCTGGCCCGCGCGTTGTCCGCGCCGCGCGCCCCGCCGTCGTCCGAGGCGACGGCCCCGTACCCGGACAGCGCACCGCGCCGCAGCTTCATCACGTGCGCCGTCTGCCAGGTGCGCAGCACGACCTCGCCGATCCGCCCCATCGCCTGCGAGTCCGAGCCGATCATGGAGATCGCGCCCATGTCGTGCAGGATGTCCTCGGCCGCGATCGTGGACGGCCTGATCCGCGACTCGGCGAACGCGAGGTCCTCGGGGACGGCCGGGTTCAGGTGGTGGCAGACCATGAGCATGTCGAGGTGCTCGTCGACGGTGTTCACCGTGTGCGGCCTGGTCGGGTTGGTCGACGACGGCAGCACGTTGGGCGCGGAGGCCACGGTGATGATGTCCGGCGCGTGCCCGCCGCCCGCGCCCTCCGTGTGGTAGGCGTGGATCGGCCGCCCGCCGATCGCGCGCAGCGTGTCCTCGACGAAGCCGGCCTCGTTGAGCGTGTCGGTGTGGATGGCGGTCTGCACGCCGGCGGCTGTCGACACGCGCAGGCAGGCGTCGATGGCCGCGGGCGTGGTGCCCCAGTCTTCGTGCAGCTTGAAGCCGGCCGCGCCGGCCAGAAGCTGCTCCCACAGCGCCTCCTGCGACACGGTGTTGCCCTTGCCGAGCAGCACGATGTTCACCGGCCAGGCGTCCGTGGCCTCCAGCATCCTGGCGAGGTGCCACGCGCCGGGGGTGACCGTGGTCGCCTTGGTGCCCTCGGCCGGTCCGGTGCCGCCGCCGATCAGCGTGGTGATGCCGCCGCCGAGTGCCTCGGGAAGCTGCGTCGGCGAGATCATGTGCACGTGACAGTCGATGCCGCCGGCGGTCAGGATCAGCCCGTTGCCCGCCATGATCTCCGTGGAGGGGCCGATCACCAGGCTGGGGTGGACCCCGTCCATGATGTCGGGGTTTCCCGCCTTGCCGATCGCGGTGATCCGGCCGTCGCGGACGCCGACGTCGGCCTTGACGATGCCCCAGTGGTCGAGGATGACGGCGCCGGTGATGACCAGGTCCGGCGCACCCTCGGCGCGCGTGGCGAGGGCCTGGCCCATCGACTCGCGGATCACCTTGCCGCCGCCGAACACCGCCTCGTCGCCGCCCGCGCACAGGTCCCGCTCCACCTCGATGAGCAGCGCCGTGTCGGCCAGCCTGATCCGGTCGCCCGCCGTGGGACCGTAGAGCAGCGCGTACCGTTCGCGGCTCAGTTCGCTCATACGGCCACCTCGCTGGCGCGCGGAGTCCGCATTCGCGGACGCGCTGTATTTCCCGGTTCGCTCGCAAGCTCGCTCATACGGCCACCTCGCTGGCGCGCGGAGTCCGCATTCGCGGACGCGCTGTATTTCCCGGTTCGCTCGCAAGCTCGCTCACTGATTCTCCTCCGGGCCGGACGCCTCATCGCCGGAATGCTCGCCGCCGTCGGGGAAACGCCGCCCGCCGATCTGCAGCCCGGGCACCGCACGCCGCCCGGCGAGCGGAACGAGTGACACCTCGCGCTCCACACCGGGCTCGAACCGGACAGCGGTGCCGGCCGGCACGTTCAGCCGGTGTCCCCACGCGAGATCCCTGTCGAACGACAGGGCCGCGTTGGCCTGCGCGAAGTGAAAGTGCGATCCGACCTGGACCGGCCGGTCGCCGGTGTTGGCCACGACGAGCGTCAGCACCGGCCGCCCCGCGTTCAGCGCGACGGCGCCCTCGCCGGGCAGGATCTCGCCGGGAATCACGGGATCGGCTCGTGCACGGTCACGAGCTTGGTCCCGTCGGGAAACGTGGCCTCGACCTGGACCTCGGTCAGCATCTCGGGCACGCCGTCCATCACGTCGTCCCTGGTGAGCACCGTCCGCCCGGCGCTCATCAGCTCGACCACAGTCCGCCCGTCGCGCGCGCCCTCAAGCAGGAACGACGTGATAAGCGCGACCGCCTCCGGATAGTTCAGCCGCAGCCCGCGCGCCCGCCGTTCCCGGGCAAGCCCCGCCGCGACATGAATGAGCAGCCGTTCCTGCTCATGCGGGGAGATCAGCATGCCAGCACAATAACCCCGCGGGTAACTCCGCTCGTTTCGCCCGCATGACGAATTATCACGTCATGTTTCGCAATCGTCATCCCGAACGGGTTGTGGCGACTCTGGCTTCCCCCGGGCGAGGCGTATGGTTGTCACACCCATGCGGTCTGGCCTACGAGCGGGGGTCGCCGCCCCATTCGGTCCACGGGTCGTAGTCGACCTCGAGTGGCTCCTGGGGCGGGCGCTGCGATTCCGGCACATGCTCCAGGTTCACCCGGATCCTGGTCCAGGTGGACGAACGGCCGCGCATCGCGTCGACAAGCACGTCGGCGGGCTCGAGCAGCGGCCACACGTCGGAGTGGCGCGCCTTCCAGCGGTCCAGGCCCTCCATCGCCTCGGCCTTGGACTTGGCGCGGGCGACCTCGATGAGCGGCTTGGTGGACTTGCGCCGGCCGGCCGGGCTGATCGTTGACACATCGCCGTCGGACCCGGCCGACCCGGCCGACCCGGCCGACCCGGCAGAACCGGCCGACCCGGCAGAACCGGCCGCCGAAGCGCCGCCGCCTCCGGCGCGGGCCGGCGCGCGGCGCTTCGAAGGCTGGACACGGGCGTCCTCGCCTTCCTGCTTCTCGTAGTGCGGCGGCCAGGGCGCGTCGGGAAGGCCCGAGGCCTCGTCACGTTCCGCCTGCTCGAGCAACCCGTCGAGCGAGCCGACCGCGGAGTCGATGCCCTCCCACGGGTCGCCGATCCGCGCGAACCGGGCGGGCACCGTGGCTATGGTGAACGCGGACGGGTCAACCGAGGGGACCTCGTCCCAGTTCAGCGGCGTCGACACGCGCGCGTCCGGCAGCGGCCGCACCGAGTAGGCGGACGCGACCGTGCGGTCCTTGGCGTTCTGGTTGTAGTCGACGAAGACCCCGTGCCGCTCCTCCTTCCACCACTTCGACGTGGCCAGGTCCGGAACGCGCCGCTCGATCTCGCGGGCCACCGCCACCGCCGACCGGCGCACGTCGGCGAACGACCAGTTCGGGGTGATGCGCGCATAGATGTGCATGCCACGCGACCCCGACGTCTTCGCCCAGCCGGTGAGCCCGAAGTCGGAAAGCACCTCGCGTGCGCACAGCGCCACCGCGATGATCTGCGGCCATTCGATGCCAGGCACCGGGTCGAGGTCGACCCGCAGCTCGTCGGGGTGGTCCAGGTCGGACGCGAGCACCGGATGCGGGTTGAGGTCGATGCAGCCGAGGTTGGCCACCCAGGCCAGGCCCGCGGCGTCCCGCAGCACCACCTCGTCGGCGGTGCGGCCGGACGGGAAGCGCAGCTCCGCGGTCTCGATCCAGGACGGGCGGGACGCCGGCGCCCGCTTCTGGAAGAACGCCTCCTCCTCCGCCCCGTTCACGAACCGCTTCAGCGCCATCGGCCGCCCGCCCGCGCCGCGCAGCGCGCCATCGGCGACGGACAGGTAGTACCGGACGAGGTCCAGCTTGGTGTGCCCGGTCCGCGGGAAGTAGACCTTCTGCGGGTTGGAGACCGCCACCTCCCGGCCCGCCACCTCGATGACCATCTTCGGACTCGCCATGAGAGTCAGCCCCATCCGTTCGGAATGCTTAGTTCTTTCCCAGGATTTCCGACAGGCTGTAGCTGACGGGCTCATCGAGCTGATCGAAGGTGCACGAAGCCGGCGTGCGGTCCGGGCGCCAGCGGACGAACTGGGCCGTGTGCCTGAAGCGGGTGCCTTCCATGTGGTCGTAGCGGACCTCGACCACGCGCTCCGGGCGCAGCGGCACGAACGACAGGTCCTTGCCCACGTTCCACCGGCTGTACTCGGAGCCGCGCGGATTGCGGGCGCCCTCACCGGAGGCAGCCCGAGCAGCGACGTGCGCGCCCCAGTCCCACGGGTGGCCCTCGAACGTGGTCACCAGGGGCTCGAGTTCGGCTCGCAGCTCGCGCCGCGTCGCCATCGGGAACGCGCCGATCACGCCGACGCTGGCAAGCTGACCCGTCGGCTGGTAGAGGCCGAGCAGCAACGAGCCGATCGCGTCGTCGCCCGTCTTGTGCGGCCGGTAGCCCGCGACGACGCAGTCCGCGGTGCGCTCATGCTTGATCTTGAACATGACTCGCTTGTCCGGCTCGTACCCGCCGGACGGCGACTTGGCGACGAGGCCGTCCAGCCCGGCACCCTCGAACTGCGTGAACCACTGCTCCGCGACCGCGCGGTCGGTGGTCACCGGCGTGAGGTGAACGGGCGGCCGTGCCGCGGCGAGTGCGGACTCCAGCGCCGCGCGGCGCTCGGCGAACGGGCGCTCGGTGTAGTCGTCCGCGCCGAGGGCGAGCAGGTCGAACGCGACGAAGTGGGCAGGAGTCTGCGCGGCGAGCATCCGCACCCGGCTGGCCGCGGGGTGCAGCCGCAGCTGCAGCGCCTCGAAGTCGAGCCGTCCCGCAGCGAAGTCCGGCAGCACGATCTCGCCGTCGATCACGCAGCGCTCCGGCAGGTTGGCGAGCACCGCGTCGACGAGTTCGGGGAAGTACCTGGTCATCGGCCGCTCGTTGCGCGAGCCGATCTCCACCTCGTCCCCGTCGCGGAACACGATCGACCTGAAGCCGTCCCACTTGGGCTCGAAGAGGTAATCCCCTGACGGGATCTGCGGTACCGCCTTGGCCAGCATCGGCGCCACCGGGGGCATCACCGGAAGGTCCATGATCACAGACTGCCACGTGTGCTTGGCGCCGGATGGCAGAGGGCGCCATCGTATCGGGCGCCAAGCACACGAGTATCTCCCGGGGGGGACGACCCCCCGGCCCCCCCGATGTCCGCTTCGCGGACAAGGCTGCGCGGTGACTCCGTCAGCCCAGGCCGGTCCAGTCGGCGCTGTGCTTCCACAGCAGGGCGGCGAGCTGCTGTGTGGCCACGGTACTCGCCGGGCGTGCCGCGCTCTTGTCGTAGTACAGCCCGCTGTCCTGCGCGACCTCCGGCGCGGTGGCGCAGTAGACCGAGGTGACCGCGCCCTGCTCGATGGTGAGCATCCGCCGGGTGATCAGCGGGCGGGCCAGGCGCGGCACGCGCCGCCAGATGTCGGAGGCGACCACGCCAGGATGCAGCGCATAGGAATGGACGTCGGTGTGACGGCGCGCGAGCTCCTGGGTGAACAGCACGTTGCACAGCTTGGAGACGGCGTATTCGCGCATGCCGGTGAACGACGCGGTGCGCCGCCGCACGGCGGTGAAGTCGA
>Ga0335083_10009327_pt1 | contig 11914 bp, 10 predicted proteins | sample Lox_Sample_42_FD_206716 | JGI IMG/M metagenome (GOLD analysis project Ga0335083, IMG submission 206716) | Soil microbial communities from Loxahatchee National Wildlife Refuge, Florida, United States - Lox_Sample_4.2 | ecosystem: Environmental > Terrestrial > Soil > Wetlands | place: USA... | reverse complement strand
TCTCGTGCCCGGCGTCGCGCTGCCGCGGGCGTCGGGCCTCGTGCAGCTCGCGCTCGCGAAGTTCGTGCAGTTCGGCGCGGGCTGGCCGTTCGTGCGCGGCATGGTGCGGGGCTTCCGGCGGCTCGCGCCCGACATGGACACGCTGGTCGGGCTGGGCTCGACGGTCGCGTGGGGCTATTCGCTGGTCGCGACCCTGCGCGCGGCGGCGACGGGCGTGATGGCGGCGCACGTCTACTTCGACACCTCGGTCACGATCGTGACGTTGATCCTGCTCGGGCGCTGGCTCGAGACGCGCGCCCGCGCCGGCACGTCGCAGGCGATGCGCCGGCTGCTCGAGCTGCGACCGCGCATCGCACGCCGGTTGCGCGACGCGGCGGACGCCACGGGCGAGGACGTCCCGCTCGATGCGGTTGTGCCCGGCGACCGGCTGCTCGTGCGGCCCGGGGAACGCGTGCCGGTCGACGGACGCATCGAGGACGGACGCTCGGCGGTCGATGCGAGCCTGCTGACCGGCGAGGCCGTCCCCGTCGAGGTCGGGCCGGGCGATGTCGTGACGGGGGCGACGCTCAACCGCACCGGGGCGTTCCGCATGCGCGCCGAGCGGGTCGGCGCCGACACCATGCTGCTCCAGATCGTGGCGATGGTGGAACGCGCGCAGACCAGCAAGGCGGCCGTGCAATCGCTCGCCGACCGCATCGCCGCCGTGTTCGTGCCGGTCGTGATGGCGGTCGCCGCGCTCGCGTTCGTCGTGGCGTGGGCGACGGGCACACCGCCCGCCGGGGCCACGATGCGGCTCGTCGCGGTGCTCATCGTCGCGTGCCCGTGCGCGCTCGGGCTCGCGACCCCGACCGCGCTCGTCGTCGGCACGGGCCGCGGCGCGGAGCTCGGCGTGCTGGTACGCGGCGCGGGCGCGCTCGAACGTGCAGCCGCGGTCGACGCGATCGTGTTCGACAAGACCGGAACGCTGACGCTCGGCGCGCTGCAGCTCGCGGACGTCGTCGCGGCGCCCGGCGTGGACGCGGCGCGCCTGCTGCGTGCGGCCGCGACCGCCGAGGCCTCGAGCGAGCACCCGCTCGCGTCGGCGGTGGTGCGCGGCGCGCGCGAGCGCGGCGTCGAGCCGCTCGTCCCCGGCGAGTTCGGGGCCGACCCCGGCCGCGGCGTGTGGGCGTTCGCGGAAGGGCGTGCACTGGTGGCGGGTCGCGCGGAGCTGCTGGCCGAGTACGGCGCGAGCGAGGCGCCGCTCGAATCGGAGCGCGCCCGGCTCGAGGCGCTGGGCCGCACCGTGATCGGCGTCGCGGAGAACGGCGAGCTGCTCGGTCTGCTCGCGCTCGCGGACGCGCCGCGTCCCGAGGCCGCGGACGTCGTCCGCGCACTGCACGCGCGCGGCCACGAGGTCTACCTGCTCACCGGCGATCACGCGCTCACCGCGCGCGTCGTCGCCGACGCCGTGGCGATCGCGGCCGGGCGCGTGCTCGCGGACGTGCCCCCGGCGGGCAAGCGTGAGCGCATCGCCGAACTGCAGGCCAAAGGCCGGCGCGTCGCGATGGTGGGCGACGGGATCAACGACGCGCCGGCGCTCGCGCAGTCGGACGCCGGGCTCGCGATGGCGAGCGGCGCCGACGTCGCGCTCGAAGCGGGTGAGTTCACGCTCGTGCGCGGCGACCTCTGGGCCGCCGTCGACGCGCTCGCGCTCGCAGGCCGCACGATGGCCGTCATCCGCCAGAACCTGTTCTGGGCGTTCGTCTACAATGTCGTATTGATTCCGGTCGCGGCCGGCGCACTGGTGCCCTGGCTCGGGCACAACGGCCCGCACGGGATCCTGTGGGGCTGGCGCGGCACGCTGCACCCGATGCTCGCTTCGCTGGCCATGGCGTTCTCGAGCGTCTCCGTCGTGACCTCGTCGCTGCGCCTGCGCGGATTTCGCAGCGCGGCGCCGGCGGGCACGTGACACGACGTTCGGCGGGGAGGGTCGGAATGCGGCGTCGGAGGACGGCGTGCGGGACGGACGCGCGCACCGGGCGGGGCGTGGCGGCATGAGGGGGCTGATCGGCTTCGTCGGCGCGTCGGTCGGAGGCTGGATCGGCTGGGCGCTCGCCGAGCGCTTCGGCTTCATGGCCGCGTTCTTCGTGAGCCTCGTCGGCACGGCGTTCGGGATCTACGCCGCGAACCGCTTCTCGCGCCGCTGGATGTAACGGCGCAGGGCGCGAGCGAGCCGGGTCGCGGCCGAGAGGGCTCCGTCCGACGGCACCGCGCCGCAGCGGGCTCGCGCGGCATTCTCCGACAGACCCTAGGCCAGCCCCCAGTCGTCGAGCTCCTCCTCGTCGAGGCCCATCAGGTGCCCGACCTCGTGGCGGACCGTGATGCCGATCTCACGCGCGAGCTCCTCGAGATCGGAGCACGCGCGCAGCAGGTTCCGGCGGAAGAGATAGATGACGCCCGGCGCGGTGGGCGGCGCGCTCGCCGATTCCGCGAAGATGTGACGGCCCACGAACAGCCCGAGCAGGTCGGGCGTGAGCGGAGGCTCCTCGGCCGTGAGCATCTCGCGCGCCGGCAGCCCCTGGACGACGACCGGCAGCTCGTCGAGCTTCTGGCGTACGGCGGCGGGCAGCTCGCGCACGCTGCGCTCGACCATGCGGTCGAACTCCTCGTCCGCGACCTCGAGCGGCAGGGGGAAGCCGTCGGGATCGAGCTCGTGCGCGCGAGCCGCGGCCTCGGCCGCGCCCTCGGCGTCGGCGAGGTGCTCGCACACGCGCGAGAGCAGGTCCCATGCGAAGGCGTAGTCGGCATGGATCGCGAGCGCCCGCTCGGCGTCGGCGCGCGCGTCCTCGAACCGCACGAGGTCGTACTGCGCGGCGGCGCGCAGGTGGAAGAACTGGGCGGGGTCGGCGGAGCGTTCGGCGCCCGCGAGCGCGGCGAGGGCCTGGCCCGGCTCGCCCTCCTCGAGGCAGAGCGTCGCCTCGACGATCCTCAGGTCGGGCTGCGCCGTCCGGCCGCGACGCAGGCGCTCAAGGGAGCCGCGAGCCTGGTCGACCTCGCCCTCGTCGAGCAGCTCGTGGATCCGCTCGACCTGCTCCCAGTCCGTCTCGTTCAGGGTTTCGTAGGGCCTCATGGACCGGCGAGCGTACCGCCGCGCATCGGCGGTGAACAACCGGACGCGGTCTGCCGGCGCATTCCGGGCTCGGCGCCGGGTCGCGGCGCGCCGCGCTGCCGGGGTCCCGGTCGCGCCCCGATGGCCGATGTTCAAGGGCGTACAAACTCGTGCGGCCACGGCGGGTCCAGCTTGACCGGGAACCGCGCCGCTCCCTAGACTCTCGCACGACTTGCCTGCTCTCGTCCGACGCACGACCGGCCCGAAAGGGAGAACCCCATCGTCATGAAGGTGCCCATGCTGCGCACGCTGGCGGTCCTCTCCGCCCTGGTGATCGCGGCCCTGATCGCCGGCGCCGCCAGCAAGCCCAGCGCGAACCTGTCCCCCGACAAGCTGGTCATCCTCTCCACGACGGACGTGAAGGGGAAGACCAGCCCCTGTGGCTGACACACGCCCAAAGGGGGCCTCGCCCGGCGGGCGAGTTTCGTCGACAGTGTGAAGACGCAGTACAGCCAGGTGCTGCTCGTCGATTCCGGCGGCTTCTTCCCCGAGCTGGACGACTACGAGGACGACGCGTGGTTCCTGATGGATGCGATGAAGCTCCTCGGGACCGACGCCGCGGGCGTGAGCGAGAAGGAGCTCCGCTACGGGCGGGGTTTCCTGCTCGCGAATTACAAGCGGACGCAGCTGCCGCTGGTGTGCGCGAACCTGTGGGACAAGGAGACCAAGAAGACGCTGGTGGCGCCCTACGTGATCAAGAAGGTCGGCTCGGTCACGGTCGGCATCTTCGGGCTGACCTCGGACAAGGTGGACCTGGGCCCGGCGCGCGACTCGGTGACCGTCGAGGACCCGACGGCGGCCGGCAAGCGCACGGTCGACGAGCTGCGCAAGAAGGGCGCGACGGTCGTCGTGCTGCTCTCCGAGCTCGGCAAGGTCGAGAGCGAGGACTTCGTGACGGCGGTCGACGGCATCGACGCCGTGATTTGCGGGCGCAACGTGCCGCTGCTGCAGAAGGGCCGCATGGTGAAGAACACCGTGGCGTGCTACGGCGGCGAGCAGGGCCAGTACATCGGGCAGACGGTGATCACGCTCGATGCACAGCGCAAGATGACGACCGGGGACAACGACACTTACATCCTCGGACCGGAGGTCGGCGAGAAGCCCGAGGTGCTGGCCCTGGTCAAGAGCTTCGAGGACAGCTTCAACGACAAGCTGCGCAAGATCGAGAAGGAGCGCGCTGCGAAGGCCGAGATGAGCCGCATGAACGGTGGCAACGGTGCGAGCGAGCAGGCGGTCGACCACTACCTGGGCGCGGAGTTCTGCGCGCGCTGCCACCAGGCGGAGTACGACCAGTGGAAGACGACGAAGCATTCGAAGGCGTGGCAGACGCTGGTGGACGTGAAGAAGGACGCGATGGCCGAATGCATCCAGTGCCACGTGACGGGCTACAAGCAGCCGGGCGGGTTCCAGACCGCGGACGACGTTGCGCGGCTCTCGAACGTGCAGTGCGAGAACTGCCACGGCATGGGCACGCAGCACGAGGCGTACCCGACGACCGCGCGCCGCATCACCGCGGCCACGTGCGAGAAGTGCCACACCGTGAGCAACAGCCCGACGTTCAATTTCGCGATCTACGAGCCGCACATCCTGCACCATCCGCCGGCCACCATGCCGCCGTTGCCCCCCAATCCGATGGACAAGATGATGGGCACGGAATCCGGCGCGAAGCACTGAGTTCCGGCGATCCGCGCGGTGTTCTCGAGCGGAGCCTAGGCGCGTGAGCCACGTCCTCGACGGCGTCCAGTACTTCGAGTCGATCCTCGAGACCGTCGGCCACACGCCGCTCATTCGCATTCGCGAGCTGGCGCGCGGCCTGCCGTGCCCCGTCCTCGCCAAGCTGGAATCGCTGAATCCCGGCGGCAGCGTCAAGGACCGCATCGGGCTTGCGATGGTCGAGGACATGGCGCGCCGCGGGCGCCTGAAGCCCGGCGGCACCATCGTCGAGTGCACCTCGGGCAACACCGGCCTCGGGCTCGCGATGGTGGCGGCCGTGCGCGGCTACCGCGCCGCGTTCTGCATGCCCGACAAGGTCTCGAGCGAAAAGGTGAGCCTGCTCAAGGCCTTCGGCGCCGAGGTCTTCCTGAGCCCGACCGCCGTCGCGCCCGAGCATCCCGATTCCTACTACTCCGTCGCGAAACGCCTCGCGGCCGAGCGCCCCGGTGCGGTCCTCATGGACCAGTACAACAACCCGGCGAACCCGGCGGCGCACTACGCCACAACCGGCCCCGAGCTCTGGACGCAGACCGCCGGGCGCATCACGCACTTCGTCGCCGGGATGGGCACGGGCGGCACGATCAGCGGCACGGGACGCTACTTGAAGGAGCGCAAGCCGACGGTGCAGATCGTCGGCGCCGATCCCGTGGGCTCGATCCTCAAGCACTACAAGGAGACGGGACAGCTGTCCGAGCCGCACACCTACAAGATCGAGGGCGTGGGCGAGGACTTCATCCCCGGCGCGACGGACTTCGGCGTGATCGATCGCGTGATCGCGTGCGGCGACCGCGACGGGCTGAACACGGCGCGCCGGCTGGCGCGCGAAGAGGCGATCTTCGTCGGCGGTTCGGCCGGCATGGCCGCCTGGGTGGCGCTTCAGCTCGCGCGCGAGTGCGGCCCGAACGATCTCGTCGTGGTGCTGCTGCCGGACACCGGCGAGCGCTACCTCTCCAAGGTGCACAACGATGCGTGGATGCGCGACAACCACCTGCTCGACCTCTCGGGCGCGCGCGTCGAGCAGCTCGTGAGCGCCAAGTCGCCGCGCCTGCGTCCGCTCATCTCGGTGAGCCCGGGCGAGCCGCTGCGTCGCGCGCTCGCGCTCATCGAGCAGCACGACGTTTCACAGCTCCCGGTGCTGCGGGGGAGCGAGGTCGTCGGGACGCTGGCCGAGGACGAGGTGCTGCGCACGGCGCTCTCCGATCCTTCGGCGCTCGATCGCCCGGTCGACTCGCTCATGGGCCCGCCACTGCCGGTGGTCGGAGCCGACGAGCCCGCCGAGTCCGTGACGCGCCTTCTGGCCGCGCGCAGTCCTGCCGTGCTGGTCCGCGGCAGCGACGGGCCGGCCGGGATCCTGACGCGGTTCGACATGCTGCAGTTCATGACGCGGAGCGAGACGTGAGCGGCGACAAGGGGCCGGAGCGCGTGCCGGGCTTCGCGACGCGCGCGGTGCATGCCGGGCAGGAGCCCGATCCCGCGACCGGCGCGGTCATGACGCCGATCTACCAGACCTCGACCTACGCGCAGGCCGCGCTCGGCCAGAACAAGGGCTTCGAGTACGCGCGCACGCACAACGCCACGCGCGCGGCGCTCGAGCGCAACCTCGCCTCGCTCGAGGGCGGCGCGCATGGTCTGTGCTTCGGCTCGGGCCTCGCGGCGACCAACGCCATGGTCCAGACGCTCTCGGCCGGCGACCACGTCGTCTGCGGCCACAACACCTACGGCGGCACGTACCGGCTCTTCGAGAAGGTGTGGAAGCGGCACGGCCTGGAGTTCTCGTTCGTCGACTGCAGCGACCCCGACCGCGTCGAGGCCGCGTTCCGGCCGGCCACGAAGCTGGTCTGGGCCGAGACGCCGACCAACCCGCTCATGCAGCTCGCGGACGTCCGCGAGATCGCCGCGCGCGCGCACCGCCGCTCGATCCGCGTCGTCGTCGACAACACCTTCCTCACGCCGTACTTCCAGCGCCCGCTCGAACTCGGCGCCGACGTGGTCATGCACTCCACGACCAAGTACCTGAACGGCCACAGCGACATGGTGGGCGGCGTGCTCGTCACGTCGGACGGCGAGCTCGCGGCGCAGCTGCGCTTCCTGCAGAACGCCGCGGGGGCGGTCCCCGGTCCGATGGACTGCTTCCTCTGCCTGCGCGGCACGAAGACGCTGGCCGTGCGCATGCGCCAGCACGAGGCGAACGCGCGCGAGCTCGCCACGCGACTCGCCCGGCACCCTCGCGTCGCGCGCGTCTTTTATCCCGGACTGCCGTCGCACCCGCAGCACGAGCTGGCCTGCAGGCAGGCGAGCGGATTCGGCGGCATGATCGCGTTCGTTCCGGGCGACGGCTCGCTCGCGGCCGGGGAGCGGGTCTTCAACCGCTTCCGGCTCTTCACGCGAGCCGAGAGTCTGGGCGGCGTCGAGAGCCTGGTCTGCCATCCGGCGTCCATGACGCACGCTTCGGTGCCGCGCGAGGCGCGCCTCGCGATGGGCTTCGAAGATGGCCTGCTGCGGCTCTCGGTGGGCATCGAAGATCTCGACGATCTCGCCGCCGACCTTGATCACGCGCTACAAGCTGTTTGATCGCAGCGCGTTGGCGATTCGCTCCCGGGCGGTCACGGCGAAGAATGAATTTGACAGTGGGGGGCGGGGCACCTAGCCTGCGGAGCGCTTCGGGATGCGCCGCATCGCCAGGTCCGGGTGCGTCCAGGCTTCCGCGACGAATCGAACGTGAGCACAGGGAAGCTGCTTGCCCGACACCGCGCTCCGTGCAGTGGTGCTGTTCGACGAGACCCACGAATACATCGCAAGAACGATTGGCCGTCGCCGGTTCCTTCGGCGCGGCGTGCGTGAGAGGAGGTGAAGACGAAAACGATGCGTAAGTTTTTCGCTCTCTCGACGGTCGCCCTTTTGGCGCTGACCCTCGCAGTCGCCGCTCTCGGCTGTGGCAAGAAGGAAGAGACTCCGGCGGCCAGCGGCAGCATGGAACAGTCGTCCGCCCCCATGGACACGGCTGCCAAGGCGGATACGTCGGCAATGTCCGGCGGCGCCATGGATACGACCCACGCCGCCAAGTAATGGCGCTGGAAGCTGTACGGGAGGGGAGGCGCGATGCGCCTCCCTTTTCCATTTAGGCCCGGATCCGCGAAGCACGGCAACCTCTAGGGCCGCCGCGACGTAAGCCCTGGCACACCCGTCCGGAGGACCCACCCGTGAAACTCGCGCCGATCTGCCTCGCCGCGCTGCTGCTCGTGGCCAGCGCGCCCGCGGTTCGCGCGGGGGACGACGATCTGCCCGGGGACCTCGCCGAGCGAAGCGTCGCGACGGCCGACGTGGGCGGCATCTCCCGTATCGAGCTGCGCAATCCCCGTGGCATCACGCTGATCCGCCCGAGCGCGGACGGTCTCATTCACGTCGCCGCGGTGAAGATCTGCCGCATGCCGACCCCGTCCGAAGCCCGCCGGTACGCCGCCCTGACGCTCGTCCACCTCGAGAGGTCGGCCGGGACCTACCGGGTCCGGGTCGAATACCCCGGGCGCATCGACGCTCACCTGAGCCTCTGGGACGTGTTCTCGGAGAGCGGCCGCAGGCGGCTCGGAAAGCCGCGCGTCGAGGTGCGCCTGACGGTCGAGGTCCCGGCCGGACTGCCGCTGGACGTCGAGACCGTGAGCGGCGACGTCGACTCGGACGGCCTGGCCGCCCGCGAGATCGTCACGACCTCCAGCGGCGACGTCATCGCCCGGGCCACCGGCGGCCCGATCTCCGTGCAGACCTCGAGCGGCGACGTCCGCCTCGAGGGTTCGGGCGGCGCCGACGTCCGGACGTCGAGCGGCGACATCTGGGTCGGCCAGGCGCGCGGCAGGCTCGACCTGCGCAGCGAGAGCGGCGACCTCACCGTGGCGCAGGCCCCCGCGGGCGTGCGCGCGAGCTCGGCGAGCGGCGAGGTACTGGTGCGCGCCGCGAGCGGGCCGGTGCATCTCAGCACCGAGAGCGGCAACATGCGCGTCTGGCTGCGCGGGCCGCTCGGTGAAACGCAGCTATCGAGCGGCAGCGGCGACGTCCACGCCGTGCTGGCCGACGGCATCAGCGCGACGCTCGAGGCCGCGAGCGCGAGTGGAGCGATCGACTGCAGCGGCCCGCTCGTGGTCCTGCAGCACGGCGAGAACCGGCTGCGCGCGCGCGTGGGCCGGGGCGGCGCTCCGATCGTGGTGAACACGGAGTCCGGCGGGTTGACCGTGACGTGTGGAGGGATGTGAGCATGCGTCGGATGCCCCGCGGAACATGGGTCGCGGTCCTGGCGATCGTGCTCGCCGCCGCGTGCGGCGGGTTCGCGATCGCGCTCGCCCAGCAGACGATGACGTTCCACTCGATGCCCGCCGAGAGCGTCGCGCGGCTCGAGGACCGGCAGGCGGGCGACCGCACGCCGGCGCCGGTCATCGACATCCACGTCTCCGGCGCGAAGGGCCAGCGCGGCTTCGAGCTGCACGTCGACTCGACCGGCGGGCGCATGAACCTGCCGGGGACGGTGGCGCCACCGGCGCCGCCGGCGCCGATCCCGCCCGCGCCCGCGGAGCCGGGTGCCGGCCACGAAACGACCGGCGACATCGTTCGGTTCCTGAGCAGCGTCGACGTGCCCTCGGGCCAGGTCGTCCAGGGCGACGTCGTGAGCGTCGGCGGCTCGGTGACCGTCGAGGGCACCGTCAAGGGCAGCGTGACCTCGATCGGCGGCGACGTGACGCTCGAGTCCGGCGCGCGCGTCGACGACGACGTCGTCTGCCTGAGCGGCACGCTGCGCCAGGAGCCTGGCGCGTCGATCGGCGGCCAGCGCGTCACCGCGCCGCGCGTGCCCGGCGGCCGGTTCCTGCTGCCCATGATCTCGGTCGTGAGCACCGGCGTTCGCGTCGTCACGCATCTCGTCGTGATGGCGATCCTGCTGCTGCTCGCGTTCCTCGTGATCAAGCTCGCGCCCGGCCGCACGCGGGACGCGCTCGACACGATCCGCACCGAGGGCGGCTCGAGCTTCCTCGTCGGCCTCGCGATCCTCGGGCTGCTGATTCCGTCGCTCGTCGTGCTCGCGCTCGTCGTCGTGATCCTGTGCATCACGATCATCGGCATCCCGCTCGCGATCGCGGTGCTCTTCGGCTACGCGGTGTTCCTGCTCGTGGCATTCCTCTGGGGCATGATCGTCGGCTACGCCGTGCTCGGCGAGCACCTGCACCTGCGCTTCCGCGGCGTGAAGCCCGAACTCGTGACCGCCGCGTTCTGGGGCATCTTCGCGCTCAGCGGCCTTCGCATCGCGGGCGACCTGCTGCACGTCGTGCCGGTCTTCGGCTTCCTCGGCGGACTCATGAAGGTGATCTCGGTCGTGACGTGCTGGGTGCTCGCGACGCTCGGCGCCGGATCGCTCGTGCGCACCGAGTACCGCCGCCGCACCGTGCAGAACTGGTGGATGCGCTCGCGTCCCCGCCGTGGCGGGCGCGTCGAGGACGATTTCCCGCCGCCGCCCGTGCCCGTCGCCGAGGCGCCCGCGCCGCCGCCGGCAGCGGCCGCGCCGCCGCCGGCCGCGCCTGCGCCGCCTGCGCCGCCCGGGGGCGAGCCGCCCACGACGCCGATCGTCTGACGCCGCGGCTCGCGCGGCCCGGTTCCCACGCGGAGCCGGGCCGCGCCGCGTTTGCGGGCCCGCAGTCGTTGCGGCAAGGTCGGGCGCCGCTGCGCGACGCTCCCCGCGAGGACCCCCGACGTGGCCGTCCATCCGCTGCTGCTCTTCTGCACGTGGCTCTTCCTCGACGGCGCGACGGTGAGCGTGGCCACGACGCCGCTGCTGCTGCTCTACGCGCCGCGCTTCGAGCCGTGGATCGTCGCCGTCGCAGGCGGTTCGGCGAGCGCGGCGGGCAGCGCGGTGCAGATGGTCGCGCTGCGCTGGATGCTTGCGCACGAGCGTCCGTGGATGGGGCGCTTCCTGCCGACGCGCGAGCGGGTGCGCGAGGCGCTGCGCCGCTACCCGTCGGCGTCGTTCCTCGCGATCGCGATCGCGCGCGCGACGCCGCTGCCCGATGCGCCGCTCAAGCTCGTCGCGGCGACCGCGCACTACCCGCTTCTGCTCTACTTCCTCGCGGTGCTCGTGGGGGCGGTGCCGTACTACGGCGCCCTGGCGTGGATCGGACACCGCTTCCACTTCCCGCTCTGGGCGATCGCCCTCACGGCCCTGCTCTTCGGTCTCGGGCTCATCGTCGACCTGCTGCGCCGTCGGGGGCCCGATGCGACCGCGTGAGCCGGGGCGGAAGCGCCGCCGCACCTCGGGTCGCGCAGCGCCGATCGCGATCGGCATCGACACCGGCGGCACGTTCACCGACGTCGTCGTCTGGCGCCGCGGCGGGCTCGAAGCGTTCAAGCTGCCCTCGACGCCGGGCGCGCCCGAGCGCGCGGTGCTCGCGGCGCTCGCGCGGGCGGGCGCATCGCGAGCCACGCGCGTGCGGCACGGCTCGACCGTCGCGACCAACGCGCTGCTCGAGCGCAAGGGCGCGCGCGTCACGTTCGTCACGACGGCGGGCTTCGAGGACGCGCTCGAGATCGGCCGCCAGGACCGGCCAGCGATCTACGCGCTCGCGCCTTCGAGGCCGGCGCCGCTGGTTCCGGCTGCGCGCCGGCTCGGCGCGCGCGAGCGGCTCGGCGTCGGCGGCGAGGTGCTCGTGCCGCTCACCGCTCGGGAGTGCCGGCGGATCGCCGCACGCGTGCGCGCGACGAAACCCGAAGCGATCGCGATCGGCCTGCTCCACGCGTGGCGGAGCGGTGCGCACGAGCGCCGGCTCGCCCGCGCGCTGCGTCCGCTGGGCGTGCCGCTCAGCGTATCGAGCGCGCTCTGCCCGGAGATCCGCGAGGTCGAGCGCTTCGCGACGACGGCCGCGAACGCCTTCCTCGCACCGCGCGTCGCCGCGTACCTGGGTGCGCTCGCGCGCGCCCGCCGCGGCCGCGTCGAGGTCGTGCTCTCGCACGGCGGGACCGCGCCCGTCTCGGCCGCCGCGCGGGAGCCCGTACGGCAGCTGCTCTCGGGGCCCGCGGCCGGCC
>Ga0335083_10009326_pt1 | contig 11915 bp, 14 predicted proteins | sample Lox_Sample_42_FD_206716 | JGI IMG/M metagenome (GOLD analysis project Ga0335083, IMG submission 206716) | Soil microbial communities from Loxahatchee National Wildlife Refuge, Florida, United States - Lox_Sample_4.2 | ecosystem: Environmental > Terrestrial > Soil > Wetlands | place: USA... | reverse complement strand
GAACAGTTCGTTGAGTTCGACGCGCGCCTGGCGGCCGATGCGTTTGAGGCGTTCGCCCTGCGCGCCGATCACGATGGGCTTCTGGCCTTCGCGTTCGACCCAGATGATGGCCGACACCTCGCTCTGGCCCGCCTCATTCTCCTTCAGGTCCTCGATTTCCACCGCGATGCCGTACGGCAGCTCTTCCACCAGCTCCAGCGTGAGCTTCTCGCGGATCAGCTCGGCGACGCGGAAGCGCACGCCCTTGTCGGTGACCTGCTCGGGCGGGAACAGCGCCGCGCCCTCGGGCAGCGCCCGCACCACGCAATCCAGCAGCGGCACGAGATTGTCGGCGCGCAGCGCCGATACGGGCACCAGCTCCACGAATGCGTGCTGCTGGGCCAGCATGGCCAGGAACGGCAGCAGCTTCTCGCGCGGCCTGGCGCGATCCACCTTGTTCACCACCGCGATCACGGGTCGGCCCGTGGCGGCGATGCGCTGCAGGGCGAGCTGGTCCTCACAGGTCCAGCGCAGCGCCTCGACCACGAACAGGATCAGCTCCGCGTCGGCCAGCGCGGCCGCGGCGGTGCGGTTCATGGAACGGTTCAGCGCGCGGCCCTGGCCGCTGTGCAGGCCGGGCGTGTCGAGGAACACGATCTGCGCATCGGCGCGGTTGACGATGCCCAGCACCCGATGCCGCGTGGTCTGCGGCCGCGGCGTGACGATGCTGATTTTCTCGCCGATCAGGGCATTGAGAAGCGTCGATTTGCCGACGTTGGGACGGCCGCCGAGGGCCACGAACCCGCTGTGAAACGTGCTCATGGCGCAACGTCCCCGCTGCTTTCCAGGCGCTGGATGAACACCTCGGCCGCGAGCTGCTCGGCGCGGCGGCGGCTCGAACCCTGCCCCTGCGTCATCATGCCCAGCGCCGTCACCTCGCAGCTGACCTCGAAGCTCTGCGCATGCGGCTCGCCGCTCACGGCCTGCACGTCGTAGCGCGGCAGCGGCAGGCCGCGGCCCTGCAGCCATTCCTGCAGCCGCGTCTTGGCATCCTTGGGCGCATCGGCCTGTTCCACCAGCGCCAGCTGCGGCGCCAGGACCTGCAGCAGGATCCGGCGCGCCGCCTCGAGGCCGCCATCCAGGAACAGCGCGCCACACACGGATTCGAGGCCGTCGGCCAGGATGGATTCGCGCCGATGGCCACCGGTCTTGAGTTCGCCGGGGCCCAGCTCGAGCTGCTCGCCGATGGCCAGCTGCGCGGCGACGCGCGCCAGGCTCTCGCCGCTGACGATGCGCGCCCGCAAGCGGCTCAGCGCGCCTTCGTCGATGTCGGGGAAGCGTTCGTAGAGATGCTCGGCCACGATCAGGCCGAGGACGGCGTCGCCCAGGAATTCCAGGCGTTCATTGTGCTGCCCCGCGGCGCTGCGATGGCGCAGGGCGCGTTCGAACAGCGCCACGTCCTTTGGCACGTAGCCCAGCTGCTGCCGCAGCCAGGACTGCGGCCAATCCGCCCGCTTCACTTCAAGGTGACTTCTTTGTGGAAGTGCACCACCAGATCCACGTTGGCGATCAGCGACACGCCGTCGTCGTACTCGGCCACCACCAGCCAGTGATCGCCGTCGCGCTTGAGGGCGATCTCCTCCGGCTTGGGCTTGTCGACGCTTTCGATGTCGAAGTACTTCTCGATCGCGAACTTGAGCGCCGTCGGGCTGGGCACATCGGCGTTCACCGAACCATCGGTGCTGACCCGCTCCAGCGAGCGCGCCACTTTCATGTAGTTCAGGTACACCGGCGCCAGCCGGATGCCCGTGAAGAACACGATGGCCAGCGGTGTCAGCAGGAAGATCCAGCCGATCAGGGTGATGCCTTTCTGGTGTTTGCGCATGAATCGCTCCCTTGGTGAGCCTGTTGTCCAACCCGGCTATTCGATCTTCTGGCCGATGCGGCTCCAGTTGATGACATGACTCCAGTTGTACCAGCTGGCGGCGCGGTTGCCGTCCAGGTTCAGCCAGATCCGCGTCGCGCGGCCGATCAGGTCGTTCTCCGGCACGAAGCCAAAGTACCGGCCATCGGCGCTGTTGTCACGATTATCGCCGATCATAAGGTACTGGCCAGCCGGAACCACGATTTCCTCCAGCGTGTCGTTGCGATCGATCAGGCCCGGGCTGTCGGGCTCGATGCACTGGTAGCTGTGGTCCAGGTTGCGGCGGTTGCAGGTCGCGGGCGTCGCCGGACCCACCAGGCCGTCGTCGGTCAGGCAGGAGAGCACGCCGTGCGTGTGGGTGCCGAGCACCTCGGTGGAGCGCCGCATGTTGTGGTAGCAGCCATCGTCGTAGCGCGCGGCGTCCTGCACCAGCGGGATGGGCGTGCCGTTGATGATGAGCTGGTCGTGGATCACCTTGACGTGATCGCCCGGCAGGCCCACCAGCCGCTTGATGTAGTTGATGGCCGGATCCGGCGGATAGCGGAACACCACCACGTCGCCCCGCTGGGGCGTGCCGGTGTCGAGCAGCTTGGTGCCGAGCACCGGCAGCCGCAGGCCGTAGGCGAACTTGTTCACCACCAGGAAATCGCCCTGCAGCAGCGTCGGCATCATCGAATCCGACGGAATGCGGAACGGCTCGAAGATGAAACCGCGCACCAGCAGCACGATCAGCGCCACCGGCAGGAAGCTGCGCGCGTAGTCCACCGTCACGGGTTCGGGCAGCGGCTCGGCGGCAGGGGCCGACGGGTCGGTTGGCGCCGGTCGCACCCGCCGCGGCGCCAGCACCCAGCGATCCACCGCCAGCACCAGCGCGGACACCACCACCACGGCCACCAGCACCAGCGAGAAGTCCAGCCGCTCGGAGGTGATCAGCCGCCACACCGCCGCCAGCAGCAGCACCGGCACCGCGAGGTACAGGCCCTGCACCCAGGCCGGATCGGGTTCGCCCGCCAGCAGCCGCCGCGGCCGCAGCAGCCAGTCGTCGACCACGGCCACCAGCGTCACCGGGATGGCGATCATGGCCAGCGTGGCAATGAGATTCGTGAAATCCATCATTTCTTCCCCACCTTGAGCACCGCCAGGAACGCCTCCTGCGGGATTTCCACCGAGCCCACCTGCTTCATGCGCTTCTTGCCCTCTTTCTGCTTCTCGAGCAGTTTGCGCTTGCGGCTGATGTCGCCGCCATAGCACTTGGCCAGCACGTTCTTGCGCAACGCCTTGACCGTGGCGCGTGCGATCACGTTCATGCCGATGGTGGCCTGCACCGCCACTTCGAACATCTGCCGCGGGATCAGCTCCTGCATCTTGTCCACCAGTTCGCGGCCGCGGTGGTAGGCGTTGTCGCGATGGACGATGACCGACAGCGCGTCCACCTTGTCGCCGTTGATCAGGATGTCGAGCTTGACCAGCGGGCCAGCCTCGAAATGGCTGAATTCATAGTCGAAGGACGCGTAGCCGCGACTCGCCGACTTGAGGCGGTCGAAGAAATCCAGCACCACGTCGGCCATCGGCAGCTGGTACTGCAACGACACCTGGCGGCCGAGGAACTGCATCTTCTTCTGCACGCCGCGCTTCTCGCTGCACAGGCCCAGCACCGCGCCCACGTAGTCGGGCGGCACCAGGATGTTGGCCGTGATCATGGGCTCGCGCACTTCCTCGATCTTGTCGGTGGGCGGCAGCTTGGCGGGATTGTCGACGAACTCCACCTTGCCGTCGGTGCGCAGCACTTCGTACACCACGGTGGGCGCGCTGGTGATGAGCTCGAGGTGGTATTCGCGCTCCAGCCGCTCCTGCACGATTTCCATGTGCAGCAGGCCCAGGAAGCCGATGCGGAAACCGAACCCGAGCGCGGTGGAGACTTCCGGCTCGTAGTGCAGCGCCGAATCGTTGAGCTTGAGCTTGGCGAGCGCGTCGCGGAAATTCTCGTAGTCCTCCGAGTTGATCGGGAACAGGCCCGCGAACACGCGCGGCTGCACCTGCTTGAATCCCGGCAGCGGCGCCGCGCACGGCCGCGCCTCCGAAGTGATGGTGTCGCCCACCGGCGCGCCGTCGATTTCGCGGATGCCCGCCACCACGAAACCCACCTCGCCCGCGCCGAGTTCCTTGAGCGACACCGACTTGGGCGTGAAGCGGCCCAGCTTGTCGATGCCATGGGTGCGGCCGGTGGACATGATCTTGATCTTCTCGCCCGTGCGCAGCACGCCGTTCACCACGCGCACCAGCGACACCACGCCGACGTAGTTGTCGAACCAGGAATCGATGATCAGCGCCTGCAGCGGCGCCTCGGGATCGCCTTTCGGCGGCGGGATGCGCTTGACCAGCGCCTCGAGCAGTTCAGGCACGCCGCGGCCGGTCTTGGCGCTGACCAGCACGGCGTCGTGCGCCTCGATGCCGATGATCTCCTCGATCTCGTCGACCACCTTGTCCGGATCGGCCGACGGCAGATCGATCTTGTTGATCACCGGCAGCACTTCCAGGCCCTGCTCGATGGCGGTGTAGCAGTTGGCCACACTCTGCGCTTCCACGCCCTGCGAGGCGTCGACCACCAGCAGCGCGCCGTCGCAGGCCGCCAGGCTGCGCGACACTTCGTACGAGAAGTCGACGTGCCCGGGCGTGTCGATCAGGTTGAGCTGGTAGGTTTCGCCGTCCTGCGCGCGGTAGTCGAGCGTGACGCTCTGGGCCTTGATGGTGATGCCGCGCTCGCGCTCCAGGTCCATGGAGTCCAGCACCTGCGACTGCATCTCGCGATCCTCGAGCCCGCCGCAGAGCTGGATGAGGCGGTCAGCCAGTGTGGACTTGCCATGATCGACGTGGGCGATGATCGAGAAATTGCGTATGCGTTGCATCAAAACGGGGAACCGGGACCCCCGGGGGTCGGGGCGCGCGGATTATAGCCTGAACAGCCGTTTGAGCTCCGAGCGGTCCAGCCGGTGCTCGGCCACCCGCTCGCCGTCCAGCAGCAGGACGGGCACCCTGAGCCCGTACCGGCGCTGCAGTTCGGGATCCTCATCCACGTCCTTGAGCGTCACGGGCGGCAGCGGCCATTCGGCGCCCAGGCCCGACAGCTCCTGCAGCATGTGCTCGCAGAGCTCGCAGCCCGTGCGGGTCAGCAGCGTGAGCGTGTGTTTCAACGGCCGCCGCGACCTGGCGCGCCACCCGGATTGGCACCGGGGCCGGGACCGGGTCCCGGGGCGCCGCCCGGTCCCGTGCCGGGCGCGCCCGCAGGCCCGCCGCCCGGCAGCGTGCCCGAGCCGCGGCTCGAGCCGAAGCCGAATCCGCCCACGGCGGAGCCGCCGAAATCCCGCTCGGCCTGGCCGCTCACCGCTTCCCGGATGGCGCGTAGCGACGGCTCCTGGCCGGCCCGCAGGGACAGCGCGATGGCCCGCACCGTGGCCGGGGGCACCTCGCCGATGGCGGTGACGCGATGGCCCTGCACCAGCGTGGTGTAGGTGGCCGAAGATCCGAGCTGCGTGGAATTGTCGGCGACCGCGCCGGCGTCCGCCGCGGGCTTGAGCTCCACGAACACCGAGACCGAGGCCAGACCGTCGGAGTACACCAGATGGGCCACCGGACCGTCCGCACCCGGCATCTGCCGCGTGTTGCGCGCCGTGAGCCTGAAACCCGGCGGCAGATGGGCGGCCTGCCAGCCCGCCTGCGCGCTGCTGTCGACCACGGTCGCGCCTTCGCGCTTGAGCCAGCGATAACCCCGCGCATCCACCGCGGGCTCGAGCCGCGCATCCGGCACCTGAGACAGCAGGCTCAGGCTCGTGAACACGATCTGCTCCACCACCGTGCCGTTGCCGTCCAGCAGCTGGGTCTTGAGCGGCATGGCGGTCTGCTCGTCGATCCACAGACGGTAGCCATAGCGGAATTCATCGCGCGGCGCGACCGAGATCACGCGCGTGTCGCGGCCCAGCAGGCGGTATTTCTGCACTTCGCTGACGGTGTAGCGCTCGGTGAGGCTGGCCTCCATCTGCGGCAGGTTGCCCAGCACGAGGCTGGCATCGCTGCTCTCCTCCACCAGCACGACGCGCTGGTCCGGCAGGTAGGTCAGCAGCTCGGTGCCCTTGCGCAGGAATTCCCGGCCGGAACCATCCATCGACACCACGCGCTCGGCCGAGGCGTTGCCGCTGCGATGGATCACGCGCAGGGTTTCGGTCTGGCCGGCGTGCTCGTGCACGAAGGTGCCGTCGTAGTTGCGGGAGTTGAGCGCAGCATCCATCTGCGCAAGCCAGGACAAAGGGTCGTCAGCCGCCCGGGCCACAGCGCAGGCGCATAACGCGGCCCCCCAGAGCAGAAAAAGGAATTGGCGGCTAGGGCCCCGCATACCCCTCCGCAGCCTGGACCTGCTGCTGTTGCTGTTCCGCCCGGCGTTGTGCGGCCGCTTGCTGGGCCGCGACTTCCGCCGCGAACTGTTCGTTGCTGACCACGGACGACAGCAGTCCGCTGCGGGTCAGCGGCGAGGAGTACTCGCTGTGGGCCAGCACGTAATTGGCGAGCTGGGCCGGCAGCACTGCGACGCTGCCCTTGCCGGGCGACGGCGGCACCACGTAGCTGGCCGGCTCGTTGCTGGCCGGTTCGCCGCTGTCCGCGCGCGCGCTGCGCCCCGGCAATTCGGCGCGCTGGCTGGCCACCACGATGGGCTGCGGCTCGAGGCCCAGCGACGGATCGCCGATGTCGGCGCGCATCACCAGCACGGCGACGCCCGCCACGCCCGCGACCATCACCGAACCGAGCATGGCTTTCCATGCCACGTGCGTGGAGCGCCGTGCCGTCGAGGGCCTGGCGATCGCTTCGCTCACCCGGCCGGCAAAACCGGCGCTGGCGCCCGCCACCGGCTCGGAACGCATCGCCGCGCCGATCAGCGCATAACGCGACCAGCGGGCGCGAAGCGCAGGATCGCGCGCCAGGCGCCGCGACAGCAGTTCGCATTCCGGAGCCGGCAGTTCGCCATCCAGCATGGCCGACACCTGGCTTTCCAACTCCTCGTGGATCATTGCAGTTCCTCCGAACGCCCCAGCCCGCCGTCGAATACCACTTTGAGCTGCCGGTCGATCGCCTCGCGCGCGCGGAAGATGCGCGAGCGCACGGTGCCGACCGGGCAGTCCATCGACTGGGAAATCTCCTCGTAACTCATGCCTTCCAGTTCGCGCAACACGATGGCGGTGCGCAGGTCGTGTGGCAGCGATTCGATCGCGGCGTTGACGGTATTCCTGATTTCTTCGGTGAGCGCGAGGCCTTCCGGCGTCTCCGGATCGCGCAGCCGGCTCACGACATCCTGCGACTCCTCGCCATGGTCGTTCTCGCGCTCGAGGCTGACCGGGCTGCGCTTGCGCGAGGCCAGCGCGTTCTTGGCGGTGTTGATGGCGATGCGGTACAGCCAGGTGTAGAAGGCGCTGTCGCCGCGGAAGCGCGGCAGGGCCTTGTAGGCCTTGATGAACGCGTCCTGGGCCACGTCCTCGGCGTCGGAGGGATCGCGCACGTAGCGCTGCACGAGCTTCACGACCTTGTGCTGGTACTTGAGCACCAGCAGGTCGAACGCCGCCCGGTCGCCACCCTGGACGCGCTGAACCAACCCCAGGTCGCTCGAATCCGCGCTCATCGCCTGCTCCATCCCGGTCGCGCGAGGACTTGCGGGCCCTCCGGAACGGACAAGTGTATCAACTGCTAGGCTCATGCTGGCTGGTCTCAGGTGGCCGGTGGTTCCCGGGTCATCCTTTGGAGCGTGCGCAGCTGCAGTGGTTCCATGATTTTTGCGTCGAGGCAGAGCTGCCAGCGGCCCGCCTCCGACCGGAATTCCAGCCAGAACAAGGGCCCGACGCGGGTCGGAAGTCCCACTGGTTCAACATAATGAACCCCCTCGCCGTCCTCCAGCGACCAGCGGCCATCGCTCCGGCGCTGCAGGCCCCGCACGGCGCGCACCCCTCCCAGGCCCAGGCAACGCCGGCCGGCGGGCCAGACCAGCGCCCAGACGGCGATCACGGGCACCAGGCGGCAGAGGAGGGGCCAGTCCACCGCCAGCAGGCACATCAAGGTGAGACCGGCGCACCAGCCATGGAGGGCGAACCGGAGCCTGCGCGACGCCCGGCATCGGCACCGGAACACCGCCAGGGGCAGGCCTTCGTCCGCGGCCCTGGGCGCCGGCTCAGCGCGACGCGTCCTCGATGGCGCGGGCGATCCGCGCGAAGGCGGGTTGCGGGGGTGGCTCACCGCGCACCAGGTAACCGACCAGCTCGGGATCGGGCAAGTCGAGAAAGGCGTCGAAATCGCGTCTTTCCTGCTCGCCGGCCATCGGGTAACAGCGCTCCAGCCAGCGCAGCAGCAGGAAATCGAGCTCCTTCATGCCGCGCCGGCAACGCCAGGCGAGGCGCCCCGGCGCAGGCGCCGGGGCAGGACCCGTCGCGGGCCCGGGCGCGGAGCTCAGTGCTGCCGCTCCAGCATCATGTGCTTGATCTCGGCGATGGCCTTGGCCGGATTGAGGTCCTTCGGGCACGCCTGCGTGCAGTTCATGATGGTGTGGCAGCGGTACAGGCGGAACGGATCTTCCAGTGCGTCGAGACGCTCGCCGGTGCTGTCATCGCGCGAATCCACGATCCAGCGATACGCGGCGAGCAGCGCCGCGGGGCCGAGATAGCGGTCGCTGTTCCACCAGTAGCTGGGGCAGCTGGTGGAGCAGCAGGCGCACAGGATGCAGGCCGACGGACGATCGATCTTTTCCTGGTCTTCCTTGGACTGCAGCCGTTCCTGGTCGGGCGGCGCCGGCGTGCGCGTCTGCAGCCAGGGTTTCACCGCCGCGTACTGCGCATAGAAGTTGCTGAGGTCCGTCACCAGATCCTTGACCACCGGCATGTGCGGCAGCGGATAGATCTTCACGTCGCCCGAACCCAGCTCTTCGCAGGAGCGGGTGCAGGCCAGCGTGTTGACGCCGTTGATGTTCATGGCGCACGAGCCGCAGATGCCCTCGCGGCAGGAGCGGCGCAGCGCGAGCGTCGGATCGACCTCGTTCTTGATCTTCAGCAGCGCGTCGAGAACCATCGGTCCACAGGCGGCCATGTCGATCTCGTAGGTGTCGATGCGCGGGCGCTGGCCCGAATCCGGATCGAAGCGGTAGATGCGGAACTTGCGCGGCTGCTTCGCGCCCGCGGGCGCGGCGAAGCGCCTGCCGGCCTTGCCGTCGATGCGTGAATTGGGCGGTAGTCTGAACTCGGCCATGCGTTGCTCGTTGCAGTGGGGGGCTGCGTCAGTAAGTGCGTGCCTTGGGAGCGATCACGTCGACGTCGCTGGTCAGCGTGCGCAGGTGCACCGGGCGATAGTCGATGCGCGCCTGGCCCGGGCCTTCGACCCAGCACAGCGTATGCTTCAGCCACTTCACGTCGTCGCGCGCGGCGAAATCCTCGCGCGCGTGGGCGCCGCGGCTCTCCTCGCGGTTGGCCGCGGAGTGGATGGTGGCGGTGGCCTGCAGCAGCAGGTTGTCCAGCTCCATCGTCTCCACCAGGTCGGTGTTCCAGATCAGGCTGCGATCCGACACCTTCACGTCGGCGAAGGTGGCGAACGTGGCCTTGAGCTTGTCGACGCCCTGCTGCAGGCTCTGGCCGGTGCGGAACACCGCGGCGTCGGCCTGCATGATCTTCTGCATCTCGAGCCGGATCTGCGCGGTGGGACGCGCACCGTTGGCGTTGCGCAGCCCATCGAGGCGGGCGACCGCGGCGTCCGCCGATGCTTTGGGCAGCGCGCGCTGCGGAGCGCCGGCTTTCACCAGGCCCGCGCAATGCGCCGCGGCCTCGCGGCCGAAGATCACGAGGTCGAGCAGCGAATTGGAGCCGAGACGGTTCGCGCCGTGCACCGACACGCAGGCCGCCTCGCCCACCGCCATCAGGCCCGGCACCACGGATTCCGCGTCGCCATCCTTCAGCGTCACCACTTCGCCGTGGTAATTGCAGGGGATGCCGCCCATGTTGTAGTGCACGGTGGGCAACACCGGGATGGGCTCGCGCGTGACGTCGACGCCCGCGAAAATGCGGGCGCTCTCGGCGATGCCGGGCAACCGCTCCTTGATCACCCCGGGCCCGAGGTGCTCGAGGTGCAGGTGGATGTGGTCCTTGTGCTCGCCCACGCCGCGGCCCTCGCGGATTTCCATGGTCATGGCGCGGCTGACGACGTCGCGCGAGGCCAGGTCTTTCGCGTTCGGCGCGTAACGCTCCATGAACCGCTCGCCGCTGGCGTTGGTGAGATACCCGCCCTCGCCGCGTGAGCCTTCGGTGATGAGGCAGCCCGAACCGTAAATGCCGGTGGGATGGAACTGCACGAACTCCATGTCCTGCAGCGGCAGGCCGGCGCGCAGCGCCATGCCGCCGCCATCGCCGGTGCAGGTGTGGGCCGAGGTGCACGAGAACCACGCGCGCCCGTAGCCGCCCGTGGCCAGGATGGTCATCTGCGCGCGGAAGCGGTGGATCTGGCCGGTGGCGAGATCCAGCGCCATGACGCCGCGGCACTCGCCGCCTTCCATCAGCAGGTCGAGCGCGAAATATTCGATGAAGAATTCGGCCTCGTTCCTGATCGACTGCTGGTAGAGCGTGTGCAGCATGGCGTGGCCGGTGCGGTCGGCCGCCGCGCAGGTGCGCTGGGCGATGCCCTTGCCGTAGTTGGTGGTCATGCCGCCGAACGGACGCTGGTAGATCTTGCCGGCGTCGGTGCGCGAGAACGGCACGCCGTAGTGCTCCAGCTCGATGATGGCCGCGGGGGCCTGCTTGCACATGAACTCGATGGCATCCTGGTCGCCGAGCCAGTCCGATCCTTTCACCGTGTCGTACATGTGCCAGCGCCAGTCGTCCTCGCCCATGTTGCCGAGCGCGGCGCTGATGCCGCCCTGCGCCGCCACCGTGTGGCTGCGGGTCGGGAACACCTTGGTCACGCAGGCCGTGGACAGCCCCGCTTCGGCCAGGCCCAGCGTCGCGCGCAGACCGGCGCCGCCGGCGCCCACCACCACGACGTCATACACGTGATCGACGAATTCGTAAGCGCTCATCCGAAACTCCGCAGCGCGACGCGCAGCACCGCATAGATGCCAGCCGCCGCCACCAGCACGTGCCCGTACAGGCTGAGCAGCAGCAGCGCCGTCTTGGGCGTGCCGCGCACGTAATCCTCGATGACCACCTGCATGCCGAGCTGCGAATGCCAGGCGCCCACCGCGATCAGCAACACCAGCAACACCGGGTGCCAGCCGCCACCGATCCAGTGCGCCACCGAAGCATGGTCGGCGAGCGGCAGGGCCGCCAGCGAACACAGCAGCCACAGCGCCAGCGGCGCGAGCGCCATGGCGCTGGCCCGCTGCGCCCACCAATGGTGGACGCCGTTCTTGGCGCTGCCCCTGCCGAGCACGCTGCCCAGCGGCGAACGCAACGAAGTCCGGGACGTCATGGCGCCACCGTGCGGAAGAACAGCAGCCAGGTGAACAGCCCCAGCAGCGCAAGCACCAGCAGCACGACCAGCACCGAGCTCACGCGGGTCTGCCGCTTTTCCATGCCGAGCACCAGATCCCAGCTCAGGTGCCGCAGGCCGCTCACGAGGTGGTAGAGGAACGCGGCCAGCAGCACCCAGAGCAGCAGCTTGCAGACCCGGAAGGACAACACGGCCAGCGCCGCGCCATAGCTGTCCTCGCCGCCGGCCGCGGCCATGAGCCAGTACGCCAGCACCACGAGGCCGAAGGCCAGCACGATGCCCGTGACACGGTGCGCGAGCGAGAACGCCATGGTCCGGAAGGTGTAGATCGTTGTATGCGGCGACGTGGGTCGTGCGCGCATGGCGGGCTCCGTGGACAAGGTGGCTCTAGAAATCGATGCAGCGACCCGCGCGTTCCCAGTCACCGTAGCGGGTCGGTTCAGGGCCGCCCGGGCCGCCGACTTCGCGCGGCCTGGAAGCTGCCGACGCGGCGGTGACGCCTGGCCCGCCGGTG
>Ga0335083_10009325_pt1 | contig 11915 bp, 7 predicted proteins | sample Lox_Sample_42_FD_206716 | JGI IMG/M metagenome (GOLD analysis project Ga0335083, IMG submission 206716) | Soil microbial communities from Loxahatchee National Wildlife Refuge, Florida, United States - Lox_Sample_4.2 | ecosystem: Environmental > Terrestrial > Soil > Wetlands | place: USA: Florida... | reverse complement strand
GATCGCCGGCTACCTGATCTTCTTTCCGGGCCTCTTCCTGTCGCTGACGGTGCTCGCCGTGAACCTGCTCGGCGATGGCATGCGCGACGCGCTCGATCCGCGGCTCGCGCGGCGCATGTAGAAGGGGGTGAGAAGGTGAAGAGGTGAAAGAAGTGCATGAGGTGAAGGAGGTGAAAGAGGTGAAGGGTGAAGGGTGAAGGGTGAAAGCCGAGGCGCTGCTGGAAGTCGACGAGCTCAAGACCCACTTCTTCACGCGCGAAGGCGTGGTGCGCGCCGTGGACGGCGTATCGTTCTCGGTCGCGCCGGGCGAGACGCTCGCCCTGGTGGGCGAATCGGGCTGCGGCAAGAGCGTGACCTCGCTCTCCATCTTGCGGCTGGTGGCCTCGCCGCCGGGACGCATCGTCGGCGGACGAGTCCTGTTCGAGGGTCGCGATCTCGTCGCGCTCAGCGAGGAGCAGATGCGCGCGGTGCGCGGCAACGCGATCTCGATGATCTTCCAGGAGCCCATGACCTCGCTCAATCCGGCGCTGCGCGTCGGCTGGCAGATCGCCGAGAGTCTGGTCGTGCATCGCGGCTTGTCGCGCAACGAGGCGAGGGCGAAAGCCGTCGAGCTGCTGCGCAAGGTGCACCTGCCTGAGCCCGAGCGGCGGGCGCGACAGTATCCGCACGAGCTTTCGGGGGGCATGCGGCAGCGGGTGATGATCGCGATGGCGCTCGCGTGCAGTCCGCGGCTGCTGATCGCCGACGAGCCTACGACCGCGCTCGACGTCACCATCCAGGCGCAGATCCTCGAGCTGATGCGCGAGCTGGCGCGCGAGACGGGTGCGTCGATCATCCTGATCACACACGACCTCGGCGTGGTCGCAGAGATGGCGCACCGTGTGGTGGTCATGTACGCCGGACGCAAGGCCGAAGAGGCGCCCGTTCACGAGCTCTTCGCACATCCTCGGCACCCGTATACGCGCGGGCTGCTCGGCTCCATGCCGCATCTGGGCGACTCGGTGCGCGTCGGTAGCGGCAAGCGTCTGGTCGAGATCCCAGGCATGGTGCCGTCGCTGAAAGGGGAACGGCCCGGCTGTCTGTTCGCGCCGCGTTGCCCGAACGCCATGGCGCGCTGCGCACGCGAAGTGCCGCCCCTGACTGCACAGGGGCCCGGACACTGGGCGGCCTGCTGGAATCCCACCTCATGAAGTCGCCTGGCGCGGCGCTGCTCGAAGTACAGGAACTGCGCAAGTACTTCCCGGCCAAGACAGGGCTGCTTGCGCGCGGTGCCAACGTGCACGCGGTCGACGGAGTGAGCCTCTCGATCGACGCCGGCGAAACCCTGGGCCTCGTCGGTGAATCCGGTTGCGGCAAATCCACCACCGGCAAGCTCATCCTGCGCCTGCTGGACCCGACCGAAGGCCGCATCTTCTGGCGGGGCCAGCGCATCGATCAGCTCAATCGAGCGCAGATGCGACCGATACGACGCGAGCTCCAGGCGGTGTTCCAGGATCCCTACGCGTCGCTCAACCCGCGCATGCGCGCCGGCGACATCGTGGCCGAACCGATTCGCAACTACGAATCGCTGTCCGCTGCCGAGGTGCGCGTGCGTGTTGCCGACCTCTTCGAGCGGGTGGGCCTGCACGCCGACCAGATGGTGAAGTATCCGTACGAGTTCTCCGGCGGGCAGCGCCAGCGGCTGGGCATCGCGCGGGCCCTATCCCTGCGACCGCGCCTGATCGTCTGCGACGAGCCGGTGTCCGCGCTCGACGTCTCGGTCCAGGCGCAAGTGATCAACCTGCTCATGGACCTGCAGGAGGAGTTCCATCTCTCGTATCTGTTCGTCGCCCACGACCTGGCGGTGGTCGAGCACATCAGCCATCGCGTCGCGGTGATGTATCTGGGCAAGATCGTGGAGATCGCGCCGAAGCGGGAGATCTTCACGCGCCCGCAGCATCCGTATACCGAGGCGTTGCTGGCGGCTGTGCCCGTGCCCGATCCCGCTTTGCGCAGGGAACGACGCGTGCTCGGCGGCGATGTGCCGAGCCCGATCGACCCGCCGTCAGGCTGCCGCTTCCATACGCGCTGCCCCTATGTGGAGGAGCGCTGCAAACGCGAGGAGCCGCTGCTCAAAGAAGTGTCGCCAGGACAATGGGTCGCGTGCCACCTGCGCGGTTCGGCAGGCTCGGCCTGACACGGTCGCCCGGCGCGCCGCGAGCACCCTTACTGAGGAACGACTGCGCGAAAGCGCGCGGGCAGAGGCTGCAACACCTGCAGGCCGAGGAAATTGGAGAGGACCTCGGACGGCCACAGCTTCGCATTCTCTCCTGTGGCGAGGTATACCGCATGCTGGCCCGTCGCGTAGCCGTCGCACACAGCACCCGCGAAGCGCGCAAAATACTGGGTCGGCGCGTCTGACGCTCCCCACGGGTTCGCAACGAAGGTGCCGCGATTCCACGGCCTGCGGTTCTCGTACAGCTTGCTCTCCCGCAGCACGCGCACGTCGAGCACCACCCCCGGGTCCGATTCCACCATCCGGTCGAAGTCTTGCTTCCACCCGGCTCGCGGCGAGGCCCAGGTCACTCTCGCCACCTGGCCATCCCAGTACTCCATCGCCTTGTCTCGGATCGAGTCCGGCGGCGCGCAGCCCACGATCTCGGCGTCCACGACGTTGGCATAGTACCTGGGCGGCGGCATGCTGAAGTACAGACAAGCCGCAGCGAGCACCGTCGCCGTCGCCACGAGCGCGCTGCGACCGATGTGCGCCGGGACGCGGATGGCGCCGGCGATCAATCCCAGGACCGCTCCGAGGAGCGCGCCGCCGGGGCCGGTGATCAACAGCCCCAGCAGCGGCCCTTGGTTCGAGTCCGGCGAGAACACCATGGGCCCCACGAACCCGCAGACAAACCCCACCGCCCCGAGCACTACCGCCCACTTCCAGACGGATCTGCCGATGCGTTGCCCCAGGCTCGCCTCGACGTACTCGTCGCGATCGATATCGGGCATGGCGGTTCTCCCGGCTCAGAAGACGAACAGCAGCGCGATCGCCAGGAGGGCGTAAGCGGCGATCGCCGACCAGTACCGGTACGGCTCACCGGCCCGCGTCGAAGTCGCGCCCGAGACGCCACGCTTCGCGTAGACCTCGCCGATGCTCAGCGCATAAGCGACGTAGAGCGCAACCGGGATCCCAAGAAGCTTGAACATGTTCGCCGCGCCGGAGCCCGCCGCCACGCTAGCAGGCGGCTGAACGCGCCGCCATTGCCCTGCAGCGCGCTTACCGGGCCCGGTCGAAGCAAGAATCCGTCCCGTCTCGGCGCGAGCGAGCCTACGCCGACCGCGTGGAATCCGTCGCGCGGTCGGACGTGACGAGGGGTGGAGTAGAGGCGGCGGCCCTCAGGAGTCTGGAACGCTCAGGAATGCACCAAAGCCGGCCCGGCTCCAAGAGTCAGGCCGGCTGGCTTCAGCTACTTCGTCCCGGATACGCAGCAGAGGTCGTTCGCGGGACCAGGAATCGGGTTCTTGACCCAGCAGTGCGGCGCGTGGTTCTTGTCCGGTTCGACGTACGTCCAGGCGCGGCAGGTCGCGTTGTGCGCGCACTCGCCCTGGCACAGCCGCGGATCGGCGGTGGGGAGGTCGAAGTTGGCGAAGTCTGCTCCGGGCCGGTTGACCGCACCCTGCATCGCGGTCATGCCGGTGGGATGGATCTCCACCTTCACGCCCGAGGTGCAGCAGTTGTCCGCCTGCTCGAGCGGCATGCCGCCCTTGATCCAGCAGTGTGCCTGCGGCCCCTGAACTCCAGGGTTGACGTAGGTCCAGCTATGGCAGGCTGCGTTGTCGGCGCACTGCTGCTGGCACATCGCCGGGTTCGGCGCCGGCAACGCCATATTCGCGATGTCGGATCCGGGCCGGTTGATGTTGCCGCGCATCGGTCCGACCAGCACGGTGGTGTCCGAGTGGACGGTGATCGCGTTGGTCGCCCGCGTCCAGTGGATCGAGCCATGTTCGAACAGGCTGAAGCGGCCGCTGCCATCGACTTCGTCGGTTTCGTCGCTGATGGGGTAACCCAGGGCGCTGCGTTCCCACCCGAGCGCTGCCCACCGGTCGCGGATCAACCCATGCACCTCGTGCGCGCCGGTGAGCGCCGTCCAATAGATCGACCCGCCTTGGAAGTGGTTGTAGCGGCCGATGCCGTCCGGGGTGACCGTCTCGTCGGTCACCGGGTAGCCGAGAAAGCTGCGTTCCCACCCCAGGTTGGACCATTCCCCGCGGATCGCGCCGTGCACCTCCCAGGCGCAGGTGGCCGGCGTCCAATAGATCGAACCGTTGTTGGCGTAGTGCTGATAGTGTCCGACGCCGTCCGGAGCAACGGACTCGGCTCCCGTCGCCGCACCCAGGAGGCCGTCCGCGCTCCCATAGTTCTGAAATCTCTGCGCGATGTTGTAGCAAGGGATCGGCGTCGCTCCCGTCTTGGGACCGTAGACAACCAGCTTGTCGGCGAAGGTCGGCCGGAACACCTTGCCGCCCGCCACCGTGGGCGGGTTGAACTTGGCGAACGCGATGTCGTCGTCATCGCGCCACAGCTCGTGGAGGGTGAGCGCGTCGAAGGCGACCAGCCGCCCCGGCACGTTGTCCCACTGGCCGTCGTACTTCGGCACCAGCGCCCAGATGATGCCGTTGGCGCTCCCGTTCGCCGACAGAGACAGGAACGAGCCCGGCATCCCGTCGGGTGAGCGCAGCTGGCTGGTCACCGAAGCGCTGGTCGCGAGTTGATGCGTCGTGTGATCGTAACGGAACGCCCGCAGGTAGTCCTTCTCCGGCATACCGTAGACGAAGCCGTAGCTGGGGTTGGCGTCGTGCCAGTAGATCGGTCCGGTGTGGATGTTCGGGCCGGTCAGCTCGCTTTCCTCGTAGCGATGGTGCGGCATGTAGCACACTCGATTGAGCAGAGACGCGCCGGTGCACGTGACCTGGCTGGAATCGTCGTGCCAGGTGTTGATGAACGCCTGGAACCCGTCCGAGCCGCCCGGAACCGACGCGCCCGAGGGCGGGTTTTGGGTCGGCTGCATCGTGTTGGGATCGAGCACGTACAGTTTGCCCTGTTTGCCGCCGCCGACGAGCCTGGCCCCGGGCAGCAGGATCGGACCGCCCGAGCCTAGGTCGGTGTCGCCACCGTTGAGGGCTTCGCGGTTGCTCAGCGTGTAGTGCCCGGCCAGCGAGAGGCCGTAGAACGGATGCGGGCCGACGTGCAGCTTGATGAAGCTCTCGTCCAGCGCGGAGTCCGGCTGCGTGTTGCCCTGACGGTTCCCGGTCTCGAAGTAGAGGTTCTGGCCATCGCCCACCAGTCCGTTGCCGGACTGCCAGATTCCGGCGCCGGGGCTTTGCCCGTTCGGGGAAGTCAGAAACACGCCGACCTGCTGCAGATCCGGCGCGCGATAGGCGAGCACCCATCCATGCCAGCCCGCGTTGTCGCAGTTGAGCGCGCTGAAGCTCATGAAGATCGCGCCGTCTTGGAACAGTAGCCCCGCGCGACCCAACTCCAGGTTCTGGTCGAAGCTAATCTGTTGGCCGTTCACATTCACCGATGCGGTGATGCGCACCGCGCCCGGCGTCCCGTTCTTGGGCTGACCGGTCGCGATGTCGAGCGCGTGCAGCCAGATGGTGCCGTCGGACTTGCGCGCGACCACGTACATGGTGTCGGAGGCGCGATCGATGACGGGTGTGCTGGTGATGCCCACTGGGCCGTGTGTCTCCGTGCACATGTTCGGCACGAGCCCCGCCGCTTCGACTTGCACGGGTGCGGACCAGATCAGCCCGTGCGTGGGATCGGGGTCGAGGTTGTCCGCGTCGAACGCATAGATCCAGTTCTTGCGCGTGGCGACGTACACGACGTTGTGCAGGCCCTTGCCGGGAATCCACTGGTTGCTCACGTACAGCGGCTGGGCGATGATCTGCCCCTCGACATGACGTTCGTATAGCCGGCCGAAGCTGTTGGCGGTGACGTTGGATGGCTTGAGGATCGACTCGTGTGGCTGCGTTCCGGTGCGAGCAGGGTCGTTGTGTTGCGTGAGCACGTCCCACAGCACGGGATGCACCTTGAAGCGCGAAGCCGCCTGTGCGTCGTCTTGCGCGGCCTGGCTCCGGGTCGCCGGCGGGACGCACACATGGTCTTGCGGCCCACAGGCTTCGCGCCACACATAACCCGAGCGGCAAGTGTCGGGCCCATAAGGCCCGCCGTTCGGCTCACGGTGCGCCGCCGCTTGACTGTTGTCCTGCGCCGCCTGCGCTCGTACGGCCGGCGTCACGCACACATGGTCGTCGGGTCCGCAGGCTTCGCGCCAGACGTAGCCCTCCTGGCAGGTCTCCGGACCGTAGTCGCCTACCGCTAGGGCGGGCAGCGGCGTCAGCACGCAGAGAGCTAGCACCGCTGCACCGCACGCAGTCAAGAGCACGCGTGCACCGTTCAGCGCCCGCAGTTGGTAGTACGCAGTGTTTCTACATGTCATCTCCGCCTCCTCGCTCAGACAGGATTGATTTCCGATCAGGACAGCAGCCCGTACACGACAAGCTTGTTGGAGAACGTCGCGACGTAGACCTTGCCGTTCGCCACGGTGGGGGGCGCAAACTTGGAACAGTTACCCACGTTGTCCCGAGTAGGGTTCTGCGCGCTGTTCCACAGCTCGCGGCTGAGATTGCTGGCGTCCAGAGCGCGCACGATCCCGGCGACGACCTGCTGGTTCGCGTTGTCGCGCAGCGGGTGCGTCGCCCACACGATGCCGGTGCCGGCCTGGCTGGCGTTAGCGGAAATCGAGAGCATCGCGCCCGGCATGCTGGCGCCGGGAGTGGTGACCAGCTTGGCGCTGATGTCGGCTGGCAGCGCGTCCAGACGCGTTCCGTTGAAGTGGAATGCACGCAGCCAGTCGTCTTCGCCCCAGACGTAGATCAGCGGTCCGCGGTTGGGGCTGTTCCAGTAGACGGGACTGCCGTGAATATGATGCAGGCCGTTCGAGTACGGCGCGGGCGGCGGGGGTGGCGTCCCCGCATTGGCCAAGCCTGTCGCTTGGAACCACTGCACGATCTGCGTATCGCCGGCAGGATTGCCGCAGCGAGAGCAAAAACCGCCCAAGCGGCGGCGGTCCAGCACGTACAGCTTGCCTTCCTTGCCGCCGCCCACGAGAAGCTGCGTATTCGGCAGCAGCAGCACGCCTCCGGAGCCGAGGTCCTCGTCGGTGTTGCTCAGCTCGTTCGTGTTCCATGGGCTGAACCAGTCTTCGAGCGCGAGACTGGGGGCGAGCTTGATGAAGCTGTCGCTGAGCGACGGCGGACCGCCTAGTTGTGCGACGTTCACGTGGGAGGGCGTGTCGGTCCCGGTCCAGCCGAGATATGTCTCGCCTCTGAAGTCGACCAGTGCCGGGGCCGCGATCGATGTGTCCGAGTAGGTCTGCTTGCTCCCCAGCGGGCTCAACTGCGGACCGGTCATGAGGTTGAGCGAGCGGGCCGCATCGCGTCCTGCACACGTCAGCCATAGCCCGGAGTGTTTCACCAGCGCGGACGCATGATCGCTGCTGTCGCCCAACGTGACCTTGTTGGCGAAATGCACACCGTCGGTCGATTGCATGATGTTGAGGCTGCGGTTGGAGTCCGTTCCGCGCCACAGGAGGAACAGCGTCCCGTCGATGAAGGCCAAGCCCGGCGCGGACAGGCTGTTGTCTCCTAAGGTGACTTTGTTCGTGAAGTTCTGCCCGTCGGTTGAATACATGACGTTCAGCGAGTGGTTGGAATCCGTGCCGGTCCAGGCCAGGAACACACGGCCGTTGCCGAAGGCGAGCGCCGGCCCGAAGAAGCTGGTCTCTCCCAGGGTCACCTTGTTGCCGAACGAGTGCAAGTCGGTCGACGACATGACGTTCACGTGATGTTGAGCGTCGGTACCGGTCCATGCGAAGAACAGGCGCCCGTTGCCGGCGGCGAGCGCGGGCCCGTCCACGCTCGTGTCGCCGAGGGTCACCTTGTTGCCGAACGATCTGCCGTCGGTCGAGGTGTCGATGTTCAGATGATGGTCGGAGTCGGTTCCCGTCCACGCCACGACCAGGTGCTGGTCGCCGAAATTGGCCAGTGCCGGCGCCCCGATCGCGGTTTCGGGGAGGATCACTTTTCCGACGATCGAATCCACGCCGAACGTGCCGTTGCCGGTGATGAAGTAGATGTTGTTGTCGGAATCCGCGGTGGGACCCTGACCGGCTTGCCAGATTCCGCCGAGGCTGCCGTTGGGGGTCGCGTTGAACGCTTGCGGCAGCGGCTGCAGGCCGGCGGCGCTGTAACCCAGGACCCAGCCATGGTACGGCCCCTGGTCGCCCATGAAGCGAAGGCCATGTAGACCATGTCGTTGGCGAGCAGCAGCGCAGGGCGCTGGTTCTGCAGGTGGTTGACCAGGGACACGCTGCCATTGGCCGAGCCGCCTCCGGTGCCCGGAACGGTCGCTGCGATGTTGCGCGGGCCGCCGAACAGCTCCTGGCCGCTGCCCAGGTCGAGCGCATGCAAGTGGTGCGCGTACACGTTGCCGATCTTGGTCAGCGTCACGACGTAGATGGCGTTGTGCGCCCGCGAGATGACCGGCGTGGACGTGATCCCGACCTCCCCGGAAATGTCGTTGTACCCTCCCCCGCCGCCGATGTTCGGGTCGTGCAGCGGTACGGACGGGCCAAGAGACGCCGTCCACAGCGGGCTCGAGGCGTGCGGATCGTCCGCGTCGAAGGCATACACGGTGTCGTGCATGGTCGCGACATAAATAACGTTGCGCACGCCGTGCGACGCCGTGTTGACGCCGGATGCGTACAGCGGCTGCGCGTAGATCGAACCGTCCACGCTGCGCTCGAACAGCTTGCCGAAGTGCTGCGCGTTGACGTTGGAGGCGTTGAGATGGGTCTCGTGAAGATTAGCGCCGGTGCGCGCGTTGTCGTTGTGCTGCGTGAGCACGTCTTGCGCATGCGCGGTGGCGAGGCCGATCCACGCGGCTAAGCCGAGTCCCCACGCCCGTATCGACAGCGATCGTTTCATTGGACCTCCCGGTCGGTAGTTCCTGCGTGAGCGGTGACGGTGTGCCGAGGAAGCCTGCGCTGCACGGCTCACTGTCCGAACACCGTCACGCCGGTCGATGTCGGCACGTACGCCCGGCCGTTCACGATCGTAGGCTCGAGGAACGCGCTGCCTTTGCTGTTGTTCCACGGTCCCGCCTCGCCGACAAACAGCACCTCGTTCAGGTTGTCCGCGCTCAGCGCCACGAGGCGCAGCGGATTGGTGCGCTCCAGCGCCCACACCACCGCCGAGGCGTCCTGCGCCGCGTTCGAGGTCACGGATGGCGTGCAGGGCCCGACCTGCCGCTGGCTCTGGCTGCGGTTCGTGAGCTGCGAATTGGTGAGCTGATAGGAGACGAGCTGGCCGAGGTTCTGCTGTGCGCTGCCGTGCCCGCCGCAGATGAAGACGCGCTGGGCCGCCGCGCCGCCGAAGTAAGCCGGCCCTCCGAACATGCCGATGGTCTGCGCGTCCACCCCGATGGGGTTGCCCGGTCCGATGCTGACCTGCCCGGGATACAGCTGTAGCTCCTGCGTCACATGGTCGGGCCCGTTGGCTGTATACCCACCGAGCGCGTCGCGGTCGAGCAGATACACGAAGCCTTGCTTGCCCGCGGCGACCGCCAGGTGGTGAGGCGTGGAGGATTGATCGGGAAGCACCAGCACGCCGCCCGAGCCGAGGTCCCAGTCCTTCGTATTGAGGTAATCCCGCGTATACGGGGTGAACGAGCTCAGCAGACCCAGCTGCGGGCTCAGCTTGAGCACCGAGTTGGTCAAGTTGGCGTCGGGAGCGGAGTTGACCGGGCCATTGCCGGTCGCGAACAACACATTGCCGTCATAGTCCGCTGCCGGGCCGTGTCCGGATTGCCAGATGCCGGACCCGCCTTTGCGTTGGGTGTCGAACACCGAGAGCTGGTCCAGAGTCGCGGCATCGTAGGCCAGCACCCAACCCGACCAGCTCACGCCGTTGCGCGGGTCGGACCTGTCTTCGTGGCTGGCGAAGGCCACGTAGAGCACACCACGGGACAGCAGCAACGCGGCACGCTGATTGTTCGGGAGCGGATCGAACGCGGTACCCTGGTACGAGGCGGTGATCTCCACGGGGCTGTACAGATGATCCTGCAAGTGAGCGAGGCCCAGAGCATGTACGCGCTGGTGATATTGACCGGCCGCGTCCTTGGACTTGACCACGACATACAGCGCATCGGAGGCGCGGTCGATCACCGGCGTGCCGGTCACGCCGATCTTGGGATAGATGTTCAGCCAGGGCAGGCTGTAGATATCCATGGTGGGTACCGGATACTCGCCCGCGGGGATCAGGTTGCGCAGCGCGAGCAGCTCGCCCGAGTCCGCGTCGTACGCGTAGATCAACCCGCTCTCGCTCACCACGTAGAGCGCGTTGCGCGCGCCGGTGTGGCCCGGGAAGCCTATCTTCTCCACGTACAAGGGTTGCGCGTAGACCTGGTCGTCCGTGGGCAGCGTCCGGATCATGCGGAAGCCGCGCACGGCATTGCGAGTGAGCAGGGGCTCGTGGGGGTTCCACCCGGCGCGATGGCGATCGTAGTGCTGCGTCGGGTAGTTGTGGCCGACGGTTACGTTGTTGCTGGAGAGCGTCCCGGCGGCCGTGCTCGCCGACACCTGAACCGGAACGCCGGAGTCGATCGGGCGCGGCAGCGCGATGCGCGTGCGGTCGAACTGCCCCAGCCACCAGTTCCCATCGCCGGAAAAATAGAACAACAGATCCGTCTGGGAGAGGCTCCGATACTCGGCCGGCCAGAAGGCATGGCTTGCGTCCAAGAGATTGCCGAACCCGCGGGTGTTGCCGGCAAGATTCCACACCAGCTTCTGGTTCTGAATCGAGCCCCGCCACCAGTTGCCATCGCCGCTGTAGTAGAAGACGAACTCCGCCGAGCCGGATCCGCCGAAATTTCCCACCCAGATGCGATGCGCATCATCGGTCACATCGCCAAAGCCGGCGGTGTCGCCCAGATAGGTCCATTGCAGCTTGCCGTTCGCGTCGAGCGCACCGATGAACCAATGCTTGTCCCCGCGGTAATGAAACACGATGCCCGTCTTGCCGGGCGCGGCGAAGTCGCCGGTCCAGAAGAAGTGTGCGCCGTCCAGCACATTCCCGAAGTTGACTGGATTGCCCGCGGGTTGGCCCTTGGTGTTGCCGACCTGCATCCAGGCGAGCGGTCCCGTCGCGCCGATTTGCCCGCGCCACCAGTTGCCGTCGCCTTCGTAGTAGAAGAGCAGATCGGTCTTGCCGGGTGTGGTGAAGCTGCCGGTCCAGAACGGGTGCTTGCCGTCGAGCAGATCGCCGAATCCTTTGGTGTCTCCCAGATAGCGCCATTGCAGCTTGCCGTTGGCATCGAGGCTGCCGAGAAACCAATGGCTGTCGCCCCGGTAGTGGAACACCAACTCGGTCCGGCCCGAGCCACTGAAGGTGCCGCTCCAGAAGGGATGCGCCCCATCGAGCAGGTTGCCGAAGTTGACCGGGTTGCCGGCGGGCTGGCCCTTGGTGTTGCCCACCAACTTCCACTGCATCGGGCCGGTCGGGCCGATCTGTCCGAGCCACCAGTTGCCGTCGCCCTCGAAGTAGAACAGCACCTCCGAGCGGCCGGACCCGCTGAAGCTGCCGATCCAGATGGGATGCTGGCCGTCCAGCAGGTTGCCGAAACCGCTGCTGTCGCCGAGATAGCGCCACTCAAGCGTGTGAGACGAATCGAGCGTGCCCAGGAACCAGTGTCCGTCGCCTTTGTAGTAGAACAGCACCTCGCGCTGGCCGGACGCGCTGAAGCTTCCGGTCCAGAACTGATGCGCGCCATCCAGGAGGTTGCCGAAGCTGGGCGCGCCCGGGGCTTGGCC
>Ga0335083_10009324_pt1 | contig 11916 bp, 10 predicted proteins | sample Lox_Sample_42_FD_206716 | JGI IMG/M metagenome (GOLD analysis project Ga0335083, IMG submission 206716) | Soil microbial communities from Loxahatchee National Wildlife Refuge, Florida, United States - Lox_Sample_4.2 | ecosystem: Environmental > Terrestrial > Soil > Wetlands | place: USA... | reverse complement strand
GTCCGCGGAGTCGGCGGTCGTAGCCCGCCGCTGCAGCAAGTGGCAAGAGTGACGCACTCATCCGGCCATATTACCGTGACCAGATCGAATCTCATAGTTAGTCACTACCGCTATTTTTTAATTACGATTTACGATGGGCGATTTACGCAAGTGTTTTATAGACAATGTTTAACAACGGGTGGAAACAATAACAGGCTTCTAAAAAGTATTGCATTAATTCGTCTTGAGGCACAGCTTTCGGGAAAGGCAATCTGGCTATGAACGCAAAGACCATCCGGAAAATTTCCCTTCTATTGCCTATTGCATTCATATGCGGCTGTATTTCGCATGTCGCTTCTACGTCAACCCTATATGTAGGTGGGGAATTTCATAAACCGGGTCTTTATCCCTGGACCAACGGCATTACTGCGGCAGATATAGTTCGTCAAGCCGGTGGATTTACTGTTTTCGCTTCTCCCAGCTTAGTCATTCGTCATAGTGATGGTACCTATGAACGGTATCGGCTGGAGTTGGGCGATCGTCAGATAACAAACGGTACGGATTGGGTCGTTCCCAATATAGCGTTAAAGCCAGAAGACCGGATATTAAACCCACACGATGAACCGTGGTGACTACGCGCTACTTCTGACTCGGCGTAAACGGCTGGGCAAAGCATTGGTCGCCTTTGACATAGGCAATCCAGACGGTATGAGTCGCCGGATCTACTGTGATGTCGCCAGTCTTGGTGACATCTGACACTTCGCCTCTTGGGATTAGCGTATCTGCCCTTACTAAGCGAGCGCCTGTCGATCCTGTCGTGTCCAATTCAACATCAATGACAGATATTTTGCCCACGCGGCTCGCGCAATAAGCCATATGCAGGCCAGGGTCGTAGGCCATTTCATCCACGCGCGCGCCGATGGGGGCTGTGGCGACTACTTTTCCGGTACTTGTGCTGAGCAAAACCAGGTTGCTCGCGCAGGCTACCAGCAGGCCATCGGTGCCCGGGACCAGGGCGATGCCGTGTGGGCCTTTGTCCGGGGCCAGCGGCCATGCGGCGAGGATTTTGTGGCTGTCCAGGTCCACCTGCGCAATGGTGCTGGTGCCCTTTACAGCCTGGTAAAGCCGACGGTTTTTCAAATCCAGCGCCACGTCTTCCATGCCTGTGCCGTCAAATTTAATGGTCGTCACGATTTTTTTCGCGACCGGGTCAATGACCCATTGCTCCGCCGCCTTGTCATTACAGAGGTGAACCAATCCTGTTTGCGGGTCATAACCAATCAAATCCACGTTCGAAGGCACCGGAACTTCGCCTACCACGGCCAGGCTTTTGCTATTCACAATCACGAGGCGGCCGGGATCGTTTCCGCTGACATAATACAAATGGTTTTTCACGTCGGTGGCGGCGTCCTGCGACGTGCTGGTGGGCACCACAGTCAATTTCTTCGAGCCGAGGTCATACACATCGAACGATTTATTGCCTTCGTGCCCGAGCAACAGGCGATTTCCATTACTATCAAACTGGATGAAATCGTATCCATCGGTCGTGCCGGGCAGGGGAATCGGGTCACCCGCGGTGAGCGGGGCAGTTTGTGCACTTAAAGAAAAGGCGAACAATAAGGAACCAAAGCAGGAGGCAATTTGCGTTTTCATAGTTTAAATAAATTCAGGAAACGCATTTAATTCCCTCGAGCAGGGTGGCGCGAGAAAAATCAGAAAAATGACAGAGAATTAATGGAGCATTATCGGAAAAATTATAACCGCCCGGTTTAGATGGATGGGAAAGCAGATTGAAAGCGGTCTTTTTGGCCTTTGGCGTCGTTTCGGCTCGGTCACAGGGCGCCAAAGGCCATGCTCCCTTACCGAAGCCTCGCCAAAGAGCCAAAAATCCTCGCTCCGCGCTGGTTATAGTTTTTCCTCAAATGCTCCGGTCTCTCCAATCCCGCTTTTGGCCATTTTTCCGGCCTAAAATCTGCTTAAATTGGAACCTGAAAGGCCGCCGGGGATAACGATTTTTGAAGGGAAAATGCTGCGCGGCACTGAAGTTAACCATGACCAATAAACGCGAGATGATGAGCCATGACTAATTTTCTTTGGAGTGGCAAAGCGCCCTCGGGCCGGAACGAGGCCGAAGAAGTCGCCGCAGAAACGCCGGCGCAAGCCCGGCAAATTCTCGAAGCGCGCGGCTGGACGGAACTGCGCCAGCACACGACGGACATCAGCGATTTTATCCATCAGCGGCAGGCATTGATTTCCACGCGGAAGTCCGGCCTCACGCCGAAAGAAAGATTGCAATATCGCCAGGGAACCGCGCCGGGTTTATGGGCCAATTGGTTTACCAGTATGAGAAGTTCGACTGCGATCATTCTGGTGCTGGCAGGTCTTTTGACGTGGGCGATCCGCCACCGGCAAACGCCAGACGGCTTGCTGTGGATGGCCACTTTCGCGTTGATGCTGGCATACGTCGTGTTCCTGTATCCGGTATTGCGCTGGTGGTTTCGCCAAACCAAGCGCGTCTATGTCAAACTGCATACGGCGAGGGTATGGCATCGCTGGGAGGAAGTGCTGCGTTGCCTGGACAAGCTGGTAAAAACCCAACAGGCAACGAATATCGGGATCAATGATTATTCCATAGCGCGTTACCGCGCACAGGCGCTGGCGGGATTGGGAAAGCTCGACGAAGCCATAGCCGGTTTCCGTGCTGCTGCGGAAAAGGCGGACACGCCGCCGGAGCTTTATCACATCACGCTGGCGGGCATTTACACAATTGCCGGGCAATACGACAAGGCCCTGGAAAACCAGCGCACGGCCCTCGAGGAGGCCACGGACAAATCGATCTATTGTATAGACCTGGCGATGTTCCTCGTGGGGCGGTTTAATCGGCCGCAGGAAGCCGCAGAGTTGCTGGCGCAGGCAGAAAAAATGCAACTCTCCGAAACGGCAAAGTCTCATTTGACGCTGTTGCGCGGGGTTATTGCCTATCGCAAAAAGGATTTCGAGGCAATGGACCAATATGTGCGTGAAGCCCTGGCTGATTTTGAGAACCGTCCCCGCGCCAAGCTTTACATTTATGAGGGATCCATCTTGAACTGCAAAGGTTACCTGGCGGTCAGCAACGCCGCGCTGGGGCGGAAAAGCGAAGCGCGGAAATATTTTGCGCAGGTGGAGAAATATCTGGAGCTGCACGACCGGAAAGACCTGATCGGCGAATACCAGGAGTGGATTAATCGTGGTTAATGCTTTTTGGCCGCAAATTTATTTTCCCAAGTCAGGCGGTGGCCAGTGATGATGCAAAAGGAGTGCAATTATCAGGATAACGACAATCATAACGGCCATAAAATATTTCTCTCGCGGTGGGCCAGGCCGTGCGCTCTTAGTGATGACCGGGGGCACGTTTAGATTCCTGCTGATGGCTTGCAACATATACGCTTCGATCTTTTCGGATAAAATGCTGTTCGGAAAAAAGATAAATGCCTTTCGGCGGGCCGCATATAAAACAGTCACCTCGGGAGACTTCAGGTGTTTGGTAATTTCAGACCAGGAGAGTTCCCGTTTTGGGCCATCCGAATAGCAGACAGATACCCCGTCATTGTTTAACCCGTATGTCACGGGTTGATTGAAGTTTGATTTAAGCCGGTTCAGACTCCGCGTTCTTAGGATTAGATACCCAATTGCCGGTGCTGCCCACAGGCTTAGCAGCAGCAATAATCCAACCATCCAATCGATAACATTCAGGTGCCCGACTTTCAAAAGGATCAGGGAGAGCAGCGAAACGATAATAAATAAAATGATATTTCGTGTGGAAAGGAAAAGTTCATGGGAAATAAGCGATATGGCGTTTATAACATGCCGTTCCAGTAGCATTGTCTCCAGTTGCTCGCTTAATTTATCCATAATGATTCAACAACCGCTGGCATGCCGTTAGGGTGACACAATTTGGACTGCCCTTACAGGGCAAAAATATCTGGGGGGCATCTATCGTGGGCGCACGCGCGCGTGTTGCCCGCGGCTACTATGGCTCAGGCCTTTGGCTTGAACGGTTCTGACGGCGAAATCGTCTCCCAAAATTTTGCCAATTCGTCCGGCCCAAAGTCCGCGAGGATTTTACCTTCCACCTCGATCACCGGGGCGAATGTCTGGTGGGAAAGACGGACCATTTCGTCGTAGGCCTTTCGATCGTTGCTGACATTGATGGTTTCGTAAGCAATGCCGCGTTCATCGAGCCAGGCTGCTGCTTTATCGCACCAGCCGCAATAGGTTTTAGTGAATAGACGAATTTTCATATAAAAAATTACCCTTGCAGGCGAAATAGCCCGCAAGGGTTTTAATTTTCAGTAAGCCGTTAGTTCGCGACGGCATCGGCGGGCGCGGCCTTTTGATGGAAGGTCAGCTTGTCGCCTTCGGCGGTGACCTGCGTCACTTCACCTGCATGCAGGCTGCCCTTGAGGATTTCCTCCGCCAACGGATCTTCGAGGAAACGCTCCACGGCACGGCGCATCGGACGCGCGCCGAAGTCGGGATTGTAGCCCTTCTCGACGAGGAATTCCTTCGCCTTGTCGTCCAGCTCCACTTTGATGTTTTTGTGGCGCAGGCGTTGCAAAACTTTTTCGATTTCCAAATCCAGGATCTGGATGAGATCCGGCCTGGTGAACGAGCGGAACACAATCACGTCGTCCAGCCGGTTCAAAAATTCCGGGCGGAACGTGCGTTTGGCTTCGTCCATGATGCGCTCGCGCATCTTCTCGTAGCTGGCCTCGTCCGTGATGGGGGAGAAACCGAGCGTGCTCTGCCGCTTGATCGTGTCCGAGCCGACGTTCGAGGTCAGCAGGATGATCGTGTTGCGGAAGTTCACGACGCGGCCCACGTTGTCTGTCAATTTTCCTTCTTCAAGGATTTGCAGCAAAATGTTCCACACATCCGGGTGCGCTTTTTCCACTTCATCAAACAGCACGACGCTATAAGGGTTGCGGCGGACTTTTTCCGTAAGCTGGCCGCCTTCTTCATAGCCGACATAACCCGGCGGCGAGCCGATGAGCCGCGAGACATTGAATTTCTCCATGTACTCGCTCATGTCCAAATGGATGAGAGACTTACCATCGCCGAACATCTGTTCCGCGAGCGTCTTGGCGAGCAGGGTCTTGCCCACGCCGGTCGGCCCGAGCAACAGGAACGTGCCGATGGGCCGCTTGGGATCTTTGAAATCCGCGCGCGACCGCCGCAACGCTTTGCAGATGGCCGTGACCGCTTCGCGCTGGCCGATGACCGTCTTTTCCATTTCGTTTTCGACGTTCAACAGCCGGGCCGCTTCGTCCTGACCCATGCGCTTGAGCGGCACGCCGGTCCATTTGGCCACCACGTGCAGGATATCTTCTTCGCCCACGACCACGCGTTTTTCTTCGCGATGCGTGCGCCATTCGCGCAAAAGATTTTCCAGTTTTTCTTTCGCCTGTTTCTCTTTATCGCGCATGGAAGCCGCGCCTTCGAAATCCTGGTTCTTAATGGCGCGCTCTTTTTGCGTTTTGATTTCTTCGATGTCCGCCTCGAGTGTCTTGGATTCCGGCGGACGCGTCATCGTGCCGATGCGCGCGCGCGAACCCGCCTCGTCCAAAACGTCAATCGCCTTGTCCGGCAAAAACCGGTCGGTGATGTAACGGTCGGACAGCTTCACGGCAGCTGACACGGCGTCGTCCGTAAACTCCGCCTTGTGGTGCTGCTCGTATTTGTGGCGCAGGCCTTTCAAAATCTCGATGGCATCCTCGATGGAGGGGGCTTCCACTTTCACGGATTGGAAACGCCGTTCCAGCGCCGCGTCTTTCTCGATGTATTTGCGGTATTCGTTCAGCGTGGTCGCGCCGATGCACTGCATCTCGCCGCGCGAGAGGGCCGGCTTAATGATATTGCTGGCGTCCATCGTGCCTTCGGCTGAACCGGCGCCAACGATAGTGTGGAGTTCGTCAATGAAGAGAATGATGTTCTTGGCGCGACGGATTTCGTCCATCACCGCTTTGATGCGTTCCTCGAATTGTCCGCGGTATTTCGTGCCGGCGACCATGAGGGCCAGGTCCAGCGTCACGACGCGTTTGCTCAATAGGATTTCCGGCACATTGCCCTTGGCAATTTCTTGTGCCAGGCCTTCCACGATAGCCGTTTTGCCGACGCCCGCTTCGCCCAGTAACACCGGGTTGTTTTTCGTGCGGCGGCACAAAATTTGGATGACCCGCTCGATTTCATTCTTGCGGCCGATCACCGGGTCCATCTCGCCCTTGCGCGCGATTTCCGTCAGGTCGCGGCCAAACGCTTTCAACGCGGGCGTTTTGACTTCGCCTTTTTTCTCTTGCGGCTGCGGCTGGGGTTTTTCACCGGAAGGAATCGAAGACTCTTCATTCCCGAAATTTGGGTCGAGTTCCTTCAACACGCGCTGGCGCGCTTCCTCGATGTCCACGTCCAGGTTTCTCAGGACCTGCGCGGCGATGCCATCGCCCTCGCGCAGCAGCCCCAGCAATAAGTGCTCGGTGCCGATGTAGGTGTGGTTAAGATTTTTCGCTTCGCGCCGGGCCAAGTCGAGGACCTTCTTCACGCGCGGCGTGTAGGGGATATTGCCGATCATTTTTTGATCGGGGCCTGTGCCGGTCTGTTTTTCCACTTCCATCCGGACCGTTTCCAAATCAATGCCCATTCCCTGTAGCACGTTCACGGCTACGCCCTGGCCCAATTTGATCAGGCCCAGCAAAAGATGTTCGGTACCGAGATAGTTGTGGTTAAACCGGTCAGCTTCCTTTCTTGCCAGCGCGAGCACCTGTTGTGCCCGTGGCGTAAAATTGCTCATGGACTCATCGCTCATATGTTCATACTCCTATGAAAACCGCATTTTGTCTAGTGGCACTTCTTCCGGCCGGTGGACATTCGCCACTGGCAATCGGACACTGCAAATTCTGTGCCTGTTTACTGTCATTCTACAAATATACCATGCGTGTAAAATTGTTTCTTGGCGTCACTCTTTTTCGCGCTAAATTGAGTGGCGCGCATGGGCTCAAAAAATCGCATCCTGCATGTGGACGCCGACAGCTTTTTTGCAAGCTGCGAGATCGCCCTTAATCCCAAATTGCAGGGCCGGCCCGTCTGGGTCGGCGGCGGCCGGCGCGGCGATGGCATCGTCATTGCGGCCAATCGCATCGCCAAAAAATTCGGCGTTAAGACCGGCATGGCCTGTTTCGAGGCGGCGCGCGTTTGCCCTACGGGTGTCCTCTGCCGACCGCATTATGATGATTATCGGCAGTTATCGGAAAAAATGTTCCACATCCTGGAACAATTTTCGCCCACGCTCGTGCCCATCTCGATAGACGAGGGCTTTCTCGACTTTACCACCATGGACAAGCATGTGTGGCGCGACACCACGCCGCTGAATTACATCCGGCAAATCGGCGAGCGCGTTCGCAAGGAAACAGGCCTGCCGGTGTCCGGCGGCCTGGCCAGTTCCTCGCGCCTGGCCAAGCTCGCCACCGATGCCGCCAAGCCGGGTTTCATGGAAGTGCCCGACGGGCAGGAAAAAGAATTTCTCAAGGATCGAAGCGTGCGCGAATTGTCGGGCATCGCTAAAAACCGCCAGCGCGCACTGGCGGCGCTGGGGGCGACGACGTTTGGCGACGTTGCGAAACTCCAGCCGATGTTGTTGAAACAAAAGTTCGGCATCTGGGGCCAGATGCTTTGGATCTTTGCCAACGGCAAATGGACCGAACCGCTCCTGCTCGAGGTCAAAGACCGCTCGAGCATTTCCAGCAACACCACGCTGCCGTACAACGAGCCGGATTACGAAGCGGCGCTGACGTTTACCCTGAGCGAAGCCACGCGCCTCACCGGCCAGCTCCGCCGTGAGCAATTGCAGTTGCGCGAGCTCAGCCTTACGATCCGCTTCGACGATTTCAGCGAGGCCGGCGGTTCGCGGCGTTTTAGCCATCCGCAATTTCAAAATTCCGTTATCAACGCCGCGCTGGAGGAAATTTTCCGCGGCCTGATGAGCGATGCGTTCAAGCCCGTGCGGCAGATTCGCATCGCCTATTGGAACCTGCGCCCGCTCGATACGCAGCCGACGCTTTGGGGCACGACCGGCGCGGAACGCTGGGGAGCGCTCGATGAAGCCGTGCATAAATTAAACGAAGAATATTCGAGCGCCGAGAAACCCGCCCTCATGACAGGCGCGCAACTCGCTTTGCGCCAGCTCGACGACGCCCATAAAAATCCCAAGTCCAAATGTCCCTTCGTGCCGCAGCGCGAGATGGTTAAAAAGCTTTGGGGCACGGACGCCGACCCGCTGGCGCACAAAGGCGATTGGGAAAAGAAGCTCGCGAAAATCAGCAAACAGCATCAGTTCCAGGGGAAGAGGGGGTAAAACCATGCAGGCCTTTACATTAGTGCTTGTTTATCATGAAGATCCAACAGCAGGGGCAGTTGCTATGGCTTCGGTTTGGATTGCGACTAGCGAGCGTGAAGACCCCCAGCTTCCCAAAGAGGACAATGGTTGGTTTAAATTAATTGGCCCTGTTGAGTTTGATACTGCGGACAAAATTTGTTCATCTTTAGAGACTTTTTTTCAAAAAAATGGTGTGCGAGTGAAAAGTGAAACGGTGGCAGATTAATGGGATTACGCCGTTAACAAATAATCGCAAAAACTTCTAAGGAGACGGCTGCGCAGCAGCGCAGCCCTACCTCAAATTTCGATATAAGCACATCAAACGGCGAACCTGCAGTTCCATTGTTTGTGAACGACATAATCCCACAGATTAATGTTTTATGTCTGTGAGCCAACTCTGGCTTTTCTGCCGCCTACCGATCAAGACTTGGACTGCCCTTACAGGGCAGGATTAATCTTTTGGCTCTTTTTCCGAGTGCGCAGGCGCGCCTGTTTACCCTAGGCTACTATAGTCCAGCCCTTCGGGCTGATGAATTTGGCCGACTCATTTTCCTCGGACGGATTTCGGTTTGGCATTTCAGGCCAAAGGCCTGATCCATAGTAGCCGTGGGCAACGCCCACAGTAGGTAGTCTCACAAGATAATTTTTGCCCTGTAAGGGCAATCCAAATTTTGTCACCCTCACGATATGCCGCAATCATTGCACGTTTTGAGCGCCCACATCATCTTTTCGACCAAGGACCGTCACCCGTTCATCACTCCCGCCATTCGCGAGCGTCTGTGGGCTTATCAATCCCGCCTTCTTAAAAACATGGAATGCGATTCCATTACAGTTGGCGGCGTTGCAGATCACGTCCATATCCTTTGTAATCTCACAAAAAAATTTCCGACGGTGAAAGTCATGGAAGTTCTTAAAAAAGATTCGTCCAAATTTGCCAAAACGCTCGATTCAAGTTTGCGGGAATTTCATTGGCAGGATGGCTATGGCCTTTTTAGCGTTAGCCCATCGCATTTTGAAGCGGTGAGGAAATATATTCTTAATCAGGAAGAGCACCACAAAAAGGAAACGTTTCAGGAGGAATATTTGGGAATTTTAAAGAAATATCGCGCCCCTTATGACGAGCAATATTTGTGGGATTGAATTTTTGGACTGCCCTTACAGGGCAGGTTAATCCTTTTGGCATTTTTCCGAGGGCGTTGCCCTCGGCTACTATGGCTGCCGCCTTTCAGGCGGCGAATTCCTCGAAACGACGCCCGCGCGTGGCTCAATCTTGATGAATTGCCGGGCCATTTCTGCGGCGAAGATTTCCGCCCCGGCATGATTGAGGTGCCCGCCGTACTCTGGAGGTTGATACTTCACGACATTGGTTCCTTCTTTGACGTACCATTGGGTGGTGAAGTCGTAGAGATCCATCACCGGAACGTTTTCCTTTTTGGCTAATTGCCGGACCGCCTCGGCGTATGGCGCGAGCGGTTCAGGGGAGCCGTCCCGGGGCGCGGGATGGTGGGTGGGTGTGATCAGGACGGGCGTGATGCCGCGTTTGCGGGCTTCGTCAATATAGGTGGTGAGGTCGGCCGTGTAACTGCCAAAGGGATCGGTGTGCCGGAACCCGGGTTTAAGTTCGTTGCCGCCAAAGGAGATCAGCCAGTAGTCGGCCGGGGTGGTCAATACCTCCGGCCATTTCAGCGGCGGTTTGATGGTGCCGTTGGTTTCCATATCGCCGAGCATAAAACTCTTGGAACTTCGTCCGGAGGAAGCGAGATCGGTCACCTGCGCGTTGGGTAAATATTTTCCGAGGTAAGCGCCCCATCCCTGGGGGCCGCGGCTCTCCGGTTGCACGGCCATCATCGAATCGCCCAAAAGTGTCAGTCGAACGGGATGGGCCGGAGCTGGAGGGTCTGCCCGCAAGGGCAAAGTTAAGCCCAGAATAAGCGCGCTACAGACGACTGTATTGGCAATAAATGTCATTCATTAACGATGACGCTTTTCTTGTCATGGAGGTTTCGATTTTTTTAAAGGTTCACCACTTGTTGCTTGCTACCTTTCCTGCGGCGCGGGAAAATTGCGGCATGTCCGCCGGCCAGCTCTGGCTTTTTCCGCCGCCTGCGCCGCTCATTGAGCGGTTGGGCGAGGAATTTTTTCGGGCGCTCCCGAGTACTCCGGGCGTTTATCTCATGTGCGGGGCAGGGGAGGGTGTCCTGTACGTGGGCAAGGCGCGCAACTTGCGCAAGCGGCTCTCGAGCTATCGCGTCGCTAATCCCGAGCGCTTCCCGCGCCGGATGATTCGCCTGCTGCATCGCGTCACGCGCATCGAATGGGACGAGTGTTCCACGGAGGCCGCCGCGCGTCATCGCGAAGAGGAACTCATTTGCGTTCTCATGCCGAGATTCAATGCCGCTGGTAAAGCGTGGCCGGTATCCGGCACTGCCCGCGCGGTTTGGAAGCAGCGGATTGCAAAAAACAACCTGCAAATGGCCGTTTTAGAAGAGAGCAGGCCGAAAGCCTGAACCATGGTCGATGCATCGGTATTGGCGATTTTATCATGCAAATATGTTGCCGTTAAATCACTTGCAAATCAAAAGTGATATTGCTTGCAAATTAAAAGCATTATGCGATGCTGGGCGTTATGGATGCAATCGCTGAACCAAAACTCGCGCCGCCGGGAGCAGGGCTCCCGAAGGTCGAATTATTCATTGCCCGAACACTATTTGCTTTTACTCGAATGCGCGGGAATCGTGACAAGTTCAATGCCCATTTCCAACGCGAACGCGCGGCCATTGGCGCGCTGGTTCGTTCGTGTGATGAGGAGTCAGGCGCGCAACGGGTGCTCATCGCCCGCGTGCCCGGCATGGAAGATAGCAGCCGGAATTGGTCGGTGTGGATGACGCTGGACCATTTGCGCATCATCCATCGTGGGGTAAGCAACACCATTAGTTCGCTGGCGAAGGGCGTCGTGCCACCGGGGCAGGCGAGCACTGCCGCGGTAAAGCCCAGTCCTGAAGCAAGTGCCGCGGTCATGGCCGAATACGAAAAATCCTGCGACGACCTTCTGGCCACGGTGGCGGCTATCCCGAATTTAAAAACTTCGGCCCGTTTTGCCCATCCCTGGTTCGGTCCGCTTGACGCCGCCGACTGGCACGCCATGGCCGGTACTCACCTGGCCATTCACCGCAAACAGATCGAACGCATTATCCGCGGATTACGTTAGCCCGCCATTTCGAGCAACGTTAGTGTCGTGTTCCAGTTTCGTGTGGTGGCGCGACAGGACAATTTTTTCTCAATGGCGGTATTACTGAGTTTGGTTTTACCGTAACCATTGGGAAGGCGGAGATATACTGCCCGGCCTACGATACGAATTTCTTCCGCACCTGCCGCCAAGGGTTGCACCAGTTCCGGGGCGTTCTTCGGCGGATCATCTGAGAGAAACGTCACATAAAGCCTGGCTTCTTCGGCTCCTTTGTCCTTTGCGAATGGATTGCGCCTGACGACATCCGCCATTTCTTTGGCCGACTTGGTCAGTACGCGCACAT
>Ga0335083_10009322_pt1 | contig 11916 bp, 12 predicted proteins | sample Lox_Sample_42_FD_206716 | JGI IMG/M metagenome (GOLD analysis project Ga0335083, IMG submission 206716) | Soil microbial communities from Loxahatchee National Wildlife Refuge, Florida, United States - Lox_Sample_4.2 | ecosystem: Environmental > Terrestrial > Soil > Wetlands | place: USA... | reverse complement strand
GCCGGACGGTGGCTCCGGCCCGGACGGCCTGGGGAATCTCGGCCACCTGATCGACCACCTGGAGCAGGTGCCCGCCGGTGAAACCGGCTTCCACCGTGACGCCGCCGGGGGTTCCACCGGTGCGGGAACCGGACGGCGGAGCCGGACGCCGACAGCATCGTCCCGGCACCCACCGCGACCTCGAAGCGGTCCTGCATCGGTGACTCCCTTCCCGCGCGGTCACCCGTGCGGACATCCTCACATACGTCACACTCATGATTACTCACCCGCGTCCGCGAACATGTCTGGAGAACCCGCCCATGACCGCTCTGCTGACCGGCGTCGTGCCGGTCGTGCCGACGATCTTCCACGAGGACGAGACAGTTGACCTCGACGGCACGGCGCGCGTCGCGGACTACCTGATCGACGGCGGGGTCGACGGGCTGTGCTTGCTGGCTAACTACTCCGAGCAGTTCTCGCTCACCGACGCCGAACGCGACGCGATCGCCCGCACGCTGCTCGAGCGGGTCGCGGGACGGCTCCCGGTGATCGTCACCACCAGCCATTACAGCGCCCGGGTCGCCGCCGCGCGCAGCCGCGCCGCACAGGACATGGGCGCGGCGATGGTGATGGTCATGCCGCCCTTCTTCGGCGCCACGCTCACGGCGGCAGGGCCAGCGGTGATCGAGTACTTCAGGCAGGTGACCGACGCCATCGACATTCCGGTCATGGTGCAGGACGCGCCGTTGTCGCCGACGCCGCTGCCGGTAAGCCTGCTGATCGACCTGGTCCGTCAGGTGCCCGGGGTGCAGTACGCGAAGATCGAGGTGCCGCAGGCCGCGGACAAGCTGCACTCGCTGGTCAGCGCCCTTGGTGACCGGCTGCCCGGCCCGTTCGACGGCGAGGAGTCGGTCACCCTGATCCCGGATCTGGACGCCGGGGCGACGGGTACCATGCCGAGCTCGATGGTCCCGGCCGAACTCGGTCAGGTCGTCCGCCGCTACCTGGCCGGTGACCGGGTCGGCGCGGTGAGCGCCTGGGAAGAACTGCTGCCCCTCATCCACTTCGAGAACCGCCAGTGCGGACTGCGCGCACAGAAGATCCTGCTGGCCGAGGGCGGCATCGTCGCCTCGGACCGGACGCGCGCGCCGTTCGGGCCGGTGTCGCCGAGGACCCGCCGGGGCCTGATCGAGCTGGCCGCGTCACGCGACCCGCTGATAATGCGCTGGGCCCGGTGACCACGCCCCGCCGGGATGCACGGCCCTGGCCGATGACCAGTACTGTGGTGGCCATCGCCACCTGGCTGCGTCAGCTTCCGGCCGAATCCAGGGATGAGTAGGGATCGCGATGCCATGGTTTCCGGACTTCGTCAGTGCCGTAGAACTGGCGCGCAAGCAGACTCGCGCGGCCGGCCTGGCCGATCCGGTGGGGCAGTTCTTCACCGCGCTGAACAACGGTGACACCCACCTGCTCGAGACGGTGTGGCCGGGCGAGGTGGTGGTCTACGATCCACGCGCCGGCGAGGTCCGCGGCCACCGGCAGCTGCGGCACTTCGTCAGCCAGAATCAGCACTGGCTGGCCGGGCACCACGCCCGGATCGAGACCGTGGCCTCCACCTATTCCGGCGGGCGGGCCGTGGTGGAACTGCAGGCGTACCTGGGCGTCGACGGGCAGGAACTGGTCTGGCCCGTGGCGGTCGTCGCCGAGGCTCCCGATGACCTGTCGGTGGTGTTCCGCACCTACTGCAGCCAGTGGCCGGTCGCCGGGCGGCGCGAGCTCCGGCCCGCGATACTCAAGCCCGGGCACGTCCACCCGGGTGACGTCGTCGGCCGCTACCAGGCCGCGCTGCAGGCCGGCGACGCCGATGCGGTCGTGAGCACCTTCGGGGCGGACGGGTACTACCGCGAGCCCATCGGCCCGCACGCCACCCACCGCGGTACCGCCGAGCTCCGGTCGTTCTTCGCCGGGTGCTTCGGCGCGGGCGGCGGTATCGGCCTGCAACTGTGCGCGGCGACCGACGACGGGGTTCGCTGCGCCGTGGAATACAACTGCGTCGCCTGGGGCAGCCATGACCTGCCGCCCCAGGCGGGACTCGCCGTCTACGAACGCGGCCCGGACGGGCTGCTGGCGGCAGCCCGCGTCTACGACGACGTCGAACCGCCGGCCGGAACTACTTCCCCGGACACCTGAGCGGTGCGGCTAGGTCGGCACGGAGTGCTGCCCGATCCGGAGGAGGCTGAGGGTCACCACGCACGCGACCGCGACCAGCGAGTAAGGGAGCAGGTCCGACGTGGCCTGGGCCAGGGCCCCGCCGCCCGCGGCGGCAATGGCCTGGCCCGCGGCCCAGGCGAGATTGCCCAGCCCGAAGGCCAGCCCCTGGTCCAGCCGCTGCTCCTGGGCGCCCTCGCTCAGCAGCGTCATGGCGGGGGTGAACAGCGTACCGAAGGACGGCATGCCCACGATCAGCGCCAGGATGAGCGCCCACGCCGACGCCAGCGTGGGCGCCAGCAGGCTGATCGCCACCGCGCCGGTCAGCGAGCACCTGATGGGCACGATGGCGCCCCGCCGGTCGGCTGCCCGCCCGGCGACCGGTGACAGCGCTGCCTCCACTGCGGCCGCGGCCAGGAACGTCCCCGCGATGATCAGGGCGGTGACCCCGAGGTTCGCCAGCCGCAGGGGCGCGAGCACATCCAGCACGCCCATGGCCAGGCCCGCCAGCATCGTCAGCCACAGCCCGGCGCCCAGCCGGCGGTCACGCATCGCCGTGACCGCTTCCCGTAGCCCCTGCGGGACTGCTGCACGCGGCGCGGGCACGGCGAACGCCATCGCCATCAGCAGCCCGCCCGCCACCGCGGCGCTCGCGAACGCGGGTCCGGTGCCGACAACGTAAGCGATCGCGCCCACGACCGGCCCGAGCAGCGCCCCGCCCACGGCCGCCCCCATGGCCGTCCCGATCATCTCCCCGCGCCGTTCCTGCGGCGCCTCAGTCGCCAGCCAGGCCATGCCTCCGGCCCAGGTGCACGCCCCGCCGAGACCCTGCACGAACCGGGCGCAGTAGAGGACCACCGCCATCGAGGCCCACCCGAAGACCAGCGTCGATACCCCCATCAGCGCGAGCCCGATCAGAACGGTCCTGCGGTAGCCCAGGTGCCCGCTGAGCAGGCCGCCCGGCAAGGCCCCGACCAGGGTGCCCAGCGGGTAGCCCGCGACCAGGATCCCCGCGCCCGACTTGGACAGGTGAGCCACCTGCGTGTAGTGCGGCAGCAGCGGTGTCAGCGCCGTGAAGAACATCGTGTCGATCAGCACGAGCACGCAGACGAACAGCAGCAGCGCTCGCATCGGCCGGGTCAGTGACAAGCCGGGTCACGCCCCGTTCCGGCGGGGCTCACTGATCCCAGTGCGGCGGGCGTTCCCGGCGCAGGCGCTCGTCGTCGTCTGCCTCGGGTGCCTCGGGTGCCTCGCCCCAGCCGATGCCGGTCTCGTCCTCGCTCTGCGTCGGCAGCGCCGGCTTGTCGTCGGCTTGCTTGGACATCGGCTATCCGATCTCCCGGTTCACGCGGCACCAGTAACCGCAACGCTGCATAGCTTAAGTTGACCATGGTCCGCTCGCGCCTCGCCACCGCCGCGGCGCGCACCGGAAACGCCCCTTTCGTCACGCTGTCCTCGCCAGCCCCGCACCATACTGCACGGATGCCGCTGCCATGCTGCCGGGACGACATGAACGCGGCGTAGTTCATGTCGCTTGAAGCTGATGGCCGGCGACGAACCGACCGGCGAGGAGGAAGGGCTCGGCGGCTAGCGAAGGCGCGAATCCGTCGGGTCCGTCACGCTGTTCGCATGACCCGGTGAGCCCGCCGCCATTCGTGCCGCGCTCCGACCGCGAGCGCGACCGTCACGACAGCGAGGACCAGTACCACGAGCCACTCCGCGGATCCGTTGCCGTGGTCCGGGTCAACCCCGAACACAGCCTCGATCCAGTCGCGCCAGAAGATCGTGACGACGGCGAGGACGCCGGTCACGGTGGCGAGGATGGACTCGATCCAGAACCGGACGCGCAAGCCGAGTGCCGCCATAGCCCCTCCCGTTCACAGCCGTAATGGTTATCGCCGCTCCACGAGCGCGCAAAACACCGGGCCGGCGAGTCTGCGCAGGGTCGTGATCACGCGCAGGGCCGTGATCACGCAAGGCCACGGGTGTCGTGCCGGGGCCCGCCACGACCCACGTCAGCCGGGCGATGATCAAGCTCGGCGCTCGCGACCGAGCGCAGCTCGTGGTCTTCGCCTACCAGGCCGGCCTGGTCACTCCCCGCGCCGCTGGGTGAGGGTATCCGGGTCGGCCAGCCGGGCGTGCAGCCGTTCCCTGATCTCGTCGGGGGTATAGGCGCGGCGGCGCCGCTCGTCGCGGGCGATCACCACGCCGGTGGCCGCCACGCCCGCGAACGCGGCGAGTCCCAGCACCTTGAGCCAGCGCATCTGCTTAGGTTAGACCGTGCCCGCCGCGAGTATCAGCCTGGACCAAGCCGTGGACCTGGCCAGGACAGGTGACGTGTGGCTGTTCCGCGGGCACACGATGGCGGACCGCGCCATCCAGGTAGCGACGAACAGCCCGGTCAACCACGTGGGCATGGCGGTGGCCATCGAGGATCTGCCGCCGATGATGTGGCACGCCGAGCTTGGCCGTTCCCTGCCCGATCTGTGGAGTGGTACCCGCCATCGCGGGGTCCAGCTGCATGACCTGCGCGAAGCGGTCTTGGTGTGGGCGGCCAGGTACGGCCAGCGCGCGTGGCTGCGCCAGCTGGATCCGTCCGTGAGCGACGAGATGGAAGAGGCCGTCTTGCGCACGATCGCGCGGCTGGCCGGCACCCCGTTCCCGTCCACGGCCCGGCTCGCCTCGCGGTGGCTGGCGGGCCGGGTGCCGGCCATGCGGCACCAGGCCGCCGCCGCGGATCTGGAGACCGCCTACTGCGCGCAGGTGCTGGCCGCCACCTACCAGGCCATGGAGTTGCTGCCCGGCGGCCGCCCGCCAGGCTGGTACGACCCGGGCCGATTCTGGAGCGGGGACCGCCTCGGCCTGTCCGCCGGCTACGCGCTCGGCGGGGAGATCCCGGTGAACATCCCGCCCGGCCCTCCGGCCGACAGCAATCCGGTTCGGTGACGGCCATGCCCGGCCCGTTCGCCACCGCCACAGCCGTCCAGCCCACCGCGGCCGGCCAGTGGTCCGCCGCCATCCATCCGGGCTGGGCCATCGCGGGCAATGCCAATGGCGGCTACCTGCTCGCCATGGCCACCCGGGCCCTGGCCGCCGCCACCGGACGGCCGGACCCCGTGACGGTCACCGCCCACTACCTGTCTCCGGGCCAGCCAGGCCAGGTCCGGATATCCACCCAGATCCTCAAGGAGGGAAAGCGCTTCGCCGTGGGCACCGCGACAATGGTCTCCGGCAGCCGCCCGCTGCTGGCCGTGCTGGGCACGCTCGGTGACCTGTCACAAGCCCAGGGGCCCGAGCTTGTCCAGGGCGCGCCACCCGACCTGCCTCCGCCCGAGCAGTGCGTCCGCCTGCACCCGACCGGCACCTTCCCGCCCCCGTTCATGGGCCGGGTCGACCTGCGGCTACATCCCGACGACGCCGCCTTCGCCACCGGGCACCAATCCGGACAGCCGCTGATGCGAGGCTGGTTCCGGCTCCCCGGCGCCGAACACGTCAACAGCCTCGCCCTGCTGTGCGCGGTCGACGCCTTCCCGCCCACCGCCTTCAACGCCCGGCTGCCGGTCGCGTGGACGCCGACGGTCGAGCTCACCGCTCATATCCGGGCCAACCCGGCGCCCGGCTGGCTCCGCTGCCGCTTTTCGACCCGATTCGTCACCGCCGGCTTCCTCGAAGAGGACGGCGAGGTCTGGGACAGTACCGGGCGCCTGGTGGGCCAGTCGCGTCAGCTCGCCCTCGTCCCCCGGAGCTCCAGGAGCTAGCACCCTAAGCCGCTGCCTGAGTCCTGGTCGCGGTGGTGTGCAGGTAGCGGTGCACCAGGGGGATGGTGGCCGCGCCTTCGCCGACCGCGGCCGCGACCCGGTTAACCGACCCGCGGCGCACATCGCCGGCCGCGAACACGCCGGGCATGCTGGTCTCCAGCGGCAGCGGCGGGCGGGGCGAGGGCCAGCGGCGGCCGGCGTCGGCGGGCAGGTCCAGGCCGGTGCGGATGAAACCCCGCCGGTCGCGTGCGACGCTGTCGCCGAGCCATTGCGTCCGGGGTTGCGAGCCGATGAGGACGAACAACGCGTCAGCCGGGACGCTGCGCCGCGCCCCGGAGAGCGTGTCCTGCAGGACGAGCGATTCGAGATGGCCGGTGCCGGTGCCGTCGGCGACCTGCACGCGGTAGCAGACGTCCACGTTCGGGGCCGAGCCGATCTGGCGGATGAGATAGTCGGACATGCTGTCCGCCAGCGACTTCGCGCGCACCAGGATCGTCACGTGGCCGGCCCACTTGGCCAGGTGCAGCGCGGCCTGCCCGGCGGAGTTGCCGCCTCCGGCGACGAACACGTTCCGCCCGCGCATGGCTGGCGCCTCGCTCGCCGCGGCGCCGTAGAAGACCCCCCGGCCCTGCAGGTCCTCCAGGCGCGGGATACCGAGCCGCCGGTAGGTCGCGCCGGTGGCGATGACCACGGTGCGGGCGGTCAGGACGCCGCCGTCGGACAACCGCAGCCGGTAGTGGCCGTCCGTGCCCGACAGGCTCTCGGCCCGGCGCATATACAGGAACCTGGTGCCGAACGACCAGGCCTGCTGCCACATCTCCTGCGCCAGCGTGGCCCCGCTGATGCCCTGCGAGAAACCAGGGTAGTTGCGGATCATCGAGCTGGTCCCGGCCTGGCCGCCGACGGCCTCATGCTCGACGACCACGGTTCGCAGGCCTTCGGAGGACGCGTAGACCGCGGCGGCCAGCCCCGCCGGGCCCGCTCCGACCACCGCCAGATCGAAGACCTCCCCGGGTGAGATCGGTGTCATGACGCCGAACGCGTCGGCGATCTGGCGGTTGGAGGGATTGACCAGAGTTGACCGCTTCGGCCCGAACCGGAGCACGACGACCGGCAGTTCCGGTGACTGCAGGCCGAGTTCGCGCAGCATCCTGCGGCCGCGCCCGGAGGTGGCGTCATAAAAGCCGGCCGGGACCCGATGGCGGGACAGAAGGTCGCGCAGCTCCTGAGACCGCGCGGACCACCGCCTGCCGAACACCTGCACCGGCTCGAAGCCGCCGTCGCGCTGGCTGCTCCACTCCCGCAGGAACTCGGTGACCGAGCGGTGGAACTCCTCGGCCGGTGTCTGCACCGGACACGTCACCCAGTGATCGACCGTGCCCCGGGTGGCCGCGTCGAAGACGGACCGCACCGATTGCCAGTCACCCCAGCCAACCGCGGCCACCCGGACGGCCGTCGGGTCGATGGGGCGGATCGTGGACAGCACCTCGATGCCGTCCCGGTCCTGCCCGCCGACTCCGCTCATGACCAGCGCGACCGGCTGGCCAGCACGTCGCAGGTCCCGGATGCGGGCGGCCAGCTCGGCGGGCCGGTCGCAGACGACGATCTGGTAATCCGCGCCATACCGCTTGGACAGCTCCCGGAAGAGGAGCTCCCGAGCGCTAGCGTCCCGGCTGACGACGACGATGGCCGCTTGCCCGCCGGCATGGTCAGGCAGATGCACGGGGCACGGCGTGTTCTTGTACCGGGTCGCGTAGAGCATGATCAGGGCCGTGGCCACCGTCTGGATTCCGCCGAGCGCGATGAACACGCCGGCGTGGATGACGATGGCGCGGGCGGTGACCAGGACAGACGCCAGGAGCCATACCCCAAACGCCAGCCGGCTGATGCCAGCCGAGCAGCGGGCCCTGATGAGGTGGGAAATCTGCGGCACGTAGGCCGCTCCGGCCAGTCCCGCGCCGGCAAAGCCCGCGATTTCTGAGATGGTTAGCATGGCTGGCTCAGCGGAGGGTGAGGATGGTTTCCAGATAGGTCGCGGGGATGGCGATCCCGCCGCCGTGGTTCCGGCCCCGGTGCCGGGCCAGCTGCGCCAGGTCGTGGGCCAGCGCGGCGCGGCCGTCCTGATCGAGCGCCTCGAATGCCTTCAGGACCGGCCCGTACCAGCGGCGGAAGAACCAGACGAACTCCTCGGGGGAGGTGAACCGCCACGTGCAGGTGCGCCGCACGGATTCGGCATCGGCGACCGACGCGCCGAACAGATCGGACAGGTGCTGTTCGGTACCCCACAGCAGCGGCGACGTGACGCCGGGCGGCCCGGGTACGTGCCGGGTGATGACCCCGAACATCTGGCCGATGAACCCGTCCGGGGTCCACGAGGCCAGGCCGACGGTGCCGCCCTGGCGGGAGACCCGGATGATCTCGTTCGCGGCCCGCTGATGATCGGGCGCGAACATCGCCCCGAACACCGACAGCACCGCGTCGAAGGACCCGTCCGCCACCGGCAGGTCTTCGGCGTCGCCGAGCCGGAACTCCACGTCGAGCCCCTCGGCCAGCGCCCGCTCGCGTCCGCCCTCGAGCAGTTCGGGAACGTAGTCGATGCCGATGGCGTGGGTGCCGGAGCGGGCCGCGGCCAGGGTGGTGTTGCCGTTGCCGCACGCGACGTCCAGAACCTCCCACCCCGCCTCCAGGTCGGCCGCGTCGGCGAGCAACTCGCTGACCAGCACGATGCGGGAGGCGATAACGGCGTAGTCACCGCTGGCCCAGGTTTTCTGCTGGCGCGCCTTGATGACCGACAGGTCCGCACGCGCCGTTGCCGTAGTCATAACGACTCCTCTTTCTCGTGTTTCTCCGGGCCCCGGTACGGGCGCTCCGGTAACGAGCGTGCGGCCGTGGCCACGCCCCGGACGAGTGACGGTCTCGTACCACCCGCGGCCGGGCCGCGAACCGGCGAACCGGGCGTCAAACGGTCGGCCGTGCCCGGACACGCTGCGCCGACGCGTTCGGCAGGGGTACAGAATCTGTACTATCCCGGGCCCGGCTAGCCCGGCATCATGGGCATATGACGCACTACGGGGACTATTGCCCGATCGCGGTCGGGGTCGAGGTGCTGGGCGACCGGTGGACGCCACTGGTCATCCGCGAGCTCATGGTGGGCGCCGGCGGATTCAACGAGATCCACCGGGGAATCCCCCGGATCAGCAGGACCCTGCTCGCGCAGCGGCTCCGGCTGCTCGAACGCCGCGGGCTGGTCCGCCGTGAGCCCGGGGCCCCGGGCCGGCCGGGACGTTACAGCCTGACCGAGGCCGGGGAATCGGTAACCCCGATCGTCTGGGCCGTCGGGCACTGGGCCGCCGAGTGGATCTTCGGGGACCCCGCTGAGGAGGACTGCGACGGCCTGTCGCTCATGTGGCGCCTGCACCAGCACGCGAACCCGGCCAAGCTCCCCGCGCAGCGCACCGTCGTGCACCTGATGCTCACCGGCGCGGGCGCCGCCGAGGGCTGGCTCGACATCCAGCGCGGCGCGGTCACCGTGTGCACCGACGACCCCGGCTACGACGTGGACCTGGCCATCGAGGCCGACACCGGGCAGATGCAGCGGTGGCTGGTCGGCCGCGTCCCGTTCCGCGACCTGATCGCCAGCGGCCACGCCCGCATGCTCGGGCCCAGCCGGCTCGCCCGGGCGTTCCCGACCTGGTTCGACACCACTTATTTCAGCGCGGGCCTGCGCCGGGCCGAGCAGCGCCACCGGAGGCAGGCCGTGCCCGCCTGAGGATGTCGGTCCTTACCGGTACTGGCGGTAGAAACCGCGGATCGGTACCGGTGACCTCGCGGAACTGCCGGTCGAAGTGACGCCTGCTCATCCGGGCGCGGCGGGTCTCGGGCGCGGCCCGCCGGTTATCGTGGATCGCTAGGGCCCGCATGAGGGACGCAGATATCCACGATGATGCGATCCCGCGCAGGAGCGGGCGGCTGGGCCAGCGACGGTAACTGGGTAGCTTGCCATGGGTCAGGGCCGGGGAGGACGGGGAGCAGCACGCAGGCGGGGTGCTGGGAGTCATGGTAGATCTCGAACCGGCAGCGCACCGCACTGGTGGCGGCGGCGAAGGGCTGCGCGGTGCCGAAGTTGCGGGCGAAGCGCGGAAACGCGCCCCCGCTGACCTGCACGCGGATCCGGTGCCCGGCCTGAACCCGGTAGGCGGTCGGGTAGAGCTCCACCTCTACCGCCAGGACCCGGTCGTCGCCGGCCTGGACGTCACCGGCGGGCACGGTCTGCGGGCTCAGCCGCCGGATGCCGTCCACGATGTTGCGGGACACGCCTTTTTCGTCGACGTCGCAGACGCGGACGAACAGGTCGGCGTGCCGGCGGCCGGTGCGCACGAAGATGCGCGCGCTGACCGGCCCCACCAGGTCCTGGTCGGCGGGCAAGGGGTCGGTGGTATAGGTCAGGACGTCGGGCCGGGCTTCGATCGCTTGGTTGTCGACCTGCTTGCCGGGCGGTTGCAGGAGCGGTCCTCCCGCCGATGGCGTCGGGTCCGCCGGGTCGTAGACAAACGTGTCGGGCCGGGCGTCGCCGGGCCGGGCGTCGCCGGGCCGGGCGTCGCCGGGCTCGGCGTCCAGGGCCAGGCGGCCGGAGCCGCGCAGGTAATACGCGGTGGTCACGGTGGCGGGCGGCGGCCACTGGGCGAACTCCAGCCAGGTCCCGGCCTGCTGCAGGAAGACCAGGATCGGCGGCCCGGGCGGCAGCGGGCCGCCGTTCAGGTGGTGCTCGAGCCAGGCGATGTCCTGCCCGATGATGGCCTTGAACTCGGCGGGCTCGCCGTGCAGCCAGGGCCCGACGATGATCCGCGCCGTGCCGCCCGCCGCCCGGATCGCCGCGAAATCGCGTAGCTGCATCGGCACGAACAGATCCCACCAGCCGGTCACCATGCTGGCTGGCGGCAGCCGGGCCAGGTCCGCGCGGTCATGATCGGCGCCCGCCCAGAACTCATCGCCCGGGCCGGCGTGACCGGTGAAGTCCCGCCAGAACGCGACCGGCGCGCCTGCCGTCTCCACGTCGGCGGCCTGCAGCGGGATCTTCCGCAGCGCCCGCCTCATCCGTGCCATCTGCCGCGGGTTCGGCAGGACGCCGCGCAGGCCACGTTCCTGCCTGCCGATCAGCCCGGTCCAGTTCAGCGCGTTCTGCAGGCTCGGCACGCCGTGCTGATAGAACGCGGCACTGATCTTCGCGGCCGTGATATTCAGGCATACCGACCGCAGCGGCGGGTCGGCGTACGGCGCGACCGCCCACTGGGTGTGCCCCAGGTAGCTGCCGCCGGTCATGGCCACCTGCCCATCGCACCACGGCTGGTCACGCAGCCACGCCAGGGTGGCCAGGCCGTCTTCCCGCTCGGAGGTGAACGGGCGGAACAGGCCGCCCGAGCCGAACGTCCCGCGGGTGCTCTGGATGAACACCTGGAAGCCCCGCCGCGCCAGCGGCGCCGCGAACACCATTCCCGCCAGGCCCGCCCGGCCGTACGGCGACCGGATCAGCACCACCGGGAGCGGCCGGTCATCCCCGGCGGGCTGGTACAGGTCACCGAGCAGCGCCACGCCATCTGGCATCTCGACCGCGACGTCGGGCCGCACGCTGTACCGCACCGCGGCCGAACGGATGCCGAGCATGCGGTCCACCGCCATGCCCGCGATACCAGACAGCGGATTCATCAGCCAGCCTCCTCATCGAGACCCGCCACCCCGGAACCTCCGTCGGCGACGGCCGGGATCGGCGGCAGCCCCAGGCATTCTCGCAGCGTGTTTTCCAGCATGTCGACCCGGTCGTGGCTGCCAACGCTGCCGGTCACGAAGCCGACCGTGTAGCCCCCGGCTGTGCTCGCGCCTCCGTAGCTTCCGCCCAGCCCGCCCATGCCGTAGCCGTCGTCGCTGATCCCGAAGCCAAGCCCCCACGTGTTGTCCGCGCCGAACACCCGGTCCG
>Ga0335083_10009320_pt1 | contig 11917 bp, 8 predicted proteins | sample Lox_Sample_42_FD_206716 | JGI IMG/M metagenome (GOLD analysis project Ga0335083, IMG submission 206716) | Soil microbial communities from Loxahatchee National Wildlife Refuge, Florida, United States - Lox_Sample_4.2 | ecosystem: Environmental > Terrestrial > Soil > Wetlands | place: USA: Florida... | reverse complement strand
ATATATTGAGGGTCAGGACGATGAGCAGCCCGATTTTGGGGTGGGCAAACAGATGCGGCGGCTCGGGCGCGCCGGCCGGCAGCCTGACCCGGGGCGGCCGGACCAATTCGAAGATTTCAATGGGAATAAAGAATCCCGATTCCCCAATGGTCAGCCAGATGGCCCATTTAGCGCGCAGGATCAGGCCCGTGCCGCCTACCAGCAGGAAGATGCCGTAACTGAACAGGGCCACCGCGGTGTCGCGGACGCCATCGGGCGTGGCATAGGCCAGGGATTGGCCAATATTGTGAAAGAAACTGTGCTCCGGATCCACTCGGACCCATTCGAGGAATTTGTCGAAGTCGTCCTGCAAATCTTTTCCGGCCAGGGAATAGATACCCGCCGCCAGGAGCAACAGGCACATGCCTTTGGCCAGTTTGCAAACGGCGATGAAATAGAGCGTCGGCGCGCGATTTGTCGCGGCCGGCTTTTGGGGTTCCGCGTCCATCAACGAATCTTAGACAATAAAAACGGCAAAAGTTCAGCGATTTTCACGCGTTCCTGTTTCATGGTATCGCGGTCGCGCAGAGTCACGGTGTCTTTGAGTTCCTCGCCTTTTTCGCCGAGGGTGTCAAAGTCAATGGTCACGCAGAAGGGCGTGCCGATTTCGTCCTGGCGGCGATACCGCCGGCCAATGGCGCCGGCTTCGTCGTAGAAGACATTCATATGCGGGCGCAACAAATCACGGACGACTTTGGCTTTGGCCACGAGGTCGGGCTTGTTTTTGAGCAAGGGAAAGACAGCGACTTTCACGGGCGCAATGCACGGGGCGAAGCGCAGGACGACGCGCGTTTCCATATTACCCTTTTCATCGGGCGCCTGGTCTTCGTTAAAGGCATGGCAAAGCAGCGCGAGGATGAGGCGGTCCACACCGGCGCTGGGCTCGATGACGTGCGGGATGTATTGGCCTTTGGCCAGGCCGTTCGCGTCTTCGGTGGCGGATTTTGCGGCGGCCTCGGCCTCAATGCCGGATTTCAGGAGATACTTTTTGCGGTTCTCGTAATAACTGCGCCAGAGCGCGTCCTGCTTTTCTTTGGGCAATTGCGTCCAGGCGGCCTTCAGTTCGTCGTCGAACACACCCGTTGGTTTGCCGGAGAACCGGGCGTGTTGCGAGAGGTCGAAATCGCTGCGCGCGGCGATGCCTTCGAGTTCCTGGGTGCCGAAGGGAAACTTGAAGAGGATGTCCACGGTGGCGCGGGCGTAATGCGCGAGTTCCTCGGGCTTTTGCCAATATTCTTCCAGCGTGGTGCGCGGCAGGCCGATGTTGCCATAGAACTTGATGCGTTCTTCGACCCAATATTGGTGCCAAAGCTGCCAGCCCCAGTTGGGTTGCGGCTCGCCGGGATGGTCTTTGGACGCGGGCGTGGCCACGGAACTGGAAATGGCTTCGATGGCTTCGTCCGGGCGGATGAAGAATTCGAGTTCCATCTGCTCAAACTCGCGCGAGCGGAAGGTATAATTGCGCGGCGTGACTTCGTTGCGGAAGGCTTTGCCGATTTGGGCGATGCCGAACGGAACTTTCTGGCGCGAAGTTTCGAGAACGTTTTTGAACTGCGCGAAAATGGCCTGGGCAGTTTCGGGACGGAGGTACGCGACGTTCTCTTCGCTTTCCAGCGGGCCGACGTAGGTCTTGAACATCAGGTTGAAGGGGCGGGCTTCAGTAAGCTGCGCGCCGCTATCCGGGCTGTACTTAGTGGTGTTCTCCACCGGTTCAGAGCGTTCTCCCTGGAGGATGGGGAACTGGATGGATTTAGAATAAAATTCCGAGGCTATTTTACGGGCGGATTCCGGGGGTTTTCCTTTTGGGATCAAAACCGAAAAGGAAACGGTCTCTTCATCCTTATGCGTCAAGGCGGGCCGGCCATTCTTTTCCTTCAGCCAGGCGTCGTATTTCGCGCGATCTTCGGTCGCGCCAGTATAATAATAGACGATGCCGCTTTGTGGTTCGACCTGGTCGGCGCGGTAGCGCTTATTCGTGAGGGGGCATTCCACCATCAAATCGGCAAAAGTATCCACGTGGCCGCTGGCCCGCCAGATTTTGGGGGACATAATAATGGTAGCTTCGAGGCCGACGACGTCGTCGCGCTGGCGGGTCATGGTGGTCCACCAAAGTTCTTTGACGTTGCGCTTGAGTTCCGCGCCCAGCGGACCGTAATCCCAAAAACCGTTGATGCCCCCGTAGATTTCGGAGGATTGAAAAATGAAGCCGCGCCGTTTGCACAGCGAGACGATTTTCTCCATGAGAGGATTTTCTTTTGGTTCGGACATGAAGTGACAGTTTCCGGTTTTAAGGGGCGGTTTTCAAGTTCAGATTCGAGCTTAACGGGGACAAAAGTGCGTGAATTTCACGCGAGATGCGTGAAAATTTCGCGCATCGGGGCGAGTTGGAAAAATAATTTTTTCGATTTACTAGGTTTTACGAAAAAAAATCGGTTGGCATCATCAGTGCTAAAGAAATTTTTCAGAAATGTGTTGACGGTAAAGGCTGGCACGGTAGACTAGCCCACCTGTCACCCGAACAAAAAGAACATAAACGAAACGAACGTATGAAAAGAATCCTCAAACAGAAAAAAGCCTTCACGCTGATCGAATTGCTGGTCGTGATCGCGATTATCGCCATCCTGGCGGCCATGTTGCTGCCGGTGCTGGCTGCGGCCAAACGCCGCGCGCAACGCATCAATTGCGTGAGCAACCTGAAACAAGTCAATCTCTCTTTCCGTATTTGGGAAGGTGACAACAACAACCTGTACCCGATGGCTGTCAGCACGTCTGCGGGCGGCGCGATGGAATCGGGCGTTTCGAACAACCACACCACCTACGTGGCGTACGGCATGACGAATATTTTCTGCGTTATGTCGAACGAATTGAGCACGCCGAAGATTTTGATCTGTCCTTCGGACGTGAGCCACAGCTCGCCGGCGACGAACTTCGCGGAATTGGGTAACACCGGCAACAGCCCGGGCTTCAACACGAACGCGATTGGTTATTTTGTTTGCGGTGACGCCAACGAAAGCTATCCGCAGATGGTGATGACCGGTGATCGCAACATCGGCACCAGCGCCACCCTCGGCACCGCGGCGAATTCCATTAACGTCACGATGGGCGCTGGCAACTACATCCTCCAGCAGAACAATGCCACGACGTGGGCCTGGAGCGCGAATGACCTGCACCTGAAGGTCGGTAACATTGGTTACGCGGACGGCAGCGTGGCGGAAGTCTCCGTCAGCGGTTTGCAATCGTCCCTGATCCTGGCGACCAACGGCACGCCCTGGTTGAGCCAGTACTTCAACTTCCCGAACTAATTTTAGTTTTACTCCAAACGAGGCGCTTCGAAAGAGGCGCCTCGTTTTTTTATGTCATGAGACGTTCGACGGCGGCCTGGACTTCTTCCGGGGTGGACGAAGGCGGCAGGGGCGAGCCGAAACGGACGGTGATGGGACGGGGGAATTGCGGCGGTTTTTTCCAAAGAAATTTTCCGCCTTCAAAACTAAAGATGCTTCCCCAGAGACCGACGAGCGCGGCGGGAACAATGACCGGGGGAATGGATGATGGATTTGTTTCGCTGACCGCGCCCTTCATCATGTGTTCGAAGCCGCGCCGGAACGGTTGCATTTCCCCGGTGCGCGTCAGGCCGCCTTCGGCGAAAATGCAGACGACATCGCCTTCCTGGATCACCCGCCCGCATTCGCGCAAGGCCTGGATGACTTCGCGCGGACGAATTTCGGGGGGAATGGGGATGACGCGCGGGACGCGGGCGAAGGGTTTGACCCAGGGTTTGTCGTAATACTCTTTGCCCATCAAAATGCGGACGGGACGATCGGCCGCGGCCATGAGCAACAGCCAGTCGACGAAGGAGACGTGGTTGGCGATCAAGAGCACGCCGCCGCGGCGTGGAAAATTTTCCAGACCCTCCACGCGCAGGCGATAGAGGGTATGTGTGACCAGCCAGAGAAACGCGCGCACGAGGGAATTGGGGGAAAGCACGAGGACGAGGATGGCCCCGAGGAAAGTAAGGATGCCGCCAAAAAGAAAAACCTGCAAGGGAGACATATTAAAAACGTCAGCGAGGACATAGTAGGCGCCGGAAGCCAAAAAGATCCCGACGAAGGAAAGCAAGTTGGCGGCGGCCAGCACGCCGCCTCTTTTTGAAGGTTCGGGCTGGCGCTGTAAAATGGCTGAGACAGGAACGATAAAGAAACCACCGGCGAATCCCAGGAGCGCAAGCAACGCGAGGACTGCATTTAGCGACAAGCCGTGAATAGCCAGCAGCACTGAAATGATGGAAAGACCGAAGGCGCCATAGGGTACCAGGCCATATTCAATTTTTCCGTCCGAGGCATAACCGGCGACGACGCTGCCGACGCCAATGCCCATGGCGAGCGCAATGCTAAGGCAACCGATTTGGATGTCACCCACATGCAGAACGTACTTGCCGTAAAAAAACATGTTCAAAAAAAGCAAGGCACCAAGGAAATTGAAATAGGTGTTGCCCAGGAAGGCGAGTGACAGGATGCGGTCTTTGCGAACGAGGTTTAGTTGGGCGAATAAATCGCCAATAGGATTTATGCGAAACTTTCGGGCGGGGTCAGCGGCAGGCACACGGGTGATGCCCATGCTGGTGGCCAGCCCGGCGGCAGCCAGGGTGATTAAAATGAGTCCTGACCAGATTTCTTTGTCCGAAAAAAACGCATGCAGGCAGGCCGCGGAAGCTGTTCCCAGAATAATCGCGGCGAATGTTCCAAGCTCAAGCACCCCGTTACCCCAGGACAATTTGACGTCCGGAAGCAATTCCGGCAGGAGGCCATATTTGGAGGGGCCAAAAAACGCGCTGTGTACTCCCATGCAAAAAATTCCGGCGAGCAGGATTTCCTGGCTTTGCCATGCGAGCCCCGCACAGGCGAACAACATGACTGCGATTTCAAAAATTTTGACGGCAATGGTCACCGTGCGTTTGCTGAAACGGTCGGCCATAAAACCGCCATACATGGAAAATAAGATGAACGGCAGGGAAAAGAGCATGCCGACGTACTCACTGATTTTATGTTTTTCCGCCAGCGATATGTTCATATCCAGAAACATGAAGATGACGAGTTTCTGCAGGACGTTGTCGCTGAAGGCGCCCTGAAACTGGGTGGCGAAGAGAGACCAAAAGCCGCGCGCGGAAATTTTCTGAGGCTCGTTTTGATGCACGCGGTCAATGTGGGGTGGAAAAGTGAAAATTAAAAATCAAAAAAATGAATGATAGCAAATTTTAGTCAATGTAAGGATTGATTGGACTAAAATAGTAATCAAGCGGGGGTGTATTCACGCCGAAGGATAGGTATCGGGAAACAAATGCAGCAGGGAAAGTTGGGACTTTACGGGGAAGCATTTTGGGACGCGTTGATGCTCGAAAGGGAATCTGGCGCGGTAGTTGCTTATCCAAGGCGTTCTGTTTGCAGGTTGGACAGGATTCAGTCTGCAATTTAAACCTTTTTAATTAATAACGCAAATGGCATGGCCAATCCTTAACGGCGGGTCGAAGAAGAGGCGAAATCAAATGTTGGCGGTTGATTTAGGCACCCGCACAACCAAGGCAGTGTTGATTGAACGCCGCGGGGAAATTTTCGCGCTGACGCGTTATGCCCTGGTGGACGCGCCGATCTTCGACAAAAAAATTTCATCAGAATTGCTGGCGGGACATTTGCGCGATGTTGTCCAAAAAATGGATGCGCAGGCCAAACTGGTGACGCTGGCGATCGGCCTGGAGGATGCCGTGTTGAAGCAAATCGAATTGCCGCAGATTCCGGTGGACGACATGCGGATGGTGTTGAAAAACAATTCGAAAGCGTATCTGCAGCAGGACCTCCCGGGTTACGCGTTTGACTGCCATATTTTTCCTCCGAAACTTTCCGACAAGCCCGAATCGGGCAAGGCCCCGGCGATGCCGAAATTGAAAGTACTGGTCGGTGGCGCGAAGCAGGAATTATTGAATACCTACCAGACAGGCGTTCTCGAGGCCAACCTGATAGCGGATATCATTATCCCCGGTTTGATCGGGCCCCCGAATGCCTTTGAGGCTTCGTTACCGGAAGCATTTGAAAAAGACACGGTCGCGCTGGTGGATATCGGTTTCAAACATTCCTCAATCAGCATCCTGGACCGCGGCGAGCTGGTCCTGACGCGCGTGGTCAACATCGGCGGCGATAGAATCACTGCCGGCCTGGCGGAATCCATGAATATCAGTTATGCGGAGGCCGAAGGCATCAAGGTGGGGATGGCGCCGGAAGTCCAGGCAGCGCTCGAATCCCTGGTGCAGCCGCTGGGGCGCGAATTGCGCGCGTCACTGGATTTCTTCGAGCATCAACACGACCGCCCGGTTTCGCAGGTATACGTCAGCGGCGGTTCGGCGAGGTCCGAGTTAATTTTACAAATTTTACACAGCGAAATGATGGTGGAATGCAAGACGTGGAACCCCATCCAATTTATGCAACTGGCGCTTCCGGGCCAGCAGGCGGTGGAAATGGAACACGTCGGCCCGCAGTTGACTGTGGCTGTGGGCGCGGCACTGGCCGCGTTTGAATAATTTATTGTTATGCCGATTCGCATCAATTTATTGGCTGAAGCCCAGGCCGCCGAGGATTTACGCCGGCGCGACCCGGTCAAGCGTGTCGTGGTAGTCGCCGTACTCCTGGTGGCGGGCATGCTGGTGTGGTGGAGCACGCTCCAGGTAAAGGTGATGGTGGCCAACCGCCAGTGGAGCGCAGCCCAAAATCAAATCGACACCGAGACCAATTCCTACCAAATCGCCCTGGGCAATAACGCCCAAATTGCGGCGGCGAAATCAAAATTATCGGACCTGAAAAAATTGAGCAATGCACGAATGCTCCAGGGAAATTTGCTGAACGCCCTGCAGAAGGTCACGGTGGACAATGTCCAATTGACGCACATTAAAGTCGACAACGGCTTTTTCCCAAACCAGCGCGCGGGCAAAACCCAGTCTATCACGGAGAGAACCGTGGTAACCCTGGACGCGCGAGACACCAGTTCCAATCCCGGCGACCAGGTGGGCAAATTTAAAGCAGCCCTGGCCAACCAGGCTTACTTCAAACAAATGCTGGAATTGACCAACGGGATTGTTTTGATCGATGAATCGCCCCCGCAACAAGACATTTCAGGCAAGACTTTTGTTACGTTCACACTGCAATGTCATTTCCCTGATAAAAAGCGATGATCCAACTTCCTAAAAACAGACAGAAACGCAACCAGCTCCTGCTGACAGTGGCGGGGACCGTCGTCGTGGTGGCTGTGCTGGGCCTTGGCCTGGTGCGTCCCCAGTATGCCAAGCTGGCGGAAATTAAGAAGCACATAAACGATACGGAGTCGCATCTCAAAAACACGGAAAGCCTGATCCGGCAATCCAACGCGGCCTCGAACGAATTGAGCCAGGTGACCGCCCAGGTGGCAGAAGCTGAAACCGACATGGCCACCGGGGATATCTATGCATGGTCGGTAGATAACATACGCCATTTTAAATCCAATTATCGAGTAGACGTGCCGGAAATTGGACAGCCCAGCATGAGTGAGGTGGACCTGTTTACCTCATTTCCCTACAAGCAATTGCGATTCTCCATCCACGGCAATGGCTATTACCACGACATTGGCAGGTTTATTGCTGACCTGGAAGATAAGTTTCCGCACATGCGTGTCGTTAATTTAGAAATTACACCGGTTGGGCCGGGCAGCGAGAAGCTGGCTTTCTCGATGGACATTATTGCGCTGGTGAAATCGAGTTCGTGAAAATGAAATTACGCACTTACATTTTTTGTACATTGCTTTCGGCCGGAGCGTGGCCGGTGGCCGCGGCTCCCGCGGATACCAATGCGCCGGTGCAATCGGTTTTTACGATGCCTTCCACCCCGAGTGAGGGGCGCGATCCTTTCTTTCCCGATTCCATGCGGCCTTATGAGGATTCCATGGTCAAAGTAAAACGCCCGGTGGAATTGACGTCGCTTCAGATTAAAGGCTTTTCCCAGATTGGTGAACAGCGTTACGTCATCATCAATAACCATACCTTTGGAGCGGGTGACGAAGGCGATGTGATTACGCCTGACGGCCGCATCCATATTAAGTGTCTTTCCGTGGGAATAGATACTGTCATGGTGGAGTCTGGCGGGGCACAACACTTGCTTAGGATGACCGGACAACATTGAAAGTTAGAGAACAGGATAAAACAAAAAAATAATGGGTCCGTTTGGTCTATAAAAAATTTGGATTGAAATTGCAGTCGAAACAACAAGCACATATGAAACATAAATTATTCATGCTCGCACTGGTGGGGACGCTCGCGTTCCAGCAGGACGCCATGACCCAAACCACTACTGACACCAACGCGGCCAGCCCGGCGGTCCAGCCCGCCACTCCTGCCGCGACGGACAATGCCACAGTCACGACAACCAATGATACGACTGCAGTGGCTGTCACCAATGTGCCTGCCGCTGTGCCAGCGGCCGCGGTCGCACCCGCGGTGGTGCCGGTTACCCCGGTGGCGGCGACGACTGCCGCGGACACCAATGCCACGACTGCGGCGGCCCCGGCGGGGACCAACGGAGTCATGGTGGTGAACGCCATTCCGCTGATTGAATTTCAGGACGTGCCGCTGACTGTCGCCATTGAAAATTTGGCGCGCCAGGCGGGGATCAATTATTTGCTGGACCCGAAAATTGGGTACGGCCAGCCGGACCAAAACGGCCAGATCAAAACTGAACCGACACTTTCCATCCGGTGGGAAAATGTGACGGCGGAGCAGGCGCTCCTGGCGTTGCTCAATAACTATGATCTCCAGCTCACCCTGGATACCCGGACCAGAATCGGCCGTATCAGCATCAAAGATCCCGCGGCGCCGCTGCCGCTCGTCACGCGTGTGATCCAGCTTAAGTATGCCAGCACGTCAAACATGGTGGACTCAGTCCGCTCCGCTTTGACCGACCGCCGCAGCCATGTCTTCCCTGATGTCCGCACGAGCCAATTGGTCGTGGTGGCCACGGAAAACGAACAGGACGCGGTTGACCAGTTAGTCAATGAATTGGACAAACCCACACGCCAGGTATTGATTGAAACCAAATTGGTGGAAATTTCCAGCACACCGGGCACGGTCAAAGGTATCAATTGGTCGGGCACGCTGGCGGCACAAAATATCAGCTTCGGAAACGGCGTTATGCAGCCGGGACCGCTGTCTCAATCGATTAAAACCCTGGCCGGTGGCGGTCAGCAACAGATTATTACCCCTGGTGGCGGAACGTTAGGCGGCACTACTGCCACGCCGACATCTTCTTCCGGTACCGCGACGACTTTGACGACTTATCCTCAATCTTCCACTCTGCCGGGCGGTGTCTCCCTGAATACGCTTACCGGGCTGACGCCGGCGATGGGCTTCCTGAACGCGGATGGCGTCCAGGCGGTGCTTTCGTTCCTGAATTCCAGCTATAACGCCCAGGTGGTTTCCACCCCGCGGGTGGTGACGCTCGATAACGAGGCAGCAACGATTTCGGTGACGCGCCAATTCCCTGTCATCAACGTGCAGGCGTCAGTCACGGGTGTGGCTTCGGGCGGTTCCGAAATTTCGTACTCGAACATTGGTACGACCTTGCAAGTGACTCCGCGCATCACGGCTAATGATTATATCTGGCTGAAAGTGATACCGGATGTGTCCAGCTTTTTTGCCACCGTCACCAAAGTCGTGGCCGGGGTGCAATACCAGGCTGACGAGTTTGATACGCGCCATATTGAAACGCAGGTCATGATTCCTGATGCCAATACGCTGGTGATGGGCGGTTTGGTCCAGGACAACCCGACGGCGCAATGGTACCAGGTGCCGCTGCTGGGCGATATCCCGGGACTCGGCTGGGCGTTCAAGAGTGAGAACGTGCAGATGGACAAAGATAACCTGATCATTTTCATCACGCCGACGATCGTCAAGGATGACGACTTCCAGCCGACGACGACGGACTTCCTGGCCTCACGGCCGAGACAGATGAAGGAGCCGATGAATCCGAATTCAGCCTGGGACCGTCCGGAGCCGAATTGGATGAATCCGGCGCCGGTGCCGGGCGAGTTTCAATATGACCCCAAGCAGTCCTCGCAATAAGCAAAAACAGATAAAGTAGAAAATGTAGAAAATTTCGTGCCCGGCGCAATCAAGGTTGCGCCGGGCACACTAGAAGTAAAGGTGTCTTATGAAAAACGCAATTCTTACCGGTCTCACTCGCGTTGCGCTGCGCAGCGCCGTTATCATCGCAGCTTTCGCCGGAACGGTCCTGGCCCAGCCGCTCGTCAAAACCATGGGTGGCGGTGTGGCCACGGGCTATTTTGGCTATAAGAATACGAATACCCTGTATTCGCTTTTTCACACGCCGATGGGCATGGCGGTGTCGCAGAACGGACAAACGGTTTTTGTGGCGGACCGCGATAATAATGCAGTGCGCTTTTTCACGGACTTCGCCAGCCCCAACAATGGCTGGACGTTTACGTTTACCACGAATTTTATCAGCAAGCCGGTGGGCGTGGCCCTGGATGCGGGCGGGGATGTCTATGTTCTCAACCGTGGCACCACGAACAATATTGCCACTAATGGAACGGTCCTGGAATTTGACCAATACGGCTTTTTTATCAAGACGAACGCCTATGGCCTGACGAATGCCGCGGGTATTTTGCTTGATCCCTATGGCAATATTTATGTGACCGAACGGAGCAATTTGCTGGTGCAAGTCATCGGTGGAACAAATGTCACGGTGGCAACGGTTACTAACGCCAGTGCTTCCTTGCAGGGGATTGCGCTGATGCCGGGTGGATTGATCGCCGCTTGCGACTCCGGGCGCAATGGCATCTACGTGATTAATCCCGCCAACGGCCTCATAACCACCAATGCCGGGTTTAACGGGCCGGGCGATGGGACCGGCTTCAACAACCAGGGTATACCCGCGTATCGCGCGCAGTTTTTGCAGCCGATGGGAGTGGCCGCGGCCGGTGACGGCACTTTGATCGTTTCGGATTTTGGCAATGGCCACGTCAAGGTTATTACGACCGCCGGAGTGGTGACCAATCTCTATGGCGTCATTTCCAATGATTGGGCAAAATCATTTCCGGGATGGCTGGATGGACAGGTGGTGGTGCCGGATTTGTCGGGTGGGGTTGCGTCACGCTGTCCAGTAGGGGTAGCTCTCACCGGGGATGGGACCACGATCTATACAACGGAAGATTTCTATCATCTTTGCCGCAAAGTGACCGGCCAATCGTTTGCTATTCCGATTCAGCCGCAACCGACGGCGCCCACGGGACTGACTGCCACGTTACTAACCAACCAGGCTAACGTTTCTGTGCTTTTGACATGGAACATGACTCCCAACACGGCCAATTACGTCCTGTCGCGTTCGACTTCCCAGACCGGCTACTCCAGTATCGATACCACCACTGGCACCAGTTTCACGGACACTAATGTTAATTCCGGGACGGCTTATTCCTACGTGGTCCAGTCGCAAAATAACGGAGGCGAAAGTGGCTATTCGGCACCGGCGACCATTCAGATACCCATTCAGCCGCCACCCCCGCCAGTCATTGGCTGGTTTTATTACAGCATAGGCGTGCCGATATTTAACAGCTTCACCAATGGGCCCAATGTTTTCCAGAATGACATTTCACTGACTATCCTTGCGAATGTGACCGGTGATACAACGGAGTATGCCGATGGGCCTTCACCGTATACTAATAATGTGATTGGTAATGCCAGTGGCGCCCCTACCTTTAATGACGATGGACAGCCGCGGCAGCAGACTCCACTGTCTGTAATTGCCACTTCGAATTTGACGGTCGAGGCGTACAACGTCAATACCGTCCCGACTCC
>Ga0335083_10009318_pt1 | contig 11917 bp, 9 predicted proteins | sample Lox_Sample_42_FD_206716 | JGI IMG/M metagenome (GOLD analysis project Ga0335083, IMG submission 206716) | Soil microbial communities from Loxahatchee National Wildlife Refuge, Florida, United States - Lox_Sample_4.2 | ecosystem: Environmental > Terrestrial > Soil > Wetlands | place: USA: Florida... | reverse complement strand
TGAACATCCCGTCTTGAACCCGCTCGTCTCCGCGCATGATCATCAGACGGATCAGTTCTACTCCACGGCGCTGAGCAGGAACCTATTTCAACAAACTCCTAGAGATCTGGGACAAGACAAAGCTTTCGCATGAGCACACCTTGCTGTAATCATTTTTTAGAACCCAACACGTCGCGCCCGAATGAGCACAGACCAATCAGGAGCGCCATCCGCCGCCTGGGCCGCGGCGTTGATGTGCTCATGTTGCTTTAACTCGGGAAACGGGAGTCCGGCCGTGACGACGCGCCCTCGATCATACAGCAGTTTATCGAAGGTGCCATTCAGCAGGATCTGATAGTTCCAGGGCTGGGGATTCTCCATGTCCTTAGCGATCTGGGTATCGAGCGTCGTGGTGCAGTTTCGCGTTATCGCGTTGTACCATTCTGGATGATCCCGCAATTTGTTCAGGTAGCCGGCGTAGATGAGGAATATCTTGCGCGCCTCGCCCGACGACGCAGTGGTGCGATACAGGAAAACCTGTTCGTCCTTGCGATAGTTGGTGCGCAATCGAATGACGTCGCGCTCGTCGGCAGTTATAAAGATCAATTCGTATTGCCGGAAGAATCCGAGAATGGCCGAGTAAGATTGGCCAACTTTGTAACGTGCTTCGATGGAAAAGGCGATGTGATCGTTGTCGCCAAACTGAAAGCTGAGTATCGGGTGACCAATATACTTTGGTCCCCAGGTTGTGAAGAAAAGGTCGGCGTAACGGAGCTGCGATAGATACACCGTCCGGTCACTCCAGCAATTCGAGTAAAGGACCTCGGTGCGGTAATCGCAGTTGCGCAGGTTATGGATCGTAACCCGATCTCCGTTGATCTCGATCCAGGCTGTCCGGTCAGCATCGGCTTGCCAATCGCCAGCATTTGAGGGCTTCAGGCTAAGCCACCACATCAGCACAACGCAAAAGCAGGCGAAACACAAAGAAGCTGCTTTAGGCCGTTGTTTCACCTTGACGAATATGGTGATAATCGCGACCACGTAGATGACGGCCATCGGAATCCGCAAAGGTGCGATCCGAAAGTCGACATAAAGAGCAGCAACCGCCCACACCGTCATGAGTGCCAGAACAAGCCACACCAATACGGTTCCCATCCTACGCAGAGCCCGAAGCCGAGGCGATGCCGTCCCAGCAGGAACGCCTTCCACGGGATTAATCATTACCCCTACAAACGTATACAGAAGTCACTCAAACCCCTCAAAGACGGCCGCAGTGTCTATGATCCTGAATTCGAAGTGGCTTCCCCGGGCCACGACTGATAAATGCGGCTCACGACGACAAAGAAGTAGCCCGTGGACAAGCCAAACATGAGAACGCCCATCAAACCTTCGATCGGTGCAAGCAGTCGCCACGGCTTTGCCAGTACTACATCACCGTAGCCAACGGTCGTGTAAGTAACCCCGGAAAAATACCACGCGCTTTCGGCGTCCGTCAGACACCCGCGCCACAGGTAGAACAAGCCCCATATGGAAATCTCGACCAGGTGAAGGACAACCAGCCACCAGATTATGCGGAGCAGCATCCGCCTGATGAGCCAGACGCTTGTCGGCATGGCGCGCAATCGGGTCAGGCGTCGCACCAGCCAAGCGATACCAGTAGCATGAATGGCTACTGTGACGATCATCAGAAAAAATGCGGAGAGGAGTACTGAAAACATTCGCTATTCGCCTAACCGGGCTTCGCTTTGCGGACGGGGGAGAACTGTCAGCCGCCTCGGAATCCTATGCTCTAAGGCAGTGAATTTTAATCGTTCGCCCTTAATCGTCGCCAGGTTCTTACCCAGTATTGAACATTATGCTTTCCCACCGGACCCTAGCATCCGGTGGCGGCTCGCGGCACTATGGGGACGGTCCATTCCTACTGCCTTAGGTGCGCCAGGGCCGCTCGCAGGGGAGCGCTAGACGCCTGAATCAATCCACTGTAAGGCTGGTACATTTCGAGGATCAGGTAGACCGCACAGCAAACCGCCAGGGCAGAAGCGAACAGGCTAATCACCACTACCGAGTTGGGATGAACGAATAGTCCAAAGCTCATGAAAAGCAAGACGAGCCAGAAGACCAGGACCACCAGCAACACCACAGGAACAGACGAAGTCTTCTGTGCAATCATCAACGAGCGAGTCTGGGCTAGATTGAGCGCCGCGCTTGCTGCGTGCGATTGTAGGAATCGTTGACTGTCGTTCTCAGGAGAGAGGTCCCCGATTCTGGCAATAAAGGTTTCCCCTGCGGCGGAGAGTGTGAAACGGGTCTTGTCCGAACTATTTCGTCCCCACGTGACATCCACCATGTGGATGACTGAGCTGCGCAGGAGGTCACGTATTTCTTCGGTTTCTGGTCCATAATGGTTCAGGATCTTATCCAGCAACACGACATCCGCGGCGAGCTGCGTCACTTCGGAGTTCTGACTATCGTAGAAACATTTGGCTGATGCAATTAGCAGCCCGAGCGCCACTGCGACCGTCGTCCCGACCAATGCCATTCCGAGCCGGACAGCTTCCTTAGAATCCGAGTCGAGGTAATCGCGCGGAAGAAGCGAATGGATGAATATGCCGAGCAGCGCTCCGCCAAATACGCACGTAAACACGACCACGCTGATGGTGATGGGCCTCGTGATTGGCAAACGCTTTCGTTCATCATCAACAACTGTGACATCGGTTGTGATATTGCTGCTCATCGGGACTCGCTGAGTACTATAGGAGGGGGAAAGCAACGCCGTCTACTGCCCTTTGGGGAAGGTCCGGAGGGGTTCTGGGAAGGTGCCCGGGCTCGGCGTCAGTTGCATCGACTCAGTTCGACACGGCTATCGAATCTGCTTGAGGCATCGCGACACTTTGGCAAGACAAGCGAGTGATAGTTTGAGATGCGCCCCCAATCTCCGCAATGTCCTTTGGTCTGCCCGTCAGTCTGTATATGGTTAGTTCACCTTTGGCGAAGTTGTGGTGCCGTGAACTCGCTCCCATTGTTCGCGTGTTATGACGCAACGAAACCCGAGATGGTTCGTCCCCGTACTTACTTCCCCTTTTCCTCGCGTGCCGACCAGGTAGCGCGAGCAGTACTGATCGGTGCAGAGAAATGATCCTCCGCGGTGAACCTTCTTGGGCTGGCCGGGATCGGCAGGATCGAACGACGACTCAGGCCCCTGCGGATTGCGCGCGATTCCACCCAGCGCCAATAACTGCGCATAGTAGTCGGGACGATACCAATCGCTCGTCCATTGCCATACATTGCCGGCCATGTCGTACAGACCATACCCGTTCTGGGGGTACTGTGCCACCGGTGCGATGCCCACGTGCCCATCCTCGCCTGTATCCTTGTCAGGGAAATGACCTTGATGGGTATTCGCCATCCACCTGCCATGAGGCCGGAATTCATCGCCCCACACAAAGGGCTCCCCGGCGAGACCCCCGCGCGCAGCGAACTCCCATTCTGCCTCCGTCGGAAGCCGCTTGCCAGCCCACTTCGCGAAAGCGACGGCATCTTCGTAAGCGACCTGAACCACCGGATAATTGTCTTTGCCCTTGATGTCCCTACCAGGGCCAAGAGGATGCCGCCAGTTAGCCCCGTGTACGTAGCTCCACCACTGCAAGTGATCGTCGAGCGGTACGGGATGATCGGGCGGAGAGAATACCACAGAGCCTGCAACCAGATTTTCGGGAGGCGCGCTAGGAAACTCTGCCTGGCTCGGCTTGCGCTCCGCAACGGTGACGTATCCGGTAACGTTTACGAATTTCGCGAATTCGGCGTTGGTGACATCCGTCCGGTCCATGAAGAAGCCGTCGACGTAGACACGGTGAATGGGTCGCGAATCCATGGTTGCCTTCATGCCCACTACATCCATGTCCGGCGGATCAGCGGTGCCCATCGAGAATTCGCCTCCCGGAATCCACACCATACCTGCAGGCGGCTCACCCGGAGCACGTGTGCGATTGGCAATCGTGGTCGAAATGGGGAGGCTGCCGCGGAAACGTCGGCGCGAGCGTTACCACCCCTGCCGCGCGGATAGAACCCCCAAAGCGTGATTCCAATCCCGACCGCAAAGGCAATAAGAAGCAGCGTCCATCTGGCTCGGCTCACGGGCGCCTTGGTCTGCCGGTTCGTCTTGCTCTTGTTCTTTGAGTCACGCTTCACAAATTCTCCAACTAGGGTTGATCCTGTTGCTTCCCAAAGTAAGTGTTGCTAGCGGAATTGGCGTAAGCGACAAGCAGGTAAACGAGATGCAGATATCTGCAGTCGATTAGTCCTGACACTTTCTTGGGCTCATGGGCTGCGCCGAGAGCGACGCCCTAAATCGACGAGTGTAAGACGCTTCCGTCGTTGCCACACACTTTCGTTCATCATCACCGACTGCGACACAGGGCTGATTTCGCTGCTGATCTGGGCTCACTGGGTACTATAGGAGTGGAAAGAGAACACCGTCTACTGCCCTTTGGGGAAGGTCCGGATGGTTCCGGGAAGGTGCAGCTTCTGTGTTGGTCGGGTGGTTGCGCCACGGATTGCACCGCCAATTTCGTGGAGATTCTAAGTGCGATTGAATTTCATTGAGCGGTCCTGGATGCACAAATTCGTTGCAATCTGGCTGCTAAGTCCTCGGTACATACTCAAGGCTCCGCGTAATAATCGCATTTTGGAAAATAGCTCCTGTTTCAGTCCCGCTGTGCCTCCCCGGATACCGTCATCGACGCCATTGTCGCCGCCCTCTCCCTGGAGCGGTTACCGCGAGGCGGGTTCTCGGATCAGTCATGGTTGATCGCCTCTGACCGCTTCATTCTGATCACCGAAAAACAGAGTCAACTTGTTCGCGATCCATGCGGCCGAATAGTCGCCTTCTCGGACAACTGGGTGGTTCCCGAAAACGGGATCTTGAGTAAGTTCGCTTTCCTTGTCGAATGCGAAGCCGGATGCTCCTAGCGTTGCAGGCCACGCGCGTCACCGTCGCTATGATTGAGAGCGCACCAGAGGGTTGATTCCGGCGCTTTGCGTTGTGCTGTGTGGCGGAATGGGACTTGACTCTTTTTCTGAACGCCGAAACCCAAAACATTCATTTTGTGGAAACGAGAATTGCCCTAGCGTCCGGTCTAGCGGTGCGAACTTCCCAGAGATTTGATCCCCCTATCCCCCACCGCCGTTTCTCTTTGACGTCCTTCCTTTCCATCGCTCGATTCTTTCTGCGCGGTTCAGGTTCTCGCTCATCCACCGTAAGATCAGGTCTATCGGGATACCCGTATCTGCCGACTCTTCTTCCGCGCATCTCTGCCGGATCTCAGCCCATTCTCGCTTGCGACGATCATCTTTTTCCCGCTGATCCTGCTGCGCTCGCTCCGCCTCCAGGGTTTTCCGAATCTCTGATGGATGCGGGAAAAACTGAGATCGCCCCATCAGCCGCTTAAGCGCCGCGCTGAAGGTCGATAATCCGAACTCCCGCACTAATTCCGCCCACATCGGCATCCACATCTCCGGTGTGCCCGCTGGCAATTCCTGGGCCGGATAACTGTCCCTCATCTGCTCCATGAGCATCGGGATTTGACGCAAGTCCGCATTTCTCAGCGGCAGCCCTAATTGCTTCATTGCTTCGTTTTCGGCGAGCGACTGCGGGGCTTTCGTAAATGTTCCGATTCGTTTCATCTTTTCCTCCCGTCTGCCATTCGGTATCTGCGTCCAGGTAGCGCGACTGGTTGAACCATGTCGCAGGATGCGGTGTAAATTCGCCGCGTCGTCCGGCTGGTGACCTGGCGAACGTCGTCGCGCACTTCCATAAGTGTTTGCGCGCTTCCACCCGCGTCATAGGCGAGATGGGGCCTTCACCTTGCGACAATCTGTCCACTGATGCTGCTATCGCCTTCAGAGCTGCACGTCTGCCAACCTTGCGAGGGTAGGCTTCGTATATCGCTACGTCGGGATCAATGTTGGAAGTGTCGCTCGCCGACCTAGGCGAGCAAGGGTCTCTCTCCTTTCTTCTCTTACTTTTCTTTGTCTCTGCCTCTTCTATACGGCAATTGCAATCATCCGTGTGGCATTTGCCAGAACTTGCCAGAGTCTGTTGGTCAGACACCGGCTTCTCACGCATATTCCGCAGTTTTGCGATGGCGCCCTTGCGACCGTTCGCGCCCAGGCTGACCCTCTTTGCGTCTAATTCGGTACGCATAGATTCGAGCTTGGCATTGACTAAGCACCCGTCTCCGATATCGTCGAAGCATCCGGCTATTTCCTTCCAGGCCTTTGTCATCACGGATGCTGGACACCCGCAAATGTCGGCTAGCTTTTCGATGTCATTCGGTATTGAACCCTCCAACCAGGCTTCGTCTAACAGCTCTCTGTAAAGGCCCCTGGCGACGTAGCTCATGCGTTGCACCTTGCGATTTGCACGGTAGTCGCGCACTAGCCACTTGTAATAAGGCAACGGTTCCAAGTGTTTCAACGTTCGTCCTTGCGTTACTGCGCTTTGAGTTTGGTCTGAATGGAAGGTTCGCTCATGTCGAAGCTCCTTCACAGCTCTGCCCAATCCGAGCCGCGATCCATTCGTCAATGTCGGACTCAAGCCGCGTCGCAGCCGGCGCACCGGCAAGTTCACGAATGCCGAAATCGAAGCCTTGGCGGAATGGTGCGCGAAACCAAGCGAAATGAAAACACGTCGCATGCAACGGGATGGCTAGACCTGCAGGAACCATTTCGTTTGGTTGTAGATGATTGAAATGACCTTGCCGATCAAACTCGACTGTCGACAGTGCGATATTGCCGCTCCATGCGAAGTTCCCGTTAAAAATGCAAGAGAGCCTCGAGCGGGCCCACCGCCTCGGACTTTGACGAGCCAAGCGCGCCCTCTTCAGGGCGCCAATTGTGGATGCGCGCATACGGCGCGGATAGTCACTTACGAAACCTCTCCTCCGGCTGTGTTGGCTTCGATCCACCGCTCAAGCGCTGCGAGCGGGATGCGGACACTACGGCCAGACCGTAGAGCAGGAAGATCGCCCGAAACTGCCATCGCGTACACTTTAGCCACCGAGAAACCGGTGATATCAGCTACCTCATGGGCGCGCAAAAGCTTGGGGAGTGTACGGTTTTCCATGAGCCTCCGTCAGCTCTATTCCTTCAATACTGTCCCACCGAATTAGTTTTTGAGGTAAGATTTTTTCAGACGATTTATGCGCAAACATCGTGAGACAGGTAATGCTGACAAGTTCCAGTCCGACAAATTCCCCGAATTGCTACCGATAACGGCAATGAGCAGGGATCACCGAGCGACCATATTCCGGCGTTCTCGAAGTCGGTCCCTCAACAGTCCGGAGGTCGCACTCGCCCATGAATCTCTAACGCAATGGCTCAACGGCGAGAATTCATGGGAGTACATCGCCCCTCAATACCGGAACAGCCCGGAGTCAACGCAGCGGATTCTCAAGTTATTCAACCTGGTGAAACGTGTCATCACAGCCTTTGAGCAAAAAGCGCCGGCAATGTACCCGTACTTCTACGGGAAAGCCCCTATGCCGAGAGGGATCGGGGACGGGGGCGGCCCAACCGTTCAGTTCGGAGAAATCTCGCGGGCAATGGTGGACTACGCCACAGTGCCTTATCTCGCTTTTCAGCCAAGCACTAAGCTGTGGGGCTTAGGGCACTGGCCTGTAGGATTGGCTGGCGAGGCGCACAATGGCGCGATGCAAATCCTGCCGCCTGCCCTGCGCCCCTACGGCGAAGTGCTGGCCGCTCACGGAATTCTTGAGCTAGCGCGACGCGGGGCGCTCTCGCGCATAAGGGAATGCGACTGCAAAAAATGGTATTTCGCCAAGAGAGAAGACGGGGTGGCATGCTCGGACACGTGCCGCAAGCGTATCCATGACCGGAAGCCCGAAGTAGTCGAGAGACGAAGAAAAAAAGCGAAAGAATACGCAGAATTTAGAAGCGGCAAGAATTTCCTGGAGAAAACGAAAATGACAAATCGAGCCGCGAGAGAAACAAAGAAAACCAGAATTGAGAAGGTGAAGGGCAATGGCTAAGCGTCGCGGATCTGGCGAAGGATCTATCTATCAGCGTCAGGACGGGCGTTGGTGCGCCCAGGTGTCCCTTGGCTATAAGCCAGGCGGAAAGCCGCATCGCAAGTTCCTATTTGGCAAGACCCGCGTTGAGGTCAGCGAGGCGATGAAGCGCACCTTGCGCGAACAGCAGCTCGGCCTCACGATCACCTCAGAGCGACAGACCGTCGCACAATTCCTTACCCACTGGCTGGAGGACGTAGTCAAGCTGAAGAACAAGCAGTCGACACACCGATCTTATGAGTGGATTGTTCGGATACACCTGATTCCCAGCCTAGGACGGCTGCCACTGGCCAAGCTCACTCCCCAGAAGCTCCAGGCCTTTATCAATGAGCGCCGCGTATCTGGCCTCACCGCTACCACGGTAAGACACATCAACGCTACCCTCCGCGCCTCTCTATCTCAGGCGCAGCGTTGGCAGCTAGTCCACCAAAATGCTGCCAAGCTTGTCACGCTTCCCCGCAGTGTCCGCTATAAGCCGACGATTCTCAGCCCGGCGCAAGCCAAGGAGCTGCTCACCTTCATTTCTGGCCACCGACACGAAGCGCTCTTAACGGTCGCCCTCACTCTCGGACTTCGCCGCGGCGAATCACTAGGACTGCGCTGGTCTGATATCGACCTCGATAATGCCAGACTGCATGTAAACCATTCGCTCGAACGAGTGAAGGGGAAAGGCTTGCACTTATCGGAACCGAAGAGCGAACGTGCGAAACGGGAGCTTCGTCTGCCTCAAATCTGCCTGACAGCCCTGCTCAAACATCGGATCATCCAGGACCAACAGCGGGTGTGGGCAGGGAGCAAGTGGCACGATGGTGATTTCGTCTTCACCACGAGCATCGGTACACCATTGCACCCTGACGACATATCCAGGATGTTCGCTGCCACGCTCAAGTCCGCCGGCCTACCAAAGGTGCGCTTCCATGACCTGCGTCATTCCTGCGCCACCATGTTGCTTTCGTTGGGAGTTCACCCGAAATTGGTGCAGGAAACGCTTGGACATTCCACCTACCAGCTCACGATGGATACCTACTCACACATGATCCCCGCTCTGCGAAACGAGGTGGCTGACAAGATGGACGAAATCCTCTCAACTGCTGTCAACGAAGCTGTCAGGCCAGAGCCAAAGACAATCAACTAAGCCTTAAGTCATTGATTTTATTGGTGCCGGGACGGGGGGTCGAACCCCGATGACCTTGCGGTCGGCGGATTTTGAGTCCGCTGCGTCTGCCAGTTCCGCCATCCCGGCAAGGTGGGTAGGCTCTGATCAGAATAAATGAAGGCCACAGCAAAGGAAAGGAGGCCCGGTGTTAACCAAGCCCGTCTTGCCCCACTCTCATTGTGAGGTGAGTGCACCTTCCGGTATTTCTTCCTCAGCGCAGCCCTCTGGTCTCGGGCGTTGTCTCTTCATCTTGCTCAGCAGTGTGCTCAGAAGCACATAGAGAACAGGGATAAAGATCAGGTTCAGGAATGTAGAAACCAGCATGCCGCCCACGATCGCTGTGCCGACAGAGTTGCGTCCCTTAGCGCCCGCGCCGGTGGCAAAGTATAGCGGCAACACGCCGAGGATGAACGCGATCGACGTCATCAGAATTGGCCGCAGCCGGAGTTCCGCCGCTTCGATCGCGGCTTCGGCAATCGACCGTCCCTGCATGCGCAACTGCTCCGCAAATTCGACAATCAGAATGGCATTTTTCGCGGCCAATCCAATGAGCATAAGCAGGCCGATCTGGACATAAACGTCATTCGAGTATCCGCGCAGCGAAATCAGTTCGAGCGCGCCGAGCACCGCCATTGGCACTGAAAGCAAGATAATGAACGGCAGGGCGAAGCTTTCGTACAGTGCCGCCAGGGTCAGATACACGACAATGATTCCCAGTCCGAAAATGATGATCGCCTTGCCCTGCGATTCGACCTCTTCCAGCGCCAAACCGCTCCAGGTGTACGCCATGCCCTGCAGCTTGTTCTGCTGGAAAAGCTCTTCCATTGCCTTGATACCCTGGTCGGAACTGTATCCGGGAGCAGCGGAACCATCGATTTCCGCGGACCGGAACAGGTTGAAATGGCTAATGACCTGCGGGCCAGAGGTTCCGGTGATGTAGACCAGGTTGTCGAGTGGAACCATGCTGCCGTTGCTTGAACGAACGTAATATTGGCGAAGGTCGCCCTGCTTCATGCGGTAAGGCTGATCCGCCTGTATATAGACGCGGTATGAGCGGTTGTTGAAGTCGAAGTCATTGACGTATTGCGACCCCATATACACACCCAGCGCGTTCGTGATCTCGCTGATAGGCACGCTCATCGCCTTCGCCTTCTCACGGTCGATCTGGATCAGGAGTTGAGGATCATTGGCGGTGTAGCTGGTGAAGAGATTTACCAGGTCCTTTCGCTGCCGGCTTGCACCTACTATTTTGTGCGCCACAGTATCCAGATCCTGCAGGGTGTTCCGGCCCAGGTCCTGCAACTGGAACTGGAAGCCACCAAAGCTTCCGATGCCCTGCACGGCGGGAGGCTCGAAGACCACAATCAGGCCGCCCGGAATGCCAAACATCTTCGGCGTCAAACGCTGCACGATGTCGCCGGCGCCATGTCCTTTGCCCCGCCGTGTGTCGATCGGCTTCAGCGGAACGAAGATCAATCCGTAGTTTGGAGCGCTGCCTCCCGACAGGCTGAAACCCGGAACGGCGAAGGTGCCGAATACATCGGGATCCTGAAGAATGACCTGTTCGGCTCGGTGTGAAACCTCTGTTGTGTAATTCAGCGAAGCCCCGGGAGGCGCCTGTACCACACAGATCAGGTAATTCTGGTCTTCCTGTGGAACGAAACCGGTCGGCACGTGGTTGTACATGAGATAGGTAGTCGCGAGCGCGGCCAGGAAGATCACCAGCAGCAGATATCGCAGCCTCAGGGTAACGTGGATGATCTTTCCATACGTACTGCCCATCCAGAGGATGAAGGATTCAACGCCGCGCGCAAATGCGGCATAGCCGCGCGAAAGGAACCCGATGCGCGTCCAGTCCAGAAGCTTGTATTTCTCTTCCTCGCTCCGCAGGAAAAGAGCGGCAAGCGCGGGGGAAAGCGTCAGAGCGTTGAAGGCTGAGATGGCGATTGAGAAGGCAATCGTCATCGCAAATTGTTTGTACAGGATGCCTGTGGTGCCGGGAAAGAATGAGACCGGTACGAATACGGAAATCAGCACAAGTGAGGTGGCGACAACCGCGCTGGTCACCTCCCTCATGGCGTCCGATGTAGCCTTGTGTGGGTCGCAATGCTCGTGTGCGATGTGCCGCTGCACGTTTTCGATCACCACGATGGCGTCGTCAACGACAAGGCCCGTAGCGAGGATAATGCCGAACAACGTCAGCGAGTTGATCGAAAACCCGAACGCCTTGATGAACGCAAAGGTTCCAATCAGCGATACAGGGATGGTGATTGCAGGAATCACCGTCGCGCGCCAGTCGAGCAGGAAGAGGAAAATGACCGCAATGACGATCAGGATTGCCTCTTCGAGCGTTGAGATGACCTCTTTGATCGAATCGCCAACCACAGTGGTCGTATCGAAGGCGACGACGTACTGGATTCCCGGCGGGAAGGCCTTTGCCAGTTCAGCCAGTTTCGCCTTCGCTGCCTTGTCGACATCCAGCGCATTGGCGTCGGAAAGCTGCTGCACTCCGACGCCGACCGCCTGGTGCCCGCTATATTCAAGGTTCGTGTCGTAGGTTTCCGCGCCGAGCTCCGCGTGACCGACATCCTTCAGCAGGACCAGCCCGTTCCCCGTATTCTTCAGGATGATCTTCTCGAACTCCCTGGGATCGCTCAGGCGGCCGATGACGCGCAGCGTAATCTGGAACTCCTGC
>Ga0335083_10009317_pt1 | contig 11918 bp, 10 predicted proteins | sample Lox_Sample_42_FD_206716 | JGI IMG/M metagenome (GOLD analysis project Ga0335083, IMG submission 206716) | Soil microbial communities from Loxahatchee National Wildlife Refuge, Florida, United States - Lox_Sample_4.2 | ecosystem: Environmental > Terrestrial > Soil > Wetlands | place: USA... | reverse complement strand
CGCCAGCAAGCCCCGCGGCAAGCCCGGCGATGGCACGCTGTCGATCGCCAGCATCGACGTCGGCGGCGGTACCACCGACCTCATCATCAACAGCTATCGCCTCGAGGGCGCCGGCACGTCGGTGACGCTGTTCCCCGAGCAGAAGTTCCGCGAGGGCTTCAACGTCGCGGGCGACGACATCCTGCTGCGCGTCGTGCAGGGCCACGTGCTGCCGCCGATCGAGGCGGCGATGCGGGCAGCCGGCATCGTCAACCCCGCCGACCTGATGGCCGAGCTGGTGGGCGGCGACCGCGGCGGCGAGGACGTGATCCAGCGCAACCTGCGCCAGCAGTTCGCGCTCCAGATCGCCCATCCCATCGCGCTCGAGCTGCTGCGCGCCGCCGAAGGCTACGATCCGACCTCCGGCACCCTGGCCGAGGAGCCGCGCGCCTATGACAGCTTCTTCCCCGGCGGGGCCAAGCCGTCCGAGGAGGTCGTGACCTTCGTGAACGAGGCCGCCCGCAAGCGCGGTGCGCAGGCCTTCGATCTCAAGGCGACCGTGTTCCCGGTCGACCTGCCCGGCCTCGACAAGACCGTGCGGGCCGAGATGGCGAGGGTCCTGGCGCCGCTCGCCGAGATCGTGCACGCCTACGATTGCGACATCCTGCTGCTGTCGGGCCGGCCCTCGCGTCTTCCGGGCATCCGCGCGCTGCTGATGGAGCTGCTGCCGCTGCCGCCGGAGCGCGTGATCGCCCTGCACGAATATCGCGTCGGCGCCTGGTATCCGTTCCGCGATGCCCGCCTGCGCGTCGAAGACCCCAAGACCACCGTGGCCGTCGGCGCGATGATCGCGGCGCTGGCCCAGTCGCAGCTGCCGGACTTCTCCTTCCGCTCCGATCTGCTGCGCTCCAAGAGCATCGCCAAATACATCGGCAAGCTCGATGGCGGCGGGCGGCTGCAGAAGGAGGACCTCGTTTACAGCGGCGTCGATCTCGACAACCGCGAATACGAGCTGCCCGAGGTCGCCTTCGAGTTCCGCGGGCCCATGTGGCTCGGCGCCCGCCAGCTCGACCTCGCGCGCTGGCCGGCCGCGCGGCTCTACGCCCTGGAATTTGCCAAGCCCGAATTCGCCGAGCGTCACGCCCGCGAGACACCGTTCAAGATCGCCCTCGCCCGGGTGAAACCCAAGGACAAGGACTCGGGCGACGTCGAGCGCTTCCGCCTCCGCCAGGTGACCAACCGAGATGGCCGCGCCGTGGCTCTCGATCGGCTCACGCTACGTCTTCAAACCTTGCCGCGCCGTGAGGGCTACTGGCTCGACACGGGCATGCTCAAGACAGGTTAAGCATGGACACCGTCGATCTCAAACTGGCGCAGGATTGCGAATCGCTGGCGGTCGCCGCGAGCGAGGGCGTGAACTGGCTGAAGGCTGCCGCCAGCCAGTCGCCGACCGTGGCGCAACAGGCCCCCTCGCTGATCAGCGAGCTGCAGAAGGTTCGCAACCAGAGCCGCAAGCTCGCCCGAGCCGCGCGGCGCCGCATGTGCGTGGGCGTCTTCGGCCCGAGCCAGGCCGGCAAGTCGTATCTCGTCTCCATCCTGGCGAGCCGCGACGGCCGTCCGCTGCAGGCCCGCTTCGCCGACAAGACCTACGACTTCCTGCGCGACATCAATCCGCCGGGCAATCGCGAGTCGACGGGCCTGGTCACGCGCTTCGGCCTCGGCCTCAGCGACACGGCCCCCGATTTCCCCGTGCGCGTGCGGCTTCTGACCCAGACCGACATCGTCAAGATCCTGGGCAATTCCTTCCTGCTCGACTTCGATCACCAGAAGGCGGCGTTCGAGCGGCCGGATGGCGCGGCGATCCGCAAGCGTCTGGCGGAGCTGCGCGCCAGGGCCCTGCCGACGCCGCCGGGCGATCTCGACAGCGACGACGTGCTCGACCTGATCGAGTATTTCGACACCTTCTTCGCGGGCGTCACCGCGGAGCTGCGCACCGACTTCTGGCGCGAGGCGATCGATCTCGCGCCGCGCCTGTCGGGCCGCGACCGCGCCCGCCTGTGGTCGGTGCTGTGGTACGACTTCCAGCCCTTCACCGATCTCTACCTGACGCTCTACGAGGGCCTGGAGAAGCTCGACTTCGCGCCGGAAGCGCTGCTCGGCATGGACGCGCTGATCCCGCGCGAGAAGAGCATCATCGACGTGCTCACGCTCGACAAGCTCGGCGCCGATGCATCGGACACGCTTCTGGTGCGGCCCAAGCGCGCCGACGGCCGCGGCTCGGTCGATGCCCGCCTGCCGCGCTCGCTGGTCTGTGCGCTGACCGCCGAGCTCTCGGTCGCGATCGACGAGAAGCCGTGGGACTTCTTCGACCACACCGACCTGCTCGATTTCCCGGGCGCGCGCTCGCGGCTGAAGCTCGCCAACCTCGAGGATGTCGCCAAGGCCAAGGGCGTGGCCGAGGGCGCCAACCCGCTGCGCGAGCTGCTGCTGCGCGGCAAGGTCGCCTATCTCTTCCAGCGCTATTCCTCCGAGCGCGAGCTCTCGGCGATGCTGCTCTGCATTCCCGACGGCAACCAGGAGGTCCGCGACCTCTCCGATATGATGACGGCGTGGATCGACCAGACGATCGGCGCCACGCCGGCCGAGCGCGCCAAGCAGAAGAACGCACTGTTCCTGGTGCTGACCAAGATGGACCGCGAGTTCGAGCAGAAGGCGGGCGAGACCGAGGAATCGCGCCGGCTGCGCTGGAGTGCGCGGCTCGGCAACTCGCTGGTCAACAACTTCCGCGGCGAATGGCCGACCAACTGGAACGGCCGCGCCTTCGACAACAGCTTCTGGCTGCGCAATCCGACCGTCATCGACGAGCGCCTGATGGACTATCAGGGCGGCCGCGAGGTCGGCATCGCCGAGGCCTTCGCCCAGCGCGCCATCGAGCTGCGCGGCCACTTCGTCGAGAACTTCGACGTGCAGCGGCATTTTGCCGATGCCGCGCGCGCCTGGGACGAGGCCTTCCGGCCCAACGACGGCGGCGTCTCCTACCTGGTGCACAGCCTGACGCCGGTCTGCGATCCTGCCATCAAGCGCGCCCAGGTGCGCGGCCAGCTCGAGGTCCAGGTCCGCCGCCTGGTCGATCGCCTGGCCGGCTTCCACAGCGCCGCCGATGGCGATGCGCGCGCCAAGAAGCGCGACCTCGTGCAGACCGTGCTGCGCGGCCTTGCGACCTGCATCCAGCATCAGCTCTTCGGCGAGCTGGTCGCTTCGCTCCAGATCGCCGACACCGCCTTGCGCGAGATCTACTTCCGCATCTCCACCGCGCGCCCCTCCGAGGAGGGCGAGAGCCGTCCCCGCCCGGTGCAGGCCACGCAATCGTCCGGCGCCGCGGTCGACCTCAACGCCATCTTCGCCGACGTCTTCGGCGAGGACGAGCGCCGGCCCGGACCGTCGGCCGGCGTGATCGAGGATCGCGCCGAGCGCTTCGCACGCGAGGCGGCGGAGTATTGGCTCGAGAACATGCGGCGCATCGGCGCCGACGAGAAGGCGCTCAGCCATTTCGGCGTCGACCGCCAGCATCTCGGCTGGCTCATCGACGAGCTCATGGTCGGCGCCCATCGGCTGAAGCTGGTCGACCAGCTCTCGGACGATGTGCGCGCGCTCGAGAACGCGGCCAACGCCAAGTGGGAGGATATCGCCGAGCGCCAGGTGCGCACGGCGGCCTCGGCGCTGAACGGCTATGTGAGCGCGCTCGGCTTCGACCGCCTGCCGCTCGAGGAACGGCCCGGCATCCCGCCCAACGCGCCGATGCGGCGCGTCTTCCAGGCGCCGCCGCCGCCCGCCAACGGCGTGCCGCAGCTCTCCGAGGAGCCGGGCTCGATCTACGCCGACTATTGCCGCGACTGGATGCGTGCCTTCCTGCAGCTGGCCATGGACAATGTGGGCTACGAGGGCGGGCGCGAGATCACGGCCGAGCAGAACGAGCAGCTGGGCGCCATCCTGCGCGCCGTGGCGGCGTAAGGAGCCGACGTGCCGGTACGCGCCTCCGTCCTGCCGCAGGCCGAGCCCGGCCACGCCATCCTCCGGCTGAGCGACCTCGAGGCGATGCCGCAGGGGCTGGCGCTCTCCTTCCAGCGCCAGCAGGGACCGGACTCCCATCTCGCCGACGATGGCTGGCGGCGCACCGAGACCTGGCTGATGCCCGCCCATGTCGAGCGCACGCGGCAGGGCCTCGACTTCCATCTCGGACCCGAGATCTGCGACCGGCTGGCCGGCGTCGCCACCGTGCGGCTGCGCGTCAGGGAGCCCGACATCGGCGTGGTCGGCACGACGGTCGTCGCCTGGCCGGCGATGCTGACCTCGGGCGCGATCGACCCGTCGAGCCGACGCCTGGACGAAATAGTGCGGCTGCGCCGCGTGGAGACGCCCGCCGAACCGCCCGCACCGCCCTTCGAGCCGGAACCCGTACCGCCCCGCGCGCCCGAATTGATCGCCTATCGCGAGCCGCGCGAAAAGCGCTCCGGCGGGCTGGGATGGGCGATCGCGGCGCTGGTCCTGATCGCGGTGGCCGGTGGCGGGTACTACGCCTACAAGACCTACTACGAGACGCCGCAGGAAGAGGCCTCGGCCGCGGCGCCGGCGCCCGCCCCCGAACCGAAGCCGCCTCTTGCCCCCGCCCCAACGCCGACTCCCCTGCCGGAACCGCCGAAGAAGTCGATGCGCGCCAGTGTCGAGGACTATCTCGCGACCAAGCCCGACACCGACGCCCTGATCGCCAAGGCGCGCGAGTATGCAGCGTCGGGCGAGACGGCCGGCGCCTTCCTGGTCTGGCGCCGCGCCGCCGAGGCGGGCAGCCCGCGCGCCGAGCTCGAGCTCGGCATGTTCTACGATCCGCTGACACCCAAGGCTGGCTTCACGCCCGACGGCCCGCGCGCCGCCGACTGGTACGAGCGTGCAGCTCTTGCCGGTCTGCCCGAGGCGCAACGCAGGTACGGGCTGCTGCTCGCCAAGGGCGGCGCGGGTCTCGCCGCGAATCCGGCGCAGGCGAAGGAGTGGCTGCAGCAGGCGGCAGCGCAGAACGATGCCGACGCCAGGACCGCACTGGAACAGCTCGGAAAGTAACGCTTAAGTCTTGTGGTCCGGCGTCTGGTTCGGCGCGTCGGCGGGCGTCTTGCCGAGCGGATCCTTGGCCGTGCAGACATCGGCCCGCAGCCGCTCCTTGAGGACGGCGATCTGGTCCTCGATCTGCTTGTTGGCGGCCTTCTGCTGGTCGATCTGGTCCTGCAGCGCCTTGACCTGCTGCGGGTCGGGTCCCGGCGGGGCGGGCGGTGGCGGCGGCGCGGGAAGCTGGACGGCCACGTTCACGATCGGCCGGTAGAAGAGATACCAGCCCAGCCCCAGCCCTGCGCCGACCAGCAGGGTGCCGCCCACCAGCGCCCCCAGGATCAGCGGCCAGCGCGGCCGGGGACGCTCGGCCGCGATCGGCGCGGGCGACGGGTTGGCGTTCGGCGGAAGGTCGGTCATGGCTGCTGGATTGGGCTCCTGCCCGCTTTTCTAGTCAATCGCGGCGGCGGAATTGGGGCCGCAATGAGCAAATCTCCTGCGAGCAGGCTTGCTGGCCGGCCCCCGCCATACAAGTGTATAGGCAGGGAAAATCAGGAGTATCCCCATGACGGCCTGCATCGTCGGTTGGTCCCACGGCAAGTTCGGCAAGCTCGACAACGAGACCAGCGAATCGCTGATCGTCAAGGCCGCGTCCGAGGCGATCGCCCATGCGGGCATCGAGCCGAAGGACATCGACGTCATCTACGTCGGCAATATGAACGGCGGCTTCGTCCGCCAGGAGTTCCACTCCTCGCTGCCGCTGCAGACCCACCCCGATCTCCGCTTCAAGCCCTCGACCCGCGTCGAGAATGCCTGCGCCACCGGTTCGGCCGCGATCCATATGGGCCTCAATACGCTGGCGGCGAAGAAGGCGCGCTTCGTGCTGGTGGTCGGCGTCGAGAAGATGACCGAGCTCAACTCCGCGCAGGCGGGCGAAGTGCTGATCAAGGCGAGTTACGTCGCCGAGGAGGCCAACATCGAGGCGGGCTTCGCCGGCATCTTCGGCAAGATCACCTCGGCCTACTTCCAGCGCTACGGCGACAAGTCCGACGCGCTCGCCAAGATCGCGGTCAAGGCGCACCGGAACGGCGCCAAGAATCCCTTCGCGCACTTCCAGAAGGAATTCGCCTACGACTTCTGCCGCACACCGTCGGACAAGAACCCGTTCGTCGCGGGACCTCTCAAGCGCACCGACTGCTCGCCTGTGACCGATGGCGCGGCGGCCGTCGTGCTGGCCGATGTCTCGACCGCGCTCGGCATGAAGCAGGCGATCGCCTTTCGCGCGGCGCAACACGTCAACGACTTCCTGCCCATGAGCAAGCGCGACATCATCAAGTTCGAGGGCCCCGCGCTCGCCTGGAAGCAGGCGCTCGGCGAGGCCAGGCTCGAACTGCTCGATCTCTCCTTCGTCGAAAGCCACGACTGCTTCACCTCGGCCGAGCTGATCGAATACGAGGCGATGGGCCTCACCGCGCCGGGCGAGGGCGAGAAGGCGATCCACGAAGGCTGGGTCGAGCGCGACGGCAAGCTGCCGGTGAACGTGTCGGGCGGGCTCAAGGCCAAGGGCCATCCCGTCGGCGCGACCGGCGTCAGCATGCATGTGATGACGGCCATGCAGCTCCACGGCTCCGCGCCGGGCGCGCTGCAGCTGCCGAACGCCAAGATGGGCGGCGTGTTCAACATGGGCGGCGCCGCGGTCGCCAACTATGTGTCCATCCTGGAACCCCTGAGATAAGGGCGGTTCGCTAAGGCGGCGACCGCTGGCGGCCGCGCCGGCGCCAGTCGCGGATTTCCGGCTGCGCCAGCCAGGCCCGCGCCCGGGCGGCCGTCTTGAAGAGCTTCATCGGCCGCTCGGCCGCGGCCAGCAGGCTGATCAGAGGCGCGTAGCGCTCGTAGTCGTAGTCCGGCTCGACGATGGCGAGTGGCCCCGTGGCGCCGATGGAATCCATGCCGCGCGCCCGCACACCCAGGGCCATCAGATCGTCGAGGTTCATGTCGCTCGTGCCGCCGCTCGCGTCGAACAGCTTGCGATAAGCGCCGGCATCGGCCTCGAGCATCGCGTCCATGAAGGCCTCGACCTCGTGCCTCGCGACATTGCCGTCGGCCACCAGCGTGATCAGCCGCCGGTGCGGGTCGATGGTCCAGTGAAGAGTCATCCTTGCGGATTACACCACGGGCCTTGCACTATCATCAATGCCGACGGCCATGCGCCGGCAGGTCTCGGCGACGATCGCCTGGCCCTCCTCCAGCAGGAGGCCGTCGAGCGTGCAGGCGAAATCGCCGGCGCGCACATCGACCTGATGGACGAGGTAGGTCCGGTCGCCATGGCGTCCCACCATCACCTCGAAATCGACGCGGTCGACCGCGATGTCGGCCCAGGCGACGACGCGGTCGCCGATCGCGAGGCCCGCATCGTCGACCCTGATGAGCGTTCCGGGCGGCGGCAGATGCACAACGCGCCGTGGCAGCGAATCGCGGAGGCGCGCGCTCCGGATGCGATAGGCGATCGCTATCATCGCGGGCGTCGCGACCGCGAGGACCGCCGCGACGGGAACGAGAACCTCGCGATCGAGAGGCCGCGCGAAGGCGACCAGGGCGAAGAGCCCCGCCCAGAACAGGCCGACGAAGCCGAGGCCGATGAGGCGATAGCGCGACAGGAACCGGCCAGCCGCGACCGTCGGCTCGAGGACGGAGCCCGTGACCGCCCGCCCCGACGAGCCCCGAAGGATGTCCTTCTGCCAGTTCGCCGGCAGATTGCCGGCCGGAGATCCGTTGATCGTGACCTGCATGTGCATCGGCCCCGCATGTGAAGAGCGAGTTTTACTGCGCCACGATCGCACGCCACAACGCGAACGACTCATCCATGACACAATCCATAGTTGACGATCCGCTCACGGGCCGACAAGCTTCTCCCGTCACGGCGGGCAAGGAGGGGGCTATGGCTACGACCGACAGCGATCCGGTGGTCGACCATCCGACCTGGTTCGGCCAGATCCGGAACTTCTTCACCGAGACCGACATCGCGCATATGGGCGCCAAGGGGATCGACCTCGGCTCCTACAACGGCGTCGTCGCCAACGCGATCTCCATCTACTCGCAAACCCAGGGCGGCTCGATGCCGCCAGGCGACGCGACCAAGTGGAGCGCGAACCGGGTCCAGACCTTCCTGAACTGGATCACCGATAACTATCCGGTCGGCACGCCGACGCCGCCAGCGCGCGCAGCGCTCGTGGCGGCCGCTCCCGCGCCGCGGATGCGCAAGGAGGTGAGCGCGCTCAGCGCCGACGAAGTGACGACGCTCAAGAAGGCCTTCGCCGGCATCCTGGGCCGCGATCCCCAGCAGGGCGACAGCTACTTCGCGATCGCGGGTGTCCACTGGTTCCCGGCCATCGATCAGAACCCGCTGTTCCACTGCCTGCACCACGAGAACCGCTTCCTGCCCTGGCATCGCTTCCATCTGCGGCGTTTCGAGGATGCGCTGCGCACCGTGCCCGGCTGCGCCAACGTCACGCTGCCCTACTGGGACGTCACTAAGCCCATTCCCGCCCTGCTCTACGAGGAGCCGTTCGCCGAGTACAAGCTGCAGGCGCCGATCGGCCACAACTACGATCCGCTCACGACCAAGCGCAACACGCCCGCGCAGATCGCCGCCAACATGGCGGCGTACAATGTCGCCGGCTGGATCACGAACGCGCTCAAGCAGTCGTTCTGGGAGCAGTTCAACCGCACCTTCTGGCAGGCGCATGACAGCGGACACGTCGCCTGCGGTCCCACCATGGCCAACCAGGACATCTCGGCCTTCGATCCTGTCTTCTGGTTCTTCCACTGCAATCTCGACCGCATCTGGCTGCAATGGCAGAAGAGCGTCGGCGCCACGACGGTCGCCAAGTTCAAGTCGGTCTGCCAGACCTCGACCGCCTGGCTTGACGTTCCGGCGCTGGGCGCGATACCTCCCTTCACCGGCACCGCCGCCGACACCATCACCTACAGTGAGGTGGACTATGCGCCGCCCCCGGGGGCTCCGATGGCCCTGATCTTCGAAAACAAGAGCGGCAACGTCGCCGCCGCCAAGAGCTTCCGCATCGACAGCGCGGCGCCCTTGTCGGTCCGCGTCAAGGACATCAACCGCGCCGGCATTCCTGGGACATTCGTCGTCCACCTGCTCGCCGACGGGAAGGAAGTCGCGCGCCAGGCCTTCTTCCAGCCGACCGATCCCGGCATCTGCCCGAACTGCAGCGAGAACAGCAAAGTCTCGCTCGACTTCCACGTCGAGCCCGAGAAGATCCTCGACAAGCAGCTGTCGGTCGAGCTGCACGTGCCGAGCCAGGCGGAAATGGGCACGCGCTTCCCGCTCTCCAAGGCCGGCCAGCCGACGATCAACGTGCGGCATCTGATCGAGGGCGACTGACGACCGTTTCGACCGTTTTCGCCGTTTTCTATCGGTGCTGGCGAGGGCCGATGCTCCAAAAGCCCGTCGCAGCAACGTTTTCGCGCTGTCACGGCCGCCGATAAACGGTCGTAAACGGTGCCGAAACGGTTCGAAAACGGTCCATTTAGAGCGTGATGACTTTCCGTCGACTCCCGCGTCGGCCTGGCACGGGCACCGCTTCGCTGCGGGTGCCACGCCGACGCGCAAAGGCAAAGTCATCGCGCTTTAGCTCTGGCCGTCGACAAGCGCATCCTTGGACTCCCGTCGCGCAATTCACGCGACGGGAAGTTTACCTCGCCCTCGCCTGCCCACCCGTTTTGATCAATGGAGCGCCGCCGAACCGATCGGCGCTACACCACCGGGCTCGCGCCGCCGTCGACGTTGATGGCGACGCCGGTGACGAAGGAGCCGGCATCGGAGCAGAGGAAGCAGGCCATGCGGGCGAATTCCTCGGCCTTGCCCATGCGGCCGAGCGGAATGCGGCCCGCCATGCCCTGCAGGAATTGCTCGTAGGTCTTGCCCTCGCCCGCCGGCGTCTTGTAGCGGCGCGCCCACTGGTCGCTCTCGATCAGGCCGACCAGCATGGCGTTCACCAGCACGCCGTGCTGGGCATTCTCCTGGCTCATCGCCTTGGTGAGGGCGAGGCCGGCGGCGCGGCTCACGCTGGTGGGCGTGGAGTTGGCGCCCGGCGCCTTGGCGCCGATGTTGAGCACGTTGACGATGCGGCCCCATTTGCGCTCGCGCATGCCCGGCAAGGCGAGGCGGCAGAGGCGGATGGCGGCAAAGAGCTTGAGGTCGAGATCGCCCTGCCAATCCTCGTCGGTCACCGTGTCGAAGGCCTTGGCGTGGCTGATGCCGGCGTTGTTCACGACGATATCGACCTTGCCGAAGTCCGACTGGATCTTCTTCCAGGTGTCGGCGATGGGCTGCGCCTTGGCGACATCGCAGGAATAGCCTTCGACCTTGGCGTTGGTCTTGCCCGCGGCCTTCTGGATCTCCGCCTTGGCCGACGCAATCACATCGGCCTTGCGCGCCAGGATCGCGACCGACGCGCCGGACGCCGCGAATTCCTTGGCCATGGCGAGGCCGAGCCCCGTGCTGCCGCCCGTGATCACGGCCACGCGGCCATCCATGCGTACGTCCATCGTCGTCCTCCCACCAGCGCGTTCCACTGCCAGTCTAGCGGTAATGGCAGAATCGTGCGCGGAAAAGGAGGCCGCATGGCATCGCGGTGCGGTCGTTCAGGCGGCGCGCTGCCCTTCACTATGTCCGGCGTCCTGATCCCGCCCTTCGTACTGCACCGCGCTTACCTTCTCCTGCCAGTCGACGACCTTGCCGGCCTGCGCTTCCTGGATTGCGATGTGGGTCATGGAGGTATTGGGGCCGGCGCCGTGCCAGTGCTTCTCCCCCGGCGCAATCCAGACCACATCACCGGCGCGGATCTCTTCGACGGGGCCGCCCCAGCGCTGCACGCGCCCGCAGCCCGCCGTGACGACCAGCGTCTGGCCGAGCGGATGGGCGTGCCAGGCCGTGCGCGCATGCGGCTCGAAGGTCACGCTGGCGCCGCTGGTGCGCGCGGGATCGCGCGCCTGGAACAGAGGATCGACGCGCACCGCGCCGGTGAAGGCCTCCAGCGCACCGCGGGCCGAGGGCTGGGAACCACTGCGTTTGATGTCCATGATCGTTCTCCTTTGAAGTCAGGCGGGTTGGAGTCGAAGCGTGGTCGCGAGCACTTCGGGCCGCGCGACGGAGGGTGCATAGGGGCTGCTGCGATACTTCCGCCTGTACTCGGCGCTCGCAGCGTCGATTGAACCGGCATCCGACACCGGGACGGCCGTCACGGCGATCCGTCGCCCGGAGAATTCCAGTGTGGCCGCGCCGCCCGTGGCGATGTCCCGATACCAGCGCCCCTTGGCGCCGCGCGCCGAGCGCACGAAGACCCGGTCCTCGGCCACGACCAGCCAGATGACGACCGCGGCTTGCGGATGCTTGCCGGTGCGGATCGCAACTTCAGGGATATCGCGCAGGATGCCGAGGCTGTCGGCGTCGAAACTTGTCATGCGAGTGAATTTAGGCCGCGCGTCCCTGGAGACTAGACGGCATAATCGACAAGGACTTATGAATGGGTCTCATAAATGCAAAAGGGCAATCTGGACGACCTCCTTGCCTTCCTGGCCGTCGGCCGCGACCGGAGTTTCACCAAGGCGGCGGCCCGGCTGGGCGTCTCGCAATCGGCGCTCAGCCACACGGTGCGCAACCTGGAGGCGCGGCTGGGTGTGCGGCTGCTGACGCGCACGACGCGCAGCGTCGCGCCCACGACGGCAGGCGAACGGCTCATGCAGACGATCGGGCCGCGCTTCGACGAGATCGACAGTGAGCTGGCGGCCCTCGGCGACTTCCGCGACAAGCCTGCCGG
>Ga0335083_10009316_pt1 | contig 11919 bp, 9 predicted proteins | sample Lox_Sample_42_FD_206716 | JGI IMG/M metagenome (GOLD analysis project Ga0335083, IMG submission 206716) | Soil microbial communities from Loxahatchee National Wildlife Refuge, Florida, United States - Lox_Sample_4.2 | ecosystem: Environmental > Terrestrial > Soil > Wetlands | place: USA: Florida... | reverse complement strand
CGCGCGCAACGTCACCGCGCCTGAAGCCCGCTCCGTCGCCTGCCGCTGTTCGAATCGAACCCGCACCGCCTCGAGCTGCTGGGCGCTCAGGATGCCGGAGGCATTGTCCAGAATGCGGCGATCGCCCTCCACGGCACTATCCACCTGCGATGCCTGGTTCCACTGCCCGCTGCTGCGCAGCTGCTGCATTTCCTTTTCCTCACGTTGCTGCTCGGACTCCATCACCCTTGTCATCGACAGGGCCTGGTCAGCGGAAAGGGGTTGGCCGGACTGTGCCAGCAATGTTTTGAGGTTGACCATCCTCACGTGCGCAATCTCGGTCTGCTGGACTTCCTCCAGCTGCGCATACTTCGCCGGGCCCAGCATCGTCATGAGCGTGTTCTGGTCCTGCTGTTGTTGCGCCTCCTGCTGGTGCTTCATTTCTTCGATTGCGGCAGGATCCGGGCTGCCAAGGGCCATGAGTTCCAATTGCTGCGAGTCTTCGCGCAACTGCCCTTGCGCCATGATGTCGATGATCACATCTGCCTGCTCTTCTGAAATGCCGAGCTCTCTCGCCAACAGCGGATTGCGTTGCTTCAACGTGGCACGGACTTCCGCAAGCCGGGCCTTGTGGTACTCGGGATCGTCCAGCAGGATCTTGTCGCGCTGGGCACCGACCGAGGCCAGCGCCATGACATTGGCCGTTGTCCTGCCATCTGTTGCAGCGAGAATCGGTGGCGCCGTGGCCGACTGGACTGGCGGGACAGGTGCTGCCACCACTGGCTGGGCCCGGGCATCGGCCAGCTGGCCACGCAGCTGATCAGCAATTTCCCGCTCGGATTGCAATGCCTGCTGCGCGGTCTGCAGATCCTGCCGGGCAGTCCGCAACTGCCGCCACAGCAGCGCGGAAACCAGCACTGAAGCCACCGACACGGCGACGTAAACCGTGATGCGACTGCGCATAGCCACTCCCTGTTGACCCGGACTATTCATCCTGCCGGTTGGGACTTGACGAATCAACCCCTGGCGACGGTGTGGACACTCTGCCGCACACCCGTCATTTGATCGTCGCCAGCCAGCTGGCGACGATTTCGGGTGGCCCCGGCGGAAAACTGCTTGGGGCTTTTTCGTTACACACAGGCATCTGCAAATCGCCGCCGACCTGGGAGAGGGGATTCTCGGTGCCGGCCGGTACGGCGGGCGCAACCGGCTGCGCCGGACTCAGGGAGGGGGCTTACTCGGACGGTGAGGGCGGTTTGAAAGTACTCCTCTCCTCCGACGCGTCGAGCCGCCTCGGCGCCGCTTGGCAAAATGGTCCTTCGCTTGCGCGTCAGGCTTGTATTTTTGTCACGGATCGAGCGTCGAGGAGCCGATTCGCCCGTCGGAGTGGAGAGTTCTGCGTCCCCTCGCTCACGCTTCGCGCCTAGTGTTGGACGGCCTTCCAGATCGCATCGGCGATGGCCGCCATCCCTTTGTCGCCCGGGTGGCCGCCGACGCCGGGATGTTTGATATACGGCGCCTTTTGCTCGTTCTCCGCGCGATTGGCCGGCTCGTTGCCGATGTTGCCAAGGTCGACATACGTGCCGCCGACCGCCGAACACGCCTCACGCAGCGCCGCGTCATGCTCCTTGTTCGGCCAGAACGAACTGCGCACCAAAATCCGCGGATGGCTCGCCTGCTTTAGAAAAGACAACAAGCCGATGACTGATTTCTTGAATTTCGCTTGATCCGCCTCGCTTGAGAGCGGCCGGACATTTTCGCCGATCGCCAAAATCACCAGATCAGGCCGAAAATCGGCGAACTTTTTATATTCCTTCGCCACGTCGATCTGCTCGAATCGCCGCTCGAAATTGGCGATGTTCTCGATCATCGCCTCCGGTGCGTGGCCGTCGTTCGCGGCGGCAAACCGCGCCACGAGCAGATGGGCATAATCCTTCTCCGGCGCGCTGGCCGCCATCCCATGATCGAACGGCCATTCGAGCGAAGCCACCGGCGGATGGCGTGTGATGCTGTTGCCGAGAAATAGAATCTTGCGCGGCTTCGCGTTGTCGTTTGACTTCTGCCCGGCGTCGTCGGCCCGCGCATTCTCGCAAAGATTAATCTCTGCGAGCAATACCGCCGCAACCGTGGCAAAAAACGCTCGTCGTGATTCCATTATTCGTATCGCAGGGCGTCGATCGGGTCGAGCTGCGAAGCTTTCCAAGCCGGATAGTAGCCGAAGATCAACCCGACCGACACCGACACCAGCACGGCCTCGGGGTTGCTGTGGCGATCGAGCTCGCACGCGCGCTCGGGCGGCTGCCGGCGAAGTGCGTCGTGTACGCGGTGGAAGGCGGTACCTTTCGCGGCGGCGCGCCGCTGTCGCAGCCCCTCGTCGTGGCAGCGTTGCACCTTGCCCCGCATCTCGCGGCAGAGCTCGGATCGCATCGATAGAGCGGTACCGGCTGGCGCGCAAGACTGCCTTTAGTACGCGCTCAGCTGCCGGAGCCCGCGACGAGAACCGCAAGCCGCTCTGCAAGATGCCGCAAGGGTCCCTCGCGGGTGGGGGGTCTGCCACAGGCGATCCGTGAGGACGAGATCGACCCGGCGCCACTCGGAGCCGCGAGACTCACGTTTCAAAGGAGCATGAGAGCGAGACCCATGGAAAGGGTGCGCAGAGCTCGCACGTTGCGCCGATCCAGTTGGCCGAGGGAAGTCACCTCATACCCGAGGGCGGCCCGCGATGACAAAGCCGCACCTCGGCGGCCACGCAGCCGGCTCAATCTCATGTCCCGGTGAGCCAGGTGCGAGCCTCCGCCGCGGCCGCGGCCGCGGCCGGAAAGACCTTGACCTTTCCTGACATCAGAAAGCCGAACATCAGGATCGCGCGCTTGATCCACTCGACATCGGTCACCACCGCTACGCGCTCCCAGCGGCGCAGGTGCTCGATCCCGACCTTGAAATCTTCCCACATCGCGCCCGCATCGATGCCGGTGAAGTCCGGATCGACTTGGTAGTACAGGCGCAGTTTGCCGGGTTTCTGCAGCGCCTTCTCAACGGTGGGCACCAGAACGCTCTCGTAGTCGAGTCTCGTTACATGCCCTCTGCACGAGAACGCCAGGACGTCGTCGGGAAAGCCTTTGAGAACTTCGATCATGGCGCTCTCCAGGGAAAATGGAGCAAAGAGTCTGCGCGAGAGGTCGGGCCATCGGAATAGGGAAAAGTGCGGACCTCGGAACGGCCATACGTACTCGCCGCGATCGCCCGGCGGCGCTCCTGATGGATCATCGATCGTGCAAGCAGAGGGGATTCCCGGTGCCGGCCGGCACGGCGAGCGCAACCGGCTGCGCCGGATTCAGGTAGGGGCTTGCTCGGGACGGATTGGCGCCGGGATCGGGGGAATTCGCGGGGCCCCGGTTGGTGCTTGAGCAGGGACGGACTGCGCGGGCAGGGTGGCCGAACGCCAGCCCGGCTTCCGACATAATGCCATAAGGCCCGTTACACGAACTTGCTCGGACGGACAGGGCGGTTTGAAAGTACTTCCGCCGGAATCGCCCTCCTCCCGTCGCAACGCTGAGGCACGGCTTGACGCGCGGGCGTGGCGGCGAGAATAATTCTTCATGCTGAAAAAAGTAGCATGCAGTCACCGGCGCGCAGCTGCGCGCCTGGCCACGCTGCTGGCGGCCCTGGCGGCGTTCGCGCCCGCTGTCCGCGCCTCCGACCAGATCATCGACTTCGACCACGCCGTCGATTTCGCGGCGGTGCATACCTTTGCCCTGCGCGGCACGTCGATCCAGATCGACCGGCCGGAGCTGAGGACACCGCTGGTCGTGCAGGACATCAGCGGCACGGTGCGCGCAGCGCTCCTCGCCCGGGGGCTGAAAGAAGCCGCGAACGATGCGGACGTCCTGGTGGACTGGACCGTGAGCGGCCAGCGCTTCGCCATCAACGAGTGGCGCAATGCCGTGCCGCTGGACGACATTCCGGGCGAGAGGCCCCTGCGCGGCAACCCCTGGCGCAACCTGCCCGAATCCTTCGTGGAGGGCGCGCTGACGGTTGACCTGACGGCCCGATCCTCGGGCCTGCTGATCTGGCGCGGCGTCTACCGGAACCGCGAGGACAGCAGCGGCAAGCTGGCGCATGAACTGGCCGGCTACGCGAAGAAACTGCTGGCGGGATACCCGCCGCGCAGGAAATGAACGGCTCAATCCGCTCCCTGCTGCGCCTCGTCATGCTGTTCGCGCTGCTGGTGCCCGCGGCCGGCACCCTCGCCGGCGACCGCGATGTCAGTTACGACAGCAGTGTCGATTTCCGTGCCGTGAAGACTTTTGCCATCCGCAGCGGCCAGATCGACAGCAGGAAGGCCGAGATCGACAACCGCCTGTTCCGCCTGCGCATGGAAGACAGCATCCGCACCGCGCTGGTGAGGAAGGGCCTGCGGGAGGCTGCCGACCATGCGGATGTACTGGTGACCTACTCCGTGCAGGACAAGAACGTCGCCACGGTCGAACGGCATCGCCAAACGGCCGCCACTCCGGAGCTGTACACGGAGGGCGTGCTGGTCATCGACTTCACCAATGCATCCGGTTCGCTGCTGTGGCGCGGCACCTGGCACGATCAGGAGCAGAGTGGTCCGTCGCTGTCGCGCAAGCTCTCCGAAGACGCCGGCAAGCTGCTGGCAAAGTTCCCGCCGAAAGGCAGATAGGAATCCCGCGGAGCGGACGCGAAGTTCGATGCAATCGTCTGGCCACATCCAACAACCAGGCCAGCGGACGAAGGCGGGCGCTTTGGCCTCTGGAATCGCTGCCGACCCGAAAAGGCGATACATTGGCTGCCGTCATTCGTCCCGATGGACATGGGGGAGCAATGGGGGAGTCCAGACCTGGAGCAGGCCAGCTGCTGTGCCTGTTGTTCACGGCGGCCCTGATGGCTGGTCCGGCGCTGGCTGGTCCGGCGCCTTCTCGTCCAGTCCCGACCGCCGGATTGACCTGCGCCCAGCCCGTTGACACCGGCAAGAAGAGCAGGAAGGGCAAGAAGGACAAGCCGATAGTAGATGCCATCGACGGCAGTCTGGCTGCTAAGGACCTAAGGGCCCTGCGTGAGTGGCTACTGTCGCTGGCAGGGCAGTACAGTTTCAGGGGTTATGTGGATCTGTGCGGCCAGGGCCACGCCGCCGACCAGCGACCAGTCACAGGCAGCGCGGATTGCATCATTTCCGGCCCGATCCCGGATGTGCATTGCAAGGTCGATGCAGGCTGGCCCGAGACCAGAGCAGAGGACGGCACGCCCGTGCTCGGAGGAGTTTCCAGTCTCAGTCAGGCACAGTTTGTCTACAGCCTCGAGAATTCCAGCACGCGTGGTATCCAGGTCAGCGGGTGGGGCATCCTTTTCGTGCAGGTGGACAACAAGGGGAAGGCTGACTGGGCTTCGGGCGTGCTGGTGGGCGATACGTTTGCTGCCGGAGAACTCTGTGTCGGCATACCGGGCAATTGCCAGAAGATCACGCGGATCACTGCGAGGCCAGGCAGCAACGAGATATCCATGCTCATTGAAATCAGGATCGACCACCGGCCGGTGATGCGTCAGGTGTTTCTGCTGCAGCGCCGGCCGGAATCGCAGCAGGGAGATGGTTCCGGAGGATCGCCTTGAATGCCTCATCTCGTGTCATGCATCGCCTGATTCTCTTCCTTGCCCTGCTGCTGCCGGCTCCATTGTTTGCAGCCGAGTCTGCCTGTGCGCCTCCACCCCCTGAGAAGCACAGCGATCTGCAAGAGCTGCCGGAAGTCGTCGTTGTCCCCAAGGAAACCGAGTCCTATCTCGGGGATCTGCGGGCGTGGCTCAAGCGGCTGGTGGGCGAGTACACCTACGACGGTTACGTCGATATCTGCGGCAACGGGAACCCCGCGGACCAGAGGCCCGTCACGGGCCGGGCGGATTGCGTCGCAATAAGTTCGGCGCCAACCATCCAGTGCACGGTCAACATGCGGTGGCCTTTGGCAGTCCAGCAGAAAGGCCAGGCGGTGCCGGACAGCGCGTACAGTGTCGTTACCGCCCATGTGATCTACGGCGTGGAGAACCGCTTCATGCCCGAGCAGAAAATGAACCGCTGGGGTCTCATGTCCATGCAGGTGGACAGCAAAGGCACGGCAGAGTGGGCGTCGGGCACGTTGACAGGCGATACGTTCGTGTCGAAAGAACCCTGCGTCGGCATGCCGGGTGACTGCTACAAGAGCATGCGGATCACAGCCGAACCGAACGCCAGTGAGGTCATCATGCTGGTCGACACCGAAGTCGGACAGCAACGAGTGATGCGTCAGGGTCTGGTGCTGCATCGGGAGTCGAAATCCCGGCAGGTCGAATCCTCTGGAAGCCGGCCGCGATGAATTGCCGGCGCGCATGGACTGTGTTGCTGACCTGCACGGTGATGCTCGCCAGCGGTGCGCTGCGTGCGCAGGAGAGCCTGCCCGCGCCACGACTGCCAATCGCCCAGAACATGCTGGATGCAACTCGTTGTCCCCGCGACGACGGCGGGACGGCCTGGCATACGATCTGCGCGTGGGAGGTCAGATCGGATGCTGTCTCGGAGGCCTGGGAAAAAGGGCTGGATCTGAACGGCGTGAAGCTGGACGCTGCCGCGCGGGCGAAAAAGATCACGGAGATGGAAGCCTGGCTCAAGCGCCTGGTGGGGCAGTATCGTGTCGAGGGCACCTACCTGAACACGGGTGGGATCGGGCCGGTCGCTGGCACCGCGAATTGTCGTCAGGTAGCCGACGGCCCCGGGGTCCAGTGCGAGATCACCGCGACCGTCAAGCATCCCGCCGAGCCTGCCAAGAATCCGTCATTTGACCAGGCGATCACCGACGGCATGCGACCCCTGATCATTGTCTTCGGCATCGATCCCGATACCCAGCAGATCAAGGCCGGCCTGATCGATTCGCGTGCCACGGAAACCACCGGGCGCCTGATCGATGACAAGGTGCTGCTCACTGTCCAGGGTGGCAGGCCGTTTGCCGTCACCTTCACTCCCGACAGTCGTCTGGTCTGGTACGCCTGGTACCAGAGTCTCATTGCCCTGCAGCCCGGCGGTGGGCTCGACATGAAGTTCACGATACTGGGTGGTGCCATCCGGCGTTCCGTGGCTCCGACCCGGCCCTGGACCGAGTTCGACCTGCAGCTGCTTCGTGAAAGTCCGGTTGACGAGCACTGAGCGAAGGTCAGGGTACGCTAAGGGATGAAGCCGCTCGCCGGTCGTAGAAGTAGAGGGTTAAGGCCAGCTTGAGCCTCCGGGGGGCTTTTCGGCGTGCGCAGGTCGTGCCGCTGCCTGAAGTCGCCAACCGTCCAGTCGCCGCGCTATCCTCTGCCGCCAGGGTTTCCGGGGCCTTTGTTCAGGTATTTTGGGGGTCAGATCATGAGCAAGAAGAATCGTTCGATCCTTCTTTATTCACTGCTTCCAGTGTTTGTTCTCGGCGGCGTGTTCGCGGCCGTGCAGGCGCAGAATGCCGGCGCGGTAGCCAAGCAGATGCGCTGGTCTGATCCTGCCACCTGGCCCAACCACAAGGTGCCCGCGGCGGGCGACAAGGTCGATATCACCAAAGACCAGAACGTGCTGCTGGATGTCAGCCCTCCGGCGCTGAACGGCCTGACCATTCACGGCAAGCTCAGCTTTGCCGACAACAAGGATCTGGAACTGACCACCGAGTGGGTCATGCTGCATGGCGAGCTGGAGATCGGCACCGAGGCCAAGCCTCATACACGCAAGGCCACCATCACCCTCACGGACAATGTGAAGGACGAGCAGCTGATGGGCATGGGTGACCGCGGCATCATGATTTCGGGTGGGACGCTGAACCTGCACGGTAATGTGACCAACACCTGGACCAAGCTGGCCGCCACGGCCGAGGCTGGCAGCACCTCGATCCAGGTCCTGAACGCCGCCCAGTGGCACGTGGGTGACGAGATCGTTCTCGCCTCCACGGATTTCGACGACCGGCAGGCCGAGCGGCGCACCATCGCCGCCATCAAGGGCAACACCATCACCCTCGACAAGAAGCTCGACTACATGCACTTCGGCAAGATCACTTTCGGTGTGGATGAACGCGGCGAAGTGGGCTTGCTGACCCGCAACATCAAGATCCAGGCCTCGCCTGACGCCGAGCAGACCTTCTTCGGCGGCCACATCATGGCGATGGTTACCAGCAAGATGTACGTCGACGGCGTCGAACTCAATCGCATGGGCCAGCACATGGAGCTGGCGCGCTATCCGATCCACTGGCATCTGGTCGGCGACGAAGGCAAGGGCCAGTACATCAGGAACTCCTCGATCCACGACACGTACAACCGCTGCGTGACGGTGCACGGCACGAACTACGTCAAGGTCGAAAACAACGTGGCCTACAACGCCGTGGGCCACTGCTTTTTCCTCGAGGACGGCATCGAGCACGGCAACCAGTTCGTGCACAACCTGGCCATCCAGGTGAAGTGCCACATGACCAAGCCCTGCGTGCCGACCAACCTCGCCGCAAACGGCGAGATTGATGTCGCCAACCGCCAGGCCCTCAGGCAAAGCAGCATGTCCGGCAAGGACACCCTGCTGCCTTCGGACAACACGGTGGCGGCTTACTGGATCACCAACCCGGACAATGTCTTCATCGACAACGTGGCAGCGGGTTCCGATGAGAATGGCTTCTGGTGGTCGTTGCCGGAACACCCGCAAGGCGCGTTCCTGGACACGGACATCAGCAAGGCCACCTGGCCGCGTCGAACCAGGATGGCGGAATTCAGGGGCAACGTTGCCCACTCCAACTTCGACGGGTTCATGCTGGACCGGAACATCAATCAGGAAAACGTCTTCGGGCTGGCCGGCCCCTCGCATATCGCCAGGGAAAACCCCGCCGACGAGAACAGCAAGGGCGTGGAATCGCTGCTCGAGAATCTCACCGCTTACAAGAACCGCAATGGCGGCTCCTGGAGCCGCGGCGAGCTGCACGTCTACAAGAACTACAAGGCAGCGGACAATGCCATCGGGTTCACGAGTTCAACGGGTTCCTTCGGCGCGGACACCTTCACCTCAAAGGTGGTTGACTCGTTGTTCGTGGGCGAAACCGACAACATCGGCAACCCGGTAACGCCGGAAGAAAAGGCCTACGGCCGCAGTCTGCCGAAACGCCTGATTCCGGATTTCCCGATCCGCGCCTACGAGTACTACGACTATCGCCACGACATCGTCAACACGACCTTCGTGAATTTCCAGGACAACAAGCAGCGCGGATCAGGCGCGCTTTCCTGGCTGTTGTTCACGGGCGCCGGGGTTACCACCGAAAACACCGTCAAGGGCGCGAAATACATCAATGCCAAGCCCGTGTATTTCCCGAAGATCGACACCCGGTTCGACAATGACAACCGGGGCGGGGTGGCCTACCGGACCGCGGCGATCCATGACCTGGACGGCTCGACGACCGGCATGGGCGACTCCTATGTCCTGATCAACGACGGCGAGAACGACAGCGTCGCCACGGACGACACCTGCCAGATTCATCCCACCTGGAACGCGGCGGTGTGCACGGGTGATATCGGACGCATCCAGTTCAGCATCAGGAGGCCCGGACCCACCAGGGGTGTTGGTCTTGCGCTGAAAGATGTGGCTTTGCGGTCGGCTGCGCGGCCGGCCGCTCCTGCGGGGACGGTCCCTCCTTCGCGGGCGCCGGCCGGCCAACAGCCAATCGTCCTGAGCCGCAATGGCAAGGACTTCAAGATCACGGCCAATCAGAGCACTGTGCGCGCCGGCACCGAGATCCTGGTGAAGACCGAAAGATCGCAAGTTCCCATCAGCCTGACCGAAATGGCCAAAGGCTCATGGGTCGTGTTCGAGCTGCCGGGTTTCGCCAACGCGGACTCCGGGAAGCAGCAGGACAGCCTCGACGCCCTGCGCAATGCGACCGAGACTTCGTATTTCAAGGGTCCGGACGCCGTCTGGGTGAAACTGGTGGTCGCGGCCGCCCCCCAGGGCGTTGGCAGGGATCAGTTTGGACCGTTGGATACTCAGGCCAGCATTACGGTAAGCCGGTAGGCAGAACCAGACCATCGCCACGGACGGCAATGATCCGGAACTTTCGGAGATCAGGGCAAGAAGCCGATCTCTCCATGATGTCGCACGGCGAGAATACGTACCTTGTCCTGCGAGACAACGAAGCGATGGTCGTTGGCAAGCGCGAGCCCGAATACGTGCCGTCTCGACAGTCCGCTGGTCTGCTGTAAGGGAACGCTTGTTCCGTGATCTCGAGTGAGCCGCAATGGCATCGTGAAGCGATTCTCGATGCCGTCCGGCTATCAGTTTTCCCGCGTATACCTCGTGACCAACGGAGTCACCGAAATCGTGGCTATGCCGCATCATCGCCGGAAGCCGGGATTCCGGACCACGAGATCCGTCGGATGACCATGCGCGGTCAGGACCGAGGCACTGACGATCCGCCATAAAAAAGCCCCCGGCGCAAGCCGGGGGCTTTTTCATCTCGCCGAAAAGGTACTTATCGGCTGACGCTGATGCTGGCTTGCGAAACCGTTGGACGAATCGGCAGGGCCGGATCCTGGGGGACTACCACCTTCACCCAGAGGGCGTCCTTGTCCTTGAAATACGAGGTCCCGCCCGCCTTGCGCAATGCGTCCAGGCTGTCCTGCTTCGTCCCGGAGGCTGCGTTGGCGAAACCCGGCAGTTCAAACACGACCCACGAGTCCTTGTTCATTTCAGCCAGGCTGAGATTGACGGTAGGTCTTTCGGTTTTCACCAGGATCTCGGTACCGGCGCGCACCGTGCTCTGGTTGCCCGTGATCTTGAAATCCTTGCCGTTGCGAACAAGAGTGATGGGCTGCTCGGGGGGGCGGGCGGCTCCTGCTCCGGCAGGCCCTGCACCCGGACCGCCAGCGCCGAACAGCGCCGGGCCAGCGCCAGGGGCGGGAGCACCGGCCAGCGGAGCCACGCCAGGGCCTGCGCCGCCACCGGGCAGGGGAGTCGCGCCAGGGGCGCCGAAGCGACGAGCGCCGCCGCCGCCGGCAAGAGACAGCCGTCCGACATCACCGGTGCACACAGAGGCATTCCAGGTGGGATGAATCTCGCAGGTGGCGTCCGTGGCGACGCTGTCGTTCTCGCCGTCGTTGAGCAGGACATAGGAGTTGGGGATGCCGGTCGTCGTGCCGTCCAGGTCGTGGATCGCCAGCGTCCGGTAGGCCACGCCACCCCGGTTGTCATTGTCGAATCTTTCATCGATCTTCGGGAAATACACGGGCTTGGCATTGACGTACTTCGCACCCGTGACGGTGTTTTCGGTCGTGACCCCGGAGCTCGTGAACAACAGCCATGACAGCGCGCCTGCTCCGCGCTGTTTGTTGTCCTGGTAATTCACGAACGTGTCGTTCGCCACGTCGACACGGTAGTCGTAGTACTGGTAGCCCGTGATCGGGAAGTCGGGAATCAGGCGCTTCGGCAGGCTGCGGCCATAGGCCTTTTCCTCCGGCGTCGTCGGGTTGCCGATGTTGTCGGTTTCGCCCACGAACAGCGAATTTTGCACCCGCGAGGTGAACGCTTCACGGCCGAACTGACCGGACGACATCGTGTAACCAATGGCATTGTCCGCCGTCTTCAGATTGGTGACGACAAACAACTCGCTGCGGCCCCAGAAACCGCCATTGCGGTTCTTGTAGGTGGTGAGATTATCGAAGTGCGTCTCCAGGCTCTTGCTGTTGTTGTCAGCAGGATTCTCCTTTGGGTAGTACGAGTTGCCGGCCAACCCGAAGGTGTTGTCCAGGGCGATGTTCCGGTCGAACATGAAGCCGTCATAGTTGGAATGGGCGGTGTTGTTCCTGAATTCCCCCATCTTGGTTCGGCGTGGCCAGGTGTTCTTGCTGATGTCCGTGTCCAGGAACGCACCTTGCGGGTGCTCCGGCAGGGACAACCAGAAGCCGTTCTCA
>Ga0335083_10009313_pt1 | contig 11920 bp, 11 predicted proteins | sample Lox_Sample_42_FD_206716 | JGI IMG/M metagenome (GOLD analysis project Ga0335083, IMG submission 206716) | Soil microbial communities from Loxahatchee National Wildlife Refuge, Florida, United States - Lox_Sample_4.2 | ecosystem: Environmental > Terrestrial > Soil > Wetlands | place: USA... | reverse complement strand
TTCGCGCGGTACGTGCAGCAGTTCCGCGGCTGGGGCCGCGGCCTGCGCCGCGCTGTCGGCGACTGGTACCTGGCCAAGGAACCGGACCAGCTCGCCTACCAGGTGCTGAAGTACCGGCAGCGCGAAGGCTGGTCGCACCGCGACGTGCTGCGCCTGTCCCACCCAGCCGGCGCGGGTGTGCATCGGGCCCTGTTCGACTTCATCTGCGGCCGTGAGGCTGACCTCGCGGAGCTGCCGCTGGTCGAGGCGTTCGTGAAGGCGCAGGCGGCCACCCAGCCCACGCAGTGGGTGAACCTGATCCAGGACAACCCGGCGCTGTCGTGGGAGATGCTGCCCGACGCCGCACTGTCGTCCCCGCGAGTGTGGACGGCGCTGCTGGACAACGGGCTGCCGCAGACCGCGCTGATGCGCCAGCTCCCGCGGCTTACCCGGCTAGGCGTGCTCGGCCCGACGGCAGCCAGGACGGCAGTGGTGGCCGGGCAGCTCGCCGACCGGGAACGGCTCACCAGGGCCAGGGTTCACCCGGTCAGCGTGCTGGTTGCGCTGCGCACCTACGCCAGCGGGCACGGCGCCCGCGGGCGGGAAACCTGGCAGCCGGTCAGCCAGATCACCGACGCGCTCGACGCGGCGTTCTACGCAGCGTTCGGCGCGGTCGAGCCGGCCGGGAAGCGGACGATGCTGGCACTGGACGTGTCCGGGTCGATGACGCAGGCCGTATCGGGCCTGCCGCTGTCGTGCCGCGAGGCGTCGGCGGCGCTCGCGCTCGTCACCGCCAGCACCGAACCGGCCGCGTTCGTCGTCGGGTTCACTTCGGCCCGGACCTGGCGCGCGGCTGGAATCTCGCCGCTGGACATCAGCCCGCGGCTGCGCCTGGACGACGCGATCGGCAAGGTGTCGAACCTGCCGTTCGGCCGGACGGACTGCGCGCTGCCGATGGTCTGGGCGCTGCGCCAGCGCATGGAGATCGACCACTTTTGCGTCTACACCGACAACGAGACCTGGGCCGGGACCATTCACCCGCACCAGGCGCTGGCCAAGTACCGGCGCAAGACCGGCATCTCGGCCCGGCTGTCGGTGGTGGGGATGACCGCGACGGACTTCACCATCGCCGACCCCGAAGATCCCGGTTCGCTCGACGTGGCCGGGTTCGACTCCGCCGTCCCGTCGCTGCTGGGCGGGTTCGCCCGCGGCGACATCTAGCCGATGGACATCCGCGCGCTGCAGCGCGCGGATGATCCTTCGACCTGGCCGGTCTGTGTCCGTAGGCGCCGATCATCTCCGTCCGCTCATGCCTGCCGATGACCGAGTGTTCGCGGCCGCGGACCGGACGGAGGGGTTCAGGACTTCTGCGCAAGCAGATATCCCTGCGGGCCGCCTTCCTGCCCCTGCGCGGGGCGGCCGCCCCAGAATACGGTCGCGAAGCCGGCGTCCGTCACCCGGCTCTCCATCTCCTCCGGGGCCAGCCAGTAGATGTCGAATTCGACGCCGAGCCCGGTACTGCGGCCCGCGCGCCGCAACTGGCTGTCACCGGCCTTGAACGCCGTCACCAGGTAGCCTCCCGGCTTGACGACGCGAGCAAGCTCACCGAAGGCGGCCGGCCTGCCGGACGGCGCGAGGAACATCAGTGAGTACCAGCAGACCACCCCGGCTAGCGAGGCGTCCGGGAAGGGCAGGTCGCGCACGTCGGCAACGTCGAAGCTGAAGCCAGGAAAGTCACGCCGGGCCACGCGGATCATCTCGGGTGAAAGATCGATCCCGCGCGGGGACAGGCCCCGTGCCGCTAGGTAGGGCTCGAGCCGTCCGGTTCCGCAGCCGATGTCCCCGACGCTGGTGCCGAGGCCCGCGGCACATACCGATTCGCAGAACAGGCTCAGTACCGCCCGCTCGGCGGGCATCCGGTCCAGGGCGTCAGCCAGCCGGCCCGCGTAGAACTCGGCGAGGATGTCGTGCGCGGCCCTCAGCTCCTCGGTCTTCGCGTCCATGGCCGAACCATACGTGGCCTTTGGCCGCCGGTAGTGACGAGTCGTGAGCGTGGTGCAGGCCGGAGCCAGGCGAACCAGGCATACTCTGGACCCGGTACTATTCCGCTAAATCTCAGGTCTTTCGTGGATGGCGAGGCCCACAGTGCGGAACGAACGATGGCTGGTCGCGGGGGCTGCCGTGCTCGTGCTGGCGGGCGGGATCACGTATGCGGCGACGAAAAGCCCGGTGACCACGGAGCGTCTGGCCGCACAACGGGTGGCCAGCAAACCCGTGCCGCCCCCGGCCGTGACCGTGACGCCGGCCGACGGCGCGGCGATGATCTCTCCCGGCGCTCAGGTGCAGATCACGGCGTCTGGGGGCACGCTCACCCAGGTAACGGTGGCGTCCGGCAACTCCGCCGTCACCGGGCAGTACGGACCGGGCAACACGAGCTGGTCGTCGCTTTCGGGGCTGAAGCCCGCCACCTCCTACACTGTCACCGCCGTCGCCACGAACAGCAAGGGCAGGACGACGACGACCGCGCTCACGCATTTCACCACCAAGAGCGCGGCTCGCCTCCTGCAGATCAGCGACATTACTCCCGGCTCCGGTGAGACCGTCGGCGTCGGCATGCCGATCATCGTCGACTTCAACTACGACGTGGCCCCTTCGGACCGGGCCGCGGTGGAGAACGCCCTTGAGGTCAGCAGCGATGTCCCGGTCATTGGCGCGTGGTTCTGGGCCTCAGACAGCGAGGTTGTCTTCCGTACGCAGAACTACTGGCCGGCCCACGAGCATGTCCGGCTCACCGCGCACCTGACCGGCGTCCCCGGCGGGCCGGGCCTATGGGGCGGGAGCGACCTCAGCCATTCGTTCAAGATCGGCGATTCGCACGTGGTCAAGGTCAACCTGAGGACCGATCGGGCCCGCTTTTATACCAACGGGTCGCTCGCCAGGACGATCCCGGTCAGCGGCGGAATGGGCGGCTACGACTCCTTCGGCAACAACTTCTACACCACCAGCGGCGTTCACCTCACCATGGGCAGCTACGACTCGGTATGGATGACCTCGCCTAACATCAAGCCGGGCCAGCCCGGGTACTACCATGAGATCGTCTACGACGACGTGCAGATCTCTGACAGCGGCGAGTACATGCACCAGAGCCCCGGCGGTTTGTGGTGCCTGGGCCACGAGAACTGCAGCCACGGCTGCGTCCGGATGACTGCCGATGGCGCTGCCTGGTGGCGGCACACCGCCTACCGGGGCGACCCGGTGACTATCACCGGCACGCCGCGCGTGCTCGCCTGGGACAACGGCTGGGGCTACTGGCAGCAGTCCTGGTCAGCCTGGCTGGAGGGCAGCTCCGCCGGGTCGGTCACCACATCGGCAATGGCGGAGGCGGGCCCCGCGGCGTCGGCATCCGCCGGGCCTGCGTCTCCCTCGGCTACGTCTCCCGCGACTACGTCTCCCGCGCCCATTCCGACAACCGCAGGCTGAAACAGCCCAGGTCGGCGGCCCGCGCCGCCGGACATCGGCCGTGCTGTTTCGATGACTGCGTGACCCTGCACCCCCCATGGGGGGTGTGCTGACACTCAATCCGGCGCGACGCGCGGCGGCGGGCCGACCGGCGGATATCTGGGCCGGTGGCGTGCAGAACCGGTCGGTTTGCGCTCGGCCCGAGCCCGGTTACCGGATGGTGGCTGCGCAGGCGGCGTGACCATGCTTCTCGAGGTACCGCTGGTGGTACTCCTCGGCCCGGTAGAACGCGGACGCCGGGAGAATCTGGGTGACGATCTGCCGTCTCAGCGATTGCTGCTCGGCGTCACGTGATGCGATCGCGGCTTCCATCTGGCCATCGTCGTGGCAGAAGATCGCCGAACGGTACTGGCTGCCGAAGTCGAAGCCCTGGCGGTTGCGGGTGGTCGGATTGTGGATCCGCCAGAACGCCTGGAGTAGCTCCGCGTAGCTGACCTGGGCCGGGTCGAACCACACCTCGACCGCCTCGGCGTGGCCGGTACGGTGCCGGCAGACCCGTTCGTAGCTGGGGTCCGCGACGTGGCCGCCGGTGTAGCCCACAGCGGTCTGCAGCACCCCGTGGATCTGGCGGAAGGCCGCCTCCACGCCCCAGAAGCATCCGGCGGCGAATGTGGCGCGCTCGGCTCCGTCGGGTCCTTGTCCCTCGAACGGCGGCGCCGGCGCCGGGTCGGCGGTGCGGTTCCTGAGCTTTATCACGTCATGACCCCCTCGAACCCTTGTGCCAACACCAAGCCAGCGCCAGGGATTCCTGGCGGGCGGAAGCGGGCCGGCCGGTACGTATCAGATGGCCGCGCTGGCCCTCTAGGTGGGGTAAGAGCTGCTGCAAGCTCGACGTCCAGTCGCGATCTTAAGATGCCGGAGAGAAAACTGGGAATGATCACGACATGCAGGCTGGGAGATCGAAATGGGTTCGTTCGTTTATGGTTTTGTCACGGCGCAACGGGTGGTGGCGCCTCCGGGGAAGAGCCAGGCTACTGCTGCTCCCGCGATGACGACTTATCTCGATACATTGGCTGCATTGGTTCCCGCTGAAGCACTCGCTCTCTATGCGGGAGTCGTTGTCCCGAACGTGACCAGTGCAGTTCCTGTAACAGGAAAGACGGGGACAGTCATCTCCGATCCCGCACTGCTGGGCTGGAGTTGTGCAGGTCTCCTCGCACTTTCCGCCGGGCTGTATATCGTCGGCCGAATGAGGGAGAAGCGCACTCTATCTCTGTGGGACATACCGAGGGCTTTGATACCGCTAGCCGCTTTTACCTGCTGGATGCTGGTCCAGAGTCCCGGCGTCTTTGATGTCTGGTGGCATGGTTCAAGCATGGCTGGGCGCGTGGTCATCGCTGCGTTTACCGCAATCGTGCTCGGCGCAGTGGCCAAAGCTCTTGGCTACCAGGCCGACCAGGCAGCGGCCACGCCTGCAGCGGGGCAGCCCGCGGTGGAGCAGCCTGCGGCAGCGGAACTTATAGCAAGATAATCGCCGATCTTCCGCCGCCGGCCGGAGATGGCCCGCTGCCGCCTCCGGGTATCCGCCTGCGGCCAGCGCTGTTGTTGCGCCCGGACGGGCATTCTGGTCTCATGCACCAAGCGAGGTCTTGTGGCCCAGCCGGCAGGAGGGCGTGTTGCGCATCGCGGTGACCGGCGCCAGCGGACGGATCGGCGGCCAGGTCGTGCAGCTGGTGGCCGCTGAGCAACAGAATCAGGTTGTCGCCCTGTCCCGTCGCGGGCTGCTGCCCGGGCGGTGGCCACCGCGCGTCAGCGCGCGAACCGCAGACTATGCCGACTCGCAGGCTCTCGGCGCCGCGCTGCGCGATGTCGACACGCTGGTGTTCGTCTCGAGCGATGGCCCGGTGGCGGAGGTCATGATTCACCATCAGAACGTGATCCGGGCTGCCGACGCCAGCGGGGTTACCCATATCGTCGCGCTGAGCGGCCTCGACGCGGACCTGTCCTCGCCGTTTTGCTACGCGGTCAGCTATGGGTACACCGAGCGGTTGCTCGCCGAGAGCGGGTGCGCGGTTTCGATCGCCAGGGCATCGATCTATAGCGAATTCTTTCTCGAGTTCCTGGCCCGGGCCCGCGCCAGCGGCCAGCTGCGGCTCCCCGCCGCTGACGGCCGGATATCGCTCGTCTCGCGCAGCGACGTCGCGCGGTGCCTGGCGGCACTGGCCTTGGCACCTGCGAGGGACCGCCACCACGACATCACCGGCTCCGAGTCCCTGGGGCTGGATGCCATCGCAGCCGCGGGCACGCGCGAGTGGGGCACCCCGCTCACGTACGTCAACATCACACCTGGCGAGCACTGCCTGGAGATGGCAGCCGCCGGGGAGGATCCATGGTGGATGTATGCATACTCGACGATGTTCGCGTCGATTCGAGGACAACGCTGGGCGGCGGTCTCGGGTGAGGTCCAACGCCTGACAGGACGCCCGCCAGCGCCAATCCGCACCGCGCTCGCCCGCTACAAGACGGTTTGACGGAACGACACCACGCCTGTCCACGCCCGCCTTGATGTCGCGCTCCGTAGTTGCGCTATGAACCTTGTGACACGGTTGTGACAAACAGCGCACAGTCTCGTGACATCCGCGCCGCACCGTCAGTGGCATGCGCGGCGCGGGTATCGCCTTGTATGCGGGCTTTCCGGCATTCTGGCCGCCGGTCAGGCCGTCGCCGGAACTGTGCCGAGGGCCGTGGCGGCATACGTACCATGACGGATGATGACGACGGTGCTGCTCGTTGAGGATGATCCGGCTGCGCGGGAGGGCCTGGAGCTGGCGCTGCGCCGTCTGGGCTATGGCGTGCGCTGCGCGATGACGGGTGAGGCGGCGCTCGATGGCCTCAGCAGCGCCGTAGCCGACGTTGTCGTACTGGACGTGATGCTGCCGGGGCTGGACGGCTTGGAGGTCTGCCGGCGGCTGCGGCGCCGCAGCGAGGTGCCCGTTATCATGCTCACTGCCCGCGGCGGGGACCTGGACATCGTGGGGGGCCTGGAGGCGGGAGCCGACGACTATGTGGTCAAGCCGGTTGAGCCCCGGGTGCTGGATGCGCGGATCCGTGCGGTGCTGCGCCGGATCGCCCGGCCCGGCTCCCCGGCCGAGACTCACGGCGAGCTGGTGATCGACCGGGCGTCGCTGATTGTCCGGCAGGCTGGGCAGGAGGTTTCGCTGACTCCGACCGAGCTGCGGCTGCTGCTGGTTCTGTCGGGGTCGCCTCGGCAGGTGTTTTCCCGTGAACAGCTCCTCGGCCTGGTCTGGGAACACGACTACCTCGGCGATTCCCGGCTGGTCGACGCGTGTGTGCAGCGGCTGCGGGCCAAGATCGAGGCTGACCCCGCGCGGCCGCGATACGTCCAGACGGTGCGCGGTTTCGGGTACCGCTTCGGGCCGGTGTAGCCCGGCAGAACGGAGGGAGCCTCGTGCGGACCCGCCTGATCGTCGCGTTCATCGTTGTGGTGGTGCTGGCGGCCTTCCCGGAAGCGTGGCTGATCAGCCTGATCCTGCGCTGGTACCCCTCGCTGGCCAAGCTGGCCGCCATACCCGGGCCGCTGAACCGTCTTCTCGTAGAACACCGCATGGCTTTCCCGCCCGGGGGCGGGGGGCCCGCCATCGGCCGCCCGAACTCTCTCGCGATCGCCGTATTTTTCCTGGTCGTGGGCGCGCTGCTGCTAGCGGTGATCACCGGCCTGGCGTTCGCCGCAACCCGCCGGGTACTGTCGCCGGTCGGGCGGCTGGCGCAGGCCGCGCAGGCCATGTCCGCCGGTGACCTGACCGTCCGGCTGGAGCCCCGGGGACGTGATGAGCTCGCCCGGCTGGTCGCCACGTTCAATACCATGGCGGCGGCGCTGGCCGGCAAGATCGCTCAGCTGGAGCGGATGGAGGCGCGGGCGAGGCAGTTCGCCGCCGATGTGTCCCACGAACTGCGGACCCCGCTGACCGCGATGACCGCGGTCGCCGACATCCTGCACGATCAGCCCGCGATCACCGGGGAGGCGGCCGCCGCGGCGCGCCTGGTCAGCCAGGAGATACGCCACCTGAACCGGCTGGTCAACGACCTGATCGAGATCTCCCGCTTCGACGCCGGCACCGCCCAGCTCGTCTACCAGGACACCGACATCGCCGCCTGCGTGGCCGCCTGCCTGCGCGCCCGCAACTGGGCGGGCGTGGACAGCGATGTGCCGCCTGGGATGAGCGTGCGGCTGGACCGTCGCCGTTTCGACGTCATCGTCGCCAACCTCGTCGCCAACGCGGTGCGCCACGGCGAGGCTCCGGTCACCGTGCGCGCCAGCGCCGGGCCAGGTGCCGATGGCCGTACGGAGCTAGCGGTCCAGGTCCGTGACCACGGGCCTGGCCTGCCCCCCGACGCCGTCGCGCATGTCTTCGAACGGTTTTACAAGGCAGACACCGCCCGGGCCCGCTCCGAAGGCAGCGGGCTTGGCCTGGCGATCGCCTGGGAAAACGCGCGCCTGCACGGCGGTCGCATCGACGCGGGCAACCACCCCGGCGGCGGCGCGATATTCACGCTCCGGCTGCCCGCCCAGTAGCTCCCCGCGCCGCACGAACCCGGCCGGCGTCTGTGACACGGCCGTGACAGTAACCGGACATAGCGGCGATACCCGTGTCGAATCCTCGCCGGTATGCACCCAACAACGCCCCGCTCCCCCGGCAGGCCGGCCTGGACGCCGCAAGACCGCCACCCCCGCCGCGGCTATGCCCGCTGGGCCATCGCGGCCATCGCGGTGACACTCGCTTGTGCTGGCGTCATCGCCGTGGTGACGACGGCACCATGGCTTCCATCACCGGGAACAGCTCAGCCCAGCCCGGTCACGCCACGCACCGGGCCGCTGGGCACCATCGCGTGGCCAGCATCGGGAGTCTCGGCCGCCGGCATCAGCGGCATCGGCGTCCTGCCGGGCCCGGGCGCCAGCCAGCCGGTGCCCATCGCGAGCGTCGCCAAGGTGATGACCGCCTACATCATCCTCCGTGACCATCCGCTCGGTGCAGGCGAACCGGGCCCAGCCATCGTGGTGCAGCCGGGCGAGGCCGCCGCCTACCCGGCCCAGAGGCGCAACGGCGATTCGCTCGTGCCCGTCACCGCGGGGGAACAGCTCACCGAACGGCAGGCCCTGGAGGCGCTGCTGCTGCCGTCAGCGGACAACGTGGCGTGGATCCTCGCTCGCTGGGACGCCGGCAGCCAGGCGGCGTTCACCGCCCAGATGAACACCACCGCCCGCCAGCTGGGGATGACCGACACCCACTACACCGACCCCTCAGGGCTGTCCGCGTCCACCACCAGCACCGCAGCCGACCAGGTCCGGCTGGGCATGGCCGCGATGAGCGAACCCGCCCTGGCGCACATCGTGGCACTGCGCAGCGCCGTCATCCCGGTGGCCGGGATGGTGCGCAACTACAACACCCTGCTCGGCCAGGATGGGATTACCGGCCTGAAGACCGGATCCGATAACGCCGCCGGCGGCTGCATCCTGCTGGCCGCCTGGCAGCAGGCGCGCGGACACGACACGCTCATCGTCGCCGCCACGTTTGGCCAGCCCGGCACGATGGAGACCATGCTGCCCAACGCGCTGCAGGCCGGCCACCAGCTTGTGCTGGCACTGGACCGCGCCCTAGCCGGGCCAAGCGCACAGCACGTCAGCAGCAAGAACCCCGGAAAGCACCCGCGGACCGGCCGCCACAGAGCCAGCCACAGCGCCAGAGGTACGGCAAAAAGCGCGGCTCCAGGGTTTATGACCCGCATGGCCCCGAGATCGTCGGGCTGAGAGATCACCCAGTCACGTTCGGGCTCGTATGGCCGCTGCTCGGCCGGGACATCCACATTTGCCACTCCCACCTCTTCGTCCACCCGCCCATCCAGGCCCCCACGCCGTCGGGGAATCGGCCGGCCGACAACACGGCGTGCTGCCCGCTGGCCAGCGGTCGTGGTAGCGGCCCGCCGGGCGTGAGCCGAGGTTTGCGCGACCGGCCAGTCGCGGTACCTCCTAGTCAGTGACGGGCGCGTGGCCACACGCCCTGACGCGGACTGCACCGTAGGAGGTTGACCAATGACGATCATGCCGGGCGCGGGTGCCTACTGGTTCGAAGGGAACGAGGTCGGCTGCCTGATCCTGCACGGGTTCACCGGGACGCCGCAGAATGTGCGCCCGCTGGCGGACTACCTGGCCCGTCGCGGGCTGGCGGTCTCGGTCCCGCGAATCGCCGGCCACGGCACCACCGTGCAGGACCTGGACACCACTGGTCCCGGCGACTGGCTCGGCACGGCCGAACAGGCGCTCGCTGACCTGCGCAGCCGGTGCGCGAAGGTGTTCGTCGCGGGGATCTCGCTGGGCGGGACCTACACGCTGGAGCTCGCCCGCCGGCACCAGGACCTGGCCGGCGTGGTCGTGATGGCCGCACCGGTGCTCGACCTGGAAGCGCTCAACCCCATCGTCGAGGACCCCAACCGTCCGGCGGCCATTCCCGCTCCCTGGGCTACCGTCGGGGTCCTCATCAACGACCTCGGCGGCGGTGGCATCACCTACCTGGAGATGCCACTGGGCGCGCTCGAACGCGGCATGGGCCTGATCAAGCAGGTCCGCGAAGGGCTCAGCGAGGTCACAGCGCCGGCCCTGCTCATCTACGGGGATACCGACCAGATCGTCGACAAGGCCAACGGCCCCTTCGTGCTCGACCAGATCGCCTCCACCGACAAACGACTACTGCCCTTGCCCGACTCCTCCCACGAGCTGACCCTCGACGTCGACCGCGAACGCATCATGGTCGAGGTCTACGACTTCATCCGCGCCCGAAGCTGACCTCACGCTTCAGTCAGCGCCCGGCGCGAGGACCGCGGCATGCTGCGCGTCGAGGAAGGCTTGCTCGACCGGCTTCGCGGTGAGAGAGCGGGCAACGTCGTAGGCGGCCCTGGCCACCCGGTGGCCGGGTAGCCTGCGGTCGTGGGCGTGATCAGCTGGCTGCTCGACGGCGACCCTGGCGTCCGCTGGCAGGTGCTACGCGATCTCACGGACGCGCCGGCCGGCGAGGTGGCGGCCGAGCGAGCCCGGGTGGAGCACGACGGCTGGGGCGCGCGCCTCCTCGCGCGCGAGGACTCCGACGGGCTGTGGGACGGCGGCGCGTGCTTCCCGGCGTCCTGGACCGAGGATGAGCCGGGGCAGCCCTGGACGGCGACGATGCACACGCTGCAGACTCTGCTGATCCTCGGGCTCGACCCGGCGTCGGAGTCCGCCCGCCGGGCGATCGGGCTCGTCGCGGAGAACGGGCGCTGGGAGCACGCCGGGCAGCGGTTCTTCGACGGGGAGGCCGAGCCCTGCATCAACGGCAGGACGATCCAGACCGGGGCGTACTTCGGGGCGGACATCGGAGCGGTCGTCGAGCGGATCCTGGCCGAGCGGCTCGCTGACGGCGGCTGGAACTGCGAGGCCGAGAACGGGTCGGTGCGGTCCTCGTTCGACACGACGATCAACATGCTCGACGGCCTGCTGGAGTTCGAGCGTGCGGCCGGCGAGTCCGAGCAGGTGCGCACGGCCCGCCGCAGCGGTGAGGCGTACCTGCTCGAGCGCGGCCTGTTCCGCCGCATGAGCACGGGGGCCGTCGTCCGGCCCGCGTACCTGGAGTTCGCGTTTCCCTACTACTGGCACTACGACGTGCTGCGCGCGCTGGACTACTTCCGCTGGTCGGGTGCTGCCCCGGATCCCCGGATGGCGGAGGCGATCGCGGTCGTGGAGTCCAGGCGGCAGCCGGACGGCCGGTGGCTGCTGGAGCGCATCCATCCTGGTCGCGTCTACTTCGATCTCGAGGGCGGCGTGGGCTCGCCGAGCCGCTGGAATACCCTCCGCGCGCTGAGGGTGCTCAAATGGTGGGACGGAACGGCCTGACAGCCGGACGACACAAGGCGCGCGCAAGACTCGCAGCCCGTGTGCCGTGTTCGCAGCCCGTGTGCCGTTTGAGTCTGCTGCAGCCACCCTTACGGGGCTGTCTGGCTCAGGTCGTCGAGGCGGCTGAGGGCGTATTCAAGCGCGTCGGTGAGCCGCTGGCGGTGACCGGTAGCCAGCAGGTCAAGCACCAGGCCGGTGAACGTCGCCTTGACCAGCGACGCCTCGCGTTCAGCATCCTCGGGCCTGATGCCGTCAGCGATCAGGCCGTCGGCGATGTCCTCCCGCCAGAACGAGATCTGCTCCGCGCGCACATCACCGGGCAGACCGCTGACCGTGGCGTCGAGTGTGGCGGCTTCGAGACCGAGTCGCACCAGCGACAAGTGCTCCGGACTGCGGTTGATCCACCGCCACCAGCGCCGCTGCAGCTCCGCCGTGGACAGGTGAGGTACCTGCCGCCGCCACGGCGCTTCGACTCCTCGCTGAATCTCAGCGGCCCGCCGCAAAGCGGCGACCACCAGTTCGTCCTTGCTGCCGAAGTGATGT
>Ga0335083_10009312_pt1 | contig 11920 bp, 17 predicted proteins | sample Lox_Sample_42_FD_206716 | JGI IMG/M metagenome (GOLD analysis project Ga0335083, IMG submission 206716) | Soil microbial communities from Loxahatchee National Wildlife Refuge, Florida, United States - Lox_Sample_4.2 | ecosystem: Environmental > Terrestrial > Soil > Wetlands | place: USA... | reverse complement strand
CGATGAGCTGGGGGAGGACCACGCCCCTCAGCAGGGCGTCCCGTGGACCGACTCGAAGGGCAAGCGGCGGACGTTCGACGCCGTCTACTGGTCCAAGGGCCACGACGCGCTCCCGGAGTACGTGGCCAAGCTCGGCATGGAGGTGAGCGGCTACAAGAAGGACAGCGAATACTCGCTCTCGCCGTGGGACATCGCGGAGCGCGCGGTGAAGGGCGACAAGGAAATGCGCCGGCTTTGGGACGAATACCAGGTGGCGACGCGCGGCCGGCGCGCGATCGAGCTGGACGACCGCGCGCGCGCCTTCGCCGACGTCGCGATGGCGCGCGCAGCCGCGGAGGAGCGCGAGCACAGCGCCGCCGCGCCTCCCGTCGTCGACGAGCGGGAGGTGATGCTCTACCCGGACGAGGTGCTGGCGCTGCGCGTGGGCGAGCGGGTCTCGCCCGGCTACGCGTGGCACCTCGTCCGGGCCGTGGAGCTTGTGCCCCAGGACGCGGAGGAAGTTCTCCGGCGCGCGACGACGTTCGCGTTCGAGCACGCTGGGCACGGCTACGAGCTGGCGCGGTACCTCTCCAACTTCGACGCGTGCCTTGACGTCGACGTCGGCGCCGTCGACGTCTCGCTCACGATGAGCCGCGGCCGCCCGTGTCGTCCGCCGCCCGTCGTCGGCTGCGCCGAGCCGATACCCGAGGCGAGCGGCCCTGACCCAGCCGTCGCACAAGCTACGGCACGCGTGCGTGAGGAGCGCGCGCGCTGGCTCCGTCGCGTAAGCTCGGGCCATGACCCTCCACGAGTGGAAGCCCTCAGCGCCTGAGAAGCAGACGGGCGTCGACAAGTGCACGCGGTGCGGGCTCACGCGCATCGCTACGCGCGTCGTCGACGGCAAGCAGTGGGAAGGCATGTGGCTCGTGCGCATCGCGGGGCTCGAAGGGCTCGCGCCGCTCCCCTTCGACGACGGGAAGAACGCGGAGCCCCCTTGCCCCGGGAGCATGACCGCTCCGCACTTGCAGAGGCGCTCTACCGCAGCCAATACGTCAAGAGAAGGGTGAGCAGGGGCAACGCGACGATGCCGAAGACCGCGACGAGAATCGCGGCGCCGCGGCCGTCGCGTCCGTCGTCGTTCACTTGCGCCCTTGCATGAGTAGGAACGCGAGCACGCCGAGCACAACGAGTCCTTCGATGCCCGAGAGCAAACCGCCGAGTGGCCCGCTCGGCGGGTTCACGGGCGGTGGTGGTGGAGCGGGAGGCGGCGCAACGCCCTTGCACTCGGGTTGCGAGGCGATGTTCTTCTCCCACGTGTTCAACTCGGCCATGAGGTCGAGCCCTTGCTGATACGCGGTGCCCGCGTCGAGAAACGAGACATCCTGCGCCGCGTACGCGTGGCACTTCGCGCTCTCCGCGAGCCACCCCGTGTAGAACGCGCCGGCCTCCCAGCTGAGGAAGTCGGACGCGGCGACGTTTTGCGCGCACGCCTCGACTTGCGCGGAGAGCTGGTCACAGCGCGTGAGGACGTTCTGTTGCATCGTGACGACGTCGTCTGTCGTGACGAGGCTCTGGCCGATGACGCGCCGTCGGCCGCGCGTGACGTCGTAGCGTCGGCGTGGAGCGCCCGCGACGTCGACGTCGGGAAGCGGAATCGGAGGAAGCTGCGACGACGACGAGGAACGGGCGAGCAGCATGGGAAGGGCGATGCTCGCCACGGTGAGGAGCGTTTGGTCGTCGCGGTTCATTGCTCGAAGGGTAGCTCTCCCGTACGCTTCGGGCATGGCCAAGAAACACACCTCGAATCCGTCCAGGGCTCTCGCTTTGCGAGAAACGTTCAACTTCCCGCGCATGTCCGCGCCCGCGCCCATCGTGGTGCGCGTGCCCACTGCGCTCGCGGCTCCGAAGAAGTCGCCAAAGCCCCATCGGCGCTCGTCGGTCGGCGCGTCGACGACGAGCACGCTCGTCGGCGCCATCGCAGGCGGCGCCGTCCTCGGCTACCTCGACAAAAACGGCACGAGCATTCCGACGCTTCCCGTCGTCGGACGCGCGGGCACGCTCGCCATCGGCTGCTACCTCTTCCGCAAGCATCACGGCATGCTCGGCCAGATGGCCAACGCCTTCGCCGCGATTGCGGCCTACGAGCTGATGCTGAACGGCACCATCTCCGGCCCGGGGCTCGCACCGCAGGTCGGCGCGTACGACGCGTACGGCGGCGTGGTGGCGACGCAGTACTAGGAGGCGCGACGACCATGCCCGAGAAAATCCTCACGACTCTCTCCGCGCGCGGCGTCCTCCGCGTGCAGCTCGCCGCGCAGATGTTCGGACATCTCGCGGCGGCGGGACACAAGACCGAGACGGCGGCGAAGCTCGCCGTCGACGTTGCCGACGTGATGCTGAAGGCCGGCGAAGCCTTCGAGGCGAAGGAGCTGGCCGAGGCGCAGAAGCGGGGCAAGGATGCGGAGGAACGCGCGGTCGAGCTGTCGACGCCGTTCACCGCGGGCCTGCTTCGTCACGAGTAAGCGCGCGCTCTCGCGTGGCGGCGTGAGCCCCGGCCGCGTCCACGGGGCTTCGACATGCAGCACCAAGCTCGAAAGGAGCACACGATATGTACGGCATCCGCAGAAATCCCATGCGTCACATGGAAGTCATCGGCTACGACCACTCCGGCCGCCCCATCGTCGGCGCGACGCCTCAGCAGGCAGGCCCCGGCGTCACGCACCTCACCACGAACCCGCTCGGTCCGGTCATCGCGACGTTCCAGCCCTCCGCCGCGCCTCTCTACGGCGGCGCAACCGTCATGATGCCGCCTCCCACGACCTACGGGCCGAGCGACGGAAGCACCACGGTCCCCGCCTCGCCGCAGCTCGCGGCGCCCGCGGTGCCGAACCCCGGATGGCGCCAAGGGCAGCTCGCGCCTGGCGTCGAGAGCGCCCAAGAGGGCATGGTGCCGCTGCCCATGGCGGCGCTGCAAGGCTCGCCCGCGGGCACGTTCAGCGCGACGGTCACGGCCATCACGTTCCAAGGGCAGCTCCAAAAGCCCTTCCGCGGCGAACGCATCCTCATCGCGCGCGTGAACACGGGGACGAGCGCGACGGGCCTCGTGCTCGCGCAAATCTTCGTCGGCGTGGACCTCCAGATGGGCGATATCACGCCGATTCCCATCGAGTCATTGGCGAATGGCAACGCCTTCGGGACGCGCCTGACGCTCATGCAGGCGCCTCCCGGCGTCCTGATCCGCATCCCGTGCACCCTCTCGTCGAACCCGACGAGCACGGACACGGTGTTCATTTCGATGATGATTCTCGGCCGCATCATCCACTGAGGACGCGTGCGGCTGCGCATCGCCATCCCTGAGGAGCACGTCAATCCCGCGGTCATCGACGCGGGGTTGGAAGCTGTCACGCGCCTCGACGAGCAACTCATCAAGGCCGGCAAGGTGCCGCTCTTTGATGAGGCGCTCGTCGCAGGCCGCGTGCGGTGGCAGCCCGAGCCCCCCGGCCAAGAGCACTTCGACCATGCCGGCATCGTGAACTCGCGAGGGTGGGGCGACTGCGACGACCTCGCGCCCTGGGCCGCGGCGACGGAGCGAGTCACGGGCCGCGACCCGAGCGCGACGGCGCGCATTACGCGCTCAGGCGCAACCACGTGGCATGCGCGCGTGCACCGCGCGGATGGGAGCGTGCGCGATCCGTCGATCGAGGCGGGCATGGGTTCGCGCGTCTCGGGCATGACGACGTCCTCGATCGGGGGCATCGATGCTCCGCTCATCGCGCCCATGTTCGGCCCGGGGAGAGGCCCGTCGCTCGCCGTCGCGCGGCACGGCGGAGGACTCTTCGAGGCGCGCGCCGACCTTCCCATGCGCGCGGGCTCTGGCTACTCGTACAGCGCGACCGTGCTCGGCTACGATGAACCCTCGATGCTCCTCCACCACGCCATCGCGGGCGTGTCTTCGGTCGGCTACCTCTCCGGCTACTGCCACGCCGACGACCTCGCGCATCTCTTCGTTGCTAACGCGATTGTCCAAGGCGCGACGCCGCGCGCGGCGTTGTTCATGCTCCAACAGGCGGGCGGGCCCGTCGACGCGGACAACTTTCACCGCGCGGTCCAGGTCGGCGAGGCGATTCGCTGCGGAGGGTGCTGCGCGTGAACTTCGGCTCGCGCATGCAGGCAGCCCAAATTACGTGGGGCTCATCGCAGTCGCTCTCGTTCGTCGGCGCGACGGGCTTCGTGCTGAACAACACGCCCATCGGCGCACAGGTCCTCAGACTCGAAAGCGACCGCGCGCGCGTGTGGCTCATCACCTGCACCGTCGACGTGAGCGGCTTCGACTCCGAGACCGCGTCGCTGTCGGTGCTCCTCAAGCCGAGCGCGGGCGTCGGCCAAGCAAACGTCACGGTCGTCGATCCGACGACCTCCGTCCTCACGCTCTCGCCGCCGTACGCCCAGGCCGAAGACCAGGGCTTCCAGCAAGCTCAGAGCTTGCAGCTTCAGGCGCTGGCGACCGGCGGTCCGTTCATTCAAGCGGTGCCGCACATGATTACAGTGACGGCAGCGGCCGCGCCGTGGACGAACGACCACGGCGACTTGCTCGAGGAGCTGCGCGCGCTGCGCGGCGACGTCGCGCAGCTCACGGCTGCGCTCTTGGGGAGGCGGTAGCGATGGCGCTTTGGGTGCGCGGAGGAACGCCAGGAGCGACGGGGCCCGCGGGGCCCACGGGGCCGGCGGGCCCGGGAGGCAACGTGTTCGTGCTCGACCCCGCGGGGCCAGCGGGCGGCAACGTGTACACGACGCAAGCGACGTTCGACGCCGCCATCGCAGCGAGCAACGGTGCAGCGCTCGCGTGCGTCGCGAACGGCGCGACGTGCGCGCCAACCATCCCGTGGCGAAGCGGTGCAGCGAAGGCGAACGTCACATTGCAGCCGCTCAGCCCCTCGGACCTGATTTTTATCCAAGGTCCCATCCAAGGTCTCGCGGCCCTCGGCCCGGGGCTCTACGAAACGGGAGGGTCGGCGGGCATCGTCCCGCCTCAGTCGACGTCGGGATGGCCGAGCGGGCTTGCCGAGCTGGTGCTCGACGGGGCTCTCGTGCTCGCGGGTACCGCTCCGCTCATCGTTACCGGGCACGCGCAATTCGGTTCCCTCGTCCTCAGAAACGGCGCCTATGTTGGTGTGACGGACGCACTGACGTGGGCGGGCACGGGTGGCGCCGATGGCGGCGCCGAGCTGCTGATCCAGGACGCCTCCGAAATGGACGCGGACACGCTCTTCGGTCCGGCCGCGGGCATCGCGGGTGAAATCGTCCTCAGCCCCGAAGGTACGCTCAGCTCGACGCAGGCGGGCGTGACCGGCTTTCCTTCGTCGGTCGCGCCGATTCGCTATGGCGCGGCTTCACAGCTCAATCCAAACCTCGCCAACGATATTGCGGGCCTCTCCTCGGCGTCGGCCGCCATCTCGGGAGACCTCTTCGGCGCGTCGGGCGTCGGCGTCGCGCACACGAGTCTTACGGGCAAGGTGCTTGTGGACTTCGCGGCGTGCGGCGTCTGCTCTCAGTCAGGCGACAAGATAGAGGTCATCTTCGGCATCTCCTCCGGCGCGCTCGGTGGCGACTTCGAGAGCGACCAAGCGCCCGCGACGAATGGTCAAGTCTTCGTCTCGGGCCACGGCATCGCGACCGGCGTTCCTGTGGGGACCTCCGTCAACTATCGCGCAGTATGGACCACGGTCAGTGGCACGGGCACGTTTCAGCCGACCGCGGGCAAGGGCCTCATGCGCATCAAGGACGTTCTATGAACATTCGCTCTTGGCTGAGGCGCGACCCGCAACCGACGACGATTCGCGTGCAGAGTGCAACGGACGGAACGAAGACGCTCGCGCTCGTCGACGGCGGCCGCAAGTGGAGCGACGCCGAACGCAACGTCCTCGCGCTCGACCCTGTGCGCATCGAAGCGTTGAACAAGGACGGGGAGGTCCTCCGCGCGCACGACTTCGGCAGCGCGGGCGCCGACGAGAAGGAAGAGCGCGACGAGTCGCTCACGCTCTCCGGCGAGGTTGGCGAGAACAAGCAACTCGTCCTCATGGCGCGTCTGCTGCACGAGGCGCACGAGTCGGGCTCGGCGCGGCATGAGGCGGCGTGGGCCAGCACCAGGCAGGCGTACGAGGTCGCGTTTACGAAGTTCTATGAGATGGTCGTCATGTTGGTGCAAAGGTTGACGAGCGCAGAGAACGCGCAGCAGAAGCAAATCGCCTCGATCGTGGAGCTGCAGGTTGCGCTTGCGCGCGCCGAGGCGCAGGGCGGTGGGAACGACGAGATGATCAAGACTCTCGTCCAAGCGGCCGCGCCCGGCCTCGCGGGCATGCTGCCGAGTCTCCTCACTTCGAGGCCGCCCGTCGCGCCGCCCGCCCCGGCGCCGCCGCCGCATCGCAACGGGCGGCCGCCGCAAGTCGTTCCGCCGCCGCCGCAAGCGGCGCAACCCGCGCCGACGTCGGCGCCCGCCAAGGAGTAGTTCCGTGGACCTTCTCACCCTGGTTGGTGGTCTCCTCCTGCTCTCGCAGCGCAACGGAGGCCCGCCGCAGCCGCGGCCGCAACCGCCGCTTCCCGGCCCGCCGCAGCCCCCTGCGCCGCCGCAACCCGCGCCCGTGCAGCCGCAGCCCCCTGCGCCGCCTCCGTCGCCGCCGCAGCCCCCTGCGCCGCCGCAGCCCCCTGCGCCGCCGCAGCCCCCTGCGCCGCCTCCGTCGCCGCCGCAGCCGTCGACGCCGCAGTGGCCGACGAAACCGCCGCCCGCGATCGCGGCGCTCAAGTTCCCCGATGGGTGGACGGCCATGTCTCCCCTCGTGCCCGCGGTGGTCACGCGCGCCAACCAGCTCCTCAACGCGGGCTTCGGTGCCGGCAACCGCTACCCCGACCCGCAGTCCGCGCCCGACTCGGCACAACGGCTCGAATTCGTCGGCGGGCACTGGGTGCGCTTCGTCCCGTACTACGGGACGATGAGCAACGGCCAGATGGGCAACCTCGTCGTGGCGTGGGTGCCGAAGCAAGGTCTCGATCCGAGCGTCGACGAAGAAGAGACCGAGGCTCCGCCGCCGGGCGCGCCGCCCTACGCGGCGCAGCCTGGCCCCGTCGCTCCGGCGCAGGGAGGCGGGAGCATGTTCGGCGTCCCGTTGCCGAACGTCGTCCTCGGGAGCACGGAAGCGAATCAGCTTCAGACGCAGGTGAGCGCGCTCAATGACCTCGTCGGGCGTCTCTTCATGGCGAACGCCTACCTCGCTCAAGCGGTGCTGCAGCTCGGCGCCAACGACTACAGCGCGGCGCAACCGTTCCTCATCCAAGCCGGTCAACAGCTCTGGGGCCCGAACGTTTCGCTCCAAGGCTGGAACATGGCGGGCTCTCCGTGGCTCGTGGAGCCCCAGGTCACGGAGTCGGCGCTCGCTGCGTCGGAGAGCATCATTCACGAGAACGTCGTGAGCGGCGTGGACCTCCGCGAGCTGTCGCCCGACGAGGCGCGCGCCGAGGGGCTCATCTCCGGCCCGCTCTCCGTCACCATCTCGCACGGGTGAGGCGATGAGCAACGCTCCCATCCCCAAGTGCAACGCGTGGACGTACTACGCGAACCCCGCGCCCGCGTGGGCGACGGCGCGCGCGGTGGCTCTGCTTCAAGCGGGCAACGCACAGCCGAACCCGCGCGCGCTCGTCGGCACGGTGGCCAGCGTCGAGTGGGGCCAGGACGGGAAGCTCGTCCAGTACAGCTACGCGTGGCATCCGCCCGATGCGCAGAACCCAACGCCCGGCGGGCACCTCGGCGTCGAAGTCAAGTACTGCTCTCAGCTCGCGGGCTCGTCGACGACGCTCGGTACGTGGGCGCTCGAGGGCGTCGACGTGAGCGACGCACAGGGCACCATCGATTGGGAGCAGGTCTTCGCGAGCGGCCGCGCGTTCGCGTGGGTGAAAGCGACCGAGGGGTTGCCCGGCGCGTTTCGCACGCCGCAAGCGACGTTCGCGGCAAACTGGAAGGGCGCGCCCGCCGCCGGCATCGTCGTGGGCCCGTACCACTACTTCCGTCCGTCGCTCGACGCCGCGGCGCAGGCGCAGCACCACGCCGCGGTCGTCGGCAAGCTCGGCCTCGGCGACATGCCGTGCGCGCTTGATTGCGAGCACGCCGACGACGTCGAGCCCGCGGCCGCGTACGACCCGTCGACGTACGGGCCGGGCGTTATCACGTACCTACGCACGATTGCGCAGCTCACCGGCCGCCGTCCCATCGTCTACGCGTCGCGCGATACGTGGGGCGAGCTGGTCACGCCCGCGGATGCAGAGACGATCGCGCAGCTCGCCGATTTCTGGATGGCTGCATGGCCATCGTCGACGCCGCCTCCGGGCACGCAGCCGCCGGGAACATCCGGGGCGTGGCCCTCGCCTCTCTTTTGGCAGTATCAGAGTGGAGACGACGTCGTGGGCGGCAACGGTCGCTGCCCAGGCATCTCGACGGGCGTGGACCTCGACCGCTTCTCGGGCACGCTCGCAGACCTCGCGCGCTACGTCGCCGGCCGCTCTCCGTCGCCGCCCGCGCCGCCCGCCGCTCCGGGAGGTAGCGGCGGCGTGGGGCTCTTTCGCTTTGCTCGTCGCGCTTCTCTTCCTGTCGCGACGCTCCTAGCGCTGCGCGGCCGCCGCTCGTAGGCTGTGGGCATGCCTCGCCCCGATGCCATCGCGCAGTGCGAAGTCGGTCCTCAGACCATCATGGCCATCGCGCGCAAGGCCGCCGAGCTGGCCGGCCTCCCTCCCGAGATGTACCCGGGGCTGCCGCAAGAGAAGCGCTACAGCTTCGAGGTCGGCGTAGCGAACGTCCTCGGTGCGTTGACGGCCCTCGGGTGGGGGCTCGTTCCGCCCGAGAACATGCCGACGTCGCCGGCCGTAGGCGTCAAGCCGACGCTCATCTAGCAGCGCGCGCGGGGCCAGGGGGCTGCGCCCCCTGTAGAGCGGCGGAGCCGCGGTCTTCATTCGAGGCCCGCCCCTCGCACGTGGGCAAGCGCTTGCCGCGCACGAGGCGCGACGCGGTGGACCGCGCCCCTCGCTCCCTTCCAAGCCCTCTCCGAAAGTTGCATAAGGCCCGCCGGCGCGAGCTCGAGCGCGCAAGTTGCATAATCACCTCGAGGACGCTGCAGCGTCGGCCGACGTCGGCGCCGTCGCCGTCGCCGGCGACGCCGGGTAAGAAGATTCTTCGGGCGACTCTTGACGCCGCGCGATCGCGGTCTTATGCAACTCGTCGGAGGTCAGCATGGTCGACGTCGAACGGTTGCATAAGGCCAGGGTGCCGCAGAAGACGGGGCGGTTGCCTAAGAAAAAGAAGACGCTCGCGGAGCGCGTGCCCAAGGGCGCGACGCTGCGCCGGCAGAAGGTTCGGTGTGGGAAGGTCACGTGCGCGAAGCTGCACGGGCCGTACTGGTACGCGGCGTGGAAGGAAGACGGGAAGACGCGCACCGCGTACATCGGCACGGACGCGAAGATGAGCGCGTTTCTCAAGGAGCGCAGTGACCTCGTGATGGTGCATGCGCGCGCGGTCGCGGAAGAGTCGTTCTGGAAGCGGACGGGGAGGCGGTAGCGATGACGACGATTCTTCCGAAGGGCGAGCCCACGCGCATCGATGCGCGCGTGTGGCTCGAAGAAGAGACGCTCGCGCTCTTGGACGAGCTGGCGTCGAAGGCGGGGGTCAAGCGCGGCCGCGTCGTCGACTTCCTCGTGAGGCACGCATGCGGCACGGTCGCGGGGCGTCTGTCCCGCGGGCCCGCCAACGTCAACGCGATTGACCACTTGCGCGCGATGACGGTCGAGCTGCTCGCGCGCGCCATCCGCGACGATGCGAACGAGTCACACGGAGTAAGGAGGCAGGGGTGATGAAGATGATCGACTTTGCTCGCATGCTGGGCCGGGTGCCGAAGCACCTCTACGAAATCGAAAACGCCGTGCGCGACGTCGGCAGAAGCGTCGACCTTCTGCGGCGCTCGCCCGCGCCGCCGCCGGCGCCGCCGCCGCCGTTCGTGCACGTCATCATCATGGGCGACGTGGCGAGCGAGGACGGCGACGGCTTCCGCCGCATCGCCCTCGGCGACTCCAGGGACATCAAGGGCGATGAGACCTTCACGTTCACGGCGCACGAGCCCGTGGAGGACGCGACGGTCCTCGTCTTCTGCGACGTGCGCGCCGTGCAGGTGACCGGCATCTTCCTCGGGATTCGGATGGTCATGGGGCTCGGCCGCTGCCCGCTCGCGTACCTCCCTTGCAAGTGGGAGCCGGGCGTCCTCTTGCGAGTTCTCTGCTCTCCGAGGTCGCATCAGACCTTCGACGGCTTGCGAGGGAACGCATGAGGCCCGCGGTTCTCTGTTGCGCCCTTGCCGCGTGCGGCGGCGCACCGTTCCTAGGCATCGACGGCGTGCCCGTCGACGCGTCCTCGTCGAGCGAGGCTCCGGTCTCGCGCGATGCCTCCGCGCTCGACGCGCTCGCCGTCGACGCGCTCGCGCCCCCCATCGTCGACGCGCGAAGCGATGCACGTCCGCTCGTCGACGCGAGCGCGCGCGACGCCATCGGCGAAGCGCCGCCCATCGCCGATGCCGCCGTCGACGGCGACGCGTGCGCGGCTGACGTTCATGACGACGTGTGCCCGATGGGTGCGGGCTCGTCGACGTTCGACGCGCCCGAGCAATTCTGTCTCGAAGGCGCGCAGCCCTCGATCGTCGACATGCCCGCGGCGTGTCTCTGCGAGTACTCGTGCGCGTGTCTCCTCGCGCGCTGGTCCTACTCGTGCGGCGTCATCTCCTCGTGCGGCTACGACGCGCGAGGCGGGCTCGTGGTGGTGTGCCAATGACGCCGCGCGAAGCCTTCGACCTCCTCATGGCGCGCCATCCGCCGGGCACGTCGACGCGTCACGGGCAAGCGGCACGCGTGGTCCTTGAAGCGCTCGACCGCCTCGAAGCGTACGAGCGCCAGGCGAAGCTGGACGCGTCGACGACGTGGGAAGTGCTCCCGCGCTTCGGCGAGCACTGCCTCAACGCGAAGACCGTGTGCGGAGGCGCGGGGCGTTGCTCTTGCGGCTGCGCCGCGTGCATCGCTGGTCGCTAGGATGATCCACAAGCTGTGTTACTGAACCCACGCCGAGGGCTAGCCCGGCGTGCAGTCCCGCCCAACCGCACGGGCCGATAGGCCAAGCCACCGAAACCCCAGGAAAAAAAAGGGTACTCGGAGCCCGAAGCTCGGAGTACCCTAGCGGACGTGAACAACGGTGCAGCGTTGTCCCCGGCCGCTCTTCGAGCGTACACGCGACGGGTCGCCCTGTCCAAGAGGGACAAGCTGTGCGGAATCGGCGCGGTTTCGGCGTACCCGTCGCTCAAAATTCGCGCCAAGGCGGATGGGACGTGCGCGAAAATCGCGGGAACGCTGCGCTGCGGCCACATCCACACGTGCCCCGTGTGCTCGGCGGCGCTCCGGGCCGAGCGGGCGCAGCTCGTCCGGCACGCCATCGACGGGAGCGACCTCCGGTGGCGCATGCTCACGGTGACGGCAGGGCACGATCGGGACGACCCGCTCGCGATGCTGTACGGCGGGCTCACGCGCGCGTGGCGTCGAACGCGCCAGGGGGGCGCCATCCAAGCGCTGTGGACACAGAAGGTCCGTGCCTCGGTGCGCGCGACGGAGGTCCGGTGGAGCCGCGCCAACGGGTGGCACGTGCACTTCCACGTGTTGCTCGCGGGCGCGAGCTGGCGTCCTCGCGAGCGCGCGGCGCTTTTCAAGCGCTGGCGCAAGGCCGTCGTCGATGAGCTGGGGGAGGACCACGTCCCTCAGCAGGGCGTCCCGTGGACCGACTCGAAGGGCAAGCGGCGGACGTTCGACGCCGTCTACTGGTCCAAGGGCCACGACGCGCTCCCGGAGTACGTGGCCAAGCTCGGCATGGAGG
>Ga0335083_10009311_pt1 | contig 11921 bp, 7 predicted proteins | sample Lox_Sample_42_FD_206716 | JGI IMG/M metagenome (GOLD analysis project Ga0335083, IMG submission 206716) | Soil microbial communities from Loxahatchee National Wildlife Refuge, Florida, United States - Lox_Sample_4.2 | ecosystem: Environmental > Terrestrial > Soil > Wetlands | place: USA: Florida... | reverse complement strand
GCTATCTGTTTCTGGAGGCGCTGCTGTCGGCGCGCGAGCACCTGCATGTGTCGTGGGTGGGCCGCAGCGTCAACGACAACACGCCGCGGCCGCCGTCGGTCCTGGTCGGCCAGTTGCGCGACCATCTGAGGGCGGGCTGGCGTCTCGAAGGCGCGGCCGAGGACGAGCGTGATGCGCTGCTCGACGAGCTGACGCTCGACCACCGGCTGCAACCGTTCAGTGCCGCTTACTTCCCGGCGCATCCCGCCGCGTCGAAGTTCTTCACGTATGCGCGCGAATGGAACCAGCCTGTGCCGCAGCGGCGGGCGCGCGCGGCCGCAACGAGCGGTGCGGCCGCAACGACCGCTGGGACCGCTGCGACCGCTGGGACCGCTGCGACCGCTGCGACCGCTGCGGCCGCCGCCGGCGATGCCGCGTTGCAGCCGCTCGAGCGCGACGAGCCGCTTTCCGTGCGCGAACTGGCGGACTTCCTGCGCGACCCGGTCAAGAGCTTCTTCCGCCAGCGTCTGCGCGTCGCGTTCGAGACCGAGGATGCGGCGAGCGAGAATCACGAGCCGTTCGAAGTCGATCAGCTCGAAGCGTGGCAATTGCAAAACGAGCTGATTCGCGCGCAGGCGGCGGCGCTCGCGCGCGGCGACGACGATCTGCTGCCGGCCGCGCTGAACCGCCTCGAGCGCATGCATCGCAGCGGCGATCTGGCGACCGGCGGCTTCGGCCAGGTGATCGCCGCCGAGTTGATGGAGCCGATGGCCGATCTGTTCGAGCGCTATCGAGCCGAGCTCGAGCGCTGGCCGAACCGGCTCGACGAGCAATACGAACTGCGTGTCGAAGACGGCCCCGGCGCGTTGACGATCGAAGACTGGGTCGGCGATCTGCGCGTCGGGCTCGACGACGCGCGCGGCCGCGTCCTTCTCGACCCCGGCACGCTGATCAAGGACCGCAAGTATCGCGGTGAGCGGCTCGTCGCGTATTGGGTCGCGCACCTGGCGGCGCAGCTTGCCGCCGGCGCCGTGACGACGGTGATCGTCAGCAAGGTGGGCAGCGTCGAGTTCGCGCCGGTAGCGCAGAACGAAGCGCGCGCGCATCTGCTGAGGCTGTTGCGCGCGTGGGACGACGGCATGCGCAGACCGTTGCCGCTCGCCGTGAAGACCGCGTTCGCATGGCTCAGAAAACGGCCCGGGGCGTTTGATTCGCCGGGCACCCGTGAAGGCAGCGGCGCGAACACGTCCGCAGTCGCGGACGTCACCGAAGCACATGAGGCCGCGCGCGTCACCTACGAGGGTGCAGTGCGCCAGCCGGGCGAACGCGAAACCAATCCGTACTTGCGCCGCGCGTATCCGGATTTCGCCGCGCTCGCCGCGAGCGGCGAGTTCGAGACGCTCGCCGTCGACTTGCTGTTGCCGCTGCATCGCGCGATTCCCGCGTCGTCGTCGAAGTCGAAGAGCGCGACGACCAACGCCGCGACGAACGTTCAGACCCACCCCCAGACCCACCCCCAGACCCACGCCGGAGACGCTCAATGAACGCGCCCGTGAGACCGACGCCTGCCGTGCCGGCCGAGGTGCTGCGTCCGTTGCAGTTTCCGCTGCAGGGCAGCAGCCTGATCGAAGCCAGCGCGGGCACCGGCAAGACCTTTACGATCGCGATGCTGTATGTGCGGCTCGTGCTCGGACACCGCGGCGCGCACGCCGAAGCACGCGCTTTGACGCCCCCGGAAATCCTCGTCGTCACGTTTACCGATGCCGCCACCAAGGAGTTGCGCGAGCGTATCCGCGCCCGTCTGATCGAGGCGGCCGAGTATTTCCGCGCGGACCCAGCCGAAGTCGAGCCGCGTCTTGCCGACGAAGACCTGCTGCACGAGCTGCGCGACACCTATCCCGCCGACCAGTGGCCTGCTTGTGCCCGCAGGCTGCAACTGGCCGCCGAATGGATGGACGAGGCCGCGGTCTCCACGATCCACGGCTGGTGCAACCGGATGCTGAGCGAGCATGCGTTCGACAGCGACAGCCTGTTCTCGCAGACGCTGGAAACCGATCAGAGCGAATTGCGTGCGGAAGTCGTGCGCGATTACTGGCGCACCTTCCTCGCGCCGCTCGATGCGCAGTCGGCCGCCGAAGTGCGGCAATGGTTCGCGAGTCCCGCTGCCTTGCAGTCGGACATCCGTGGTCTGGTCGGCCACGCCGGGTTGCTGGCGGACGCGCCGGCGCCCGTCGAGGCACTGCAGGAAGCCCGCAAGCAGCAACGTGAACACCTCGATGGCCTGAAGGCGAACTGGCCGAAGTGGACCGACGAGATTCAGGCGCTGCTCGACGACGCGCGGGCGAAGAAGCAGTTCAAGGCCACCAGCATGAACGCGCCGAACAGCAAGAAGTGGATCGACAAGCTGCGCGAGTGGGCGAACGATCCCGCGATGCTCAAGCCCGATTTCGACGATAACGCCGCGGTGTGGACGCGTTTGACGCCGGCCGGTCTCGCCGAGATCTGGCTGGTCGGCGAGCCGCCGGCGCATCCTGCGTTTGTCGCGATGGCGTCGCTGCGCGAGCATCTGGCCGCACGGCCCACGGCATACCGCGACCTGCTCTGCCACGCGACCCGCTGGGTCGCGCAGCGTTTCGCCGAAGAAGAGGCGCAGCGCTCGCAGATGGGCTTCGACGATCTGCTGACGCGCCTGAACGACGCGCTGCATACGGAGAACGGTCCGCGTCTGGCTGGGATGATTCGCCAGCAGTACCCGGTCGCGCTGATCGACGAGTTCCAGGACACGGACCCGGTGCAGTACGAGATTTTCGATGCCGTCTACCGGATTGCGGATAACGACCCGGAAACCGCGATCATTTTGATTGGGGATCCGAAGCAAGCGATCTATGCGTTCCGTGGCGCGGATATCTACACTTATCTGAAAGCGCGCCGCGCCTGCGCCGGCCGGCTCTTCACGTTGAAGAAAAACTTCCGCTCGACGCTCGCGATGGTCGAGGCGGTCAATCGCTGCTTCGACGCGGCCGAAGCGCGGCAGGACGGCGACGGCGCCTTCCTGTTTCGCAGCGCCGACGGCGGCGATAATCCGTTGCCGTTCATCGCGGCCGACGCGAAGGGCCGCAAGGACAGGCTGCAGGCCGAGGGTGACGACGTGCCTGCGTTGAGCGCGTGGTGGCTGCCGTCCGCGGAGGACGGCAAGCCGCTCAGCAGGGACGCCTATCTGCGCAGTATGGCCGCCAGTTGCGCGACCGGGATGGTGCGCCTGCTGAACCTCGGCCAGGCCGGCGACGCAGGCTTCGTCGGCGCGCACGGTATGACGCCGCTGCGGCCAGCCGATATGGCGGTGCTGGTCAACAACGGCAAGGAAGCACGTGCGATCCGCGCGGCGCTGGCCGAGCGCGGCGTGCGCAGCGTCTACCTGTCGGACCGGGATTCGGTGTTCCAGACCGAGCAGGCGGCCGAACTGCGTCATTGGCTCGCGGCGTGCGCGGACCCGGACGATGGCCGCCTTGTGCGCAGCGCGCTCGCGACCGTGGCGCTCGGACTGGACTGGGCCGCACTCGATACGCTGAACCGCGATGAACTCGCGTGGGAACAGTGCGTGCTGCAGTTCCGCGAGTACCGCGACTGCTGGCGTAAAAAAGGCGTACTGCCGATGCTGCGCCGCCTGCTCAACGATTTTCACGTGCCGCAGCGGCTGCTCGGGCAGAGCGCGGGCGCGGCGGTCAACGGCGAGCGCGTGCTGACCAATCTGCTGCATCTGGCCGAGTTGCTGCAGCAGGCGAGTGCGCAACTCGACGGCGAGCACGCGCTGATCCGCTACCTCGACGAACAGTGCCAGGACGAGGGCGCCGGCGCGGGCGGCGACGCACGGCAACTGCGCCTCGAAAGCGACGCGGGCCTCGTGCAGGTCGTCACGGTCCACAAGTCGAAGGGGCTCGAATATCCGCTGGTGTTTCTGCCGTTCGCATGCACCTTCCGGCCGGCGAAGGCCGACGACATGCCGCTCAAGTGGCACGACGAAAACGGCAAGCTGCACATCACGCTGGGCGAGCCCGACGTATTGCCGCGAGCGGATCGCGAACGGCTCGGCGAAGATCTGCGCAAGCTCTATGTCGCGCTCACGCGGGCGCGCTATGCGACGTGGGTCGGCATCGCGCCGATCCAGAGCGTCGAGCTAAGCGCGTTCGGCTACCTGCTCAACGGCGGCAAGCCGATCGCGTCTGCGGAACTGGCCGAGCTGCTCGCGCAGTTGCGGGGCGCCTGTGCGGACATCAGCGTCGCCGAGGCGCCGCAGGCGAGCGGCGCAGCGTTCGTGCCGCTCGGCGCACAGCAGCTTCGCGGCGGCGCGCGCGAGTTGTCGAGGCCGGTGCGTGAGCATTGGTGGATCGCCAGCTATTCGAGTCTGAGACAAGATAACGGCGTGGTGGGCGGCACGTCCCGTCATGGCGTTTCAGTGCCGCTCGCGGATCGGGAGACGGACCAAGCGCGCGCCGCACCGGAAACCCGCAACGAAGATGTCTTTCACGAACTGCTCGAAGCCGAGGTGCTCGACGGCACCGAGGCCGCATCGGCGACGCCGACCGCCGCATCGGGCGCAGCGGCGCTTGCGTTACCCGCCGAGCAGACCTTGCACGGCTTTCTGCGCGGCGCGGATGCCGGCAGCTTCCTGCACGACCTGATGGAGTGGGCGGCCAATGAGGGCTTTGCGAAGGTGGTGGAGAACACGCAACTGGTGCGCGATACGATCGCGCGGCGCTGCAATCTGCGCGGCTGGGCGCGCTGGATCGAACCGCTGACGGACTGGCTGCTGTATCTGCTGCGCACGCCGCTCAGCTTGCCGGCGGTCGAGGGCGAGGCGGTGCAGCCGGTCGTGTTGTCGGACCTGAAGTCCTACATGGCCGAAATGGAGTTCTGGCTCGCCGCGCATACGGTGGACACGCTGGCGCTCGATCGATTGGTGTGCAGTCTGACGCTCGATGGCGCCGCGCGCCCGGCGCTCGAACCTGCGCAATTGAACGGCATGCTGAAGGGCTTTATCGATCTGGTGTTCGAGCACGACGGCCGCTATTACGTCGCGGACTACAAGTCGAACTGGCTCGGCCCCGACGACGCGGCGTACACGCCGGCGAAGATGCGCGCGCAGATCCTGCATTCGCGCTACGAGTTGCAGTACGTGCTGTACCTGTTCGCGCTGCATCGTCTGCTGAAAGTCCGTTTGCCCGATTACGACTACGACCGCGATGTCGGCGGAGCGGTTTATCTGTTTCTGCGCGGTGGCCGTGCGCCTCACCAGGGCCTGCATGTCGAGCGTCCGCCGCGCGAGTTGATCGAACAACTGGATGCGTTGTTTGCGCATCGCGTGGCCGGCCACGACGCCGGCCAGTATGCGTTGAAGGAAGCCGAATGACGACCCGCTCCACCGACAGCCTCGCCGCGCTCGACGCGAAGGGCGACACGCCACGCATGCTCGGCGTGCTCGACCAGTGGGTCGAGCGCGGCTGGCTGCGCTCGCTCGACGCCGGCTTTGCCCGTTTTCTGTGGCTCGAAGAGCCGCAGGCGTCGCCGCTGCTGGTGTTTGCCGCTGCGCTGGCGAGTCATCAGTTGGGTCGCGCTCACGTGTGTCTCGATCTGCAGGCGACGCTCGATGACCCGGCCTTCGCGCTGTCGCTGCCGCCCGATGGGCCGCCAGCGTTAGCGCTGGTGGAACCGCCGCCGGCGCCGGCAGAGGTGCTGGCCGGCGTCAGTCTTGCGCGCTGGCTGGCGGCGCTCGATCAACCGACGCTGGTCGGTACCGATGCCGGCAATACGCCGCTCGTGCGCGTCGGCACGCGGCTGTATCTGCGCCGCTATTGGCAATACGAGCAGGATGTGCGCGCCGGCATCGAGCGGCGGCTTGCGGCGTCCGCGCAGATGGAAGCGTCGTTGCAGGCCCAAGCCGCGCGGACGGCGCTCGACGCGCTGTTTCCGCCGCGCGCCGCCAACGCGCCCGGCGCCGACTGGCAGAAGCTCGCCTGTGCGCTGGCCGCGCGCAGTGCGTTCAGCATCATCACGGGCGGCCCGGGCACCGGCAAGACGACCACCGTGGTGCGGCTGCTGGCGTTGCTGCAGAGCATCGCGCTCGGCCGTGCCGCGCAGGCGCAGCGGCCCGCGCGGCCCTTGCGGATTCGTCTCGCGGCGCCGACCGGCAAGGCGGCGGCGCGTCTGAACGAATCGATCGCGGGCGCGGTCGCGCAGTTGCCGATCGACCCTCTGCCGCATGGCTCGGCCGTGCGCGATGCGATTCCGACCGTCGTCACCACGTTGCACCGTGTACTGGGCACGCGCCCGGATAGCCGGCGCTTCCGTCACGATGCGAGCAATCCGTTGCCGGTGGACGTCCTCGTGATCGACGAAGCGTCGATGGTCGACCTGGAGATGATGGCCGCGGTGCTCGATGCGCTGCCCGCTTCGGCGCGGCTGATCCTGCTGGGCGACAAGGACCAGTTGGCATCGGTCGAAGCCGGCGCCGTGCTGGGCGAGCTGTGCGAACGGGCGTCCGCGGGCCACTACACGCCGGGCACGCGCGACTGGCTGCAGGCCGCGACCGGCGAGCGGATCGACGCAGCGATGATCGACGAGTGCGGCACGGCGCTCGATCAAGCGGTCGCGATGCTGCGCCAAAGCCATCGTTTTTCTGCGCAGAGCGGCATTGGCCAGTTGGCGGCGCTGGTCAATGCGGGCGACGCGGCAGGTGTCTCGCGCATCTGGTCGCAGGGGCACGCGGATCTCGCCTTGCTGGTTTGCCCGGCGAGCGACGATGCGTCGTTCAAGGCCTTGGTGATCGACGGCTACGGCGGCGCTGTGGCGTCCGCGCAACTGTTCGGCGCGGACGGCGAACCGGCCCGCCCGCGACACGGTTACCGGCATTATCTGCAGACCATGCGCAAGCGGCAGCCTGATCGTGACGCGGAACCGGAGGCGTTCGACGCTTGGGCTCGCGACGTGCTGAAGGCGCATGGCGAGTTCCAGTTGCTGTGTGCGTTGCGCCGCGGTCCGTGGGGCGTCGAAGGGCTCAACAAGCGCGTTGTGCGTCTTCTGCAGGAAGAAGGCCTGATTGCGGCGCGCGGCGAATGGTATCCGGGCAGGCCCGTGCTCGTCACGCGTAACGACTACGAACTCGGTTTGATGAACGGCGACATTGGCATCACGCTGGAGCTGCCGGGCGCCACGCCGGATCGTCCGGTCCTGCGCGTCGCCTTTGCGGCCGGCGACGGCGCGGGCGGCATCAAGTGGGTGTTGCCGAGCCGGCTGCAAGCCGTGGAGACGGTGCTTGCGCTGACCGTGCACAAGTCGCAAGGCTCCGAGTTCACGCATGCGGCGCTGGCTTTGCCCGATACGTTCAGCCCGATTCTGACGCGCGAACTGGTGTACACCGGCATCACCCGTGCGCGGGCGTTTTTGACGCTGGCGATACCGGAGGGCAAGCCGGTGCTCGGGCAGGCGGTCTGCGCCAAGGTGCAGCGGGCGAGCGGCCTGTTGGCGGGGTTTGGGATCGAAGCGACGCAGGACTGATCCGCAGCGAAGGCGGGCGCCGTTTAGCGCGCCCAACGTCGGTGCGGCCTTGCGGCCTTGCGGTCGTGTGCAACGGTGCCAGGCTACAATGATTTTCCTTTCCCGCCGAGGCGCGGCGGCCGGTGAACTGGAAACCCGGGTCGCGACGACCCGGCTCGCGCAACGAATGATCCGGCGCAACCGGCAAAGCGCTTTACGTTCCACATCGCGCTCCGTTAATACAAGAGGCGAGCATGAGAATCGCAGTTCTCGACGACGATCCCGCGCAAACCGCCTTCGTGCAGGAAACGATGTCAGCGGCCGGGCATGTTTGCCATACGTTCTCCAAAGGTCGTGCACTCGTTCATCAATTGCACCGTCAGACCTTCGACCTGCTGATTCTCGACTGGATCGTGCCGGACCTGTCCGGTGAAGAGGTGCTGCGCTGGGTACGAACCAAGCTATCCGAGCGCGTGCCGGTGATTTTCATGACCTCGCGTGGCCAGGAAAGCGACATCGTCTCGATGTTGAACGCCGGAGCGGATGACTACGTCGTCAAGCCGGTCGCCGCGAGTGTGCTGCTCGCGCGCGTCGGCTCGCTGTTGCGGCGCACGTACCAGCTCAACACGGCCGCCGTCAAGGCGGCCTATGGCGACTTCGAATTCGATCTGAACGCGAAGCAGGTACACGTGAAGCACCAACTGGTGAATCTCACGCAGAAGGAATTCGAACTCGCTCTGCTGCTGTTCCAGCATCTGAACCGCCCGCTGTCACGGGCGCATATCGTCGATATGGTCTGGAAGCAAACCGCCGATATTCCGACGCGCACGATGGACACCCACGTGTCGATGCTGCGCTCGAAGCTCGGTCTGCGCCCTGAAAACGGCTATCGTCTGACGCCGATCTACGGTTATGGATACCGCCTCGAACAGATCGGCGAGGAAGTCGTCGACGCACGCGACTAGCACGCAACGCAGTCTTCCGGCCGCGGATCCAACCAGAAGAGACTAAAGCCGCCTGAGCGCGCCGCCTTCCGATCGATGGCGAGGCGCGCTTTGCGTCGACTAGATCTGTTCCTGGCCGAACGCACAGAGGCGTTCGAGATCCACCACCTCGATCTGGTTGTACGCCAGCCGCAGAATGCCCTGTTTCTCGAGGTTTTGCAGCGCCTGGTTGATCCGCTGACGCGAAACGCCTGCGAGCAGGCCCACTTCCTCCTGCGAGATAGCGAGCGTGCGCCCCGTGTCGGGGTACAGATCGGGATTGAACAGTTGCGCGAGCGATTGGGCAACCCGCGCATCGACGTCGAGCAAACGGCTGTTCTGGATCGACGCAATAAATTCGCCCATCCGATTGTTGAGCTGGCGAATCACGAAACCCGTGAACGGCAGGCTGGACGACAGCAACAGATGGAACGTGGCCGACGGCACGAACATGACCAGCGACGGCTGGATGGCCGCGACGTCGTATTTGCGCAATTCGCGTTTGATCACGCTGCCTTCGCCGAACCAGCCGCCAGGCGGCACGCCTGAAAGGGTGCAACTGCGCCCCGACGCGTTGTAGATCGCCAGTTTGAGCAGTCCGGTGTGCACGCCGATCCAGTAGTCGGATGGCGCTTGACGCCGCGCAATCCAGGCGCCGCTTTCCCGATACTCCGCATGCGAACTCGCGAGTACGATGTCCTGATGTTGCGCGGCGAGCGCGCGAAACCACGCGCATTGGCCGAACAGTTCGGGCAGGTCCGCGCGCGTGACGGCGTCCGGCCGGTGTGCCCGGGGTGAAGCGACGGCGGTATCCGGGGCATCATCCATGAGTGGCTCGAAGAGGAAAAGAATCGGTCGGGACGCCGCGAGAAACGAGTTTGTCGTTCGAACGACAGACAGCGCGCAAATGCCGCTGTTAGCCTATTTGATCATAAGATGCCGCAAACGGAGGGGGCCGTGCGCTCCCGAGGAGACGATCCCATGATGCACATGTTCGACGAAGGCCTCGGCCGCCGTGAAGCCAACTACGTTCCGCTCACGCCCATCGATTTCATCGCGCGCGCAGCCGAAGTCTACGGCGACCGGCTCGCGATCGTCCACGGCGCAATTCGCCGCACGTGGCGCGAGACCTACGAGCGGACCCGGCGCCTTGCCAGCGCGCTGCAGCAGGCGGGCATTGGCCGGGGCGATACCGTCGCGGTACTGCTGCCCAATATTCCTCCGATGATTGAGGCTCACTTCGGCGTGCCGATGGCCGGGGCGGTGCTCAATACGCTGAATACGCGGCTCGACACGCCGTCGATCCTGTTCATGTTGCGGCATGGCGAGGCGAAGGCGCTGATCGTCGATACCGAGTTTGCGGAACTCGCGCATCGCGCATCGCTCGAATTTCCCGATCTGCAGATCGTCAGCGTGAACGATGCGATGCCCGCCGATCCGCACAAGTTTCCGCGCGCGACCGACTATGAGGCCTTCCTGCAACGCGGCGATTCGCAATTCGCGTGGCAGCCACCTGCCGACGAATGGGACGCGATCGCGCTGAACTATACGTCCGGCACCACCGGCGATCCGAAGGGCGTGGTCTACCATCATCGCGGCGCTTACCTGAATGCAGTGAGCAATATCCTCGAATGGGATATGCCGAGGCACGCGGTGTATCTGTGGACGCTGCCGATGTTTCATTGCAACGGCTGGTGCTTCCCATGGACCGTGGCCGCGCGGGCGGGCGTCAACGTGTGCTTGCGCAAGTTCGACGCGAAGACCGTGTTCGACCTGATTCGCAGTGAAGGCGTCACGCACTATTGCGGCGCACCGATCGTCCAGAGCGCGTTGGCCAATGCACCGGCGCAATGGCGCGAGGGTATCCATCACCGGGTTGCGACGATGGTCGCGGGCGCAGCGCCCGCACCGGCGGTGATCGCGAAGATGAAGGAGATTGGCTTCGATCTGACCCATGTGTATGGGCTCACCGAGGTCTATGGGCCGGCGTCGGTGTGTGCCAGACAGGATCGCTGGGAGAGCCTGAGCGACGACGAGCGGGCACGGCTTAATGCACGGCAAGGCGTGCGTTATCACCTGCAGACAGCCGTTACCGTGTTGAACCCGGACACGCTCGAGCCTGTGCCGAACGACGGCGAGACGTTAGGCGAGATCATGTTCCGCGGCAACATCTGCATGAAAGGCTATCTGAAGAACGAGCGCGCCACCGAAGAGGCCTTTAGAGGCGGCTGGTTTCACACCGGCGATCTAGGCGTGCTGATGCCCGACGGCTACATCCGTATTCGGGATCGCAGCAAGGACATCATCATTTCGGGCGGGGAAAATATTTCGAGCATCGAGGTCGAAGATACGCTTTACCGGCACCCCGCGGTCGCGGTGGCGGCCGTGGTAGCGATGCCCGATCCGAAATGGGGCGAAGTGCCGTGTGCGTTCGTCGAACTCAAGGAAGGGGCGGAGGTCACCGCCGATGAAATCATCGCCCATTGCCGTCTGTTTCTTGCGAGCTTCAAACTGCCGAAGGCGGTTTGCTTCGGGGAGCTACCGAAAACGTCGACGGGGAAAATCCAGAAGTTCGAATTGCGTGCGCGTGTCAAATCCGGCAGTGCGATTGATCTGGCCGGTGACAGCGGGAGTCAGCCGCCTCGCAAACCGTGACGCACGTTTGGCGCTGCATTGAGCGGCATTTCGTGCTGTATGGGGCGCGGCTGCCGCTTCAACGATCGCGCTTAGCCACGGCTGTCGACCCAGTGGCGGGCCCAGCGCGATGAGTGCTGCAGGGCCTGTTCTTCGCTGCTGAAGTAGTCGAGCGAGTAGAACTGATAGCGCGATTCGGCGTGGGTAGGGCAGGTTCGCTCGAGCAGCAGGTTGGACGAAAACGAACCGTCAGACAGACGATGTGCCGAGGGTTGAACGGCATAGCCGTTGTAATGTTGAATGTGTTTGTCTTGCATTTTAATTTTCTAATAGTCGAACGCGCGCGGCGATCAGGACGAGATTGTCCAGGCCGAATTCAATGCGTATCGGTTAAAGGCGCTAAGGCCGGTCAAGCCAGGGAGTGTGAGGGGGCAAGCGAGGTGTCTGGCGCAACAAAACCGCTCAAGCGATTACGCCAGCTGTGGGAGACCGAGCTCCGCGAGGATGTCGCTGCAGCCCGGTACCCGTTTCCGGATACCGGACCCGTCAAACTTTACAGCGGCTTGATGTTAGCCGCTTGCAGACCCTTGGGGCCTTGCTTCGTTTCGAAGCTCACTTTCTGGTTTTCAGCGAGCGTCTTGAAGCCGTCAGCGCGAATTTCAGAGAAGTGAGCGAACAGGTCGTCGCCGCCCTTGTCCGGGGTGATGAAACCAAAGCCTTTGCTGTCGTTGAACCACTTAACGGTACCGGTATCCATGAAGAATCCTTGAGAAAGAAATAGTGAAGAACGCTCTG
>Ga0335083_10009310_pt1 | contig 11921 bp, 10 predicted proteins | sample Lox_Sample_42_FD_206716 | JGI IMG/M metagenome (GOLD analysis project Ga0335083, IMG submission 206716) | Soil microbial communities from Loxahatchee National Wildlife Refuge, Florida, United States - Lox_Sample_4.2 | ecosystem: Environmental > Terrestrial > Soil > Wetlands | place: USA... | reverse complement strand
CCTGCATTATTCGTGAAGGCAGAGCGAGGGGTTATTGGCGTGGGGAGAATGCGGTGAAGACTCTTGTAGCTGCGTGAAGTTGTCTGCGTCGAGGGGCCGAAGGGCTGGATACGCATGCGGGATGGGCGCGGTGGAGCGCTTTGGAGCGGGGTTCTCCCTGCTGCACGGTTGGTGCGAGTTTCGGGAACAATGTTCGGAACAGAATGCGGCAGCGTCATCCGGGAGCAGCGCCGAGCGCCAGCGCCACCTGCCGGAAGGCTGGTAGAAACGGGAACGATGCGGGCAGGTGCACAACCACGCGGCGGACTGAGACCAGCACGCGAGCACCGAGCTTCAGCAACCGTTCACGGAGCATCCAGACCTGGGCCCGGGCACAACTGGTGTGTGCGGCACACAGACGCAACTCCTGCATCAGGACATAAGCGGCGGCGGTCAGCAGCACGCGAAACTGGTTAGCCCAGAAGTCGCTGCAACTGGTGCGGCCGATCTGCAACTCGTGCAGTTCTTTTATGCGATTCTCGATGTCACCGCGCTGGCAGTACACCTGTTGGTAAAGCCATTGCGGACTCTGCTGCATGTTGGTGATGACGAAGCGCGGATTGTCTTTCGGCTTCTTACCCTCGGCCCGCACGACCTCAGCCTTGATGATGATGCGGCGCTGGTGCGGCCAGGTTTGGGCTGCGTAGTTGGCTTGGCCGTAAACGTGTTCGGTCTTTTCGCTCTGGCGCGAGAGCTTGCGGGCCTGCCGCATGGCCGGCTTGGCCTTGCGCTTCAACACCGCGTTTTTGGCCATCGCCACCACGTATTCCAGGTTGGGCTCGGCGTCCAGAAAGTCCAGCAGCGCGGGATGAGCGAAGCCGCCGTCGAGGCGAACCCGGATGCGCGCACCGGGAAACGAGTAGCGGACCATCGTCAGCAAGCGGCGCAGAATCCCCACGGCACCCACCGCTGCCGTCGCGTTGCCCGGACGTAACACGGCGGCGCACAGATACTGTTCCGCCTCGTCGTTGAAGCTGACGAAACCCATCACCGGCAAATAACACCAGGTGTCGTAGTGACCGTTGAAGAACGACAACTGCTGCGCCCCGTGGGTGGGGTCGTCGGTCGGGTCCAGATCGAGGGTGACGCGGTTGGCACGTCCGCGCAACCGCCGGGCATGGCGCTCGATTACGCTGTCGGCCAGGGTTTCGCTCAGGCGATAGAGTTGCTTGCGTCCGATGGCGTTCTCAAAGCGCGACAGCGTGGGCTGCGAAGCCAGAGTGCCGCCCGCGACCGGGTCGCGGTCGAGCAACATCTTGTGTATGGGATCAGCCGCCAGGCGCGCCGAGTCGTTGGCGTCGGGATAGCCGCAGGCGATCGAAAACACGCGCTGCGCCAGCAACTCGCGCAGGGAATGATCGACCTTGCCGGCCTGCCGCTGGTCACGTAGACATCCCGCCAGGGCTTCGAGCAACCCATAGCGGCGGTCTGCCGCCTTGAGCAGGATGGCTCCACCATCGGAACTGCCCTGCTGCTGATCGAACTGCAACACGGTGGGCTTGGCAAAACTCTCGGGAAACAACAAACGCTGTGTTGTGCTATCGTCGGACACGCGGAAGCCTTTCTTCGCTGCTCAAACACTGACTAGACAACATGTTTGTAGCAGAAGAGCACTTCCGCGTCGTTATCTTCATGAATTTTGCGGGCTAACCACTATGTCGAATGTGCAGCACATCTCCGTCTTTGACGATGTAATCCTTGCCTTCCAGCCTTAGAGTCCCTCGCGCGCGTGCCTCGGCCTCCGATCCCGCATCCAGCAACTGGTCCCAGTGGATCGTCTCGGCGCGAATGAAGTGCTTCTCCAGATCGGTATGGATGGCCCCAGCAGCGTGTACCGCTTTGGAGCCGCGTTCCACAGTCCAGGCGCGGCACTCGTCCTCGCCCACGGTGAAGAACGACATTAGCCCCAGCAGCTCGTAGGTCTTGCGGACCAGCCGCACCAGACCGCTCTCCTGCAGGCCGTAGCTCGCCAGAAACTCCGCCGCATCGTCATCGCTCATCTCGGCAAGCTCTGCTTCCACCTTGGCGCAGACGGCCAGTGCCCCTGTATTAGGTCGCGATGCCGCATCGGTCAGCCCGTATTTCGCCACGGCTTCGTCCAAGTCTTTCCCCAGCGTCGTGCTCTCGCCGATATTGAGCACATAGAGGATCGGCTTCTCGCTGAGGAACATGAAGCCGCGTATGCGTTTCTTGTCCTCGGGCGTCATCTCCATCTCGCGTAGCGGCAATTCCTTCTCCAGGTGCTCCTTGGCCCGCAGAAGCAGCTCGTATTCTTTCTCGAGCTCGGCCGTTTTCATCTTCTTCAGATCTTTCTCGACGCGCTCCAGCCGCTTCTCCACCTGGCCCAAGTCGGTCACGATCAGATCGAAGTCGATGTTCTTGATGTCACGCAGCGGATCAATTGTGCCCACATGCGGAATCGAGGGGTCTTGGAACGCCCGCACCACATGGGCCAGAGCATCGACATTGCGCAAGTTAGCTGCAAAGGCTGTCTCCTTTAGCGCCTCCTGGCTAAGGGCGGCGACGTCAGTGAACTCCACACTGGCGTGAATCAGCTTCTTGGGGTTGTAGAGCGCAGCCAAACGGTCGAGACGGTCGTCAGGGACTTTTGCTACGCCGAGATGGGCCTCACGCGGTCCTCCCGCACGATGCCCGACTGCCTGCTTGGTCAACATGACGAATAGCGACGTTTTGCCCACCTGTGGCAGGCCTACGATTCCGGTTCTCATAGGACTAAGACCTTTCTTAGGATAACCGCCGCGCTGTCAGAAAGATAACCGCCAGACCAAGGAGCAGCACCGTGCTCTCCAACCGCGTGGACCATACATGCAGTCGGTTGAACTCGAGGCGTCTGGGGTCATCATGCGGCACGTTGTCGATGAATACCATGTCGTTACGCAGCGCCAGCATACGGGTCGAGATGGCGAACATGCTGATGAGAGTCAGGGCAATCATGGCGTAAACCAGCAGGTTGCGCGCCGCGAAAGGCGAGGCGAATCCCGTCGTGACCCGTGAATCGACCATGGAGGCGCCCAGGAACACCACACCACAAATGAGCCCCATCCCGTGCAGTATGCCCAAACTGCGGCTCACCACCGCGCCGGCAAGCTGGCGGCTGGGAAGGATTCCGGGATGAAAAACCGTCGGTGCCAGAACCAAGGCGAAGAAGATGATCCCTCCCACCCACACCACCAGCGAAAGGAGCAAAAGAAAACGAAGAATCGGCATAAGGACCTCGCAGACCCCTCAATTCTAGCTGCCCGGCCTTCAGCAACCCATGACCCGGCAGCGTTGCTGTGGGAAGCGTCGCCAGCGGTCCCGTCGGCTGAACCGTCTCATCGGGGTGTCTTGTACAGAATTACATGAATCTGCAACACTAGGCAGGTCCCCTGGTTATGCAATCGCCAACATCTGGCTGCGCAGGAACGCTCGGGGAAGGGAGAAGCTCCGCCGCAATTCATGGTGCTGGCAATCCACCAACGAACGACCGTTCTCCTGCTCGTGAGCCTCAGCTTTGTTGTAGGCGAAAAAGTCGCGCTGGGGCTGGAGCCGCCCCAGCGTCCCGTGCTGACCTTGTCGCCATCCTACACCGGTCCGACCTCCATCGCACCGGCCGCCGAGTACATGTGCGACCCGCGCGGCGACATCGCTCTCGAAGCCGCCCAGAACGGTATCTACCTTTCCCTGAAACGTGAAACACCAACCGCGGAACAGTGTCGAGGCTACTGGGTACGCTTTAGTGTGCGTGCCGGGGTGGCTCCTCCAGGGGGTTGGGTTCTCCGGACCTCACGCCCGTGGTTGCGCGCCGATCTCTACCACATCGCCGACGGGAACCTGCTCACTGACCGGTCCGGTATCGAGGTCCCGCCCCAGTTCCGCAACTTGCCTACGAGCGACATGGCTTTTCTCCTGGCTCTACCGCGAGACATCGCTCAGCTGTTCTATCTGCATCTTCTGGGAGACACCAGCCGCTTCGGCGAGTCGAGTTCTATCGGCGCCACGATCCAGACCTTCGACTCCTGGGCTGTGCGCCAACGCTCGCTGCTCTTCGGCCAGGGAATCTACGCCGGCATCATTCTTGGACTCGCGCTCTATAACCTGATTCTCTATCTCATCATCCGTGAACGCGTTTATCTCCACTACGTGATGTACGTATCTTCCTTCGGATCGTTTTGGATTGCGCGCGCCGGCTTCTTTTACCAGTACGTCTGGCCACACCGTCCGCAGTTGGAGCTCCAACTCCAGCCGTTCCTCGCGGTACTAGCCATTCTCTTCAGCATCCTGTTCGTGCGCCGATTTCTGGCTACCCGCGAGCACTCGCGCCTGGCCGATCGCTTGCTGCTCGGCACTGCCGTTCTGACCCTGGTGTTGTACGTGGGTAGCCTTTTCAGCACCCGCGTCCCTCTTCCTCTTCTCTTGGCACTCATCGGACTGGCCGTATCCGTCCTCTACGCCGTGATCGGAGTTATGGCTCTCTTGCGGGGCTACCGGCCAGCGCGTTTCTTTCTGGTGGCGTGGACGGCCCTGCTGGCAGGCAACGTCGTTTTCATCTTGATGTTTCTGCGATTGCTGCCCATGACCTTCTTCACCTATAACGCCGCCCAGGCCGGTTCCGCCATGGAGTGCATCCTGCTCGCCTTCGCCCTGGCTGACCGCGTGAACCTGCTCAAGCAGGAGAAGGACGAAAAGCAACGACGCTACACCCGCGATCTGCAGGAACAGGTGCAGCAACGCACGGCGGAACTCACCGACGCGGTGGATAAGCTGCAGACTGCCTCCGTCACGGATCCGCTGACCGGCCTAAGCAACCGACGCCATGTCGAAGCCGCCATCCAGCCCTGGATCGCCGAGTTGCAGCGCCAGCGCGTTCGCGACGTGCCCGGCATTCCACTGCGCTCGCTGGCCATCTGTCTTGCCGATCTCGATCACTTCAAGCTCATCAATGATGCTCTGGGGCACGCCGTGGGCGACAGAGTTTTGCAAGCGGCAGCGAATGTTCTGCGCCAGAATGTCCGAGCCACCGCTATCCTTTCCCGCTGGGGCGGCGAAGAGTTCCTCATTCTCGATCACGTCACCGGGCCATGTGAGGACCTGCTGATGACCGAACGCTTGCGCAAGTCCATCATCGAGGACACCCCTCCCGTCATTCTTGAGGCTGGCCGCCCGTTGTCACTGTCATTGGGTATCGTGCGCTATCCGTTCTCCGAGGAGTACCCCGAGTTGCTCGACTGGGACCACTGTCTGGCCCTCGCCGACCATGCGCTGTATCGTGCCAAAAAGGCTGGCCGCAATCGCTGGCAGTGTTACCGGTCGAGCGAACCCGCCCTGCACCGTGTCGTGCAGTCTCGCGGCGCGGAAGAAGTCCGGCGCCTGCTTCGCATCCATTCCGATGAGGCTTTTGCCCTGGGATTGATCGACATCGTCGAGCAGGTCCCGGCTGACGTCGAGGTGCCCTGACCAAAAGACAGAGGATACCGGTTAACCGCCCGCCTTCCGCCCCGGGTTTTTGTGCACCACCGCCAGCCGCCTCGCATGAAATCGCCCATTGACGACCGCGGCGATGGCATCCATCTCCGCCAAGAATCCGTCATGCCCGTGCGAGGTCTCGAACTCCGTATAATCGCACGGCGCGCCCGCCGCCTCGATCCTCCGCGCCAGCTCCCGCAAATCCTTTGCTGGAAACAACCAGTCCGAAGAGATTCCCACCAGCGAGACGTGCGCCTTAATGCGCCTCAGTGCCTCGGCCTCCGATGCATAGCCCCGGCCCAGCTCGAAGGTGTCCATGGCTTTCGTGATCACCAGGTACGAGTTCGCATCAAACCGGCCGACGAACTTATCGCCCTGATAGTCCAGATACCCGGCCACGTCATAGCGATCGCCAATCGCGCGCAACGGGTCCTCTCCGTTCCGGTTCGGCTTGCGCCCGTAGCGCTCCGCAAACAGCTCCGCCGATTTGTACGAGCACATCCCGATCGCCCGTGCCAATCCCAACCCTCTCGCTGGTTGTTTGCCCGGCGCATACCAACCTTCCTGGTAGTCGGGATCGAGTTCGATCGCCTTGCGCTGCAAATGGTTCAGCGCCAGCCCCATCGCCGACAATGGCGCCGCGCCAATCGCTATGCAATGCTCTACACGGTCGGGATAATCCACCGCCCACTGCAGTGCCTGCATGCCGCCAATCGACGCGCCAATCACCGTGCGCAGCCGCTTCACGCCCAACTCATCCAGTACATGCGCTTGGGCGCGGACAATGTCACGAATCGTGACAAGCGGAAAATCCGGGCCGAAAGGCTTGCCAGTGACGGGATTGATGGAGGTGGGCCCGGTCGAGCCGTAACACGACCCGAGAATGTTGGTGCAGACGACGCAGTCATGCGCGAGATTGAACACACTGCCACCGGGACCCCCATCGTGCGCTTCCTCTGCGTGCGATGGGGTTGCAAACATTTCCGGCCACCAGTCGGCGACGCGCGCCGAGCCCGAGAGCGCATGACACACCAGGACTCCGTTATCGCGCCGCTCGTTCAGCTCGCCGTACACGGCATAACGGACCGAGACCGGCTGCAGCGCGCCGCCGGCCTCCAGCCGGAAGGGCGCACCGTACGCGAACGTTAGGTCACCCTCCCGAGTCGGCACAAGTGCTTCAGCCATGACTACGCTCCCGCCACCTGTGCCGTGGTCTTCTTGCCCGTCGCCACCTGCAACGCATTTCCCAGGTCGGCGATGATGTCGCGAATATCCTCGATGCCCACCGAGAGCCGCACCAGTTCCGGCGTCACGCCGGTTTCGCGCTGCTCTTCTGCGCTGAGTTGCTGATGTGTGGTTGACGCCGGATGAATAACCAGCGACTTCGCATCTCCGATATTGGCCAGCAAGCTGAACAGTTGCACAGCGTTGATGAACTTCTTGCCCGCCTCGTAGCCGCCGCGGATACCGAATGTCACCAGTGAACTCGCGCCATTGGGTAGATACTTCTTCGCCCGCTGGTAGTATTTGCTGGTTGGCAGCGCGGGATAATTCACCCACTCCACATCCGCGTGACCTGCCAGATACTCCGCTACTTTGAGCGCGTTTTCCGAATGCCGCTGCATTCTTAGATGCAGAGTCTCTGCACCCTGCAACAGCAGGAACGCGTTGAACGGCGACAGTGCCGCGCCGGTATCGCGCAGCCCTTGCACCCGCGCCTTTATGATGAAGGCCAAAGGCCCAAACGCCTGGGTGTACGACACGCCGTGGTACGACGGGTCGGGCTCGACAAAATCCTTGAAGCGTCCTGACGCCGCCCAGTCGAACTTGCCACCATCCACGATGATTCCGCCGATCGACGTTCCATGCCCGCCGATGTACTTGGTCGCCGAGTTGATAACGATATCGGCGCCCCACTCGATCGGCCGGCACAGCGCAGGCGACGCGCTCGTGTTGTCGATCACCAGCGGTACGCCGGCATCGTGGGCGATCTTGGCCAGTTCTTCGACATCGGCGATGTCGAGTTTGGGATTGCCCAGCGTCTCCGTGTACAGTGCCTTGGTCCCCGGCCCGATTGCCTTGCGCAGACCGTCAAAATTATCAGCATCGACGAATTTTACGGTGATGCCCAGCTTGGGCAGCGTGTAGTGGAACAAATTGTACGTGCCGCCATACAGCGACGTAGTTGACACAATGTCGTCGCCCGCGGAAGCAAGCGTGGTGATAATCAGCGTCTCCGCCGCCTGTCCCGACGCCAGCGCCAGTCCTGCCAGCCCGCCTTCCAGCGCTGCGATGCGCTTCTCGAAGACGTCGGTCGTGGGATTCATGATGCGGGTGTAGATGTTGCCGAACTCCTGCAGGGCAAACAACCGCGCGGCGTGGTCGGCATCATCGAACACGTAGGACGTGGTCTGGTAGATCGGCACAGCGCGGGACTTGGTGGTGGGATCCTTTTCCTGCCCGCCGTGGATGGCAAGGGTGTCGAGATGGTACTGCGGTTTGTCCTTGACGTCGCTCACGAAAGTCTCTCCTCTGTTTTTGGCTGGATTTGGCCTGGAAAACACAACAACCCACAGCTTGCCGGCTGTGGGTCGCTCGCGAATCCTTGCGGCTGCTACGTTCTTAGTCGCCGCTTCCGTGCGCAACCCACACGCCGACACGCATGCACATGCACATGGCCATGGTGCTGATGCGGGTGCGAATGTAGGAAGCGGGAATCATGCTTGGGTGTTAAGTATATTGACCCGGCTGCGGTTGTCAAGCCGGGGCCGCCGCGGGTTGCCTTCGTTTCGGAAATCCCCATAAACATGAATACGGCCGCTATAGGATGCGGGCGTATGACTCAGCCCAAGTTGTCCTCTCGATTTGGTGTGAAGCTGGCGAGCCGATCCTTCGCGCTGCCATAGGCGCACAGAGCGGGAAACAACATCCTCCCACGCGCCCCTGTTAAGCCACCCGGTGCTCGGGGTCCATCGAAAATCCGACTTGGCGACTTGTGCCTTGAAGTGCTAAACTACCCAAACACCCCTTTCTCACTTCAAACTCCAGCCAGCGGCTGGGCAACTCAAATCGACACCGTACCGGGATGCAGCGTTCGGGCGGCAGTGTTCGAGGGGTGTAGCTCATTCAAAAGCAGCGGGAGTGCCAAATGAGGGGAAAGTTCCACAATTTTCGTCAAGCGGTGAAGTTTCCACAATTGGTGATTTACAGTCCACTGCTGTTCCTGTGTATCCTTCCCGCAACCCTGTCGGCTGAGGGCCCGACTGCCAAGGTGCCCCATTGTTTTGCCATTAGCGTACGTCTGAATGGGCAGCCCATCGACGGGCCTCAGGTGGTCACGTTGAAGACCCGGAAGACCGAGGATACTGTGTCAATGGAGCAGAAATGCTTCCAGGTCCCAGATGCCATCGTCCAGAGTGAACTCGTCGAAGTTTCCTTCACCGTACCGGGGAATAATATTCACATGGCCGACATTCCAGCCGATTTCTTCAGCGGCGCGTGGGATGTCGAACTGGCAGACAAGAAGTTCGCCAAGGATGTTGCCGTTCCCAAGCACGTCAATGCCAGCGAAGTTTGCGCCGTAATTTTCCATGACGGAGATCAGACACAGAGCCTTTCGCAGCCACAATGCCGTACGCCACTTACCGGCAAGTAAGCCAACCGGGCAATCCTGAGGAATAAAATGCCACTTGCCTCACGCATGCTGGCGGTTCGAACGGCTGGGAGTTTACACCCTTGTGCTGCCGCTTCTTCTGTTCCAGCGAGAAGCGATCTGGCCCGGAACCAACACAGTTGCGCCTCTCTTGGTTAGCCAGCGCAACAATCCGTGATTTCCTTCGACCTCCGATGGTCGTTACCATATCGGAATCAACACCACTGCGATGATCACTGCAAGCCCTGCCGGCGCGGGCACGACTCACCGCGGCATCGTCATTCCGCGCATGAAGCGGACGCTTTGGATGCAGGTTGCACCGCTCGCCCGTGCGACAGCATCGTCTACAATTCCGGGCAGCGAACTCTGTGCGCACGGGTCTTTGAATCAATGACCATTCTTTCCTTCACCATCCTCATAGGCCTCGGTTCCTTCGTGGCCGGCTTTCTCGGCGCACTTACCGGACTGGGCGGCGGTGTGGTCATCGTTCCTCTCCTCGCCCTCGTCTTCCACGTAGACATCCGCTACGCCATCGGCGCATCGCTGATTTCCGTGATCGCTACATCTTCTGGCGCAGCCGCGGCCTTCGTACGCGAAGGATACAGCAACATTCGCGTCGGCATGTTTTTGGAGATCGCCACCACAATCGGCGCCATCGTGGGAGCGATGATCGCCACTTATGTCACCACAAGCACCATCGGCATCGTCTTCGGTCTCGTTCTGTTGTACTCCGCCTTTCTTTCCAGCCGTCCCCAGCCCAACGTGCCCGTCGATGCCTCACCCGACCGATTCGCCACTGCTCTGAAACTCAACGGCACATATCCTGTGGGGAACGAACTCCGGCCCTACACTGTCCACCGAATACCTCTCGGTTTCTCCCTCATGTTCGGTGCCGGCACGCTCTCCGGATTACTCGGTATCGGCTCGGGCGCCCTCAAGGTCATCGCCATGGATCAGGCCATGCGCATTCCCTTTAAGGTTTCCACCACCACCAGCAACTTTATGATTGGAGTCACCGCCGCGGCCAGCGCCGGCATCTATCTCAGCCGTGGCTATGTCGACCCTGGGATCGCCATGCCCGTCATGCTTGGCGTCCTGGCCGGCTCGCTTATGGGCGCGCGTGTGCTGGTGAGGGCCCGCACCAAGTGGCTGCGCCTGGTTTTCAGCGTGGTCATTGTCGTGCTTGGGCTGGAAATGATCTACAACGGTTTTACGGGGAAATTATGACGCACCCAGCCTTGGACGATCGTCGCATCGAAATCATCATCGGGAACCTGTTACGGGCCGGTGTCCTTCTCGCCGCCTCGGTGGTTCTGCTGGGCGCTGCGGTGTATCTGGTCCGCCACGGCTTGCAGCCTGCTGACTTCCGCACCTTTCGTGGAGAAGCCGCCGCCCTGCGTACTGTACCTTCGATTGTCATAGGTGCAACCCATCTCCACGGCAAGAGCATCATCCAGCTTGGACTGCTTTTGCTGATCGCCACGCCCATCGCGCGCGTGGCCTTTTCCGTCATCGGATTCGCCGACGAGCGCGATTACCTTTACGTCGCCCTGACTCTGGTCGTACTGGGAGTGCTGCTATACAGTCTCCTGGGCTCTGGCGTCGCCTGAGGAGCTTGAGTACCGGTTGACTTGGGCCGCAGAGTCGAGGTCGCTGGTTTCACCAGTTGCCGGGATTTCAGGTCCGGCGCCAGTCTGCGTCAGATAGTCGCAGGGGTTGCGCCCCGATGCCCTCAATTTTCGCAGCCTCGATCGGGCATGGCCCTAGCGCTTCTTCTGCAGGATCCCCAAGATTTCCTGCAGGCCCTGTCGCACTTTCTTCAGGCTTTCGTTGCGGCCCTGTTTGGGGAAGGGCAATCCGCTTTGCATTTGTCCGGGTTTACTTTCGGCTCTTAGTTGCTGGCGCGCACCCGCGATGGTGAAGCCTTCTTCGTAGAGAAGCCTCTTGATGCGCAGCACGCTTTCCACGTCGCGCTGGCGGTACATGCGCTGACCAGTGGAGCTCTTCACCGGTTTGAGTTGCGGAAACTCGGTCTCCCAGAAGCGCAGCACGTATGCTGGAAGTTTACAGAGTTTTGCGACTTCTCCAATGCGAAAGTACAGCTTGTCAGGCACCACCGGATCGGGGTGGCCTACCGCCTTCCTCGCCTTGTTTCTTGCCGCCGTCATGCCGAAGATTGTGCTTGCCGCCGCTCCCTTGCTGCGCATTGGAATCGTCATACAACTTGCAGGGACGCAAGGCTTTCTTCTAACACGAACCACCTCCGCTAACAACCGTCTTGCACCGGCTTGCGCCCTCACTCAGCAAAAAGCCTCCGGGAACGGAGTCGCGGAGGCCTAGCCATTTGGTGCAAAAAATCAGCGAGGCCTGAGCCTCGCCCGTGTCGTCAGTGTTTCTTCTTCTTCGGAGCAGCCTTCTTCTTCGCGGCTTTCTTCTTCGTTGCCATTGAGTATTTCCTCCTTGGAACCTTCCCTTGAAGGTCGCATTTTGGCGTCCGCACTCACCACGGGAACTCCACATATTGCATGAGTAGTACGCCTAGCCCTACATATTGCGTTTATGTTCTGGCATTGTCAACAAAATTCTTTTGATTTTTGCTTGCATTCTTCCCGCACCCGTGTGCGTCAGCAACACTCCCGGATCGGCATCTGCGCAGGGCGTAGGTTCGGTCTCGCTGGCATGCCGGTATTCGCTTCCCGTTGCACCCCCCGCGCAGGAGTATTCTGATGGCGCCTGAATCGCAACGGAGACCCTCATGCCCGAC
>Ga0335083_10009308_pt1 | contig 11923 bp, 9 predicted proteins | sample Lox_Sample_42_FD_206716 | JGI IMG/M metagenome (GOLD analysis project Ga0335083, IMG submission 206716) | Soil microbial communities from Loxahatchee National Wildlife Refuge, Florida, United States - Lox_Sample_4.2 | ecosystem: Environmental > Terrestrial > Soil > Wetlands | place: USA: Florida... | reverse complement strand
TGAAGAAAAATTACGTTTTCCGAAATACCATTATCACATGCCCGCTGGTTGATCTTTACGGAGATGAGAAGAATTGGAGCCAATACAGCCGTTTTCCCTATATCTGGAAAAAAGGGCCGCCGGCAAATTTGCGCGAATCAAAAGCGCCTGGTATAAATTATCATGATCCGCTATTTCAACATTTTCTTTCCGGTTACAAGGTTTATGTATGCCTTGAAAATAGCTACGAACCATTCTGGTTTACCGAAAAAATGGTCAATGCCGCAAGGGCAGGATGCATCCCGGTTTATCATGCGCATCCTACGGTTGCCTCAAAGTTTCTTAAAGGCGCCTGCTGGGTTGACCCAAAAGATTTTTCATTTGATGCCCGTAAAACGATTGAATATGCCCTGGCCCAGGATATTAATAAATTTCGAAGCCTTAATGATAGCTGGCTTGACTCAGGTATCCTTGACAATACGACACAAGATCGGGTTTCTGAACGGGTTTGTGATTTGATGGTCGGTAAGATTCACCAGGCAAAAGAACCGCTTTGATAGACCCTCGTTTACTCTGTATCCCGTGATTAGTAATAGCCTGTTTAAAAATAATTATAATGCGTCCGGGGATGCAGCATATGTCATGGACATTCCGGCAGTTGGCTGCCCTTCAAAAATTCTTGGCACGAATGATGGTTATATCGGTAATGCAACCAGCAAAGAATATTTCCGGCAACAGCCTTGATTAATCTAAATTTTTAAGTGAGCAATGAGACATTTAATTCCTGATATTCTAAAGCCATATTTGCGGAGCCTGCGAAAGTTGTACTACATGATGGTATATGTCCGGGCGCCGAAATCCGCCGCCTATTATTGCCCTGTTTGTAATGTGGGGCTCAGACGATGGGTTATTATCACATGGGAAGATACCGTTTGTTGTCTTTGTTCCAGCAGCGAAAGAAATAGATTGGCATGGTGGTTCCTGGAGCGACGTACTCCCTTATTTGACGGCAAGCAAAGAAAGATGCTCCATATTGCGCCGGAGGAGCAATTTGTGAACCGTTTAAGTGCTGCCGTTGGACCGGGTTACATCACTGCTGATTTGCTGGCTCCCAGGGTTATGGTGCACATGGACATTACAAAAATCCAGTATGGGGATAATTTTTTTGATGTAATTTTCTGCAGTCACGTGCTGGAACATGTGCCTAATGACCGGCTGGCCATTAAGGAACTGGGACGAGTTCTTAAGCCGGGCGGGTTTGCTGTGATTCAGGTGCCGATCGTTGCCGACACCACCTTTGAAGATCCATCGATTATTGATCCCCGGGAACGATTGCGGCTGTTTGGGCAGGAGGACCATGTCAGGGTTTATGGCCCCGATTTTATTATACGCCTCAAAGATGCGGGTTTGAATGTTCAAAAGATTTCGGCCTCGGATTTTTTAGGGCCGGAAGAAATTGCGCGCGGGCATTTGACGAAATTAAGTGGCGACATTTTTTATTGTACTAAATAGCCACCGAGAAATCTTGAAGACCGCTGAAATGCTTCAATATGGAAATGTCTTCGAACTGCGGGTGATCTGCCAATAACGAAACAGAATGCACGGGCGATATAGACTTGGCCGATGTGGTTCCAAGCTGCCACGAAACCGTTAAAATGACTGTGACCGTCATGATTACGACGCGAAATCGCGCCGTGGATTTGAGGCGCACGTTGCAGATGATTCGGCAGTTGACTCCTGGCCCGTCAGAAGTTCTCATCACGGCTGACGGTTGCACCGACGATACTGTTCAGGTCGTTAAATTCGAGGCCCCTGGCGCCAAATTAATTGTCAATGAGCAGGGCAGGGGCTCTGTTGCGTCACGCGACCGCATGATGCGCGAAGCCGCCGGCGATCTCGTTTTGGCGTTGGATGACGATAGTTATCCTGAGCAATTAGATTGTATCAATCGCATCATACCGCGCTTTGAGCAGAACCCCCGGCTGGCTATTCTTCATTTTCCGCAGCATTCGGATGAATATCCGGAAACGCTTACCCAAACTGATTTTGGTCCGGAAAAAGCTACCCGCTCCTTCGCCAATTCCGGTGCCATGCTGCGGCGGTCCGTTTATCTACAATTACCGGGCTTCGAGCCTCACTTCTTTCACATGTATGAAGAGCCGGACTATGTTCTCCAATGTGTGGCTGCAGGTTACGAAGTGTTTTACAGCCCTGTCATAACCATCCGGCATCACTGGTCGGGCCAAACACGAAATGAAATACGAAATCATCAGCGTCACGCGCGCAACGAATTTTGGAGTACGCTCCAGCGATGTCCGTTTCCGTATACCTTTCCCATGCTCGCCTGGCGGGTGTTTTCACAATTTCGCTACGCCTGCAAACGCGGTGTGAACTGGGTAATCCGCGAACCGGTTTGGTGGTGGCAGGCTTTCGCCGGACTTCCCTATTGTCTGAAAAACCGCCAGCCCGTTTCCTGGGCCGGTTATAAAAAATGGCTCGCTCAGGGCTAAAAAAAATTGCCAGCATTCAGAAACAAGAAAACCTTGCGGCCTTTTGAAAATTCTTCTCCTTAATCAGACCTTTTACCCGGACGTTGTATCCACCGCGCAGCATTTGGGAGATCTCGCTTCGGCGCTGGCCGAACGCGGACATCAGGTCACCGTGATCAGCGGGCGCCGGGCTTACGACGAACCAAACAAGATATTCCCGGCGCGCGAAAACTGGCGCGGCATTCGCATCTTCCGGGTTTTCTCCACTCGTTTTGGCAAGGCGGCCAAATGGCGGCGGGCGGCCGACTTCGCCAGCTTCATCTTCTTTTGCTGCTTCCGGATCCTCTTTCTGCCCCGGCACGACGTTGTCATCGCTCTTACCAGTCCGCCGTTGATTTCGTTTATTGGCGCCTGGCGGGCAAAACTGTGGCGCGCCAAATTTTGCTATTGGGTCATGGATATGAATCCGGATGAAGCCATCGCGGCCGGCTGGTTGCGGAAAGATTCACTCGCTGGAAAAATCCTGGAACGGATGTCGCGATTCAGCCTGCGGCAGGCCGGCAGCATCGTGGCCCTGGACCGGTTTATGCGCGATCAAATTACCGCCAAGGGAATTTCGCCTGATAAAATCGCCGTCATTCCCCCATGGTCACACGATAATGAAGTGAAGTTTAACCCTGCTGGCCGCGATCAATTCCGTAAGGAACATGGCCTGGAAAATAAGTTCGTCATCATGTACGCCGGTAATCATAGTCCGATTCATCCTTTGGACACGTTGCTTCAGGCTGCCGAACAGCTAAAGAACGACGACTCAATGGCGTTTTGTTTTATCGGCGGCGGCCAGGAATTCTCCCGCGTCAAGCGATGGGCGGAAGATTGGTCCAAAGCGGACAATGGAACGCGCCAAGCGAAAATCCTGTGCCTTCCTTATCAACCCCTGGCTCGCCTATCTGCGATGCTCTCAGCGGCGGATGCTCATCTCGTCGTAATGGGGAATCCCTTTGTCGGACTGGTGCATCCTTGCAAGGTATATAACATTCTCACGATCGGCGCCCCGGTCATTTATATTGGCCCCGTTCCCGGGCATGTGCCGGAAATTCTGAGCGGCCTTGGCAATGAATATTTGAAGGCGACCGTAGCCCATGGCGACGCCGATTTTTTGGTTTGCGAAATTCGCCGGTTCAACACCGACACCAACGGCCGGCGGATGCCCCTGCCGGATTCTCTGCAGCATTTTTCAAAAGATGTCGCGCTGACGAAAATGATTCATGAAATTGAAAAAACCTAATCAGCGGCAATTCGAAAAATGGACACGCTTAGGCTGTTTCTTTGACAATGCAAAGTCCGGGCTTTTAAACGAAGTCCTTTGAAATAACGCCCTTTTCACCCTTTATGCGCTTGGCATACCTGTTGCTAAACCTCCTTGCCGTACAGAAAACAGGCTCATTGTGTTTAAGAACGCTTACATTCCAGGCTTTAGGGGGAGGTCCTTTTTTGCTTCAGGCTTTACCTCATTTTTTTCGTTAAGAAATGTTAAGAGAACGTGGAATTTTTGTCTTTGCCTTTTCCTCAAGGATGCGAGAATCTTCGCGATGGATTTTAGCGCCACGGGAGGTGCTGTCCAATATCCTGTCAGGGGCTTCGGTACTTTTAAGGCGACACGATTGCAATTGGATGCGTCCGCCGAAAAAATTCTTTCTGCGCTTGAGAGTAAAATGTTATGGAGGCAAAGAGCCTTCATCATTTTGCTCGCTCTTTCTTTTTTTGCGAAATCTTCAAACGCTCAAACTCCGCTTAATGTGACGGATTTTGGGGCGGTGGGGGATGCGGAGCAGGTATGGGTGAGCACGGTGGCGGGGTCTGCGGTGGTGACTTTTACGAATGGATTGAGCGGGGCTGACGTGGGCAAGACGGTGGAGTTGTTTGGGGTGGGGCAGACCAATGTGGGGAGCAACATCAGCGGGCAGGTGGTGACCAACGCGCAGGATTTGATTGCCGTGATCGCGGCAGTCAGCGGCAACAACGCGACCCTTTCTGGTGATATTCCCACGGTGACCTCGAATAGTGTTTATTGCATTTACGGGGCCAACAACGTGAATGCCTTTGCCAGTTGTATAGCGGCCTGCCCCACCAATGCTACGATTTATATTCCACACGGGACCGTGTCGGCGTGGGGGACGACCAATGCCTATCTGTTAATTCCGCCGCAACAATACACCAATTTTTTCTGGACGTTTAGTCCTGATAACAACGGGGATTTTGGGATACAGCTGTTTCGTGGGGGGCTGATGTTCTGCGGGGATGGGGATGGGCAGACTATATTGATGGCCGATGGGGCGTATAAGAATGAGGAATCCAACGGTACTTATCCGCGGGACCATGGAGGTTTTTGCGAGCGTGGGGGTATTTTTGTGTGTATTGCGCCGATCACCAACAATTATCCGTTGATCTGGACGAATTTGACGTTTGATGGAGGATTGCCCATGGGGCTGACAGGCAATCAAGCCGTTCAGCCGGCCAATCCGGTGGACGGGATGGGCTGGGACGGGACCAGTTGCGCGGGATTGGACAGTTTCGACCCGGCGCAGGGGACCGAGCCCGGGAACAGCCTTTTAGAATTTGCCAACTGCGAATTTCGGCACTTTCGTGGAGAGGTCATCAAGGGGGTAGCCGGGGCATGGGGTGAGCGGAATGAGATGATTATGGTGACCAACTGTGTTTTCTGGGATGGCAATGCGACGGCCTTTAACTACAATTATGCTCACACCATTGCGGATTGCACCTTCTCCAACATGTACCAGATCGAAGAATTTTATCTGGCCTATCCGACGAATGCGGCGTCATGGTTCATCAATAATTACGCGACCAACATTGCGCATTGTTTTGTGGCGCTCAATGGGGGCACGGCCACCAATCAGCCCTACTACATCTCCAATAATGTGTTTATCAGCAGCGGGTGGGCCGGGGCGACCAATGGGACGATGGATGGGATTATCACCACGCCGGCGTGCAACGTCACGATCGTAAACAATCAGTTTATTTGCAGCAATTATACGGTATGTGTGGATTTGGGAGCACCGGGGGCGCAAGGATATTTTAATAACAGCAATATTTGGATTGCGGGCAATACCTTTAATCAACCCAATATCATCCTGGAATCAGGGGGGGCGTCCCAGCCCGGCAGCGGGTGGGGAGTGCAGAATGTCACGGTGTCCAATAATGTTTTGATTCCCTACGCCACGTGCAGTCCGCGGGCCTTTATCAATTTCGGCTGGTATACCAACATCACGTTTGTCAATAACGACTTTTATGCCACCAACCCCTTTGGTTCGGACGTCCAATGGCAAAGCGGTAATTTGGGGTGGCAATATGTGACAATCCTGACCAACACCATCTACCATGCGCCCCTTTATAACTACGGCAGTCCGGAGATAAAAACCCTCAGTTACGGAGGGGGTCCATGGTATCAGACGACGCATAATAACGGAGATACCTTTATCCTCAGTGATGCCGATGCCAGCCAAATCCCCGCCGGCGCGCAGATGGTACTCGATAATACGACCAATGATGGTGGCAATAACGGGATTTACACCATCTACCTCAACAGCGCCAAAACCCGCTCGCAGATGACCACCAACGGCCAAATCAACGTCTTTAACTGGATCAAAGGCATCGGCTGGGTCAATGCAAATGTAGTCCAGTCTAATGCAGTTCAATCAGCCACCGTAGGATTTACCATGACTCCAACCAATGGTATTGTGCCGGCGACTGCTCAATTCCAGTCTCCCATTACAGACAGCACCGGTAGCACCATAACCAGTTGGAATTGGAATTTCGGCGATGGCACGACGGGCACCGGACAAAGCCCAACTCACGTTTATACGACAGTGGGCACCTTTAGTCCAAGCCTTGTCTTTACGAACAGTAATGGAACGGCCGGCCGCAGCTCTGGTGCGGCGATTATTGTAAATCAGGTGAAACTCGGCCAGGTATTTTCTGCCGGAACAATGACTCTGGCATGGCCGACCAATGCCGTTGGTTATGCCCTGCAATACACGACCAATTTGTCGCCGCCTGTGGTTTGGAGACCTTTTTTGTCCACACCAGCGATTGTTAACGGGCAGTATATAGCGACCAGCCTGACTTCCGGCCCACAAATGTTTTTCCGCCTGGCAACGAAAATCAGCGCGCTGATTTCCAGTCCATCTCAACCGAAGTTGGCCCTGATTATTGCAGGTGAAAAACTTGTCTTAAGCTGGCCTGCCAGCGCGGTCGGGTTTATATTGCAATCCACTACCAATCTTTCGCCGCCGGTTAACTGGAGCACGGTTCCCGCCACCCCTGTAAGTGTTGGTGGGCAGGATGTGGTGACCAATTCTATTTCGGGTCCGCAAATGTTTTTCCGTTTGATGAATTGATCTCCGCAAGGAGCGCTGCCTTCGCGATTATCCTCTCTCAACCGCCCATTTTTGCGCGGATTTATTTTGCAATGCCAACTCTGTGCGGGCATTTTGGGGACGTCTGGCAAACAGAAACCCATTAGACAACTACCTATATGAATTGGTATTACGTCGAACAAGGCAAACAAGCCGGCCCGGTAAACGATGAGCAGTTCGACGAAATGGTGCGCAGTGGGAGAATAACGGCTGATACACTGGTCTGGCGTGAGGGAATGGCAGATTGGAAGCCGTGCCGGGAAGCAAAAGGAGGAGCCGTTTCAGGTGGAGTAACCGCCCTTGGAGCCCCCGGAGTTGTTTGCGCCGAATGTGGAAAAATCTTTCCGCCAGATGAAACAATTCGTTATGGTGATGTCCGCGTTTGCGCATCCTGCAAACCGCTATTCCTGCAAAAACTTCAGGAAGGGGCTTCGCTGAATACCGGCGAAATGCGTTATGCCGGCTTTTGGATTCGCGTTGCCGCTAGAATTATAGACGGATTGATTATCGGTGTGCCATTGGGAATAGTCTTCGTGATTGTGATGGTTTCCCTCGTTCGCCCAGTAGCAGGGCAGACTCCGCCAGACACCATACTTCCGGCGCTCATGCCTTCACTTATACAGGTTGTATTCTTAGGCATCCAGATGGTTTATGAAATCTTCTTTCTGGGAAAGTATGGCGCCACACCGGGAAAGATGGCTTGCTCGATCAAGGTGGTAACCGCGGATGGAGGCAGCATTGGGTATGGCCGGGCCACTGGCCGTTTCTTTGCATATCTCCTCAGCGGAATCATTTGTTATATCGGGTATATTATCGCCGCATTTGACCAGCAGAAACGTGCGTTGCATGATTACATCTGCAATACCCGTGTCGTCTATAAATAGCGGATGAACAACGCGCTGATTCAATGTCCGGCGTGTCAGGCATGGCTGATGGGAGGGCCTTTTAACCAGCGCGAGTTCGGTCCATGCCCGGCATGTGGCGTACCGCTGCGCGGTGAAGTTTTTCCGGCGTTGTTTCGCAAATTCAGCGCCAGCCAAAGTGGTGAAGCTATCATCGTGGAGGGTGAATCGAGTTGTTTCTACCATCCGCAAAAAAAAGCCGTGTTGCCGTGCGACAGTTGCGGGCGGTTTCTTTGTGCATTATGTGACTGTCAGCTCCAAGGTAAACATTTCTGTCCTACTTGTTTGGAGGCGGGTCGGACCAAGGGGAAAATCAAAAGCCTGGAAAATCAGCGCACACTTTATGACAGCATTGCTTTGGCACTGGCAATTTATCCACTGATTACTGTCTTGCTTTACATGATTACAGTCATTACTGCGCCGATGGCTTTGTTTGTGGCAATCCGTTATTGGAAAGCACCCTTAAGTATTGTGCGAAGGACCAGGATTCGTTTTATTGTGGCTATCCTTATTGCCCTTTTGACCATTGCAGGCTGGATTATCCATTTTTCAATATAGCAACTTACCATGGAACCCGCTTCTGAAATTCATTACCAGCGTTTGACACGCTTCAGCTTACAAAACACGTTTTCCAGTTTATGGCTGGGGCCAGATCATCTCCTGCGTACAAATTCAAACGGTTATGTCGAAACGTATAAGCGATTTTATTTCCGGGACATTCAGGCGATAATCGTTCAAAAAAACCGCAGGCGGGCAGTTTTTAATGCCATCCTGGCTTTTCCCGTGTTAGTCTGCCTGTTTGGAGTCCTGGCGTGCTTGACTTACTGGCTTTCCCCGAGTGAAGTTGGCGCCGTCGTTTGGTCAATATTTCTCGGCATTTTCCTTTTGTTCCTGCTGATCAATCATCTCCTGGGAGTGGGCTGCGCCTGCCATATTCGTACAGCAGTCCAGATTGAACGGCTGCCGTCATTGTGCCGCGTGCCTAAGACTGAGCGCGTGTTAGATAAAATCCGCCCGCTCATTGCTGCCGCGCAAGGAGGCGAAATGTCTGCGGAAACTGTTTCCAGCCGGATGCGGGAGTTGTTGGAACCTGCCGCGGCAACCACATCAGCCCAAACCTCCGCGGAAAATTCTAATAATCCTGCGGCGCCGAATGTCTAATCGTCTGGTAGCTCATGCAATCACTCGCCAACCAACGCTGTTTTAACCACGCGGCACGCGAAGCGGTGGCCCGTTGTCCGGAATGCAGGCAGTTTTTCTGCCGGGAATGCATTACCGAACATGATGACCGTGTTGTTTGTGCCGCATGCCTGGCCAGAATCGCACACAAGCCTTTGACGCAACGTTTAGCACTGGTAAAAATTCTTTGGTTTACCCAGGCTATCGTCGGTCTTTTTATCGCCTGGTATTTCTTTTTTCTTATCGGAGAAGGTTTATTGAAACTGCCCAATTCTTTCCACGAGGGAACACTGTGGCAGGTAAATTGGATTAATCAGCAATGAAACTCACGCGCCGGCGACAGGGCAAAGAAGCCTTCGATCTAATCGAAGAGGCTGTTCATTTAGTGCGCACTGCGCCCCCGGCGACATTGGCGGTTTATTATCTGGGAGCAATGCCATTTATCCTTGGCTTAATGTTTTTTTGGGCAGACATGAGCCGGAACCCATTTGCCAACGGGCATCTGGCTGACGCAAGTTTGATAATGAGTTTTTTGTTTTTTTGGATGAAATTCTGGCAGGCGGTTTTTTTACGCCGAATCCGCGCCCAGGTGACTGCCCAACCTCCTCCGCGCCTGTATTTTCGCCGGGCAGTTCGTGTGTTACTGGCCCAAATGATTTTGCAACCACTGGGTTTTCTATTCATTCCGTTGTCGGCTATTCCTATCCTGCCGTTCGCATGGGTTTACGCCTTTTATCAAAATGTGACGGCATTGTCGGACGGTGAAGAAGGCATGATGGGCCTGTTTAAAAAATCATGCCGCCAGGCAGCTCTCTGGCCGGGGCAAAACATGATCGCGCTTCTCATTCTCGCTGCGTTTGGCTTTTACGTTCTCTTAAATTGGGTCACGGTCTGCCTCACACTGCCGGGGCTATGTAAGGTGTTATTCGGCATCGAAACTAACTTTACCAAAAGTCCAGAGAGCCTGTTGAATTCGACATTTTTTGCCGCGATGTTTGGGCTGACGTACCTGTGTGTGGATCCGATATTAAAAGCATTTTATGCATTGCGCTGTTTTTACGGAGAATCACTTGAATCCGGCGAAGATTTAAAAGCGGAGTTAAAGCAGTTCGTCGTCCTGCCAAAAGCCATCGCTGTTATATTGGTCTTATTGATATGTCTCTTTTCGGTGCCGGCGGTGGCAGACAGCGTTGCGAATCAGAAAATTCCGGCACAAGTTTCTTCTGCAGATCTGGACCATGCCATTAACCAAACGATTCACGAGCGTAAATATACCTGGCGCATGCCGCGTGAAAAAATCCAGACTGCAGATGAGAACGAAAGCGCTGTTGCGCGTTTTTTTGATAAGATACAGGAGATGTTGCGCAAGTGGGCACGTGCCGCGGCTGAATGGATTGATGAACTGTTGAAAAAGCTTTTTGGAAATAAGCAGCCGAGACCTTATGACACTTCATCTGGAACCGGCTGGATTACGGGAGTGCATCTGTTGCTTTGGAGCCTGGTAGCTGTTGTGGTTTGTGCGCTGGTTGTTTTTCTGTATCGCATATGGATTAACCGGCAAAAGTCACTCTTAACGGTGGTAACGGAACCCATCGTTCCGCTTCCGAATATTGCCGATGAAAATGTGGGTGCGGACCAATTGCCAGAAGAGGGTTGGACGAAACTTGCGCGGGAACTGCTCGCCCGTGGAGAATTTCGGCTGGCGATGCGCGCTTTTTACCTGGCCAGTTTATCCCATTTGGCGGCGCGAAATCTTATCAGCATCGCGCGCTTTAAATCAAATCGCGATTACGAACGTGAACTCCGCCGGCGCGGTCACTCGTTTCCGGAATTGCTCTCCACGTTTGCACAGAACATCTCTATTTTTGAAGGTGTCTGGTATGGGATGCACGAGGTTAGTCCCGAATCCGTAAACCAATTTGCGCTCAATGTTGAACGCATAAGAACCGGCGGATGAAACGATATCTTTCCATCATGATTTTGCTTGGCTGCGCGGCAATATTTGCCTTTGGCACTGTTTATTTGTTTGAGCTGCGATTCCAGGCAGGTGATGTTTATCCGCCGTATTCTTCGTTGCGGGCTGACCCTCTGGGTGCTATGGCGCTCTATGAGAGCCTTGAAAAAATTCCAGGCCTGACTGTGCGGCGCGATTTCAGCGATTCGAACCACCTTCCTGAAGAGCGGCAAACGGTTTATTTGCATTTGGCCGGCGACCCGTATGAATGGGATTGGCTTACGCCTGATATGTATCGTGATATCCAGGGGTTTTTATCACGCGGCGGACGGCTGGCCATTACCTTTTTTCCCGAAGCCGAGGCGGAAATTCTTGATTTCAACAATGATACTAACCGGGTGGAATCAGAGAAAGCCAGGCAGCAGCGAATGACACCACCGAAACGGGAAAAGAAAAAGGAAGATAATTCGGAGCAGGAAGGGTCATACGTTTCCCTGGAAAGGGAATGGAATCTCAGCACTGATATTTTGAAGATCGACAAGGACGGCGATCATTATATACCGGCGGCAGTTTTTAAAAAAACCGATTTAGCATTGCCGGAAACACTCCAATGGCACAGCGGCATTGTTTTTAAAACTCCAGGACAAGCATGGCGGGTGATTTATGCGCGAGGAACAAACGCGGTGGTCATTGAACGAAAATTTGGCGCCGGCTCGGTTGTGATGGCCACAGATTCTTACTTTGTTAGCAACGAAGCAATGGAGAAGGACCGCCACGCTGATTTGCTGGCCTGGTTTGTGGGGGGAAATAAAAATGTCGTCTTTGACGAAGCACATTTAGGAATTGTTGAAACTTCTGGTGTGGCGGCGCTCATGCGCAAGTATCGGCTGGAAGGATTGGCAGGCGGATTGATTTTGCTCGCGGGTTTATTTATCTGGAAAAATTCCGCAAGCCTTGTACCCGCACTCAACGACGGACGACAGG
>Ga0335083_10009307_pt1 | contig 11924 bp, 10 predicted proteins | sample Lox_Sample_42_FD_206716 | JGI IMG/M metagenome (GOLD analysis project Ga0335083, IMG submission 206716) | Soil microbial communities from Loxahatchee National Wildlife Refuge, Florida, United States - Lox_Sample_4.2 | ecosystem: Environmental > Terrestrial > Soil > Wetlands | place: USA... | reverse complement strand
GCGCACGCGCGTTGATCCAACAGCGGTCGACGCACGTCACGGCTTGCTTACGCGCGCGGATCGTTGCCATTTGCCATGCCGGGATTGGAGGTGACAAGCTATTCATGTCACCTTTACGTCACCTCCGCAACCCATAAACTCCCTGGAATGCCCACAAATCCCGCAGCAACGACTGACTCGGAAACGCCTATGAAAATAGGCATTGCGGACGATTCTTCCCGAGAAAAACTCGATCGGCGGGTGTCAGTCGCTCCCATGATGGATTGGACCGATCGTCACTGCCGCTATTTTCTGCGCGGCTTCTCGCCGCGCGTGCTCCTGTACACCGAGATGATCGTCGCCGCGGCAATCCTGCGTGGCGCTCGGGCACGGCTGCTCGCGTTTGATCCCGAGGAGCATCCGCTCGCGCTGCAACTCGGCGGCAGCGATCCGGCGCAACTCGCCGCCGCAGCGCGCGCGGGTGAAGCAGCGGGTTACGACGAGATCAATCTCAACTGCGGCTGCCCGAGCGATCGGGTTCAGAGCGGCGAGTTTGGCGCCTGTTTGATGCGCGAGCCGCTCAAAGTGGGGGAGTGCGTGGCGGCCATGCGCAGCGCCGTGCGCATTTCCGTGACGGTCAAGATGCGCATCGGCGTCGTGGCCGGCCGTGAGCCTGAAAGCTCGGCGCAGATGCGCAGCTTCGATGCGCGCGATCAAGAGCGCCTGCTGGAGTTTGTGAGCGCGGTGCGATCTGCCGGATGTGATGCTCTCATCGTACACGCGCGGAAAGCGGTTCTCGGTGGACTCTCGCCGAAGCACAATCGTGCGATTCCGCCGCTGCGCTACGACGTCGTGCAAGCTTTGAAGCCGCACGTCGGCACGACGCCGCTGGTGCTCAACGGCGGCTTGCGCAGCGTTGAATCGATTCTCGATGCCTTGCAGCGCTTTGATGGCGTAATGCTCGGGCGCGAGGCGTACCATCATCCCTTTCTTCTTGCGGAGCTGCATGCCGCGTTGTACGCGCACGAGCGCTCGGGAGCGCTCGCGCGCGAGGTGCTGCTCGAGCGCATGGCGAACTATGCCGACCGCGAGCTCGCGCGCGGTGAGCGACTGCCTTCAATCACCCGTCATATGCTCGGTCTTTATGCGGGGCAGCCGGGCGCGCGTGAGTATCGCAGGTTGCTGAGCGAGGGGGCGCGGGGCGCACGAGCCGGAAGCGCTTTGCTCAGAAGTGTGGCCTCGTGCACGTCCGAATCCGTCGCGCGGGCGCGACGTCCGTAGCGGCTCAGGGTCAGTCGCGTATAATCCGGCGATACTGCTGCGGGGGGTCGTTGCAGACGCCGGCGCTGTACTGTCGACTGTTCCATGGGAAAAGACATAGAGCTCGCCATTCTGTTCGCCGATGTGGTCGGCTCCACGCGACTCTATGAGCTGATGGGCGATCTCAGGGCGCGCGACATGGTCGCGATCTGCATCGATGTCATGCGCGGTGCCACCGAGCAGCATCAGGGCACCGTGATCAAGACGATGGGCGATGAGGTCATGGCGAGCTTTCCGACCGCCGACCAGGCGCTCAATGCCGCCGCCCAGATGCAGCAGCAGATCTCCAAACACTCGCAGCTGAAGGTCGAGGGGCAGCCGGTTGCGATACGCATCGGCAGCCATTTCGGCCCTGTTGTGCTCGAGAACCGCGACGTGTTCGGCGCCACGGTCCACACCGCCAATCGGATGACGAGCCAGGCGAAGGCCGGCCAGGTCATGACGACTGCCGCGATGGTCGAGCGGCTTTCCCCACAGTGGCGCGCCGCCGTGCGCCAGATCGATATTGCCACGCTCAAGGGGCAAGGCAACGAGGTCGCGCTCTACGAGGTGCTGTGGCAGACCGAGGATGTGACCAGCATGGTGCCCGCTATCGCGCTGGCAGGTAAGAGCGGTCCTGCGGTGCGTCTGCGTCTGCGTTTCCAGCAGCGCGATATCGTAGTGGACGATCACCATCCGAGCATCGCCATCGGCCGCGGGGAGGACAATGACGTGGTGATCCAGGGCAATCTCATCTCGCGCATCCACGCGCGCATCGAGATCAACCGCCACAAGTTCGTGCTCATCGATCAGAGCACCAATGGCACTTTCGTCCAGACCGAAGCTGGCGAGGAGGCCTTCGTTCGCCGCGATAGTCTGCAGATCAAGGGCAAGGGAATGATCGGGCTTGGCAAGCTGCCCGAGGCGGATTCGCCGCAAACGATCCGCTTCGTGTGCGAGGAGAGCTGACTTACGCGGACAGTCGCGCGTCGAGCGCGTCGAGCTGTTCGAGCATCGCCGGCGGCAGTCGCTCGCCGTAGCGAGCCAGATACTTGCGCACTTCGGCCGACTCCTTGCGCCAGAGCGCAGGATCGACCGCCGTCAGCTCGCGCAGCGCATCGGTACTCACATCGAGGCCGCGGGTGTTGAGGTCCTGCGGGCGCGGCAGCCAGCCGATCGGTGTCTCTGCGGCACCCGCGGTGCCCGCGGCGCGATCGAGCATCCAGGCAAGCACGCGCAGGTTCTCGCCGTAACCGGGCCAGAGGAAGCGCCCGCGCGCATCGCGCCGGAACCAATTCACGTGAAACATCCGGGGCGGGTGGCTCAGTTGGGCGCCGACGCGCAACCAGTGGCCCCAGTAGTCTGCGAAGTTGTAGCCGCAAAACGGCTGCATGGCCATCGGGTCGCGGCGCACGACGCCCACCTGGCCGGTCGCCGCGGCGGTGGTCTCGGAAGCCACGGACGCGCCGACCAGAACACCGTGCTCCCAATTGCGCGCCTCGTAGACGAGCGGTGCGACTTCACGCCGGCGGCCGCCGAAGACGATCGCCGAGATGGGCACGCCGCGCACATCCTCACTGTGCGGTGAGTAGCTCGGATTGCGCTTTGCCGATACGGTGAAGCGCGCATTGGGATGCGCAGCCGGGCCGCGGGCGGGGTCGTACGGCCGGCCCTGCCAATCGATGACCGGTGTGCCGCTCTTGAGTCCCTCCCACCAGGGCTGATTGTCGGCCGTGAGCGCCACATTGGTGAACAGGGTATCGCGGCGGATCATCTCGTACGCGTTGCGGTTGGTCTCGGGATTGGTGCCCGGGACCACGCCGAAATAACCGGCCTCCGGATTGATGGCCCACAGTCGCCCATCCGCTCCGGGATGCAGCCACGCGATGTCGTCACCGACCGTGTACACCTTCCAGCCGGGCATCGACTCCGGCGGAATCAGCATGGCCAGATTGGTCTTGCCGCAGGCGGAGGGAAATGCGGCGGCGATGTAGTGCGTCTCGCCGCGCGGATTTTCCAGCCCGACGATCAACATGTGCTCGGCGAGCCAACCTTCGGTGCGCGCCTGCCAGCTCGCTATGCGCAGGGCATGGCACTTCTTGCCGAGCAGCGCGTTGCCGCCGTAGCCGGAGCCGAAGCTCTCGATCGAGAGCTCCTCCGGGAAATGGATGATGAAACGCCGCTCGGGGTCGAGGTCGCCGATCGAGTGCAGTCCCTTGACGAAGGTACCCGTGCGGGCGATGCGCTCGAGGGCGGGGCGCCCCATGCGAGTCATCATCGCCATGTTGAGAACGACGTAGGCGCTATCGGTGATCTCGACGCCGAAGCGCGCATACGGAGAATCGAGCGGTCCCATGCAGTAGGGCACCACGTAGAGCGTGCGCCCGCGCATGCAGCCGCTGAAGAGGGCGCGCATTTTCTCGTGCGCCTGCGTGGGATCCAGCCAATTGTTGTTCGGGCCGGCATCCTCCTTCGAACGCGTGCAGACGTAGGTGAGATGCTCCACGCGAGCCACATCGCTCGGGTTCGAGCGCGCCAGCTGGCAACCGGGGAACTGCGTCTGATTGAGCAGCTTGAGCTCGCCGCTTTGGACCAGTTCCGCGGTGAGCTCGCGCATCTCGCGTGTCGAGCCTTCGCACCAGTGCATGGCCGAGGGCTCAGTGAGCCGCCGGACGGATTCCACCCAGTCGGCGACCTCGCGGCTCAGCTGTGGAAGCTCGATGATTGCGTGGGGTGCGGTAGCCATGCAGGGGTCCTGATGATGCGGGTGTCGGGCACGGCTGCGAGGCTGTGCCGTCACTCCTTGTCCGAGCGCGTGCCAGAGCCAGAGGTGCCAGAGGTGCGCTTGCCGCGCTCGGCGGCGCTCACCGCGCCGTGCGCCGCATGCTTGCGTGCCCGAGAGCGACGTGGCCGCGCCCGCTCAGGCGCGCGGCCACGCAGCAGCTCGCTGCCCGTGGAGTGCGCAAGCTCGCTCAACTCCCGACCGACCGCTGCCACGATCTGCCAGGTCGACTCGAGCTCGCTCAACAGGCGGTCGCGCGAGGCGGGGAGCGCAGCGCGTTGCTCCTTGTAAAGGGCGCTCAAGCTCGCGGCACGCGCCGTCATACGCAGCCGCTCCGCGCTGTCGGCCAGTGCTCCGCGTGCGCTCGTCTGCCCTTGCTGGAGCAATTGCCCGAGGTAGCGATGCGAAAGGTCGGTCAGGCGCTGCCCGGCCTCGGCAAGCGTCGCTAGTCGCTCCTCGATGGCGGGCATCCTGGTGCTCACCCGATCGGCGCCGCTTTGGGCGAGCCGGAGCGCCCGGTCGGCACATGCGCGCGCGGTTCCTTGCAGGAGCCGCGCGGCCGCCGTGGCAAACTGCTCGGGGTTGTTGCTCATGACCTCAATGGCGTGTCGAACCGGAGATACGAGTGATGCACTGCATCATGGATTCGCTGAATTGTCCCAATAATGCGACTTTCTGATCCTTCATGCACCACGACCTTCAAGCGCTGTCCATGCCTTGAGAGTGGTGCCTTTCAAGCCTGACCCATGCTGACTTTGCGGGACATATTCTCGGCGAACGGCCCGCTACAGAGGTCGGTTCCCGACTTCACCTTGCGCCGCCAGCAGCTGCGCATGGCCGAGCGTGTGGCCGACGCCTTGGAGAGTCGCGAATCCTTGGTCGTGGAGGCCGGAACGGGTACCGGCAAGACATTTGCCTATCTCGTGCCGGCCTTGCTCTCCGGTTGCCGGATCTTGATCTCCACCGGCACGCGCACTTTGCAGGACCAGCTCTTCAGCAAGGACCTGCCGCTGGTGAGCGCAGCCCTGGGCCGGCCGGCGCGGGTGGCTTTGCTCAAGGGGCGCGCGAATTATCTGTGCCGCTACCGACTCGCACTGGCGCACGACGAGGCCGCGCGGCAAAGCAGCCTGGTATCCGACCCGTGGCTGGCGCGCATCGCACGCTGGTCGGAACGGACCGCAAGCGGCGACCTCGCCGAGGTGCCCGCACTGTCGGACTCCCATCCGCTCTGGCCACAGGTCACTTCGACTCGGGACAACTGTCTGGGCGTGCAATGCGCAGAGCTCGCCCGCTGCCACCTGGCCGCCGCACGGCGCCGGGCCCAGGAAGCCGACATCGTCATCGTCAACCATCATCTGCTCCTGGCGGATCTGGCGCTGCGCGAGGACGGCTTCGCCGACATTCTGGGCTCGGCGGATGCAATCATTCTCGATGAGGCGCATCAGCTGCCGGATCTCGCCACGCAGTTCTTCGGCGCGACGGTCGGCAGCCGTCGCATCGAGAGCATCGTGCAGAGCCTGAGTGCAGAGCTCGGACGCTCAGCGGGATTGCGCGAGTCCGCAGCCGCAAGCGCGGTCAGCCTTGCCCTCCGCGATACGGAGGAGGCAGTGCGCAAACTCGGGGCTGTCTTGCCGCGGTCGGCCGCGCGCCTCGCGTGGGACGAGTACGCGGATCGACTGGCGGAACCTGCCTGCGAGCTGGTCCACGCGCTGCACGAGCTCGGCCGCACCCTGCAGGAGGCGGGCGAAGCCGCCGCGCTCGGCCAACTCGGGATGCGCACGCGCGAGCTCGCCGAGCAACTCGAGCGCATTGCCGCCGTCGATGCTCATCCGGGGGCGCGCGGCATCGAGGTGAGCGCGCGCGGCTTCGCGCTGCAGTTCCTGCCGTTTGATGTGGCCGAGCGCTTTCGCGCCCACATGGCTGCGCGCAGCTGCTCGTGGATCTTCACCTCCGCGACGCTCTGCGTCGGGGAGGACTTCGAGCACTTCACCTCGCGCCTGGGGCTGCACGAGGCCGCCACCCTCAGGATCGAGAGCCCATTCGACTACGGGCGCCAGAGCGTTCTCTACTTGCCGCCCGGACTGCCCGAGCCCGCAGCGCGCGGCTATACGGGCGCGGTGCTGCAGGCGGCGCTGCCGCTCATCGAAGCGGCCCGAGGGGGTGCCTTCGTCCTGTTCACCAGTCACCGTGCGCTCGCCGAGGGTGCGGAGCTGCTGCGCCGACAGTGGGGCAGCGAGCCTCCCTACCGGGTCTACGTTCAGGGCGAGGCGCCCCGGGAGCAGCTGCTGCAGGATTTCCGCGCAGACGGAGACGGCGTGCTGCTCGGGACGGCGAGCTTCTGGGAGGGCGTGGACGTGAAGGGCACCGCGCTCCGGCTCGTGATCATCGACAAGCTGCCGTTCGCATCGCCCGACGATCCGCTCGTCAAGGCACGCATCGCCCACATCGAGTCAACGGGCGGTAACCCATTCCGTGACTTTCAGCTGCCCGAGGCCGCTCTGACGCTCAAACAGGGCGTCGGCCGACTGATTCGCGGTGAGCATGATTACGGCGCGGTGATGATCTGCGATCGGCGTCTCGTCCAGCGCTCGTACGGGCGCGTGCTGCTCGCGGCGCTGCCGCCGATGACTTGCACGCGCGACTGTGAAGATGTGCTTGCGTTCCTGCGTCGGCACGCACCTGCACCTGCGATGCGTGGCAACGCTTCGGCGGACTTCCTGAGTCGATGAAGCTGCTCGCGCTCGACACCGCCACCGAGGCCTGTTCGGCCGCCGTCCTCGCCGGCGAGCGGCTCGTGAGCCGATATCTCGAGACCGATCGAGGCCATGCCGAGCAGATCCTCGGTCTGATCGATGCAACGCTCGCCGAGTCCGGGCTACGCCTTCGCGATCTGGATGGCATCGCCTTCGGGCGCGGGCCCGGTGCGTTCACCGGAGTGCGTCTTGCGGCCAGCATCGCTCAGGGCCTGGCGTTCGGGGCAGGACTGCGTGTCGTTCCAGTGTCCGATCTGCGGGCAGTCGCCCAGCGCCTGCTGGATGCGGACCCCGAGATACAGAGCACGCTTGTGTGCAACGATGCACGCATGCACGAGGTGTACTGGGCCTGCTTTCGTCGCGGCGCGGAGGGGATTGCCGAGCCCTCTACGGAGGAGCGCGTAGCGTCTCCCGGTGCGGTGCGGCTGCCGCAGGCGATCGCCGCGCCAACGGCGGGTGCAGGCCGGGGCTTTCGAGCCTATCCAGAGCTCGGGCTTAGGCTGGGCAATTCATTGGCTCGCGTGGAGCCTGAATGGCTGCCGCGGGCCGTGGAGGTGGCGCGCCTGGCGGGGGTCGAGCTGGCAGCCGGCCGCACGGTGGCGGCCGAGGAGGCTGTGCCGGTGTATCTGCGCAACGAGGTCGCGCGTGCACCGTCACATGACTGACATATGGCGGGCGAGCCGCGTGCGAACAAGCGCAATGCGGCGTTCGAGTCCCATGCGACGCGTCATGAATCTGTAATCAACCGGCTCTGTAATACGGCCGCCATGCTTCTCTGCGCCGAATGCCAAGCAAGCAAGTACTGATCGTCGAGGATGAGCGCCCGATTCGCGAGATGATCGCCTTCGGACTGAAGCGCGCAGGATTCGAAGTTCGCGAGGCCGAAGACTGCCGTGCAGCCCGGACTCTGCTGGCGGATCGGCGCCCCGATCTGGTGCTCATCGACTGGATGTTGCCCGACATGAGCGGCCTCGAGCTGACGCGGGCCCTCAAACGCGACCGCGAGACCAGGGAGTTGCCGATCATCATGCTCACGGCGCGTGCCGAGGAAGGCGACAAGGTGGCCGGGCTCGAGGGGGGCGCGGACGACTACGTCACCAAGCCCTTCTCGCCGCGCGAGCTTCTCGCCCGCATCAATGCGGTGTTGCGCCGGGTGGCACCGAACGCGGACGGTGAGTGCATCGCCTTCGAGAAGCTCGTCCTCGATCAGGCCAGCCATCGCGTGCTGGTCGATGAGCAGACCGTGCCGCTCGGCCCGACCGAGTATCGGATGCTCGAGTTCTTCATGACGCACCCGGAGCGGGTGTACACGCGCGATCAGCTGCTCGATCGAATCTGGGGTGGCAACGTCTACGTCGAGGAGCGCACGATCGACGTTCACATCCGGCGTTTGCGCAAAGCGCTCGAGGAATTCGGGTACGATCGGTTCATTCAGACTGTGCGCGGTTCCGGCTATCGCTTCTCGGCGCGAACGGTCTAAGGGCTCGCGACCGAGAGCAGGTGGAGTCTGAGCTCAGATGTCGCTCGCCTCGCAAGCGTTATGGTTCGCCGCCGCGCGTGTAATTGGGGTCGCGGGCCTGGGGCTCCTCGTCGGGTGGATCGTCGGTCACGCATGGGCGGGGGCCGCATTCGCGCTGGCTGCCTATCTCGGCTTGCATCTCGTGAATCTGTCGCGTGTCGACTGGTGGCTGCGCCATCGCGGCTTCGCCGAGCCTCCCGATATCGGTGGCGCCTGGGCCGACCCGATCACGCAGATCGTGCGGCTGCACCGTCGCAAGCGCTTCCACAAACAGCGTTTCGTGCAGCTCTTCCGGCAGATTCAGCGCTCGACCGGCGCACTGCCCGACGGCGTCGTGATCCTCAACGATGCGCGCGAGATCATGTGGTTCAATCGCATGGCGGCCGAGCTGCTCGAGCTGCGCCGGCCGGCCGATCTCGGGCTGCGAATCGATAACCTCGTCCGCCAACCCGAGTTCGTTCGCTACCTGCAGGCCGGCCAGTTCGTCAATCCGGTCGTCATCCGCACAGGCGCCGCCGAGGGCACTTTCCTCTCGCTGCAGATCGTCCCCTATGGCGAGGGGCAGCTGCTGCTGCTCGTGCGCAATGTCTCCCGCCAGGTGCGCCTCGAGGTGATGCGCAAGGATTTCGTCGCCAATGCATCCCACGAGCTACGCTCACCGCTCACCGTCATCTCTGGATATCTCGAGACCTTGAGTCAGGATCCGGCGCTCGACGCCGACCTCGCCGCTCCGGTCGCCGAGATGCGCCGCCAGGCCGATCGCATGACGACGATCATTCGTGATCTGCTCGAGCTGTCGCGCCTGGAGGCGGCGGAAGGGGAGGTCGAGGGAACGGCGATCGATGTCGCGGCATTGCTGGCCATGCTGCGCAAGGACGTGCTTGCGCGGCCCGAACACCCACGCGATGTCAGCGTGCGCGTCGAGTCCAGCGCGCCGCTGCTCGCCAGCGAGTCGGAGATCCACTCCGCGTTCTCCAACCTGGTGGATAACGCAGCCAAGTACACCCCCGCCGAGGGCTCCATCGAGATGCGCTGGGCGGTCGACGACTCGGGGGCTCATTTCGTAGTCACGGACACCGGTATCGGCATTCAGCCGGAGCACATCCCGCGGCTCACGGAGCGCTTCTACCGGGCGGATTCGAGCCGCTCGCGCGGCACTGGCGGCAGCGGCCTCGGGCTTGCGATCGTGAAGCATGTCCTGCAGCGCCACGGAGCGACGCTCGAGGTCTCGAGCGTGCCGGGCAAGGGCAGCGTGTTCAGCTGCCATTTCCCACGCTATCGAGTGGGCGCCAGCCTGCCGGCCGATGCTGCCCTGGTTTAACTTCCAGCTCTAATATCTTGCCTTTTAAGAAAAACTTCGTCGCGCTGTCATGCGACGGCAATCTCGCGGGCCGAGGCTCTTCGCAGTCTCCCAGCGTGCAGGTCGGTCATGCCCAGTCGCGCGACACACTCCTGTATCAAGGCGCGGACCCTGTTTCTCTCGGACATTCACCTCGGATTCAAACGCGCTCGGGTGCGCGAGCTCGCCGAGTTTCTCCAAGGCATCGAAGCCGAGTGCATCGTGCTGGTCGGCGACATCGTCGATGCACTGAGTCTTGCCAAGCGCTTCTTCTGGACGGCCGAGCACACGCAGGTGCTGCGTATCCTCATGGCCCGCCGCCGCGCCGGTTCAAGGCTCGTATATCTGCCCGGTAATCACGACGCCGCCCTCGGCGTGCTGGCCGAGATGCTGCACGGTCAGCTCGAGGTGCATCGCGAATGGGTGCACCGCACGGCGAGGGGTGCACGGCTGCTCGTCATGCACGGCGATCAGTTCGACGAGGCGATGGAATGTCCGGCTTGGCTCTATCGCCTCGCCGATTACGGGTACGAAGCCACGCTTGCGGTAAATCATCGCCTGAATGACCTGCGGCGCAGATTCGGCCGGGCTTATCTGCCGCTCGCCGAGCGACTGAAGCTCGCGCTGCCGACCAGTGCTCGCTACATCGAGCGCTTCGAGCGCCTCGCCGCGCGGCACGCGAAGGCGCAGGGCTTTGACGGAGTGGTCTGCGGCCATATCCACCGGGCCCGACTCTGCGACATCGACGGCGCCGTGTACGCCAACACCGGCGACTGGGTCGAATCCTGCTCGGCACTCATCGAAGACCGGACCGGCGAGCTGCAGCTGCGTCGCTGGCCGCACGGTGAGGAGCATGCCTGGCGGCTTTCGCCGCTGCTCGCCGACGCGACCTGAAAGGGCCGCACTGAGAGCTGGTTACGCTTTCAAACGGGCGCCGTTCGGCTATGATCATGCGGGCACGATTCGTGTTAGGTTGACCGCTGCGCGCATCCAGGGACGACTCTCAGATGGAAACCTCCGACCTGAGCCATCACATCTCGCGCCGCTTCAATGAGGACCTCGAGCGCGTGCGCAATCGGGTCCTGGCGATGGGCGGCTTCGTCGAACAGCAGCTGCAGAAGGCGATCAATGCGCTGATCGACGGGGACAGCGCCCTCGGCGAGGCTGTGGCCATGGATGATTTCAAGGTCAACAACATGGAGGTCTCGATCGACGAGGAGTGCAGCCGCATCCTCGCCATGCGCTCGCCGGCCGCGGGCGATCTGCGCGTCCTGATCGCGATCATCAAGACCATCACGGACCTCGAGCGCATCGGGGATGAGGCGGAGAAGATCGGCTACATCGCCTCCCGCCTGGCCACGATGGAGCGGCCTGCCGACATGTACCGCGAGATCAAGCATCTCGGGCGGCTCGTCTCGGACATGGTGAACAGCGCGCTCGATGCCTTCGCGCGCATGGACGCCGATGCGGCGCTGCAGGTTGCCCGGCAGGACCGCGCGGTGGATGAGGAATACGAGTCCATCCAGCGCCAGACCATCACCTTCATGCTCGAGGACCCGCGCACCATCCGCCGCGCGCTCGATGTGATGTGGGTCGTGCGCTCGCTCGAGCGCATCGGCGATCATGCCAAGAACATCGGGGAGTACGTGATCTACATGGTGCACGGCAAGGACGTGCGCCATACTTCGCTCGAGGACGTCGAGCGCGAGCTGCAGCGCCGCCAGCCGGCCAGCAACTGATCCTCGCGCACTTCATGCCGATCTCGCGATTGCTCCACTCGCGGCGTGCCCTGAATTTCGTCGGCGCCGGCCTGTGCTTCGCGCTGCTCGGGTATGCGCTCTACGCACAGTACGGTTTGCACCTGGAGCCGTGTCCGCTCTGCATCCTGCAGCGCATCGGCATTGTCCTGCTCGGCATCGTGTTCCTGCTCGCGGCAGCCCATCATCCGCGCGCGCGCGGTGCCTACGTCTATGCGGCGCTGCTCGTCCTCGCAGCCGGTGCCACGATCGGTGTCGCGGCGCGCCACCTCTACATTCAGAGCCAGCCGCCCGGATCGGTCCCCGCGTGCGGCGCACCGCTCAACACGTTGCTGCAGATGTTCCCGCTGACCGAAGTGATCCGGAAGGTGCTCCATGGGGGCGGCGAGTGCGCCGAGATCAGCTGGAGGTTCCTCGGCCTATCCATGCCGGCCTGGGTGCTGCTCGCGGCGGCGGCTTTGGGGGTCCTCGGCGTGTGGACGAATGCTGTGCTGGT
>Ga0335083_10009306_pt1 | contig 11924 bp, 12 predicted proteins | sample Lox_Sample_42_FD_206716 | JGI IMG/M metagenome (GOLD analysis project Ga0335083, IMG submission 206716) | Soil microbial communities from Loxahatchee National Wildlife Refuge, Florida, United States - Lox_Sample_4.2 | ecosystem: Environmental > Terrestrial > Soil > Wetlands | place: USA... | reverse complement strand
GCACGGCGGCGAGGTTTTCATCCCGAAGATCCCGTCGATGCGTGTCACCGACCTTGCCCAGGCGATCGCGCCCGACGTTCCGGTCGAGATCATCGGCATCCGCCCCGGCGAGAAGCTGCACGAGTTGTTGCTCACGGCGGACGAATCCCGGCACGCGATCGACGCGGGCGACGTGTACGTCGTGCTGCCCGAGCATTCGTGGTGGGACGCCAAGGGCCCCGCCGCCTTCGGGCGGCGCGTTCCCGACGGATTCGTGTACGGAAGCGACAGCAACGAGTCATGGCTGACGATCGACGAGTTGCGCTGCATGCTCGACGTTCCCCGCCCGGCCGCCGCCGCGGCCGCGTTCTAGCCGTCGAGTGGTTCGATCTCGATGCGAGCCCGGTACCGCCGGCCGTCGCGGGTGAACTCGGCGCCATGAGGCGGGAACGTGCGCGCTCGGAGCTTGTCGACGACGGCGAGGTCGTCGTCGTTCAGGTCGAGCCGGGCCAGGTCGGCGAGGCGGTGGCTCGTCCCGCCCGGCGCTTGTGGTTTCGGCTCGCGCGAACGGAGGTCGGGCCAGACTTCGCGGAACATGTCGAAGGACGCATCCTCCAGCCGGCGGTACAGCGAGAACGCAGTGTCGGACGGCGTGGTCTCCACCGCGCGCTGGCACAGGATCGCGCCGGTGTCGATCGCGGCATCCATCACGTGCAGGGTGGTTCCTGCGGGCGTGCCGTCGACGAGCGGCCACGCGTTCGGCGCGCTCCCGCGGTTGAACGGGAGCAGCGCGGGATGAAGGTTGCATGCACGCCAGGAGGCCAGCGCGAGCCACTCGGGCGGAACCTTGTACGCGAACAGCACGGACAACAGGCACTCGGGGCGGTCACGCTCGACCGCGGCGAGGCCGTCCGGCCAGACGTAGGTGTCCACGGGCAGGCGCTCGAACGCACCGGCCTCGGTACGGAGGTCGGGCGGGTGCAACACCAGCGCCTGCAGCTCGCCGCGCTCGTGCAACAGAGCGGCGATCCGGGCTCCGAGCCGGTTGTTGGCGAGCAGGACCGTCCGCACCGGCAGCGACCGTACACGCGCCCGGGGGTCGGGTCGTGCGGACGGTAGCGGTCATCCAGGCGCGTGTCGGCTCGACACGACTGCCGAACAAGGTGTTGCGCCCGCTCGGAGGTCGTCCGGTGCTCGCGTGGGTCATCGAGGCGGCTCGCGCCGCCCGTTGCGACGAGGTCGTCGTGGCGACCACCGTCCTGGCCGAGGACGACGCGGTCGCCACGATCGCGGTCGCGTATGGCGCGCGCGTCGCGCGGGGCCCCGTCGACGACGTGCTCACCCGGTACCTGATGGCGGTCGACGCCACCTGCGCCGACGTCGTGGTGCGCCTGACCGCGGATTGCCCGCTGCTCGATCCGTCGCTGATCGCGATGTGCGTTCGCGCATTCGATCCCGCCGAGCTCGACTACCTCTCGACGAATCATCCCCGAACCGTCCCGCACGGACTCGATGTCGAGGTCGTCTCGGCGCGGGCGCTGAGAGCGGCGAGCGCGGTCGCGCAGGGTCACGACCGCGTTCACGTCACGTCGTACCTGTACACGCACCTCGACGAGTTCCGGGTCGCCGGCATCACCTGCTCACCCGCGGCGACCGACCTGCGCATCACACTCGACGAACCCGACGACGCGCGGCTGCTCGACGCGATCGTCGCGGAGCTGGGTACGCGGGCGACTTCGTGGCGCAACGTCGTCGCGCTCCTTCGCTCGCGTCCTGACCTCGTCGCGATCAACGCGCACGTACGCCAGAAGGAACCGGCCGAAGGCTGAGCGGAGCCCCCGGACCGGACCGGCCGGCGGGGACCGGCGGGCGTTCAGCCGCGCTCGAACAGCCACCAGCTGGTGCGGTCCCAGCCGTCTTCCTCGGAGAGGAACCCCTGCCGGACGAGCGCCAACTCGAACGGGAACAGCTCCTCGAAGAGGCCGCCGTAGTCGCGACGGAAGAGCGCGCCCTCGTGACCGCGGTACGGAACCTCGACTGTGCCGTCGTCGTAGTACTCACCGCACAGCACCCAGCGCCGCGAAGTGCGAACCATCTCGCTCATCACCTTGGCGAGCGACTCTTCCGGCTGGTGGATGAGCACACCCATCGTGAACACGAGGTCGACCGAGCGATCGGCGATCGGGATCTCACGGGCCGGCGCGTACATCGCCCGTACGCCGGGCACGCGCTCGTCGAGCAGGCGCAACGCCTTCGCGTTCACATCTACGCCGGCGATCCGGCTCGCCGGGACGCGCTGCGCGATCCACTGCAGGTTCCCGCCGACGTTGGCCCCGATCTCGAGGACGCTCTCGGGTTGCAGCTCGTCGATCAACGGGAACCAGAACGAGCCCCGCCGTTCGTACGCGGCGAGGTTGCGGTCCACGTACTCGTCGCCGAACTCGCCCGACCACAACTGTTCGAGGCGCTCGGCTTCGCTCCCATGCCTGGTCGAAGTCATGGTTCCTTATCGACCGATTCCGCCGGTGAAGCAGGCCATCTGATCGCCGCGACAGGCGGAGCCACCACCTTCTGTGACATCGGTCGCCGGTGGCGGTGTGGCATGCGGCACCCGGGCCACCGGAGCGCGCGAGGAAGCCCTGCCGCACGCCGAGGGATCCCCCGATGAGAAACCACCCGGTCATGCCAGTGCGCCCGATCCGGCGCCCGACGGGACGCGCCACCCGAGTGCTCGCCGGCGCCGCGTGCGCGCTGATGCTGAGCGCGGCGGCGGCAGGCGCCACCGCATCCACGGCGGGCGCGAGCGCGGTAGCCGCATCCAACGGTCTGCACCCGCTGGGTGCGTTGCCCCCGACCCATCGGGTCGCCGTGCACCTGCCGACGACGGCCCTCACCACACTCCCCGCGAGCGTCGACCTGCGTGCGTACGCGGTACCCGTCGGCAACCAGGGCGCGGTGGGATCGTGCGTCACCTGGGCGATCGATTACGGCATGCTCGGCTGGTACTCGAGGAAGACCGGTCGCGTCGGACAGCCCTTCGCGCCGATGTACACCTACTCACAGATCAACGGCGGCGTCGACGGCGGCAGTTACCCAACGGCTGCGCTCGCGCTCGCGCAGGCCCAGGGCAGCGACACGCGCGCCGACTACGCCCAGGGCGACTACGACTGGTGGGACCAGCCGACCAACGCGGAGAAGGCGAACGCCGCGCACTACAAGATCTCCGCGTGGCACACGCTGTTCAGCGGGTCCGGCCAGGCGAGCTCGAAGACGGCACTGGAGACGGCCATCTCGACCAACCACCCGGTCGCGATCGAGATCCCCGTCCGGCCCGGGTTCGACAACATGGGCCACGCCTCGACGTCGGTGGACACCGATTACACCGGCGCAATCCGCGGTTACCACGAGATCCTCGCCGTCGGCTACGACTCGGTCGGCCTCATCGTGCAGAACTCGTGGGGCACGTCGTGGGGCGCGAACGGATTCGGAAAGCTCTCGTGGGCCGTCGTCACGCATGACGTCGCCGAGGCCGACGACATCGACGGCTTCGCGACCGACACCGCGCCGCCGGTCGTCACCTCGCTGAACGTGATTCCCACGGCATCCGGCAGCATCTCGACGACGGTCCCCTACACGGTCACGTGGACCGGTCTCGGCAACATCACGAGCTACACGCTCACCTACAGCGTGAACGGGGGCGCACCGGTACCGGTATCCCTCACCAACGTCAAGGCAACCTCGTACACCTTCAACGCACCACCCGGCTCGACGTACGCCTTCTCCGTGCGGGCAAAGGACGCCCTCTCACAGACAAGCCCCGTGGTGACGAGCGCGCCGTTCACTCCGACGCTCATCCAGGAGACCGGGGCCATCTCCTACTCCGGCGCGTGGAGTCACCCGTCGGTTACCGCGGCATCCGGTGGCGCCGTCGAGCTCACGATGAGCAACAACGCCAGCGCTACCGTCACGACGACCGCGCGCCAGATCACCTGGGTCGCGTCTCGCGGGACCAACCGCGGCTCAGCCCGGGTCTACGCCGACGGCGTCCTGAAGGCGACGGTGAGCTTGTACGCGACGACCACGCAGTCGAAGGTGATCGCGTACGTGTTCGACTTCGGCTCGGTCGGTACGCACACGATGCAGATCGTCGACGCGGGGACGGCCGGGCACGCCGGCGTCGACGTCGACGCATTCGTGGCCACGAGCTGACGGCCCTCGGGCAGAGGCCGTCACGTTGACCGGGCGCGCGGGCGCCCGGTCAACTCGCGTGAGAGTGCTGGCGCAACAGCGATTCGACCGCCGACGCGACACGACGAGCACCGCGTCCGTCGATCAAGGCTCGCGCCGATGCGGACAGCCGCACGCGCGCGTCGTGGTCGTGCGCGAGTCGCGCGGCCAGACCGGCCGCCGTGGCCCGGTCCGCGGCAAGCACAGCCCCGGCCGCCGCGGCACCCGCGAGCGGGGCCGATTGGTTGTCGGCGATGGAGAACGCGACCGTCGGGCGGCCGAGACAGCACGACTCGAGCATCGTGACACCGCTCGCCGTGACCACGAGGTCGGCCGCGACGAGCTGCGGACCGAGACTCTCGGGCGCGGAGATCATCTCGACGAGCGGATCGTCGCTTCCCCGGCCCCATGCTCCCACCACCAACCGCACGGTCGTATCGGGAAGGGCGCGGGCGAGCTCGGAGGCCACTGCGGCGCCGAGGCCCTGGACGTCGGTCGCGCCCGTCGCGACCAACACGGTCTCGACCGTCTCGCGCGGACGCGGCGCCGGCAGCGCGCGCAGCCGCGCGTCGACGAGCGCGTAGGACGCGCCCGCGAGCGCGCGGCGCGCACGCGCATGTGAGCGCGCGCTCGCCCCCGGCCGGGGATCCACGACCAGATCGACGGCGAGGTCACGGTCGATGTCGTCGATCGCGATGACGATCGACGCGCGCACTCGCATGGGGTCGTCGGCCCGCACCCGGTACGAGTCCACGAGCACGACGTCGGCCTCGACACGCCCGTCGCCGAGCGCCCGCACGTCACACCCGAGCCCGGCGGCTGCCAGTTCGCGCTCCAGGCACTCGACCCGGCGGCGGTGTCCGAGCCCGGCTCCCGGCCCTTCGTCGAACGTCGCGACGATCACACCATGTCCCAAGTCACGACGTCGTCGTCGTCGATGTCGACGCGGGCGACGCGTCCGACCAAGAGATCGATGTACTTCGGCTTGATGCCGAAGCCGGGACGCTTGACGGTGAGCATCTCTGCTGTGATGACCGTACCCACGGGGATGGCCACGGCCGCGACGACGGAACGCCGCGCCTTCGTGTACATCTCGACCGCCTCTTCGCGCGTCGGCCCCCGCTTCACTCCGTCGCCGAACGCCGCCTCCGTGTCGCGGATGTGTGAAACCAGCTCGTGCAGCTCCTTCGGCTCCGCCGCGAACGGATGGTCGGGTCCGGGCAAGGATCGGTCGAGCGTGAAGTGCTTCTCGACGATGCAGGCACCCATCGCCACCGCGGCCACGGCGACGTGCGTACCGCGCGTGTGGTCGGAGAGCCCGACCGGCACGCCGAACGCCTGATACATGGCCGGGATCGACCGGAGGTTCATCGCGTGCGCAGGCGCGGGGTACAGCGACGCGCACTGCAGGAGCGCGATTTCGCCGGCGCCCGCTTCGCGGGCCGCCGTCACGGCGTCATCGATCTCGCCCAGGCTCGCCATCCCCGTCGACATGATGAGCGCGCGTCCCCGCGCCGCTGCGTAACGGATGAACGGAAGATCGACGAGCTCGAACGACGCGATCTTGAACGCGCCGACGTCCAACGCGTCGAGCTCGTCGACGGCCTGGCGGTCGAACGGGGACGACATGAACTCGACGCCGCGGTCACGACAGTGCTCGGCGAGGACCGGCTGCCAGTCGCGCGGCAAGGAGATCTCCTCGAGCAGCTCGTGTGCGGGTTTGGCCGCGAGGTCGTCGTCGAGGTAGTCGAACCGCGGAGTCTTCGTGGAGTAGAGCGTCTTGCCGGAGTACGTCTGGAACTTGACCGCGTCCGCGCCGGCGTCGGCCGCGACGTCGATCAACCGGCGCGCGATGTCGAGGTCGCGGTTGTGGTTCGCGCCTGCCTCGGCGATGACGTAGCAGGGATGCCCGGATCCGATGGGCCGACCGCTCACGGTGATCGTGCTCACGTTCTCAATTCGGCCGGTCCGGGGCCGAATTGAGAACGTGATTCCTTATGGCCGTCAGTGCATCGACGAGGACGACGTCGCCGCGGTGGTGGCCACGCTCCGCAGCGACTGGCTGACGTGCGGACCGGCGGTCGAACGCTTCGAGACCGCGCTCCGCGCGTACACGGGCGCAACCCACGCGGTCGCCTTCGCGAACGGAACCGCGGCATTGCACGGTGCCATGGCAGCCGCGGGAGTCGGGCCGGGAGACCGCGTCCTTACGTCGCCGCTCTCATTCGTGGCGAGCGCCAACTGCGCGCGGTTCGTCGGGGCCGGAGTCGGCTTCGTCGACGTCGACCCCAAGACGCTCAACCTGGACCCGGGCCGGGTCGGAGCGTGCGACGCGCTGGTCGCGGTCCACTACGCGGGGCTCCCGTGCGAGCTCCAATCGCTCAACATCCGGCCTCGCGTGATCATCGAGGACGCCGCCCATGCGTTGGGCGCGCACACGACCGACGGGCCGGTCGGCAACTGTGCCCGCTCCGACCTTTGCACCTTCTCGTTCCATCCCGTGAAGGCGGTGACCACGGGCGAAGGGGGCGCGGTGACGACCAATTCCGACGCGCTGGCCGCGGTGCTCCGCCGGTTCCGCTCGCACGGCACGGTCGCAAAGCCCGAGCAGGGAGGGTGGTACTACGAAGTCGAGACGCTCGCCTACAACTACCGGCTCACCGACGTGCAGGCGGCCCTCGGCGCGAGCCAGATGACCAAGCTCGACCGCTTCGTCGCCCTGCGCAACCGCCTGGCCGAGCGCTACGGAGTGTTGCTCGCCGGAACCGCCGTCGAGCTCCCGCCGGTGGCGCCGCCGGGAACACTGCACGCGTACCACCTGTACGCCGTGCGCGTGCCCAACCGGCGCGCCGTGTACGAGCGGATGCGCGCCGCCGGCATCGGCGTACAGGTGCATTACGTCCCCATCTATCGGCACCCACTCCACGCGAGTGCCGGCAGCCCGGTGGACTTTCCGGAGACCGAGCGCGCGTACGAGGGGCTCCTCTCCCTGCCGCTGCATCCGAGCCTCAGCGACGACGACCAGGATTACGTCGTCCGCTCCCTGCTCGACGCGTTGCGGTGTGACCCCGCGACGACCTAGCGACCAGACGATACGACCGCGACCGCTTCGAGGATGCCGGCGACATCCTGTTCGCCCCGCGCCTCCGCCTCGGTTGCCAGACCTTCGAGCACCGGTAGTGGGAGCAGCTCGACGACCGTGTCGGTCGTGAGGTCGTCGGCCGACTCGAGCGACAGCCCGTGCACCAGCACGGAGTAAGCCTCGCCGCGGGCCCCGCCCTGGAATAGGACGGACGCGATGCGCATCGATCGTGCCGGCGTCGTGGCGCCCGCGACGACGACCGTCTCGGCGAGCATCGCCGCAACCGCCCACACCTCCTGCAACACCGGAACGAGCTCTTCGTCGCTCAGCGCGGCGACCGCGTCTGCCAGCGCGGCGCGGGCCCGGCCGTCACCGAACGAGGCGTGCGCCAGCATCGCCGAGCGCGCCCGCTCCACGGTGTCGACCCGGCGATCGCCCGCCCGGTCGATCAACGGGCACAGCCGGCCCATGCCCGCGGCACGGATACGCGCGGACCACTCCATGGCCCGGAGGCTGTCGAGCTTGGCCGCGAACGACGGAACCAGAGCGAGCACGCGCGGATCACCGAGATTGCGGGCCCAGATCAGCTCCGCAATGCGATCGACGCCGCGCGGCGCCGAGGCGCGCAGGGCCGCGAGCACGCCGAGCACCCGATCGTCGGGCACGCGCTCGACGAAGCCGGCGGGATCGAAGTCGGTCTCGGCGCAGAGTCGCGCGAAAGCGTCCCATACGTCGGGCGCGAACGGATCCGCGTCGAACGCGGCGAGCACCTCGATGGTCGCGGCCTCGATCTCGCCGCCGAGATACATCACATGTGCGCGCGCTACGCGCGCGGCGGTCGCCGAAGACGGGAACCAGGGATCGGTCGGATCGGTCACCCGCTCGAGCAACGACCGGGCCGCGGCGACGTCGCCGAGCTGCAGGTGGGCGGCCGCTTCGAGGAGATCGCCGAGGTCGGGACGCGGCGAATTGTCGCGAACGATCTCCGCCCAGATGCCGACCTCCCATGGGCGGCCCCGCGCCAACAGAATGCCCGCGACGAACGCGGCCGCAGAAGCGCGGATCGCCGGATCATCGGCATCATCGGCCGCGACCTGGAACCAGTCGAGCGCCTCGTCCTCCCGCAGCCGCGCGAGAAAGCCGCGCGCCCGATCGAACGCCTCGTTGCCGGATGGTGTGATCTCGTCAGTCGCAGGCACGTCTTTCCGATCGGCGCAACCGCGACGAATTGAATGGAATTGCGCGACCGGCGCGAGCTGCGCGCACGGCCCGCCGACTTCGGGCGACGGCTCAAGTCGAGTGCGCGGCCGCCGATCTCGTACTCGTCAACGGGTGGAGCAGGGACGCCTCACCATCTGTGCCAGGAAGGTCGCACGGCAGAAGGTCAGCTCGTGCTCGACCTCACGATGCAAGCGATCCAAGCCTCGCTCGACGGTCTCGCCGCGCGCCAGCGCATCGAGGCGACGAACCTCGCGAACTCCGAGACGCCCGGCTATACCGCCCAGACGGTCAACTTCGAGGACAGCCTCAGCGCGGCGATCGCGAACGGCGACCCGACGCAGACGCAGATCACGACGGGCGTGACCACCGATCCGCCGAACATCAACGGAAACAACGTCTCCGTCGACACGGAGACGATCCAGATGATCGACACCGGGTTGAAGTATCAGCTCGCCACGCAGGAAATGAACAACAAGTTCCGGATCCTGCACGACTCGACGAGGCAGGACCTCTGATGAGCTCCATGTTCCCCACGTTCGACATCGCGTCGTCGGCTCTCACCACGCATCAGATCTGGATGAACGCGCTCGCCGACAACATCGCGAACATCAACACCGTCGAGCCGATGAGCAAGCCCGCCTATCAGGAAAAGTTCATCGTCGCGCAGGAGATCCCGAGCGAGCCGGGCGAGCCGGTCGGCGTCGGCGGTGGCGTGGCGCCCGTAGCGGTGCAGTACGGCGATGCGACCGGAATGATCACGTACGACCCGACGAATCCGCTCGCCGACAAGCAGGGCCTCGTTCGCCGGCCGTCGGAAAACCTCGGCGATCAAATGACGAACCTGATCATCGCGCAGCGCGGCTATCAGCTGAACCTCGCGGTCGTGGACCGCGCGCGGTCGTCGTACCAGCAAGCCCTCGACATCAACGGACGGTAGAGATGACTGTGACGCCGATCGGAGGCGTGCTCAACGCGGCCGGACTGGGCTCGATCGTTCCGGTCACGCCCGAGACCACCGCAGCCGCGGAGACGGACAGCTCCACCGCGGGCGTCGGCAACGCCTTCACGCAAGCCCTCGACTCGCTGCAGGGAACCCAGAGCGCCGCCGACTCGCTCGCGCAGACCGCGGCGACCGGAAACCTCACCGACATCCACAACTACACGATCGCCGCGACCGAAGCGTCAGTCACCACCGAGTTGACCGTCGCAGTGCGCGACCGAGCAGTTGAGGCGTTCAACGACATCATGAGGATGCAGGTCTGATGTCTGTCGTCGACCTCGATCGACTGAAGGAACAGAGTCGCCGCTTCGTCGACGGTTTCACACCGGGCCAGAAGGCGATGACGATTCTCGGGGTCGTCGCGGTCGTTCTCGCCGGGACGATGTTCATGAAGTGGGCGTCGAAGCCCGACATGGCGCCGCTCTACACCGGTCTGAGCTCGCAGGACGCGGGATCGGTGACTGCCGCTCTCGACGCGCAGCACATCAGCTACAAGATCACCGGCGGCGGCGGAACGATCCTCGTTCCCCGCCAGGATGTCGACAAGACGCGCATCGACCTGAGTGCGAAGAATATCCCGTCGGGCGGCGACTCGTTCGTGCTGCTCGACAAGGCGGGCATTACTACCGACGAGTTCACGCGCAACATCGACTATCAGCGCGCGCTGCAGGACGAGCTGTCGAAGGCGATTGAATCGATCGACTCCGTCGCGGCCGCGACCGTGACCCTCACGATCCCGAACCAGACAGTGTTCGTCGGCGCGTCCGAGGACAAGCCCACCGCGGCCGTCCTCGTGAAGACGACTGGCGGATCGCTGTCGTCCGACGCGGTCATGGCCATCGTGCATCTCGTCGCGTCGAGCATCCCGAACATGGATCCCGACGATGTCACCGTCGCCGACTCGAGCGGCGCGGTCTTGCACGCGCCCGGTGTCGACACGAGCGACCTCGGGTCGTCGTCGGCGCTCGCGCAGTCGCAGAGCTACGACGCGACGCTCGAAAAGAAGATCGAGGACATGGTCAGCCAGACGCTCGGGCCCGGTCACGCCGCCGTCACCGTCGCGGCCGATCTCGACCCGAGCAAGAGCACGTCGGTGATCACGAACTACGGCGAGGTCGCCAAGGGCAAGAGTGTGCCGATCTCGCAGAACAACTCGACCGAGACCTTCGGCGGCTCCGGATCGGCAGCCAACCCCAACGGTCAGCTCGGCCTGAACGGGACTCCCAACGCGGCTACAGGCGCCACCACGCCGACCACCGAGTACAACAAGACCACCACGCAGCAGCAGAACGCGGTGAACTCGACGGTGACGAACGCGGACACGCCGCCGGGAACCCTGAAGCGGCTGTCGGTGTCGGTCCTGCTCGACAGCGCAGTCGTGAAGCCGACCGATATCGCGTCGATCTGGCAGCCGAGCATCCTCGCGGCCGCCGGCATCGACCCGAAGCGCGACGGCGCCAATGCGCTGAAGGTGACGACCGTCGCCTTCGACAAGTCGGCGCAGAAGGCCGACCAGGCCCAGCTGGCCGCCGCCAGTGCCGGGAATCCCCTCTTCGACCTGATCAAGCACCTCCTCACCTTGCTGATGATCGTGGCTGTGCTCTTCTTCGCCTGGCGAGCGATCAAGCGGGCCGAGAACAACCGCGTCCCGCTCCGGGTGCCGCTCGACCTCGTCGAGCTCGAGGCGCCGGCGACCGCGGCGTTGGAGCCCGCGCTGGCCGCGGCCCGGGTCGGGCCCGCACCCGCACGGCCGTCACTCGATCCACCCGCATCCACGATCGAGACCGAGATCACGGATCTCATCGAGCGTCAGCCGGACGAAGTCGCGCAGACCTTGCGCTCGTGGCTCGCCGACCGGAGGACGTAGCGCGTGGCGCAGAAGTTCACGGGCACCCAGAAGGCGGCGATCCTGCTCATGCAAGCGGGCAAGGAGCGCGCGGCCACGGTCCTGCGGGCGCTGCGCGAGCAGGAAGTAGCCGAGATCATGGCGGAGGTCGCGCGGCTGCACCACCTCGAAGTCAGTGAGATCGAGGAGGTGCTCAACGAGTTCTCCGAGATCCACACCGCGCGCGCCCACGTCGCGCAAGGCGGCTACTCGACCGCGAGGGAGCTCTTGGAGGCCAGCTTCGGCGGCAGCAAGGCCGATGAGATCCTCGACAACCTCGGCGTAACGATGGTCGCGGCGCCCTTCGAGTTCCTGCGGCGCGCCGACACCCGTCAGGTGCTCACCTACTTGCAGGACGAGCATCCGCAGACGATCGCGCTCGTGCTCGCACACATGCACCCCGACGCGGGTGCGATGGTGCTGAGCTCGCTGCCCGAGGAGTTGCAACGCGACGTCGCGTTGCGCATCGCGAAGATGGACCGCACGTCCCCCGAGGTGATCGAGCAGGTCGAAGCGATCCTGGAACGCAA
>Ga0335083_10009305_pt1 | contig 11924 bp, 13 predicted proteins | sample Lox_Sample_42_FD_206716 | JGI IMG/M metagenome (GOLD analysis project Ga0335083, IMG submission 206716) | Soil microbial communities from Loxahatchee National Wildlife Refuge, Florida, United States - Lox_Sample_4.2 | ecosystem: Environmental > Terrestrial > Soil > Wetlands | place: USA... | reverse complement strand
CAGCGGCGGCGGCGGCCGCGGCAGCCGCTTCGGCGGCAGCACGCAGTTCTTCGGCGTAACCGGAGGGCGGCACCACCGTGACCAGCGTAATGTCATCGCGGGCGATGACCTTCACATTCGGCGGCAGCTTCACGTCGCTCAGGTGCTTGGAGTGGTTGATCTCCAGGCTGGAAATATCGACCTCGATCGCCTCGGGAATCGACTCCGCCGGGCACATCACGTCGATGGTGTGGGTAACGATGTTGACGGCGCCGCCGCGCTTGACGCCGGGCGACTGGTCGGCGTTGAGCACCTTGACCGCGACCTTGACGCGGATGGTCGAGCCTTCCGACACGCGCATGAAATCGACGTGCATCGGCAGGTCCTTGATGACGTCGAGCTGGAAGTCGCGCGGGATCACGCGGTGCTTCTCGCCCTCGACGTCGAGCTCATAGAGCGTGGTGAGGAAGCGCCCGGCGTAGATGCGCTTGCGCAAATCGTCGTGCTCGATGAACACGAGCACCGGGGGTTTGTTCTCGCCGTAAATGACGCCCGGCACTTTGCCGGAATAACGTGCTGCCCGCGCGGCCCCCTTGCCGGCTTTCGGGCGCACCGTCGCCTTCAGTTCTTGCACGGTGGCCATTGTCGTATCCTCGTCTAACACTATGGAAAAAGGCGGCTTTTTGCCGCCCTTTCAAACGCGGCGAGCCTCCAGGGGTGCCGGGGGCCGCGTTTCGCGCTGGCTTATAGCGGGGGGGCCCGCAAAGGGCAAGAAAGCGTCGTTCCGGGGGGCACCGGCGGACAGCGCTATTTGGCCTCGTCGGGAGGGCTCACGCTTTTGCTTTTCTTGGCCGGCTTGTCCGCGGCCTTCCCTTCGAGCGCATCGAGCCGCGCCTTGAGCGCCTCGTTCTCCTCGCGGGCGAGCCGCGCCATCTCCTTGACCGCCTCGAACTCCTCGCGCTGCACGACGTCGAGATCGCGCAGGACCCGCTCGGCCTGGGCGCGGAACAGCGTGTCGAATTCGCGGCGCACGCCTTGGGCGACGCCGGCGGCGTCGTTCATCAGCCGCGCCATTTCGTCGAAGAAGCGGTTGCTGGTCTGGGTCATGGGCGCCACACCTTATTGCGGATCTGCTCGGCTCTAGAATGGCGGCGCGGGGCGGGCGCCGCAAGGGCTCCGCGCCGTCATTCCGGGGCGCGCCGAAGGCGCGAACCCGGAATCCAGAGCCATACGCCGTCCCGTTTGTCTGGATTCGGGGTCCGGCGCTCGCGCGCCGTCCCGGAATGACGGCGCGGAGGGTTGTGCTATATCCGCCCCCGCATGCCGCCGCTCGTCATCCCCTACCCCCGCTTCGATCCGGTGCTGGTGCACCTCGGCCCCTTCGCCATCCGCTGGTACGCACTCGCCTATATCGTCGGCATTCTGCTCGGCTGGGTCTATGCCCGCGCCATCATCCGCGCCGACAGATTGTGGGGCGGCAAGGCGCCGATGACGGTCGTCGAGTTCGACGATTTTCTGCTCTGGGTGACGCTCGGCATCATTCTCGGCGGCCGTACCGGCTATGTGCTGTTCTACAACCTGCCGCACTTCGCCGCGCACCCGCTGGAAATCTTCGAATTGTGGAATGGCGGCATGTCGTTCCATGGCGGCTTCACCGGCTGCGTCGTCGCGGTAATCCTGTTCGGCCGCAGCCGCGGTATTTCCATTCTTTCGCTCGGCGATGTGACCTGCGCGGTCGGGCCGATCGGGCTGTTCCTCGGCCGCCTCGCCAATTTCGTCAATGGCGAATTGTGGGGCCGCCCCGCCGATGTGCCTTGGGCCATGGTGTTTCCAAACGGCGGGCCGCTGCCGCGGCATCCAAGCCAGCTCTACGAAGCGGCGCTGGAAGGCCTGCTGCTGCTCGCGGTGCTTGGCCTGATGATGCGGCTCGGCGCCCTCAAACGGCCGGGCTTGATTATCGGCGCCTTCGCCGTCGTTTACGCCATCGCGCGCAGCTTCTCGGAATTCTTCCGCGAGCCCGACGTCCAGCTCGGTTTTCTCTGGGGCGGCGCCACCATGGGTCAGTTGCTGTCGATCCCGCTGTTCCTCGCTGGCGTCGGCTTCATCGTCTACGCCTGGCGACATCCGGCGCGGGCGCCATGAACGACGCGCCGACGCCGCTGGAAGCCGAAATCCGCCGGCGCATCATCGCCGCCGGGCCGATGCCGGTCAGCGAATATATGGCGCTCTGCCTCAGCCACCCGCAGCACGGCTATTACACCACCACCGACCCGCTTGGGCAGCGCGGCGATTTCATCACCGCGCCGGAAGTCAGCCAGATGTTCGGCGAGCTGATCGGCCTGTGGATGGCATCGGTGTGGCAGCAGATGGGCGCGCCGGAACACGTGCGCATTATCGAACTTGGCCCAGGACGCGGCACGCTGCTCAAGGACGCGCTGCGCGCCTCCGCCATCGTGCCGGGCTTCCGCGATGCCGTCGTCATCCATCTGGTCGAAATCGACCCGCTGCTGAAGGCGCAACAGGAGCGCAACCTCGAGCCGTTTGCGAACGTGACCTACTGGCATCCCACGCTCAACGATGTCCCCAGCGGGCCCGGCATCATCATCGCCAACGAGTTCTTTGACGCGCTGCCGGTCCACCAGGTGGTGAAGACGGAATATGGCTGGCACCAGCGGCAGGTCGACATCGATGCCGACGGCAAGCTTGCCTTCACGCTGGCGCTGGCGCCGATCCGGCATTTCGAATGGCTGCTGTCGGAGTCGGTGCGCCGGGCGCCGCTCAATTCCATCTTCGAATGGCGCAGCGAAATCGCGGCGATGGATATCGGCCGCCGCGTCGCCCGCGACGGCGGCGCCGCGCTGGTGATCGATTACGGCCACGACGAGAGCGCCGTCGGCGATACGCTGCAGGCGGTCGGCCGCCATGCGTTCGCCGACCCGCTCACTACGCCCGGCAGCATCGATTTGACCGCGCACGTCGATTTCCAGTCGCTGGCGCGCGCTGTTGAGGCGATGGGCGCGAAGGCCCACGGCCCGATCCAGCAGTCGGTATTTCTGCAGCGCCTCGGCATCGAAGCCCGCGCCGGCACGCTCAAGAGCAATGCCTCGCGGGCACAACGCGCCGACATCGATGCCGCCCTCGAGCGGCTGATCGGCACCGGCAATTCCGGTATGGGTGCGCTATTCAAGGCCATGGCCTTTGCATTGCCGGCGCTGGGCACGCCGCCCGGCTTCGAGACCTGAGCGGGCTTGCAACACCGCGGATTTGGATTCATTGAATGCCCATGCTCCGGGCTGCAAACCTTTCCAGACTCGCCGGCATTCGCCACGCCTTCTTCACCCGCGGTGGCGGCGTGTCGCAGGGCGTCTATGCAAGCCTCAACGGCGGTGTCGGCTCCAATGATGCGCCCGACAAGGTCGCGGAAAATCGCGCGCGCATGGCGGCGGCGCTCGGCGTCGCGCCGGATCGGCTGATCACCGCCTATCAGATCCATTCACCGACGGTCGTGGTCGCGGAGCGGCCATGGACAGCGGAGAACCGCCCCCGCGCCGACGCTATCGTCACCCGCATGCCGACCCTGGCGATCGGCGTTTCCACGGCCGATTGCGGGCCGCTGCTCTTCGCCGACGACACAGCACGCATCGTCGGCGCCGCCCATGCCGGCTGGCGAGGCGCCTTTACCGGCGTGATCGAAGCGACCGTCGCGGCGATGGAAAAACTCGGCGCCGAACGCTGCCGCATTGCCGCAGCGCTCGGTCCAACCATCCGCCAGCCCAATTATGAAGTCGGCCCGGAATTCATCGCCCGTTTCACCGAAGCCGATCCCGACAACGCGCGCTTCTTTGCCGCCGCGCCGGATGCCGGTCACGCCATGTTCGACCTCGCCGGCTATATCGCCGATCGAATTCAACGCGCAGGCATTGTGCAATTTGAAGATCTCGGCCTGTGCAACTATGCCGAGCCGGCGCGCTTCTTCAGCTTCCGCCGCACTACGCATCGGGGCGAAGCCGACTACGGCCGCCACGTCAACGCCATCGCGCTCGCCGACGATTAATGCGGCATAACCACCGGCTTTCCCTACTGGACTCCGAGGCGTCCGAGCCGCTACCTTTGCCGACGGCCGAGGGGTTTAACGAGAAAAACGGCCGCAGGGGTGGCGATGCAGGGTCGTCGGTGGCGGCGCAAGGGGTGCGCCGCGTGGCGTGATGTCGGTCGCTTGCGTTGGCTTTTTGCCGCCGCTTGCGCTTTGGCGCTATCCGCTTGCACCACCGACGGACAGCAGACGGCGATGGCGCTTGCGCCGCATGGGGCGAGCGTCGCCTTTGAATCCATCGACGGCCCGCCGGAAGGGCAGTTCTACAAACTGGTGCAGGATCTCAACGACGAGGCGCAAGCGCGCCGCCTTGCCGTGGTTTCGCGCGAACATACCTCGGCCTACCGCGTGCGCGGCTACCTCGCCGCCGAGACCGTTAAAGGGCAAACGACAATTTCCTGGGTCTGGGACGTCTTCGACGATGAAGGCCGCCGCGCGCTGCGTATCAATGGCGCCGAAGCCGCGCCCGGCAAGCACCGCGACGCCTGGACCGCCGCCGACGACGCGGTGCTGCAACGCATTGCCCGGGCGAGCATGGATCAGCTCAGCGCCTTCCTGACCTCGCCCGATGTCGCGCCGGCCGAGGCGCCGGGCACCGTCGCTTTCATCGACAATTCTTCGACCCCCGAGGCCGCCGGGATTTTCCGCGTCTCCCACCCCGATGCCGACCCAGTTTCGGGCGAGGGCGCCGAGACACCGGCCAGAGACGCACAGACTTCGGTGCCCTTGCCGCGCCGGCGGCCAACGGTCTCCGCCACCATAGCGCCGCATGGCACTGTGGCGCTGGCAATAGCGGACCACTAGCGCTTTTCGCCTAAAAACGTGGCGGGATAAGGCGTTGGACGCATATTGCCGCATGTTCCCCGCCTTGATATGACCACGCCGCCTGTGGCGTCAGGTAGGCGAGGACAGCGGGATGGCGGCCAAGAATGGAGCGATCAAGCTCGTCGCCGGCAACTCGAATCCCGCGCTGGCCAAGGCGATCTCCGACTATCTCAAGACCCCGCTGACCAAGGCGGTGGTGCGGCGTTTCGCCGATATGGAGATCTTCGTCGAGATTCAGGAAAACGTGCGCGGCGCCGACTGCTTCGTCATCCAATCGACCTCGTTTCCGGCCAATGACCACGTCATGGAATTGCTGATCATCATTGATGCGCTGCGCCGCTCGTCGGCCCGCCGCATCACCGCGGTGATCCCCTATTTCGGCTATGCGCGGCAGGACCGCAAACCGGGCCCGCGCACGCCGATCTCGGCGAAGCTCGTTGCCAACCTCATCACCCGCGCCGGCACCGACCGCGTGATGACGCTCGATCTGCACGCCGGGCAGATCCAGGGCTTCTTCGATATCCCGACCGACAATCTCTACGCCTCGCCGGTGATGGTGCGCGACATCAAGGAGCGCTTCAAGCTCGACAACGTCATGGTGGTGTCGCCCGACGTCGGCGGCGTGGTGCGCGCGCGCGGCCTTGCCAAGCGCATCAACGCGCCGCTAGCCATCATCGACAAGCGCCGCGAGCGCGCCGGTGAATCCGAAGTCATGAATGTCATCGGCGAAGTCGCCGGCTATACCTGCATACTGGTCGACGACATCGTCGATTCCGGCGGCACGCTGGTGAATGCCGCCGACGCGCTGCTCGCGCAAGGAGCAAGGGACGTCTACGCCTATATCAGCCACGGCGTGCTGTCCGGCGGCGCCGTCGCCCGCATCGCCAAGTCGCGGCTCAAGGAACTGGTGATTACCGATTCAATTCAGCCGACCAAGGAAGTGCTCGAAGCGGGGAATATCCGTACCATCGAAATCGCCACGCTGATCGGCGAGGCGATCGGCCGCACCGCGTCCGAGGAATCGGTGTCGAGCCTGTTCGATTAGCGACCCGGTCAATTGCATTCCTTCCTGTAGAGCGTAACGGCGGACTGGAATTCGCCATAGGCCGACTGGACGCGGCCGAACTCCCGGGCGCAGGTATCGCGGCCCAGGCTGTTGGCCACGCAGTTTGAGAAGTGCTGCAGCGCGTCGGTGAGGCGCGGCAGCACGGAATTGTAGTCGCTGACCGCGTCGCTGCACTCGTCGGCGCGGGCGCGCTGGAAGGCGGTCAACGAGATGATGATTGCGAAAATTCCAATCGATCGAATCACGCGCAACCTCCTCTGACTCCGGCTTCGCCTGTCTTTATCGTCGCCGGAAGAATTCGCGGTGTCGAGCCGGTCCCGCTCCTTTGCGTCGACGTGCCGATTCCGCAGGACTTATCCACGGAAAGAGTCAAATCAGACTCGGATTGGCTGTGGACAGCGAGTCCCGCGGCGTTGCCTAAGCCCCGCAAATCACCGCTGATTACGCCTCGATACTGCCTTTGGTAGCGCGAATCGACCGGGGTATAGTCAGTTGCCCCGGTGATTCGTTTAAGCGGTCAAGGCATTCCCGTACCCCCGGCGTTCGCAAAGCGACGCGGCCCGCCGCAAGGCCGCAGACCGTGCCTTGTGCGTGCGGCGGCGTCCGATTCCCTGGCTCGAGCAAAGCGGAGACGGCATGTCCCTTATCAGCTACGCCGACGGGCAGCGCATCAATCCGCTCGACGTGGTGGAGCGGCTCGCGGCGGTCAATGACTGGTCGTTCGAGCGCGCCAGCGACGACGAGATCACCATCCTGGTCACCGGCAAGTGGACCGACTATCAGCTGTCCTACACCTGGATGAATGACATCGAGGCGCTGCACCTGGCCTGCGCCTTCGACCTCAAGGTGCCGGAACGTCGCCGCGGCGAAGTGCAGACGCTGATTTCGCTGATCAACGAGCAGATGTGGATCGGACATTTCGACCTGTGGACGCAGGAGGGCATAGTCATGTTCCGCCACGCGCTGTTGCTGGCGGGCGGGGTCGAGGCGTCCGGCAAGCAATGCGAGTCGCTGCTCGGCACCGCGCTCGATGCCTGCGAGCGCCATTTCGCCGCTTTCCAGTTCGTGGTCTGGGCCGGCAAAGCCGCACGCGAGGCGCTCGACGCCGCCATGTTCGAGACGTCGGGCGAGGCCTAGTCGCCTTTATCCGCCGTTGCGCGGTATTGTCCCCCGTCATGGCCCGCAAACCGCAACCGCTCAAATCCATCGGCTCGCTGCTGCTGGTCGGCGCCGGCAAGATGGGCTCGGCCATGCTCGAGGGCTGGATCGCGCGTGGGCTCGATGCGAAAAAGATCACGGTGATCGAGCCGCAGCCCGCCAGGACGATCAGGGCGCTGGCGCGGCGCGGGCTCAAGCTCAATGCCAAAGGCAAGGCCGCGCCGGCCGCCGCCGTCGTCGTTGCGGTGAAACCGCAGATTGCGCCGGAGGCGCTGCCGTCGATCGTCCCCTATGTCGGCAAATCGACGTTGGTGCTGTCGATCATGGCCGGGCGCACCATTGCCTTCATCGAGGGCGCCCTGCCCGCGGGCGCGGCCATCGTGCGCACCATCCCCAACACGCCCGCGGCCATCGGCCGCGGCATCACCGTTGCGGTCGCCAATGCAGGGGTCAGCGCGCGCCAGCGCCGGCAGGCAACCGATCTGCTCGCCGCCGTCGGCAAGGTCGAATGGGTGAATGACGAGGGCCTGATGGACGCTGTCACCGCCGTTTCCGGTTCGGGCCCCGCCTATGTGTTCCTGCTCGCCGAAGCGATGGCCCAGGCCGGCATTGCCGCCGGTTTGCCGGCCGATCTTGCGGCGCGGCTCGCGCGCGAAACCGTCGCCGGCGCCGGGGAATTGCTGCGCCGCTCCGATCTCGATCCGGCAACGCTGCGGCAGAATGTGACGTCGCCGGGCGGCACCACCGCCGCGGCGCTTGGCGTACTCATGGGCCGGGGCGGCTTCGATGCGCTGCTCACGCAGGCGATTGCCGCGGCCACACGGCGGGGAAGGGAATTGGCGGGGTAATCCCCGCCCTAGAACCGGCGCCTTTGCGGCCCTACATTGGAGGCAGCAGAACAGCACGACAGGAGGAGCCCATGGCCCGCAAACCGAAACGTGCACGCAAAGCGCCCGCCGCGCCGCCCCCGCGCGGCACCTCCGACCGCGACAAGGCGGTCGATGCGCTGATGGCGCTGCTCGCCGAGAATAGTTTCGAGGAGATCGGCCTCGCCGAAATCGCCGGCCGCGCCGGCTTGAAGCTCTCGCAACTGCGCGCCGAATTCGGCTCGACGCTGGCCATCGTCGCCGCGCATATCAAAGACATCGATCGGATCGTGCTCGCCGGCGGCGACGCCGAGATGGCCGAGGAAGGCCCGCGCGAACGGCTGTTCGACGTGCTGATGCGGCGGCTTGAGGCGCTGGCGCCCTACAAGGAGGCGACGCGCTCGCTGCTGCGCTCGGCGCGGCGCAATCCCGGACTTGCCTTTGCGCTCAATGCCATGGCGGCGCGCTCGCAGCACTGGATGCTGGAAGCCGCCGGCATCCGCGTCCACGGGCCGAAAGGCGCGCTGCGCGCGCAAGGTGCGGCGCTGCTGTTTGCCCGCGTGCTCGGCGTCTGGCTCAACGACGATGAGGAAGGTCTCGACCGCACCATGGCCGCGCTCGACCGCGGCTTGTCGAGCGCCGAGCGTTGGGACGGCTTCGTCAGCGACCTGATGTGCATCCCCGCGGCGATTTGCCGCGGCCCGCGCCGCCGGCGCCGGCCGATCGACGAAGGCGCGGCGGAAGCCGACGCGGCCTAAACGGGCACGCGCACCGTCGCGCGCAAGCCGCCGAGCGGTGAGTCGCCGAGCATGATGTCGCCGCCGTGCGAGCGTGCAATGTCGCGGGCGATGGCGAGGCCGAGACCGGTGCCGCCTTCATCCTGATTGCGCGCGTCATCGAGCCGCATGAACGGCTTGAACACTTCCTCGCGCATCGCCGCCGGAATGCCGGGCCCATCGTCATCCACGGTCACGGTGAGCCAGCGATGATCGCGATGACCGGTGATCGAGATCGACGGCGCGTGGCGCGCGGCGTTCGACACCAGATTGGCGAGGCAGCGCTTGAACGCCGCCGGCCGCACGGTGACGACGGGCGGCCCATGAAACACCACGCTGGCCTTGTGGCCGTGCCGTTCGGCATCGAGCCGCATCTCCTCGAGGAATTCCGCCATGTCGGTCGGCGCCGAGCCCTCGCCGAGATCGCCGCGGGCAAAGGCGAGATAGGCTTCCAGCATGCGCGCCATCTCGTCGACGTCCTTCTTCATCGCCTCAGCTTCGGGCGTCTTCTTCTTGATCAACGCCAGTTCGAGCTTGAAGCGCGTCAGCACCGTGCGCAGGTCGTGGCTGACGCCGGCGAGCATGGCGGTGCGCTGCTCGATCGCGCGCTCGATGCGGGTTTTCATTTCGATGAAGGCCTGCGCCGCGCGCCGCACCTCGCGAGCGCCGCGCGGGCGGAAATTCGGCACTTCGCGGCCCTTGCCGAAGCTTTCCGCGGCGTCGGCGAGGCGCAGAATCGGCTTGATCTGGTTGCGCAGGAAAATGATGGCGACGACGAGCAGCACCGTCGAGGTGCCGACCATCCAGAGCAGGAAAATTTCCGAATTGGAGGCGTAAGCCGCGCTGCGCCGCGCAAAGACGCGCATGATGTTCCTGTCGAGTTGCACCCGGATCTCGACCAGCGCCGACTTGCCCACCGTATCGATCCAGAACGGCCGGCCGATCTGCTTGCGCAGTTCTTCCGACAAGGTCTGATCGAGCAGCGAGAAGAACGGTTTCGGCCCCGGCGGCGGCATGTCGCCGAGGGGAAGAAAATCGACCGCCAGACCGAGCCGATCCTGTGCGATGCGGCGGATCTGCGATTGATCGGCATCCTGCGGATAGCCCTTGTAGATGTCGATCAGCGCGGCGATGTCGGAGACGACACCGGCGGAGAGCCGCTGGGTGACGACGTTCCAGTGCCGCTCCATGAACACGAAGGCGATCACCGATTGCAGGATCACCATCGGCAAGATGATGATCAGCAGCGCACGCGCGTAAAGGCCCTTGGGCATCACGCTGTTGAGCGCGCGGCTCATCCGCCGCCAGCCGTCGCGGATCTGCGCCAGCCAGCCGTGGATGCGGGCAACCGCCGGTATCTCGCAATACCAGTGCCAGGCATCGACGACGCGCTGAAGCGCGCTGCGGATCGAGGCGATGCCGGTATCGAGGCTGGTCATGTCGAGATCACCAGCCGGTAGCCGATGCCGCGCACGGTCTGCACGAACAGCGGATTGGCGGGGTCGCGCTCGATCTTGCGCCGCAGCCGGTTGACCTGCACGTCGACGGCACGCTCGCTCACATTGCCGCCGTTGCCGGCCAGCGCCATGCGCGCCACGGTCTCGCCCGGCGTCGCCGCCAGCACGCGCAGCATATCGCGCTCGCGGTCGGTGAGGCGGACGATGTCCTCGCCGCGGCGCAATTCGCCGCGCGCGATATGGAACACGAAGGGACCGAAGCTCACCGATTCGGCCGGCGGCGGCGCCGCCGGCTGCGCTCGCTTGAGGATATTGGCGATGCGCAGCGACAATTCGCGCGGCTCGAACGGCTTCGCCAGATAATCGTCGGCGCCCATTTCCAGGCCCCTGATACGGCTCTCGGCCGCATCGCGCGCGGTCAGCATCAGAATCGGCACATCGGAGGTGCCGCGGATCGCTTTCGCCAGATCGAAGCCGGATTCTCCCGGCATCATCACGTCGAGGATCAGCAGGTCGAAACTCAGACCGCTCAATTTGGCGCGCGCATCCTTCGCGGTCTCGGCCGTGCTGACGCGGTAGCCCTCCTCGGCGAGAAAGCGTGACAGCAGATCACGGATGCGGCGGTCGTCGTCGACCACCAGGAGGTGCGGTGCATCGTCGGCGAGCATGGCGGGTAAATTCATTGGCGCTCTCACCTCGGCAATTTGCCGCGGCGTTCGATCAGGCGCAGCACGCCGTCGCGGTTGTCCGGATCGATCATGGCAGTGAGAAAGCGGCGCGCCGCCTCATGCGCATCGGGTCCCAGCTCGGAAAAGGCGCGGTTGATGCGCACGGTCTGCAGATCGGCGAGCTTGAGCGCCAGCGCCTCGCCTTTCGGCGTGACGTAAAGCAACCGCTGGCGGCGGTCGATGGAGCCTTCCTTCTGCACGACGTGGCCCTGGTCGATCAGCTGCTTGAGCACGCGGCCGAGTGACTGCTTGGTGATGTTGAGGATCTCCAGGAGGTCGGCGACCGTCATGCCCGGGTTGCGGTTGACGAAATGCAGCACCCGGTGATGGGCGCGGCCGAAGCCGAGCTTGCTCAGCACCTCGTCCGGATCGCCGACGAAGTCTCGATAAGCGAAAAACAGCAACTCGATGATGTCCCAGACCGGCTCCCGCTTCGCCGGGCTGGCGGGCGATCGTTCCACAAGGGCAGTCGGGCCGGCGCTCATATTTATGTCAGCCATATTGACATATTTTGGTTTTATGTTACAAAAACGCCATCGAGGACGAAATGATCGTGCCGAAACGGTCGCTTCGTCCGGTTAGGTCCGGATCGGACCTATCCATACCGGGTGTTGCCCGGCGAAGCAAAGTGTTGGAATGGACGCGCAAAATGCGCCATCAAGGCGGCAAATAAGCGCGGCGGGCGCCTGACGAGGGGACGAAAAGGAGAAGATCATGGCTGCACAATCCTACGACCGCCTCGAAGGCGTCATCTGGTACGACGGCAAGCTGGTGCCCTGGCACGAAGCCAACCTGCACGTCCTCTCCCACGGCCTGCACTATGCAAGCTGCGTGTTCGAGGGCGAGCGCGCCTATGGCGGCAAGGTGTTCAAGACCCGCGAGCACGCCGAACGGCTCAAGCGCTCGGCGCAGGTCCTCGACTTTGAAATCCCCTTCAGCGTCGACGAGATCATCGCCGCCAAACAACTCGTCGTCG
>Ga0335083_10009304_pt1 | contig 11925 bp, 12 predicted proteins | sample Lox_Sample_42_FD_206716 | JGI IMG/M metagenome (GOLD analysis project Ga0335083, IMG submission 206716) | Soil microbial communities from Loxahatchee National Wildlife Refuge, Florida, United States - Lox_Sample_4.2 | ecosystem: Environmental > Terrestrial > Soil > Wetlands | place: USA... | reverse complement strand
TCGTCTTGCCCTGCACCCTGCTTCCACTACCTGCCTAAACGCTAGGCTTTCTTCAGGAACTGCTGGATCGATTTGGCAGCCTGCCGGATGCGGTGCTGGTTCTCGACCAACGCGAAACGAACATAGCCCTCGCCGAGTGGGCCGAAGCCGATGCCCGGCGAGACGGCCACCAGCGCTTTCTGCATCAGCAATTTCGCGAACTCGAGCGAGCCCTGCTGGCGGTAGCGCTCGGGAATCGGAGCCCATACGAACATCGATCCGCGCGGACGTTCCACCGGCCAGCCTGCGCGCTCGAGTCCGTTAATCAGCACATCGCGGCGCTTCTGGTAGGTGCCGCAGATCTTCTCCGTCTCCCTGGCGCACTCCCGCAGCGCGATGATAGAAGCGATCTGAAGCGGTTGAAAAATTCCGTAATCGAGATAGCTCTTGATGCGCGCCAGAGCCGCGATCAGCTTGCGGTTTCCAAGACAGTAACCCACGCGCCAGCCGGCCATGTTGAAACTCTTCGACATGGAATAAATCTCGACCGCCAGTTCCTTTGCGCCGTCCACTTGGAGGATGCTGGGTGCGCGGTATCCATCGAAGCAAATATCGGCGTACGCGAAATCGTGGACTACCCAGGTACCGTGTCGCTGCGCCAGGCTCATCACGTCGCGGAAGAATTGGAGATCCACGCAATGCGTCGTCGGGTTGTGCGGGAAGGAGATGAGGATCATCTTCGGCTTTTTCGACGAGGTGTGATACAGATGCTCCAACCGGTTAAGAAACGTGGGTGGATCCGGCATGGGCAGCATGCACGCGTGGCCCTCCGCCATGATCACGCCGTATTGATGAATGGGGTAAGCCGGGTTCGGCGACACTACGGCATCACCCGGCCCGATCACGGCGAAGAGCAGGTGAGCCAGGGCATCCTTGGCGCCGACGGTGACAATCGCTTCGGCTTCCGAGTCCAGCTCCACTTCATAACGCTCGCGATAATAGCGCGTAATTTCTTCGCGCAGGCGTGGAATGCCGCGCGACATCGAGTAGCGGTGATTGCGCGCATTGCGAATCGCCTCGATGGCTTTTTTCACCACCGGCTCGGGCGTCGCGCCGTCCGGATTGCCCATCCCGAGATCCACCACGTCCATCTGCGCCGCCCGCGCCTTGGCCTTCATCTCGTTGATGACGGCGAACACGTAAGGCGGCAGCTTTTGGATGCGATAGAACTCATCGGAAACCGAGGCCATAATCTATTGTAGGGCGATGCTTACGGATTTGGTCCAGATCGACCGGCTCGGCCGGCAGAAAAAAACCGAGAACGCGCGCTTTCGCGTTTACTTGAAGAGCCACGACTATTCCGACCGCCGCCTGCGCCGCCTGGCCGAAGAAATCGAATCTCAGATCGACTGCACGCAGTGCGCAAATTGCTGCCGCGTCGCCGAAGCCGGCGTGAAGGATCGAGATATCGAGAAGCTGGCCAAGTTCATCGGTGTCTCCCACGAAGAATTCCTGCGCGATTACACCGGCCGAAACGAATCGAATGAGCTGATCCTTAAGCGCACCGAGTCCGGATGCGTGTTCCTGGAAGGCAACCTTTGCAGCGTCTACGAAGCGCGGCCGCGAAGCTGCGCGAACTTTCCCAACCTGGTGCGCGGCGACGGTTCCATCGCCAGCCGCATGTGGCAATTGGTGGATCGAGCCGCCTACTGCCCGATCGTCTACAACTGGATGGAAACCGTGAAGCAAGAAATGGGCTTTCGTTGATCAAGATCGGCAAGCCACGCACATTGCGTCGAGCTCACAGCGTTCCGTAATAGACATTAGTGCTGTACAGGAAGTCGACGCGGCCGTTCTTTTGGTGGCTTTCGTAGAGGCGCCTCAGTTCGGCCATGATCGGTTCGTAGTTCTTATCTCCCGGGCGCGGAGCATACGAAGAGGATTCCAGGCGGCCGCGCAGCCCGGTCCAGTCAAAATGCTGCACGTTGGGAAACGTCGCCAGTTTCCAATTGCGATGCTCGAAGAACTCGCTGATCCGGTCGGCGTCGATGCGGCGATGGTCTATTTTCCGGTAGTCAGGCCCATAGCGGAGCACCAGGTCTTCATATCCAGCCAGGAAATCTCCGGTCACCAGCCGCTCGTTCCAGACCAGGGCTACCCAGCGCGGGGCGCGAAGAATGCGACGAAACTCGGGCCGGGTCGCGGTAGGGTCAAACCAGTGGAAGGCTTGGCCGGCCGCGATCAGGTCCACGCTCGCATCGGCCAGACCGGTCTGCTCGGCTCGTCCGTCAACACTGGCGAATCTCTGGTATTGCGCCAGGACGCGCTGGCCCGCTTCGCGCATCTCTTTGTTCGGCTCGACACCGATCACCGCGCATCCGAAATCCAGAAAGAGTTTGGTCAGGAAGCCGGTGCCGGAGCCGACGTCGGCGATTGTAGAATCGGCGTTCAGCCCGCACTCGCGCGCTAGCAACGGCACGATCTCGCGCGGGTAGGAAGGCCGGTAGCGGATGTAGTCGTCCACCCGCGAAGAAAAGCGCCCGGTTGGGTCGAGTGCGGCCATGTCCTGATTCTACTTTGGCCGGTGGGTCATATTCGGCGCTGGCTGATACGCTGGAGCTAGCTTGTGGCCTGATGATCCCCAGGACGCCGCCAGACGTCTGGCACGCGCGCGCACTTTCGACGAGATCGCTGAGCTTTACGACCAGGCGCGGCGCGGATATCCCGAGCAGCTCTTCGACGACCTTTTCAAGCTGGCCGGAACGGAACCCTCGCGTGCCAACGTGCTCGAAATCGGATGCGGTACCGGGCAGGCGACTCTTCCGCTAGCGCGCCGCGGATGTAACGTGCTGTGCATCGAGATGGGACCGAACCTGGCACAGGTCGCCCGCGGGAAGCTGGCTCAGTTCCCGCGCGTCGAGATCGTGAATGCGCGGTTCGAGGATTGGGACGCTGGCGGCGCAGTCTTCGATGTGGTCTTTGCGGCGAACTCGTGGCATTGGCTTGACCCGGGGTCGCGCTACTCGAAAGCCGCCCGATTGCTTCGGCCCGGGGGCGCCTTAGCATTCACCACCAGCCGTCACGCGTTTCCGCCAGGCTTCGATCCGTTCTTCGCTGAGATTCAGGCCTGCTACGAGGCCATCGGCGAAGCTCGCCTGAGCTGGCCACCTCCGGCGCCCGAAGACCTTCCAGACGCGCGGGAAGAGATCGAGCGCAGCGGCTTTTTCGAGGACGTGCGCATTGTGCGTTATTTGCGGGCCGAAGAATTTAACGCGGACGAACACATTGCAATGATGAGCACGGCATCGGACCATCGCTTGATGGAGCCGGCCAAGCGGGAGCGGCTGTTCGCCGAGATGCGCCGCCTGATCGAAGCGCGTCCGGGTGGCCGCGTTCAACGGCACCTCCTCACCATTCTGCACGTGGCGCGGAGCCGTTCTTGCTGTTAAGTGCACTGGGCCTGATTATTTTCGCCGCAGTGGCCCACTCCATCTGGAATCTGCTGGCCAAACGGGCGGCCAAGCATAAACATTTCATATGGTTTTCGTCCGTGAGCGAAGCCGCGCTTTTTATGCCGCTCGCGATTTGGGCGCTGACCGGTTCCTGGCCGCGCCTGGGCGTGAAGGCCGTGATACTTCTTATCGCCACCGGAGTTTTGCACTTGTTGTACACCGAGAGCCTGCTGCGCGGGTATCGTGCCGGCGATTTTTCGGTTGTGTATCCGCTGGCGCGCGGCACCGGACCGCTGCTCTCGTTCGTGGGAGCGGTGATGCTTCTGCGCGAGCATGTCTCCTGGCCGGCCGTATTCGGCGTGCTGCTGGTGAGTTTGGGCATCCTGCTGTTGTCCGGTATCGCGTCTGGCCAGGCGATTGGCTTGGCGGGACTCGCGTGGGGCGTGGCTACCGGATTCACCATCGCTGGATACACGCTAGTGGACGCCTATTCGGTGAAAATCCTTCTGCTTTCGCCCATTCTTGTGGATTACGCTGGAAATCTCCTTCGCACGATCATGTTGTCGCGTCGCGCATGGCGCGGGCGATCGACGCTCAGGCTCGAGTGGGGCGTTTGCTGGAAACCGGCGCTCGCGGTGGGCATGCTCATGCCTCTCGCCTACATTCTCGTGCTAGTGGCCATGCGAATCGCCCCGGTGAGCCGTATTGCTCCGGCGCGTGAGATGTCGATGATGATTGGCGCCTACATGGGTGCCAAATTTCTAAGCGAACCACATCTGGCGCGCCGCTTGACCGCATCCGCTCTCATTGCCGGCGGCGTGGCGGCCCTGGCGCTAGGTTGACTTCAGGAATTCGATGAGCAACCGGCTCACCTCCTCGGGCTGTTCCTGCTGGACCCAATGCCCGGCGCCATCCACCAAGTGGAAACCGATCATTTTCGTGCATGCGCTGGTTCTCATTCGATCCACTGCGCCTGCGGTCTGATACACGCCCCAGTCGCTTTTGCCGCCGATGAAGCAGGATGGCACATCGATGGTGCGCCCGGAAAACGTCAAAAGCTCGGCATTGTTCTTCGGGTCGGCGCCGCGACGGTATCCTTGCAGCGCGCCCTGGAAGCCGGTTCTACCATACTCGGACGCGTACACGCTGACTTCGTCGTCGGTGAGCCATTTGCACGCCGCGATCTCGGCGGGGGAAGGCATCATCGGCGCAACGGTCTCGCACATTCCTTTGTCCAGATCCATGACGTAGTAGGTGGGCATTTGAGCCATCTCTTGGGCTGTGCGCGCTTTTAGCGGATGCGGATGGTTGCCTTTCCAATCCGCGCTTTTGTAGTAATAATAGGCGCGAAAGAATGCGTGCAGGCCCTGAGGGCAGTGGCTCATGTTGGGGTCGGCTTCGCGCGTCGTGTAGTAGCGTTGGTAATACTTTCGTGGCCGGGGCAGCTTGGCCAGATCCACGTCGATATCGGGCGGTAGGTTACGAATAGCGGTGGTGCGAGGAAACGAAGGCGCGCCACCGAACGGAGCGCTCATCATGACCACCGACCGAAACACATCGGGACGCGCGAGCGCGCACCACGCTGCCGCGGGCGACCCCATATCATGTCCCACCACGTGGACCGACTGATGATCTAACAGGGAGATGAGCGCCAATGCGTCGCGCACAATATTGAGCTGGCTGAACAAGGCGAGGTCGGCGTCGTAGCTCGAATCCCATCCGGTAGTGCGGCCGTAGCCGCGCTGATCCGGTGCGACCACGTGATAACCCGCCGAGGCCAGCGGCAGCATTACTTTTCGCCAGCTAAAAGCCAGCTCCGGAAAACCGTGCAGTAGCAAAACGCACGGCCGGTTCGGTGGATCGAATCCGGCCTCCAGCATGTGCACCGTAAGGCCGTTGACGTTCTTCACGAAGCGCGAGCGGATGCCCTCGGGGATGGTGGTCTGGCCGTAGGCGACGTTCTGGTTCGCAGCACGGGCTTCGCGCGATGTAGTAATTTGACCAAGAGCCGCCATCATCGCTTGCAAATGCCGGCGTCGCGTGAGTGAATCGAAGGACACACTATTTTTCCTTCTCTTGCGCGCGCCCTCCGCTAAGAATCAGTTCAGGCGCTTCATTTCCTTCGTGGCAGGCGTATTCGTACATTTGGTAATCGTCATCGCGGAAGAATGGAATGGCCACCTTCCACGGACGAGTGTACATATTCGGGTCCTCAATGGTGACCTCGTAACTGAGCGTGTCGGCATCGGTGCGAGTAAAACGCTCGACCACGTGGGTCGCCTCGGTCTGCATGATGCCCTTCACGCGTCCGGTGGCGGCGCTGGTGGCGATCCATCCCTTGTCGTTGAAGTTGGTGGTATCGACGACCAGCGTGTTGCCCTCCCAGTGCCCGCGCGAGTCGCCGTCCCACAAGCGCACGTTGGCCGGAGGATGCGGGCGGCCATCGATCGGGATGACGCGTACGTTGTGAATCATTTCCGAGACGATCGCCACTTGGCCCGGCGTCTGAATGATCTGGTACGCGTTGTTATAGCCGGCTGGGAACATTCCGGCGGGAACACCGCGCGTGATGCAGCGGTCCCACACGCTCATGTATACGTAGGAATCACCTTCGTGCGCGTGGTTGTAGTCGCGTCGAGCTTCAGCGGCGGGCGTCAGCGGAACGCGTCCGTCGGGTGGATCCACCACCAGCGACGTCTGGCGTGTCTTAACCACTCGCGTGCCGGAATCCAACCAGAGATTGTTGTAATCTCCGACCTCGCCTGGCCGCGCGGGACGATCATGGCGGTTCTCAGCGGCGTGCTGTTCGGCCTTGGCTGCCTCTTCCTCGGTCAGAAACGCTTTGTTGCCGAGCGCGACGGGCCGCTCGAACGGCGTGATGGTGGCGTTGCTCCAGATGCCTTGGATATCCGGCTGGCCGTCGGGAGTGCGCTTCGACCAGGAGCTGTCTTGCGACGCCCGCATGGCGGCCGGCTTTTTCTCCGCCGCCAGCAAAGTCTGGGCTGCGGAATGAATCGCTAAACTCGACAAGGCTGCGATGACGACTGCTGCGGGAACGAGAAATCGGAGCTGCATGGTAGGCCCTCCCCTTCTCATCTACTGTACGCCTGCGGGAACTCCGTCAGGCACGATCACCCTATTTTGACGTTTCGCGCTGCTGGGCGCGGGCGCCGCCTAGTATCATCTCCACCGCGGTGTTCCCTTCATGGCAGGCGTACTCGAACATGCGATATGTCTCATCGCGCTCCAGCGGAATCGCAACCGTCCACGGCCGCGTGAACATGGTTGGATCGTGCAGAGTGACTTCGTAACTCAGCGTATCGGCATCGGTGCGCGTGAAACGCTCCACCAGGTGCAGTGCCTCAGTTTGCGGAATTCCCTTGATCCGCCCCTGGACGGAGCTGGTTGCGATGGAACCTTTGTTGTTGAAGTTGGTTGTATCGACTACCAGGGTGTTACCTTCCCAATGCCCGCGCGAATCGCCGTCCCAGAGCTGCACGTTGGCCGGAGGATGGGAGCTGCCATCGATGGGGATGACGCGCACGTCGTGAATCATCTCTGACACAATGACCACCTGTCCCGGCGTTTGAATGATCTGATAGGCATTGTTGTGGCCGGCCGGGAACATGCCGCCCGGAATGCCGCGCGTGATGCAGCGATCCCACACGCTCATGTACTCGTAGGAATCGGTTTCGTGCACGCGGTTGTAGTCGCGTTTCGCTTCCGCGGCAGTGGCCAAGGGCACGCGGCCATCCGGCGGATCCACCACCAGCGACGATTGGTGGGTCTTCACTACTTTATTACCGGGGTCGGTCCAAAGCTCGGCGCCCACGTCGCCTTCGCGCAGCGGCCGTTCGCCACGATGGCGCGCTTGCTCTTCCAGCTTGGCTGCCTCTTGTTCAGTCACAAAGGCTTTGCCAGCCAGCGCGGCGGGCCGCTCGAAAGGCGTGATGGTGGCGTTGCTCCAGTAGCCTTCGATGTCGGGTTGGCCGTCCGGCGTGCGCTTCTGCCAGGAATCGTGCGAGGTCTGAGAAAACGCGGGCATCAGCGCGAACAGTGGCACCAATAGAATGGCCGGCAAACCGGCAAAGCATCGATAGATCAATTTAACTGTTTCCCTGCCTCTACTTTACGACGGCGCGCTTCTCGTATACTTATACCCAGCGCGAACCGCGCCCGGGAGGGATTATGCGCCACGTTCTACGATGCTCAGCCATTGTGTTTGCATGCATCTCCGCGCAGCTTTCGTTTGGCGATGATGGCGCGAAACTGGTGCGCATCGACCACTACGTTGGAGTGCGCTCCACCGTGCCTGCTATCGAAGGGCAAACCGCGCAGATCTACGTGCGAGAGGTGGTGCTGGCCGGAACCGTGCTGCGCGATGCGGTGCCGGGCGACCGCGTGGTCCTTTTCATTCATGGCGCGGGCACTCCGGCGGAGGTGTCGTTCGACGTCGCGTATCAGGACTACAGCTGGATGGAGTTTCTGGCCCGCGCCGGGTTTGACGTGTTCGCGATGGACACGACTGGCTACGGCCGCTCCACGCGACCCGCGCCAATGAACGATCCCTGCAATCTTTCGCGCGAACAGCAGACGGCCTTCGTCCCCAGCCTGATCGCTTCGCCGTGCGCGCCGTCCTATCCGCACCAGCTCACCACCATCGCGTCCGATTGGAATGACATTGGCGCGGTTGTCGACCATATTCGCGTGCTGCGTCATGTGGAACGGCTGAATCTAATAGCGTGGTCGTTGGGCGGACCTCGCGCCGGGGGGTATGCGTCGCAGCATCCCGACAAAGTGCGTGCGCTGGTACTTCTTGCGCCCGCCTATAACCGCGCCGGCCGCGCCGAGGCGCCCGAAAAAATTCCCGCTGACGGGCCAGCTTTCAACAAGCAGTCGCTCGACGATTTCACGTCTAATTGGGATCGACAAGTGGGCTGTCCGGATCAATACGAGCGTGGGGCTCACGACGCCGTCTGGAGCGCGATGCTAGCATCGGATCCGGTTGGCGCCAGCTGGGGCACGGGTGTGCGGCGTGCGCCGCAGACCACGGTTTGGGGTTGGAGCACGGCCGCTGTCGAGAAAATGAAGATGCCCACTCTGATGGTCTCCGGCGCGCACGATAAGCAGGTCCCATCGGAGCGCGTGCGGGATCTTTATGCGGATCTGGGTTCGCCGGACAAAGTCTTTGTCGACTTAGCCTGTTCATCGCACAACGCGATGTGGGAGAAGAATCATCTGCTGCTGTTCTCTGCGTCGCTGGAGTGGCTGACGAAGGGGACGGTCAAGGGCGCGCACGAGGGGACGTTGAAGCTCGGATATTGACGAACGCGGCGCGATAGCAGCACGGGCTGGCGGGAAGGAGTTCCGAGAGCCGGTGTGGGCCAATTCTGCGAAACTACCTGCGGTCAGGACAGCGCCGACCGGCGGTGCCGCCACGCAGGCCCAACCTTCTCCGATATTGCCTCAGGGTTCGTAATCCTCAGAAGTCGACCAGTCGTCGGCGTTAGACGCAACGTGTTTCAACGCTGTGAGCAACTGCTGGCCCAAGTGAACCAGGAGCGGTCTCATTCGCGCGGCCGCTGCTCTAGGCGCTCTTGCTCAGGTGCTTGAAGTAGCCCAGGTCTTCGCCGGTGAGCAGTTTGGTGGCGAAAATGATCTGGCCGGTGTGTTGCGCGAAATGTTCCACGACGTGGTAGATGGCTTCCATCACGGTTGTGTCGTAGACCTTTTGGATCGTTTTTCGTTCGGCCAGGCGCTCCACTGGCAGAGCGCGGATCACGCCGGCAGCTTCACTCACGGTGGCTTTGAGTTTGGCTGCGAGCTCGGCCGGCTGTAAACCTCCGCGCGCGGAGAACTCGGCGTCGCGATCGCGAATGTCCGGTTGGCCCCCCACGCCGCTGATGATCCACTGGCGAATATTGCCGCACAGGTGCAACACGATGTTGCCGACCGCATTCTGGTTATCGCTGTTGCGTGTCCAGACCTGCTCGGGGGACAGACGCCCGACGCAATCCTGGATGCGTCCGCTCAAAGTGAGCAGCTGATCGGCGGAATAGTTGAGGAACGCTTGCTCGATCACAGCACCTCCTCCGACCAGTTCTCGAGAATCGATTTCACCTTGGCGGTGTACTGATCAGCCAGCGCGCCGTCGATCAAGCGATGATCGAACGTCAGCGCCAGATACGCGACTGAGCGGATGGCGATGGCGTCGTCCACCACGACGGGAATTTTTTCCACCGCGCCGACACCCAGGATGGCGACCTGCGGCTGATTGATGATGGGCGTGGCAAACACGCTGCCGAAACTTCCGAAATTGGTAATGGAGAACGTCCCGCCCTGCACTTCATCGGGCTTCAACTGGCGCGAGCGGGCGCGGGTTGAGAGATCGACGATAGAACGCTGCAAGCCGACGATGTTTTTCTCGTCCGCGCCGCGAATCACTGGCACGATCAGGCCGTTTTCGAGCGCCACCGCGATGCCGACGTTGATTTCGTTGTGATAGATGATGTTGTTGCCTTCAATGGACGCGTTCACGATGGGAAACTGATGAATCGCTTCCACCGCGGCCGAGACGACGAACGGCAGGTAGGTCAGCGAGAACCCATAGCGGCGCTCGAATTCCTCCTTGTAGCGCGCGCGCATTTTGGCGACGCGCGTCATATCCGTCTTGTGAACCGTGGTGACGTGCGCCGAGACGCGCTTGCTGAGGATCATGTGCTCGGCGATCTTGGCTCGCATGGTGCTCATGGGCTCAACCCGCGCGCGCGGCGCCTCGGGCCGCGGCACGGGCGCCGGAGCCTGCTGCGAAGTGTAGATCGGCGTGACGGCTTGCGACTGCGGTGGAGATGGCGGGGCCATAGTCGTGACCGGAGCGGCGGGCGTCACTTGTGCCATGGTCCGTGCGCCTTGGGCCGACATGTACGCTTCCAAATCTTGTTTGGTGATGCGCCCGCCCGCTCCGGTTCCTTTCACCTGGCGAAGATCGATGCTGTATTCGCGCGCCATCTTGCGGACCAACGGAGAAAGCGGCCCGTTGGGCGATTCCGCTTCGGCATAGCTCACCGGTTGCGGTTCGGGAGCGCGCGGCGGAGCCTGGGGAGTTGGTGGCGGAGCAACGGGCGGGCGCTCAGCCTTCGGCGCCGATGCGGGAGACGGCGGTGCGGGAGCCTGCTTGGCGGCTGCCGGTGCTGGAGCCGATGCCCCATTTCCACCCGCTTCGTCAATCCGTCCCACCACGGTGCTGATGGAGACGGTCTTGCCCTCTTCAACCAGCACTTCCTTCAGCACGCCGGACGCCGGCGCTGGAATCTCGGTGTCGACCTTATCGGTCGAGATTTCAAACAGCGGCTCGTCGCGCTCGACATGCTCGCCCGCCTTTTTGAGCCACTTGGTCAGCGTGCCCTCGACAATGCTTTCGCCCATCTGGGGCATTACTACATCAGTCATTAGAATGTCTCCGTCAATTCAGGAACGGCTGGTTCCCCGCGTAGTAAGTTGAATTGAAATTGTTTGGAAAAATTTCGCGCCAGCGCGGAAATCACCTGGTCGCGGCCGGCGCTCGAGCCCAGCTCGCGCATCGAAGTAACCGGTTTCGTAATCCCGCAAGGCACGATGTATTGGAAGTAAGTCAAATCAGTTGCATGATTCAGGGCAAAGCCGTGAGACGTAACCCAGCGGCTGATGTGTACACCGATTGCAGCCACCTTCTTTCCGTCTACCCAGACCCCGGTGCAACCTGGCACTCGTCCGGCTTGGATGCCAAACTCCGCTAGCGCATCCAGGATGACCTGTTCCAGAGTCCTGACGTAAGCGACCACATCACGCTTCCATTCTCTCAAATCGAAAATCGGGTAGCCGACGACCTGGCCGGGACCGTGATAGGTGATGTCGCCGCCGCGATCGGTTGGATGAAAGCCGATGCCCGCGCGCCGCAATACTTCTTCGCTCGCCAGCAGATTGTTCATCTGGCCGTTGCGGCCCAGCGTAATGACGTGCGGGTGCTCGACGATCAAGAGCTGATCGGGTATCAGGCCGCGTTTGCGCTTTTCCACCAGATCCTTCTGCAGCGCGAGAGCCTCGGCATAACCGATGCGGCCGAGATCGCGAAGTTCGCAATTTCTCATGCGTCAATCGTCAGTCCGTAAACGTTGTTAAACGCCTCGCCCATGGCTTCATATAGCGTCGGATGGGCGTGGATGGTGTTCATCATGGTCTCGACCGTGGCTTCGGCTTCCATGGCGGTGACGGCTTCGGAAATCAGCTCAAAAGCTTCCGGGCCGATAATATGAACGCCCAGGATCTCGCCGAATTTCTCGTCCGCCACCACCTTGATGAATCCGGTGTGATTGCCCATGATGCTGGCCTTGCTGTTGGCCGAGAACGGAAATTTCCCGATCTTCACCTGACGGCCCTGGGCGCGCGCCTGCGCTTCTGTAAGACCGACGCTGCCGATTCCGGGCTCGGTGTAGGTGCAGCTCGGGATGCGATTGCG
>Ga0335083_10009303_pt1 | contig 11925 bp, 7 predicted proteins | sample Lox_Sample_42_FD_206716 | JGI IMG/M metagenome (GOLD analysis project Ga0335083, IMG submission 206716) | Soil microbial communities from Loxahatchee National Wildlife Refuge, Florida, United States - Lox_Sample_4.2 | ecosystem: Environmental > Terrestrial > Soil > Wetlands | place: USA: Florida... | reverse complement strand
GCCGGAAGAAGAGGTTTCAGATCCAGCTCTCCTTACCAAAAATACCACGAGCCATAAGGGTGCGGCCCGCCTGTCCGGCAGCGTTTGATATTCATCAACAACCGGTGCACTTGCACCGATGTCTCATGTCAGCCCAGCGCACGGTCAACGGAAAGAGGATCGAATCGATTGCTGATCCTTGATCTTGATCAAGCTCGGCGACCAGCCCTTCCTGAATTATGGCGGGGTAGTCGGACCCTCACATTCTGATCCTAAGGGAGAAATGATGCTGCTGCGCCTGTCCGCCGTCGCGTTCGCTTGCGGCTTGCTGTTGCCCGTAGCGGGCCTAACCGCAGATCTCGAGCGGGGTGAGGCCTTGCACGAGACTCACTGCAAGATGTGCCACGACTCCGTGGCCTACCGGCGCGATGAGAAAATCGCGAAAACGTATGATCAGGTCCGTGACCAGGTGAAGCGTTGGGAAACTAATACCGGGCTTCACTGGAGCGAGCAGGATATCGACAACGTCGCGTCGTACATCAGCAAGAGATACTACGGTATCCCGTGTCCAACATGCTGATCGAGGGGTCGCGCACTTCGCGACGACAACGAAGCGCGTTAGTTCAGGCCTCGAGGCCGGCTTCGTTGGCGACACCCCGCACGATGTAGCCGCCCGACTTCTCGTCGCGTTTGAGATCGAGCAGGCCGCGGATAGCGGCTTCCTCCAGCAGATCGTTGAAGCTCTTGAACCCATAGTACGACTCGTTGAACCCGGGATGGCGGCGCTTGAGGGTTTGCTTGATCATCGAGCCCCAGATCTTCTCGTCCTCGCCCCGCTCGGCCACCAGCGCGTCCAGGGTGCTCATCACCAGCTCCAGCGCCTGCGCAGTCTTGTCCTCGTGCTCGTGCTTATCCTCTGGCTCCGCCGCGACGGCTGCAGCCGCTTTGGTAGCCGCCTTGGGAGCCGCCCTCTTGCGAGGAGCGCCTTTGGCCTTCGCCCGCTCCTCGCGCACCAAGTCGTCGTAATAGATGAACTCGTCGCAGTTCGCGATGAGCAGGTCGGACGAGGACTGCTTGACACCCACACCGATCACCGCCTTGTTGTTCTCCCGCAGCTTTGAGACCAGGGGAGAAAAGTCGGAGTCGCCGCTGATGATGACGAAAGTGTCGACGTGAGATTTGGTGTAGCAGAGATCCAGCGCATCCACCACCATCCGAATATCGGCCGAGTTCTTGCCCGACTGACGCACGTGCGGGATCTCGATCAGCTCGAAAGCCGCTTCATGCATCGCAGCCTTGAATTCCTTGTAGCGCTCCCAGTCGCAATATGCCTTCTTCACCACGATGCTGCCCTTGACCAGCAACCGTTCGAGTACCTTGGCGATGTCGAACTTCTCGTATTTCGCGTCGCGCACGCCCAGCGCCACGTTCTCGAAGTCACAGAACAACGCCATGTTGTGCGTTTCGCTGGAGGCGGCCATAGTGTGGTGCGGCTCGACGCGCACGTTGAGCCTGTGAATGAGGGCGAGGCGAAGCTCAGCCGTGCGGTGAGCCGCCGACCACTTCGATTTCTACGCGACGGTCCGGTGCGTAGCACGCGATCTTCTGGGCACGCGGCAGGGAGTCGCAATCCTGCGTCTTCGCCAGTGGTTCCGCGCCGCCCTTACCTTCGGTCTTGATGCGCTTCGGATCGACGCCCTTGGACACGAGATATTGCTTGACCGAGTCGGCGCGCTGCTTCGAGAGCTTGTCGTTCAACGCCCTCGGCCCGGTCGGATCGGTGTACCCGACGATCAGCACCTTGTCATACTGCATCCCTTTGAGGTGCTCGACCATTTCGTCCAACTTCTCCTGTCCCGTGGGCTTGATCTTGTTGCTGGACAGCGCAAACAACCCGGACGCCGAGAGCGAGAGCTTGTCGAACTCCGGCTCGGACATCATCGGGGTCATTGCCGCCAGGGCGGTGATGGGCTCTTCCTCAGCGTTCTGCACGTGCTCGGCCTCGAGAGGTCGCTCTTCGCTCGCAGCAGGCGGCTGCGGCGGCAGCGGCACGACGACTACCGGCTCGATCTTCGGTGCATACTCGCGCGCGCTGCTCGGCGCGGGGGCGGATCCCGCCGGCATCGGCTTCGGCAGCTGATTCATCGCTACCACGGTAGCAGAGCCGGCCGCTACCGATTTCGCCGTCACGGTCGCCGGTACCGGCTTGGGCGGTGCGTTGCTGGCGACCTGAGCCGAGTGGCAATCGCCGTTGGCAGTGTCTGGCGCAGCGGCACCCATGCGCACGCACTCGCCCGTCATTCCCGTGCGGATAGTACGGTTGGAAGCGTCGGACGCATAAGAACTACCCTGGCGCGGGGATTCCCCTGCCGGCACCGAAGAATTCGCCTCTGCCACAACGACAGGCTGCGCAGCCGCGACGGACGCGGGCGCACTCGCGACAGGCTGCGGACCCGGCGTGGGCTGAGCTTTGGCCTGCGTTGCGGGCTTCCCGAACAGCCAGTGAACAACGCGCGTGTACCACGGCTCGGTCGGTTCGCCGGCGGTAGGGGCGGCTTGCGGAGCCGCAGATGAGGTGGCCTTGACCGGTTCGGTCGAAGCGGCCGCTTGCGGCGTCGGGGACGATGTAGCCTTGACAGGTTCGACCGCCTTGGCGGCAGGCGGGGGCGCCGCTGGCGTTACCGCGGTCGGTGTCGACTCCGACGGCGGAGGCGCGGCCGAAGTCGGCTGGCCGGTCGGCGGCACGTCATATAGGCTGGCCGGTGGCAACACGGTGTCGACCTTGCCCAGGTCTGCACTGATGGCAGCGGGCGTTGCGGTCAGCAAGACCGGGAGGACGAAGGCAAAGTGTCGCAACGTCGGGTTGAGGTTGAAGAGCATAGAAGGCTCCGTTGGCATTCGACCGGACCGCACACAGAGCAGTCCAGAGCCGTCGCAGCCCGGGATTATAGCCGACCTCTCGGCTGCAAGCCCGTAACGGAGCTCAACCGGTACCGCGGGAGTCGCTAGGCTGCTGGGCGTGCCGTTCGACTCTGCGCAAAAAACGCCTGCACTGTGTCGGCAACCGTCTGCACGTCTTCGCGAGCGACGTCCATGTGCAGGACCAGACGGGCCGGGTTGCCGTTGCCGATCAGGATGCCGTGTTGCCTCAGGAACTGGCGCAACGGCTCCGCCAATGTGGCCTCGACACCCACGTAGACCATGTTGGTCTGGGAGGCTGTGTACTCGACCCTCAGCGCGTCGATGCCGGCCAGCGCGTCGGCAAGCGTCCGGGCATTGTCGTGATCCTGTGTCAGCCGGCCTACGTTGTTTTGCAGGGCATAGATGCCCGCGGCAGCAAGCACGCCGGCCTGTCGCATGCCGCCACCCAGCACTTTGCGCCAGCGACGCGCCTTCGCCACAAGCTCGCGACTCCCGCACAGTACTGAGCCCACCGGCGCGCCCAGTCCTTTCGAAAGGCACACGGATACCGTGTCGAACCAGCGGCTGATCTCTCGCACGTCGACATGGTGCTTCACCGCGGCGTTGAACACACGCGCGCCATCCAAGTGCAGCGACAGCTTGTGCACCCGGACAAAGTCGTGAGCGCGCACCAGATAATCCAGCGGCAGCGCCCGGCCGGCCTGCGTATTTTCCAGGCAGAGCAATCGCGTGCGCGCAAAGTGCGGATCATCGGGCTTGATGGCAGCGGCCACGCGCGCGAGATCCAAGGTCCCGTCGGCCTCGAAGTCGAGCGGCTGCGGCTGAATGCTCGCGAGCACCGCGGCACCTCCACCTTCGTACTTGTAGGTGTGCCCCTGCTGCCCCACGATGTACTCGTCGCCCCGCTCGCAATGCGACATCACCCCCAGCAGATTACCCTGCGTTCCGCTGACCACGAACAGCGCCGCCTCCTTGCCCAGCATCTCGGCAGCCAGCGCTTCGAGACGGTTGACAGTGGGATCCTCGCCATAGACATCGTCCCCCACATCCGCCTCGGCCATCGCGGCACGCATTTCGGGCGAGGGGCGCGTCACGGTGTCGCTGCGCAGATCGATCTCTCTCATAAAATCGGGCTCGACAAGTTGTTCGGGGATCTTACCGCAGTGGCGGGGTCGTGGCTCGCAACACGCGGTTCACGGTCGCACGGATTGTGAATTCACGGCATCGCGCTCGCGCTACTCCGCGTCGCGCGCCACGAATACAAGGCAGAAGCTCATAGGGTCATGGTTTCTGCACGAAGCCCGCAGGGGCAACGCGCCTACGTCGGCTGCTCCAGAGACGCAGACGATCCAGATAGAGGTACACCACCGGCGTGGTATACAGCGTGAGAAGCTGGCTCATGATGAGGCCGCCCACGATCGAAATGCCGAGGGGCCGCCGCAATTCGGCTCCGTCGCCCGCGCCGATCGCAAGCGGAATGGCTCCCAGCAGCGCGGCCATGGTGGTCATCATGATCGGGCGGAACCGCAGCACGCAGGCCTGGTAGATCGCCTGCTCCGGCCGCAATCCATGATTGCGCTCCGCGTCCAGGGCGAAATCGATCATCATGATTGCGTTCTTCTTGACGATCCCGATTAGCAATATCACACCGATGAGAGCGATGATACTGAATTCGGTGCCGCAGACGAGCAGCGCCAGCAGCGCGCCCACGCCGGCCGAGGGCAGCGTCGAGAGGATCGTGATCGGGTGAACATAACTCTCGTACAGGATCCCGAGCACGATGTAGACCGTCAGCAACGCCGCCAGGATCAGCCACGGTTGACTGTCGAGGGAAGATTGGAATGCGCGCGCAGTGCCCTGGAACGAACCGTGGACTGAAGTCGGCACGCCAATCCGATCGAGCGCATCCCGTACGGCACGCGTCGCGTCCAAGAGCGACACCCCGGGCGGCAGGTTGAACGAAATGGTCGATGCTGCGAACTGCCCCTGATGGTTGACTGCCAACGGCGTATTCGTAGGTCCATAGGTCGCGAACGCCGAAAGGGGTACCTGCGCGCCCGAGCTGTTGCTCACGAAGACGTCCTTGAGGCCGTCCGCGCTCTGCCAATATTCCGGGGCCGCCTCCATCACGACCCGGTACTGGTTGAGCGCGTTGTAGATGGTCGAAACCTGGCGTTGTCCGAACAGGTCGTTCAACGTCGCATCGATGAGGTTGGGGGTCACGCCCAGGCGCGAAGCGGTGTCGCGATCGATGATCAACGAGGTCTGCAGGCCTTTGTCCTGCTGATCCGTGTTCACGTCGACCAGCTCGGGCAGATCGCTCAGGGCGCGGCGGATGCGCGGCTCCCACGTGCGCAGATCGTCGAGGTTGTCGGCCTGTAGGGTGTATTGGAATTGTGCGTTGCTCTGACGGCCCCCGATACGGATATCCTGCACGCCCTGAAGAAACAGGTTGGCGCCCGGTTCTTTGGCGAGCTTGGCTCGCAATCTGGCTATTACCATGTCTATCGACAGCTTCCGTTCCTGCAGGGGTTTCAGGGAGATGTACATCTGACCGGAGTTGCGCTGTCCGCCGCCAGTGAAGCCGATCACGTTTTCCACCGCCGGGTCCTGGCGCACGATCTCGATGAAGTCGCCCAGCTTCTTCTGCATCGCCTGAAATGAGATGCTCTGGTCGGCCTGAATCGACCCCACCACGCGCCCCGTATCCTGTTGGGGGAAGAACCCCTTGGGTACGATTACATAGAGATAAACGTTCAGGCAGATGGTCGCGACCAGCAGCACAATCATCAACCAGGCGTGCCGCAGCGCCCAGCCGAGCGTCTTCTCGTAGCCTCGGAGCATCGCTTCGAACCAGCGCTCGCTGGCCTGATACAGGCGACCGCGCTTGCGCTCCGGCTCGTGCCGCAGCAAACGCGCGCACATCATCGGCGTGGTGGTGAGCGATATCACCAGCGAAACCAGAATCGCAACCGACAAAGTCACCGCGAACTCCCGGAACAGCCGGCCAACGATCCCGCCCATGAGCAGGATCGGAATGAAGACTGCGATCAGCGACAGGCTCATCGAAAGCACGGTGAACCCGACCTCGCGCGCGCCCAGCAGGGAGGCAGCTTTCGGCGGCATTCCTTTTTCGATATGCCGAGATATGTTCTCGAGCACGACGATGGCGTCGTCCACGACGAAACCCGTGGCAATGGTCAGGGCCATGAGCGACAGGTTATCCAGGCTGTACCCACACAGGAACATCACACCAAAAGTACCGACCAGGGAGACAGGCACCGCCACGCTGGGAATCAGCGTGGCGCGCCCGTTGCGAAGGAATAGGAACACGACCATGATGACCAGGCCGATCGAGATCGCCAGCGTCTCTTCGACTCCGCGCAACGAGGCGCGGATGGTAGGCGTGCGATCCAACGCAACCCACACATCGATCGCGCTTGGTATCGAAGCACGCAACTGCGGTAGCAGTGCTTTCACGCGATCGACCGTCTCGATGATGTTGGCCCCTGGTTGACGATTCAGGACCACCAGCACGGATGCCCGACCGTTCGCCGATCCGGCATTGCGCAGGTCCTGCACCGAGTCGGTTACCTCGGCGAGGTCGGAGAGGCGAACCGCGGTGCCGTCGCGATACGCGATAATCAACGGCAGATACTCGGCCGCCGTCTTGGCTTGATCGTTGGCGCCTATCTGCCAGTGCTGGTCGCCATCCTCGACTACCCCTTTGGGGCGGTTCGCGTTGGTTGCAGCGATCGCGTTGCGCACGTCCTCGGTGCCGATCCCGTATTTGTTGAGCGCGGCAGGGTTCAGCTCCACTCGCACCGCGGGCAGGGAGCTGCCGCCTACGCTCACTTGCCCCACGCCTTCGACTTGAGACAACTTCTGCGCCAGGATGGTCGAGGCCGCGTCGTACATCTGGCCCCGGCTCATGCTGTCGGAGGTCAGTGCCAGGATCAGGATCGGCGCATCCGCCGGGTTCACCTTCCGATAGGTCGGATTGCTAGGCAGGCCCGTGGGCAGCAAACTCCGCGCGGCGTTGATCGATGCCATCACGTCGCGGGCAGCGCCATCGATGTCGCGGTTGAGGTCGAATTGGATCACGATGCGCGTGGACCCCAGCGAGCTCGACGAGGTCATCTCGGTGACGCCCGCGATCCGGCCGAGCGAGCGCTCCAACGGAGTTGCTATCGTCGCGGCCATCGTCTCCGGGCTCGCGCCTGGAAGAGAGGCTTGCACCGAGATGGTCGGAAAATCCACCTGCGGCAACGGCGACACCGGCAGGAGGTTGAACGAGACCGCGCCGGTAAGCGCGATGCCCAGCGTCAACAGCGTCGTTGCAACGGGACGTTCGATGAACGGCGCCGAAGGATTCACCGGAACGCTTCCTCTCGCACGGAGACGGCGGACATGGCGCTCCGACGCGCAAAGACCAGGGCAGTGGTCACCCGACCTCCTCGCGATAGGCACGGTAGCCGGGGCCTCGCTTGAAGCGCAGCGCCAGGCGATCGAAAGCGAGATAGATCACGGGCGTCGTAAACAACGTCAATACCTGACTGACGAGCAGGCCGCCTACCATCGTCAACCCCAGCGGATGCCGCAATTCGGAACCCACCCCGGTGCCCAGCATCAGCGGAAGCGCCCCGAGCAGCGCAGCCATGGTCGTCATCAGGATCGGCCGGAAGCGCAGCAGGCAGGCTTGATGGATCGCCTCGCGCGGGGATTTTCCCTCCTTGCGTTCGGCGTCCAGCGCGAAGTCGATCATCATGATGGCGTTTTTCTTGACGATGCCGATCAACAAGATGATCCCGATGATCGCGATGATGCCCAGATCGGTGTGCGAGAGCATGAGCGCCAGGAGCGCACCGACCCCGGCCGAAGGCAGCGTGGACAGGATCGTGATCGGATGGATGTAACTCTCATAGAGGACGCCGAGGACGATGTACATCGTGACGATCGCAGCCAATATCAGCAGCAGCGTATTGTTGAGCGAAGCCTGAAAGGCCAGCGCAGCGCCCTGGAAGCTGGTCTGCACGCTGGCGGGCAGCCCGATCTCCCGCTCAGCGGCGCGAATCGCATCCACCGCGCTACCCAGGGAAGCGCCGGGCGCAACATTGAAAGATATCGTCGCAGCTGGAAACTGACCGAGATGATTGATGACGAGGGGCGTCGCCTGCTCGACGACGCGCGCCATGGCGCTCAACCTGACCTGCGACGCCGGTTGCGTGTTCGCGATGGTTTGACTGGTTCCGGCCGGCTGCGTATTGGGCGCCGGTTGCCCGATCACGGAAGAGCCGACGTAGATGTCGTTCAACGCCGCGGGGCCTTTCTGGAACTCGGGCTTGACCTCGAGGACCACGCGATACTGATTGGTCTGGGTGAAGATGGTGGAGATCAGACGCTGACCGAACGCGTTGTAGAGTGCGTTGTCGATGGCGGCGGGCGTGATGCCAAGGCGACTCGCGGTATCCCGGTCAATGCTCACATACGCCTGCAGCCCGCGGTCCTGCAGGTCGCTGGCGACGTCGGCGAGCTGTGGAATCTGCTGCAGTCGCTCGACCAGCTTCGGCACCCACCGACTCAGCTCGTCGGGATTCGCATCCTCGACGCTGAACTGGTATTGAGTGCGGCTTACGCGATCTTCGATGGTCAAGTCCTGCACAGGCTGCATGTAAAGCGAGATGCCTTCCACCTGCGCAAGCTTCTTCTGCAGACGACGGATGACGTTGGTGGCATCGATGCGGCGTTCGGCCAGCGGCTTGAGGTTGATGAGCATGCGACCGCTGTTCAACGTCGCATTGGTGCCGTCGACGCCGATGAACGAGGACAGGCTGGCCACCGCCGGATCCTGCAGCACCACGCGCGCAAGTGCCTGCTGGCGCTCCGCCATTGCGGAGAAGGAAATGGACTGCGGCGCTTCGGAGATTCCCTGGATGACGCCCGTATCTTGCACCGGGAAGAAGCCCTTGGGCACCAGGATGTACATCACCACCGTGAGCGCGAGAGTCCCGACGGCGACCAGCAGCGTGGCGCCTTGTCGATCCAGCACCCAGTCCAGCATCACGCCGTAGCGCGCGATCACGTTGTCGAAGAACACGCCGCTGCTCCGATAGAACCAGCCCTGCTCTGCGACAGGCGTATGACGCAAGAGCTTCGCGCACATCATCGGCGTCAGAGTGAGCGAGACGAAAGCGGAGATCAGGATCGCCACCGCCAGGGTCACGGCGAATTCGCGAAACAGCCTGCCGACCACGTCGCCCATGAACAGCAGCGGAATGAGAACGGCGATCAGCGACACCGTCAGAGAGATGATGGTGAAGCCGATCTGTTCGGCGCCCTTGAGCGCGGCCTTCAGCGGCGTTTCTCCGGCCTCGATGTAGCGCGCGATGTTCTCGATCATCACGATGGCGTCGTCCACTACGAAGCCAGTGGCGATGGTCAAGGCCATCAGCGTCAGGTTGTTGATGCTGAACCCCGCGAGATACATGATGCCGAACGTTCCCACCAGGGACAGCGGCACAGCCACACTCGGGATAAAAGTGGCGGACGGGCTGCGCAGGAACAGGAAGATCACCATGACCACCAGAGCAACCGACAAGCACAGTTCGAACTGCACGTCCTTCACCGATGCGCGGATCGTGATGGTGCGATCGGTCAGCAGAACCACGTCCACCGATCCTGGCAGAGTGGCCTGAAGCTGAGGCAGCAGCCGTTTGACGCGATCCACCACTGCAATCACGTTGGCTCCAGGCTGACGCTGGATGTTGAGAATCACGGCAGCGGCATCGTTGGCCCACGCCGCGAGCCGCACGTTCTCGGCATCGTCGATCGTGTCGGCCACGTCGCTCAAGCGGATCGGGCTGCCGTCCTTGTAGGCAATGATCAGCCGCTTGTACTCCTCGGCGGATTTAAGCTGGTCGTTGGCATCGATGGTGGAGGCACGCGTCGGGCCATCGAAACTGCCCTTTGCCTGGTTCACATTGGCGTTGCCGATCGCGGTGCGTACATCGTCGAGGCTGAGTCCGTAGGCGGCCAATGCCGTCGGATTTGCGCGGATCCGCACCGCCGGGCGCTGGCCGCCGCTGATGCTGACCAGCCCGACGCCGGGGAGCTGGGAGATCTTCTGGGCCAGGCGCGTATCGATCAGATCCTGCACTTTCGGCAGCGGCAGCGATTTCGAGGTGATCGCCAAGGCGAGTATCGGTGCATCCGCCGGGTTCACCTTGTTGTAGATCGGCGGCATCGGGAGATCGGTCGGGAGCAGATTCCCCGAAGCATTGATCGCGGCCTGCACCTCCTGTTCGGCGATATCGAGGGTGAGGTTCAGGCTGAACTGCAGCGTGATCACCGAAGCGCCGCCCGAGCTGGTGGACGACATCTGATTCAGACCCGGCATCTGACCAAACTGGCGTTCGAGCGGCGCGGTGATGGACGAGGTCATCACCTCGGGGCTCGCTCCCGGGTAAAGCGTAACCACCTGGATCGTCGGGTAGTCGACTTCCGGGAGGGCGGACAGCGGCAGCAACCGATACGCGACGATCCCCGAGAGCAGGATCGCCAGCATGAGCAGCGAGGTCGCCACCGGCCGCAGGATAAACGGGCGGGAAGGATTCATGACATGCCGTCCTCAGTTGGTTTGCGGTGCGGCGGCTTCGCCGTCTTTGTGCCGTCTGCCGCCGCCGTGTTTCGGTCGCGCCCCTTGCGCTGGACCGGGCAGAGCCGTCTTGCCCGCAAGTTCGACTTTGGCACCTTCCCGCAGCTTGTCGAGGCCGTCGACGACGACCTGTTCCCCAGGGGCAACCCCGCTGTCGACGGCAGCGATCTCGCCTTCTGTCGGGCCGAGTTGGACCGCCCGCATCGTGACCGTATTGTCGGCCTGGATCACGAATACGAACGTGCCTTGCGTGCCTCGTTGAACTGCGGCAGCGGGGATGAGCGTAGCGTCGTGCTTGACTTCGAGCAGCATCCGGACGTTGACGAACTGATTCGGGAACAGGCGATTGTCGTCGTTGGAAAACAGCGCCTTGAGCTTGACTGTGCCGGTGGCGACGTCGATCTGATTGTCGACGCTCAACAGATAGCCCGCCGCGAGCTTGGCTTTTCCGGTGCGGTCGTATGCATCCACCAGCAGCTTTTCGCCCACGCGCAGCCTTTCGAGGACGGCAGGGAGACTGTCTTGCGGGATCGGGAAGACGACGGCGATCGGTTGCAGCTGCGTGATGACGGCCAGGCCGGTGGCGCCGCTCGCCTGGATCATGTTCCCCGGATCGACTTGCCGCAAGCCGACGCGCCCGCTCATCGGGGCGGTGACACGCGAGTAGGTCAGCTGCAGCCTGGCGTTGTCGACCTGGCCCTGATCGATCTTGAGCGCGCCTTCGTATTGGCGCACCAGCGCGGCCTGCGTGTCGAGCTGCTGCTTCGCGACGGAATCCTGCTCGAACAGCGTACGATAGCGCTGAAGGTCCAGCCTCGCGTTCTCGAGCAGCGCCTGATCGCGCATCATCTGACCCTGTGCCTGAGTCAGCATTGCTTGATAGGGACGCGGATCGATTTCCGCGAGCAGCTCGCCGGCCTTGACAACCTCGCCTTCGCGGAACAGTACTTTCATCAACTGGCCGTCGACACGGCTCTTCACCGTGACCATGCCGAGCGGCGTCACCGTACCCAGCCCGTTGAGATAAACGCTGATGTCGCCGGCCTTTGCTCCTTCTCCGGCAACCGGGAACGGCCGCGACATGTTGTTCGCGCCCGATCTACCGGAACGCGGTGGTGCATCGTCGGACTTGGCGGAGGAGAAAAGGAGATAGGCGCCGCCAAAGGCACCGACGGTACAGAGGACAAATAACCACGGCCACCTGCGCCGCAAAAATGCGAGGCCAGCTCTGAGCCGTCGTCGGATGGCTCCGGCATCTCCTCCATCGACCTTCGATATCGGTTTGCGGTTCACGGTTCGGTAAGACCATTGGTCGGCGTTATGCGCTACCACGCAAAGGCCTTCCCTTGGTTGCAAACGCCTGCGTTCGA
>Ga0335083_10009302_pt1 | contig 11926 bp, 10 predicted proteins | sample Lox_Sample_42_FD_206716 | JGI IMG/M metagenome (GOLD analysis project Ga0335083, IMG submission 206716) | Soil microbial communities from Loxahatchee National Wildlife Refuge, Florida, United States - Lox_Sample_4.2 | ecosystem: Environmental > Terrestrial > Soil > Wetlands | place: USA... | reverse complement strand
CACCGCATCCGTCTCGACCTTCGCAACGGCCGGCGCCGGCGCAGGTTCCGCCGGCAGCGTCGTCACCGCCGCGCGCAAGCCGTCCTGCGGCCGATGGAACGGACTGCTGATCACGGTGCCACGCGCCGGCACGGGCTTCCGTGCCGGCGCTTGCGCGACAGGAGCAGGAGCGGGGGCGGCAGCAGGAGCGGACACGGGAACAGGACCAGCAGCAGGTGCAGAAACAGGAACAGGGACCGAAACAGAAGCCGCCTTCGGCGCCGCCGCGGCAGCCGCCGGCGCCCTGGGCATCGGCGTCGCCACCGGCTGCAGCCACAGTTCACCCGGCTGCGGCGGCGACTCGCGGGTGCGCGGCGGCGGCTGCCAGGCCGGCTGGCGGCGCGCGGACACGGCCTCGAACGTGCGATGGCGCGTCGCCGGCGCCGGTGCATTCGGGTTGGAATACGTGGGCTCCCTGCGTTCGGTCTCGCGCGGGAAGTCGACCGGGACCTCGCGCTGGAAGTCGCGCGGGGCCTGCGGGAACGGGGGCGGCACCGGCGCGGCCACCGCCGCTTCGGCGTCGCGAGACTTCCGGGACGGACGCGCCCGCAGCAGGCTGCGCCAGCTCTCGCCGAATACCATCGGCGCCGCCAGCGCGAGAACGCCGAGCATCAGCAGCAGCGCACCGGTCCACCCGAACAGGTTGCCGGCAAACGATGCCAGCGCACGCCCCGCCGAGCCCCCGGACGTGGCGCCCGGCGCCTTGCCGCCGGTCAGCGCCTCCAGCGAGGCGCTCGCGCACAGCACGGCCACCGTGCCGAGCCACACGCGCAGCGTGCCCCGCCCGATGCCGGCCTCCCCGGACAGCTTGCGTGCCACCACGCGCCATACCAGCGGCACCAGCCACAACGTCGAAATTCCGAACCAGCCAAAACCCATCATCGACACGCCATGTTGCAATGCAGGGCAGCGATTGTAGCCTGCACGGTGCACCAGACGCAGTGGGGAATTGCAAGCAGATGTCGTTGGCGCGGCAAGGTGTGGACGCGGCGCGTCAGTTCATCGGACCGTTCGGGCCGCCCACGCTGAAGCGGCCAGCTCCGAACAGGGCCACGGCGATGGCGGCGACGAGATACATGGCCTGCAGTTCGAGTTGCCAGCCGCCATTCTCGTTGAGCATGCCGAACTGCGCGGTATGCACGAGCGCGAGGGCGAACAGCATGTTGACGGCGACGACCACCGCCGCGAGGCGCGACCACAGGCCGATGATCAGCAGCACCGGCGCCACGATCTCGCCCACATAGACGAGGTAGGCGACGGCCTCCGGCAGTCCGGCATGCGTGACCATCTTGGTGACGAACCCGAACGCGCCGGCATGCGTGAGCTTGAAGATGCCGTGCAGCAGGATCAGCGCCCCCAGCACGATGCGCAGCAGCGCCTTGCCCAGATCTTCCGAAGCCTGCGAGCGGGCCATGGTCTTCCTCCTCCCTGAGTTCATCGCCGCGTTTGTCACGCCGTCACGCCGATGTGTCGAATGTGTCGGACTGTGCATGTACCTTAGTGCGCACCGCAGCCGGTGTAAAGGAAGCGCCAGCCAGCGAGTCGGGACGGCCCGCCACCCGCGCTCACACCGGCCGGTGCATCGCCGGCAGCGCCGGCGCCTCGCGCATGTCGGCCCAGGCCGGGCTTTCGGGCAGGATCTCGGCAAGGAAATCGAGGAAGCGCCGCAGTGCCGGCGTGACGCCTTGGCGCGACGGGAAGACGGCGTGCAGGCGCCCCACCGGCATGTCCCAGTTCGGCAGCAGCAGTTCCAGCTTGCCCTCGGCGATGGCCTCGCGGCAGAGCATGCGCGGCAGCATTCCCACGCCCACGCCGGCGATGGCCGCCTCCCGGAGCACGGTGAATTCGTCCGTGACCAGGCGCGGATCGTAGGCAATGTTGACCGACTCGCCGGTCTTGCAGCGCAGCGTCCAGATGTGCTTGCCGTCATGCGGCTTCTGCGCGACGCCCGGCATGCCGTCGAGGGCCTGCGGCGTGCGCGGGCGGCCGATGCTGTCGAGCAGTTCGGGGCTGGCGACGAGCATCAGCTGGCTCTCGCCGAAGCCGCGCACGGCCAGGCTCGATTCCTCCAGCACGTCGCGCACGCGCAGGGCCATGTCGAAGCCTTCGCCGATCACGTCCACGCGGCGGTTGGTGGCATCCAGGTCGATCCGCACGGCCGGATTGGCGCGCATGAACTGGCCGATGGCGGGCGCCAGAAGCAACTGCGCGATGGCGACCGGACAACTGATGCGCAGCGTCCCGGCCGGTTCGCCGAGCGCCTGGTGAACCACCTCCTGGGCAGCCTGCGCCTCCTGCACCATCGCCCGGCAGCGGGCATAGAAGGCCTCGCCAAGCGGTGTCACGCGCACCTGCCGGGTGGTCCGGCGCAACAGCTGCACGCCGAGGTCCCGCTCCAGCTGGGCGATCCGCCGGCTCAGGCGCGACTTGGGCACCCCGGTGGCGCGGCTGGCGGCCGAGAAGCTGCCGTGTTCCACCACCTGGGCGAAGAGCGAAAGGTCGTTGAGGTCTTGCATGTGGGCTCCATCGTTGCGCTGGCAGAACGATATTTTGCATTCTGCCTCACTACCGGCATCAATGGCGAACCCCTACATTTCCTCCATCGCAACCGCCCCAGTGGAGACACACCATGAACATCCTGCAACTCGATTCCAGCGTCCTCGGCGACAACTCCGTTTCGCGCAACCTGACCGCCGCCGTGGTGGCCGACCTCGTCGCCGCCAACCCGAGCGCCACCGTGGTCCGCCACGACCTCGACAAGGACGCCCCGGCCCACCTGTCCGGCCACCTGCTCCCCGTGCTGGGCGGCCCGAAGGACGGCCTCGACGCCGTGCAGCAGGCTGAACTGGATCGCACCGAAGCGTGGCTGGCCGAATTGCTGGCTGCCGACGTGATCGTGATCGGCGCCCCGGCCTACAACTTCGGCATGCCGACCCAGCTGAAGTCCTGGTTCGACCGCATCGCCCAGGCCGGCCGCACCTTCGCCTACACCGCCAACGGCCCGGTCGGCCTGACCCAGGGCAAGCGCGCCATCGTCGTGTCGTCGCGCGGCGGCGTGCGGGCCAACGCCGAGGCGCTGGATATGCACGAGCTGCACATCGACACGCTGCTGCGCTTCATCGGTGTCGCGGACGTCACCTACGTCCGCGCCCACGGCCTGGCCATGGGCCCCGAGGCCCGCGAAGCCAGCCTGGCCGCCGCCCGCAGCCAGGTGGCCGCGCTGAACGACGCTGCCGAGCGCGTCGCAGCCTGATTCTGCCCCCCAGGACCGGCGGCTACGGCAGCCGCGTCAGACGCTCGCCGACTCCCTTCCTCCGCGGATCGCGTCTATGATGAAGCCGGGCACCCCTCGCGGGTGCCCGTTCTGCACTCTGACGGCCGATTCCCATGCGCCGGGGCAGCGCTCCTGCCCGCTGCATGGCCCACCGCATCCGCACCCGGGAGTCCCGCATGAGCTCTGCCCTGTTGCCTGCCGCCGCCCGCCACCCGCATGCCGAGCCGGCCCTGCTTGGCCAATACCGGCATGTGCGCGCCGTCACCGAAGCGCTGGTGTCGGATATTTCGGATGCCGACGCCACCGTCCAGTCGATGGACGACGCCAGTCCCGCCAAATGGCACCTGGCCCATACCACCTGGTTCTTCGAGGAATTCGTACTCGCCGCGCGGATTCCGGACTATGAGCCGGTCGATCCCGCCTACCGCTTCCTGTTCAACTCGTACTACGAGTCGGTCGGCCCGCGCCACCCACGCCCGCGCCGCGGACTGCTGACGCGGCCGTCGCTCGACGACGTGCTGGCCTACCGCGAGGCGGTGGACGAGTCCATGTACTCGCTGCTGATGGAGGCGCAGACCGACGCCGAGGCGGCGCTCGTCACGCTCGGCCTGAACCACGAGCAGCAGCACCAGGAACTGCTCCTGACCGACATCCTCCACCTGTTCGCGCAGAATCCGCTGCGCCCCGCCTTCGCGCCCGAGGTTTCCGCCGTGACCCTCGGCGACCCGCGCCCCGCGCCGGAATGGATTCCTTTCCAGGGGGGCATCGTCCCGATCGGCCATGACGGCGAGACCTTCGCCTTCGACTGCGAGACGCCGCGCCACGAGGTGCTGCTGCGCCCCTATGCGCTCTGCTCGCATCCGGTCACCAACCGCCAATGGTTCGAATTCATCGAAGACGGCGGCTACCAGACCGCCGGCCTGTGGCTCTCCGACGGCTGGCGCTGGGTGTGCGACAACGCCGTCCAGGCGCCGCTGTACTGGGAGGAGCGCGAGGGCACGTGGTGGCAGATGAGCCTGCGCGGGATGCAGCCGGTCGATCCGGACAGCCCCGTCACGCACGTGAGCTTCTACGAGGCCGACGCCTTCGCGCGCTGGGCCGAGCGGCGCCTGCCGACCGAAGCGGAATGGGAACACGCCGCCAGCACGCTGCCGGCAACCGGGAATTTCCTCGAAGGCCGCGTGCTGCGGCCCCTGCCCGACCGGCAGAACACGGCGGGCGTGCTGCGCCAGATGTTCGGCGACGTATGGGAATGGACCGGCAGCGCCTTCCTGCCCTACCCCGGCTTCCGCCCGGCGCCGGGGGCCGTCGGCGAGTACAACGGCAAGTTCATGTGCGGCCAGATGGTGCTGCGCGGCGGGTCGTGCGTCACGCCGGAATCGCACGTGCGGGCGAGCTACCGCAACTTCTTCTATCCACACCAGCGCTGGCAGTTCACGGGGGTGCGGCTGGCAGATGACCTGTAGTCCGGAGGCCGGGCCGCTCGAGCCGGGCGCGAGCCTGTTCCGGTGATGGCCCGGCCAACGCCCAACCTCGATGCTCGATGCTTGATGCTGCTGCCGATCGCGATGGTGCCGGGCGCAACAGCCGGACCCTGCTGTATTTCGGCTGGCTGACCCTGTTCGCCTATCTGGCAACGCCGGCCGGTTACCTGATCGACATCCAGACGTCGTACGTGCTCAAGAACCAATTGCACGCAACGGCGACGCAGATCTCGACGTTCCGCCTGGTGACCGGCATCCCGGTGTATTTCGCCTTCGCTTTCGGCCTCGCGCGCGACCACTGGAACCCGCTGGGATTGCGTGATCGCGGCTTCTTCCTGATCTTCGCGCCGGCGACCGCCGCGGCATTCGTCTGGATGGCGTTTGCAGGCATCACGTACGCGGGACTGGTCACGGGGATGCTGCTGGCGATGCTGTCGTCCCGATTCGTCGCCGCGGCCTATCAGGGGTTGATCGCGCTGGTGGGCCAGGAGCGGCTCATGTCCGGGCGCCTGAGCGCGCTGTGCAACGTCGTCAGTTCTGTCCCGGTCGTCGCGGGAGCGTTCGCTTCCGGGTACGTCTCCGATCATCTGGCCGCGAAAGAGGCATTCCTCCTGGTAGCGCTGTTCGCGTCATTGATTGCTGTGTCGGCGATGTGGAAGCCCGCTGCGGTCTTCAGCCATACGTACGAGACACCGCAGGCCAGGGGCACGGATTTCGTCGGGAACGTCAGGCGGCTGGTGAAGCATCGGGCCGTCTATCCGGCGGTGCTCATCTGCTTCCTGTGGAACTTTGCGCCTGGATCCGCCACACCGCTGCAGTTCTACCTGACCAATGAACTGCATGCATCGGATTCGGCTTACTCGTACTACAACGGCATCTTTGCCGCCGCGTTCATCCCGACATTCCTGCTGTATGGCTTCCTGTGCAAGAAGGTGGCGCTGAACAGGCTGCTGTGGTGGGGAACGATCATCGCCGTGCCGCAGATGATTCCGCTGGCCTTTGTCCACTCGGCCAAGCTCGCGCTCATCCTCGCGATACCGACGGGCCTGATGGGCGGCCTGGCCACGGCAGCCTACTTCGACCTCGCGATGCGGGCCTGTCCGCCGGGCCTGCAAGGCACCCTGATGATGCTGGTGGATGGCGTGCTCGCGCTCTCCGCGCGCGCCGGCGATCTGCTGGGCTCATGGATCTACAACAGCGGCGCGACGCACGGATTCACGTATTGCGTGATCGCGACGACCGTGGTGTACGCACTGATCCTGCCGCTGATCCCGCTGACGCCGAAAGCATTGATTGCGACCAGGGACGGCGAACCGAATCCGAAGGCCGAGGTGTCCAACGAGATCCGGGAAGCCGAGCCTACATAGGCGCCGGCCCGTGTGGTCGGTCTTTCGTACCCGTATCCGCAACGCCATGTTTAAGCGACCTTTAAGTAAGCGGTCTTACCCTGAACTCGCGGGCCGCCGGCCGCGTCATCGCCCTGATCCAGATTCGATCCCGCCGCCCTGATGAGCGCCCGAAATGCCTGTGCAACGGCGGACACTTCGCCGGGCACTCTCTCCGCGCGACGAGACGCTCGCAATGGGAACACCAGTCGGAAGACCAATCGCCACGTCCACCTTTACGCAAGGATTGACCGGCCAGGAGGCTGACATGACCCAGGAACAGGTCGAGCACGAACAGATCAAGGAGACCGCGGCTCCCGCGACCCTGTCGGGCCAGCATGCGGAAGACGCAGGAGGCCTTACGGAGGCGGAAGCGGCGAAGCGCCTGGCCCAGTATGGCGAAAACGCCCTTTCCGAGCAACATGTCAGTCTGGTTGAGCGCCTTGCACATTTCTTCTGGGGGCCCATCCCATGGATGATCGAGGTGGCGGCGATGCTCTCGGCCGTGCTCGGACACTGGGCGGATCTCGCCATCATTCTCGCGATGCTCTTCATCAATGCCGGCGTCGGGTTCTGGCAGGAGTTCAAGGCTGACAACGCGATTGCGTTGCTGAAGCAGCGGCTTGCGCTCAAGGCGCGGGTACGCCGCGACGGCGTATGGAAGGACATCGAGGCCAGGCTGCTCGTGCCGGGCGACGTCGTGCATGTGAAGCTCGGCAATATCGTGCCAGCCGATCTGAAGCTGACTGAGGGCGCTTACCTGAGCGTCGACCAGGCGGCACTGACCGGAGAATCGCTGCCGGTCGACAAGAAGGTGGGCGACGATGCCTATTCCGGCTCAATTGCGCGACAGGGCGAGATGAGTGGGGTCGTCACCGCCACCGGGATGAAGACCTATTTCGGCAGAACGGCGCACCTCGTCGAACAGGCCAAGACTGTCTCGCACTTCCAGCGCGCCGTGCTGCGCATCGGCAACTTCCTGATCATAGTGACGGTCGGCCTGGTGCTTGTCATCGGGCTTGCCGCGCTCTTCCGGCGCGATCCGCCGGTCGAAACCATCCCATCCAGTTCGCGCTCATCCTCACCATTGCTTCGATCACGGTTGCCCTGCCGGCTGTGCTTTCGGTCATGATGGCAATCGGTGCTGAACGCCTGGCGAAGTTCAAGGCGATCGTTTCGCGCCTCGTCGCTATCGAAGAGATGGCGGGCATGGACATGCTGTGCAGCGACAAGACTGGCACGCTCACCAGGAACGAACTGACGATGGGCGACCTGGAGCCGGCGTCGGGCGTGCCGCACGACGATCTCATTCTGGCCGCGGTGCTGGCATCGCGACGCGATGCGCCCGACGCAATCGATTCGGCCATCCTTGCAGGCGTTCCGGCAGACCATCTGCTCGACCGCTACACGGTGAAAGCTTTCCATCCCTTCGACCCCGTGGTGAAACGCGCCGAGGCGGAAGTGGAAAAGGATGGTCGCAGTTTCAAGGTTGCCAAGGGGGCGCCACAGGTGATCGTCGACCTCTGCGAGCCGGGCCCCGGCCAGCGCAAGGCGATTTCCGCGGCGGTCGATCGCGATGCCGCCCGGGGATTCCGCACGCTCGGCGTGGCGCGGACCGATGCGTCCGGAACATGGCAATTTCTTGGGCTTCTGCCACTGTTCGATCCCCCGCGGGAGGACTGTGCCGCAACAATCGCGACAGCCCGCATGATGGGCGTCGAGATCAAGATGGTGACGGGCGACCATGAGGCGATCGCCAAAGAGATCGCCGGACAGCTCAAGCTCGGACAGAACATCGTCGTCGCCGATTCCGTCTTCGGGCAAGACGACGCCGGTGGGCAGGTTTCACGCATTGTTGCGGCGGACGGGTTCGCACGCGTTCTGCCGGAACACAAGTTCAAGATCGTCAAGGCGCTGCAGGGCGACGGCCACATCGTCGGCATGACCGGTGACGGCGTGAATGATGCGCCGGCCCTGAAGCAGGCGGATGTCGGCATCGCGGTCAGCGGAGCGACCGATGCCGCGCGAGCCGCGGCGGATCTCATATTGACGGCCCCCGGCCTCTCCGTGATCACAACGGCGATCGAGGAAGCCCGTCGCATCTTCGAGCGCATGAACAGTTATGCGATATACCGGATCGCAGAAACGATCCGGCTTCTGCTCTTCATGACCGCAAGTATCCTGGTCTTCAACTTCTATCCGGTCACGGCGATCATGGTCGTGCTGCTGGCCCTGCTCAATGACCTGCCGATCATGATGATCGCGTACGACAACGCCCCCATGGCCGCAAAGCCGGTACGCTGGGACATGACGCGGGTGCTGACCATCGCGTCGGTCCTCGGCACCTATGGCGTGATCGAGAGCTTCGGTCTGTTCTGGATCGCTCGCGACTACCTGCACCTGTCCTTGCCCGTGGTCCAGGCACTGATCTTCCTCAAACTGCTGGTCTCGGGTCACATGACCATCTATCTGACGCGCAACAAGGGAGCGGTCTGGGAGCGCCCGCGGCCTGCCTGGAAGCTTGTTGTTCCATGCGAGGCGACGCAGCTCGCTGGAACCCTGGTGGTGGTCTACGGCGGGCTGATGGCGCCCACCGGCTGGCCACTCGCACTCATGGTCTGGGGCTACACACTCGTCTCCCTCACCGTGGCGAGCGCGATCAAGATCGGCACATACCGGTTGCTGGATCACCGTGCGGCCCGACAGGCCAGGCATCTCGCGCGTATTGAAGGGCACCTCGCCTCGTGAACATCGAGGTGAAGCCAACGCTAATACTTCCGAATTTTCTGAACGAAGGAATCACCATGCCGAGGAAACCATCCGTCAAATCCGCCGAGATGTCACTCATGAGCGTGCCGGCGTTCTGGCCAATGGCAATGGCAACGGCCCTGGTCGAGGAAGGGGCCGAGCTCTACGCGAGGAACCTCAGGTTTTTGGACGAGGAGATCAGGATTCACCAGGATCTGAGACCCACCCTGGCGACGCCAAACCAGGTACGGCTCGATCTCCGGACGATGGTATTGCGCGACTACGGCAGGCCCGGCGGAATCCCGACGCTCGTCGATGCGCCTCACGCCGGTCATACAGCCGTGATCGCCGATTACCACAACGGGCAGAGCCTGGTGCAGACCCTTCTGGCTAACGGTGTCGATCACGTCGCGCTGACCGACTGGAAGTCGGCAACCGACGACATGAAAGACCTGGAGATCGACAACTATCTCGCGGAGATCGTCGTCGCCATCGACGATCTCGGTGGCCGGGTCAATCTCGTCGGACTGTGTCAGGGTGGCTGGGTATCAGCGATGATCGCCGCACGCTTTCCGGAGAAGGTCAACTCGCTCGTGCTCGCCGGTTCGCCCATCGACACGGATGCCGGCAATGGGCCGATCACGCGCATGGCACACGAATCGCCCGTTTCGTTCTACGAGGAGTTGGTCGAGCTTGGCGGTGGCCTGATGAAGGGCAAGTTCATGCTGCAGGGCTGGAAAAACATGCACCCCGAACAGCACTACGTCCAGGACCATATCGATCTCTATGAACACATCGACGACCCGGTGTATCTGGCCAAGGAGGAGACCTTCGAAAGCTGGTACGAGAACCCGATCGATCTGCCTGGGCGCTGGTACCTACAGGTGATCACCCAGCTCTTCAAGGAGAACCGGCTCGCGAAGGGGGAGTTCATCGGACTGGGGCGTAAGCTCAGCCTGCGCCATATCACTTGCCCGACCTATCTTCTGGCGGGCGCCGCTGACGATATCACCACGCCGGAGCAGGTTCTCAACGCCGGAAAGCTTATCGGAACCCCGGGGGACCGGGTCGTCGAGAAGACCGTCCCAGGCGGGCATATCGGCCTGTTCATGGGCGCGAGGACGCTATCAGAGCATTGGCCACCGATCGCGAGATGGATCGCCGGGCAGTAGGCACCACCCTCCATTGACGACGCCAGCCTGCAGGAGAGCAATCATGAAAATCAATTCCGACGACTTCCGGGTGCGAGAGGGCGATGCGGTCGAGCTCAGGAAGTGGCCGACGCGCGTGGAACCTGTCTACAAGTCAAAGGACCAGTATCACGCGATGCTGACCAGCCACATCGAGAAGCTGAGCTCACTGCAGAGCTTGCTCTACGCCGACGATCGCTACGCCGTGCTGTTCATCTTTCAGGCGATGGACGCGGCAGGAAAGGACGGGGTCATCAAGCACGTCATGTCGGGCGTCAACCCGCAGGGTTGCCAGGTGTTCAGCTTCAAGCATCCGAGCGCGGAAGAGCTTCAGCACGATTTCCTCTGGCGCACCACTCGCGACCTGCCCGAGCGTGGCCGCATCGGCATATTCAACCGCTCGTACTACGAGGAAGTGCTGATCCTTCGCGTGCATCCAGAAATCCTTCGTGCTGAAGGTCTGTCGCCCGAGGCTGGCGCCGGCGAGGCCCTCTGGAAAGGCCGCTACCGTTCGGCCACCGATCTCGAAAGCCACCTGCACCGCAACGGCACGCGGATCGTGAAGTTCTTCCTGCATCTCTCGAAGGAGGAGCAGCGCAAGCGGTTTCTCGCGCGCATCGACGAACCCGAAAAGAACTGGAAATTCAGTACGGCCGACATCGAAGAGCGGAAATTCTGGGCGCGGTACATGGTCGCATACGAGCAATGCTTCAGCGCGACAAGTACCAACGCCTCTCCATGGTACATCGTGCCCGCAGACGACAAGGAAAACGCCCGGCTCATCGTCTCGCAGATCATTCTCGATACGCTCGACACCTTGAATCTGCAGTATCCCGAGACAACCGCGGCGCGGCGAAAGGAATTGTCGGAGATTCGCAAGCAGCTCGCTGATGAGGGCTACTCGGCAGGCGAACAGCCGGATCGGGACGACTGACTGTCGCGCGGCAGCAGCCCTCCGTGCGGAAGAACCACTTTTCAGGCCTTTGAGCCCAGGCGATTCGCAGGCCGGGAACGGCGTCGACGGTCCCGAATCCTACTTCCTGATCGGCTCGCCCGAGGGCTGCGCGTAGGCTGGCTTCAGCGGCGGCGCCGGGGTAATCGGCGTCTGCGGATACATCTTCTGCCAGCGCGACTTCAGCCCGTCGGCGATCTCCTTCTGCTGGTAGCGCTCGGCGAAGTCGATCGCCGTCATGCCCTGCTGGTTGCGGATGCGCATGTCGGCGCCCTCGTCCAGCAGCAGCTTGACCGTGTCGATATGGCCGCCGCGCGCCGCCATCATCAGCGGCGTGGTGCCGTTCGGGCTTTCGGCGTCGATATAGGCCGAATGATCGATCAGGTATTTGACGATGTCGTTGTGCCCGGTGGTGGCGGCGTAGTGCAGCGGGGCCCAGCCCTTCTTGTTGACCTCGGCCTCCTGGCCCTCGACCATCAGCTTGACCATGTCCATCTCGCCCTGGAGGCTGGCCATCATCAGCGGCGTCTCGCCGGCCGGGTTGGCCTTGTCGAGGTCGATGTCCTTGGCCTTGATCAGCGCGGCGGCCACCTTGGTGGATTTTTCCCGCAGCGCCACGACCAGCATCGGGTTGCCCGCGGCATCGACAAGATTGGGATCGACCCCGCGCGACAGCAGCTTCTGCGCGGCCTTGATGTCGTCGAACTCGACGGCCTTGTGCATGTCGTCGGCCGGCGTGGCGTGGGCCAGCGTGGCGCCGGCCAGCAGCGCCGTGGCGCACAAAGCGCGAAGAATCTTCAGGTTACGCATCAACTTTCCTGTCTATATGCTTGAAAAGACGGAAGAAATTTTCC
>Ga0335083_10009297_pt1 | contig 11927 bp, 13 predicted proteins | sample Lox_Sample_42_FD_206716 | JGI IMG/M metagenome (GOLD analysis project Ga0335083, IMG submission 206716) | Soil microbial communities from Loxahatchee National Wildlife Refuge, Florida, United States - Lox_Sample_4.2 | ecosystem: Environmental > Terrestrial > Soil > Wetlands | place: USA... | reverse complement strand
GGTTTTAGGATCGTAAATGATGGAATCTTTAACATTGACCGGATCCTTAAGATTAAAAGAATTCTTTTCGGGATTGCTGAATGGATCTCCCCATCGGTCCCTGATCGGATATTTTAAGGTATCAGCAATTTTTTGAGGCTTAGTTGTATCTTTTTTGGTAGTATCCTTCTGAAAATAGACATGAGCCGAGACAGTTGAACAAAACACAACTGAAACGGATAGCGATATCACCGTTGCGGTAATGGTCTTAATCAGGTTACGAGCCAAACTTTCCTCAAGAATTAGTTAGGTAGAAATACCGCAATAAGCTACAAGGTTTTTAAAGCTTTCTTAATGATATCCTCGACCTGGGTTGTTTCCGGTTCAGCAAGCAGCACTTTTTTTAAAGCCTGTTCTGCAGCCGGACGGGCAATTCCAAGAGCCGTTAAAGCATTCAACGCATCTTGCTCCAATGTATTGTTTATCAATGAGGAAATATTTGATTCGGGGATTTTTTTTGCTACTTTATCACGCAATTCAAGAATTATCCTTTCTGCTGATTTTTTTCCGATGCCTTTTATGCTCTCCAATTGCTTCAAATTACCGTTTAAAATTGCACGGGCTATCTCCCCGGGCTTCATGGAGGATAGCATCATTCTCGCAGTGGCAGCGCCAATTCCAGACACACTGATCAGCTGTATAAACATATCTTTTTCTGTACTGTCAAAAAAACCATAGAGTGTTTGTCCATCCTCCCGAAAAAGAAGATATGTATGTAATACCCCTTTTTCAAGGCCCTGGATCTGAGAATAGGTGTTGAGGCTGATCTGAAGCTCGTAACCCACCCCATGAACATCAACATGAACTACTGTGGGTGTTTTATGGATAAAATCACCCCGCAAAAATGCTATCATGGTTGCGAAAATAGGTGAAAATATATTAGTCCTGAAACCGGTCTATTGACAACTTATTGCTCATTGTTCGTTCTGACGTATTTTTACGCCGTTTTTGTAAAAATTTTAATAGTTTTAAAATCGATAATGAAGAAAAAAATTACCGCCGCAATTACCGCTGTTGGAGGATATGTTCCTGAAAATCGTTTGACCAATGCTGATCTAGAAAAAATTGTTGACACTAACGATGAATGGATTCGAACCAGAACAGGTATCGAAGAAAGAAGAATCCTGAATGAACCTGGAAAAGCTACTTCTGATTTATGTGCACCCGCCGCGTTGGAAGCGTGCAAAAAAAGAGGGATTCATCCGGAAGAACTTGATTGCATAATTGTGGGTACGGTTACTCCGGATATGTTTTTCCCTTCTACTGCGAACCTGGTATGCGATAAAATAGGCGCCAAAAATGCATGGGGTTTTGATCTCGCAGCTGCTTGTACAGGTTTTTTGTATAGTCTGACTACAGGCGCTGCAATTATAGAAAGTGGAAGATGTAAAAAAGTTTTGGTGATCGGAAGCGATAAAATGAGTGCTATCACAGATTATGGCGACAGAAGTACTTGTATTCTTTTCGGGGATGGCGCAGGTGCGGTTTTATTAGAACCAAATGAAGATGGATTTGGGGTTTTAGATAGTATTCTGAAAAGTGATGGCAGTGGCCGGCCATACCTGCACATGAAAGCAGGGGGATCTCTTAGACCTTCAAGCTATGAAACAGTTGCAAATAAGGAACATTACATGTACCAGGAAGGGCAGGCAGTATTCAAATTTGCTGTAAAAGGAATGGCGGATGTAAGTGCAGAATTATTGGAACGAAATAATCTTACCGGCAAAGACATTGCATGGTTAGTACCGCATCAGGCAAATAAGCGAATCATCGATGCGACCGCAAACCGCATGGGACTTTCGTCAGATAAAATCATGATCAATATCCAACGCTACGGAAATACCACAGCAGCAACTATTCCCTTATGCCTGTGGGACTGGGAATCTAAATTGAAAAAAGGAGACAATCTCGTACTCGCCGCTTTCGGAGGTGGTTTCACCTGGGGTGCCACACTTGTAAAATGGGGATTTTAATGCTTTATCCTGACCCATGCAATAAAATCTGTCTGGGGAATTTTCTGAAGTCCAAGCTGACGTAAGATCGTTACTATTTGTCCGCGGTGATATGTGCCGTGATTAAATAGATGCAATAATACCTGGAAAAGAGGTTCATTAAATTTTTCTCCCCTGGAATTGCGATATTCAATTTTTTGTATGAAGCTGTTTTCATCTTGTGAATTAACCCAATGCAGAAATTCCATATCCCGATCATGTAATCCCTCAGACAAAGATTTCATTGAATGTTGAAATGGATCTCCTTCGATCCTTGAGTTTTGAGGCTGAAGACGCTGCCACCAAATCGTTTCAGCGCTCCATAAATGAAAAAAAGTTTTATACAAGCTGTTGAAACTACTAGTGATTTCAGCATGCTGTTGTTCTTCACTCAATTCATTGACTGCATCCAGTAATTTTTTTGTAGCCCAGGCATTATAGGCAGCATATTGATTAAACAAATCCTTCATAAACAATTATGATTTATTTTTGGTTTTTTTTCCAAATTTAATCACTCCAATAAAAGATGTCTCAAAAAAAATCTTCGTTTAAAGGTTTTGGTTCCTTAGCGATTCATGGAGGTCATCAGCAGGATCCCAATTATGCTCATCTGACTCCGATTTATGCAGCAAGCACTTTTGTTTATGACAATGCAGAACAGGGAATGCGGAGGTTTAGCGGAAAGGAGCCCGGATACATATATACGCGCTGGGGAAATCCGACATTTACTGAAGCTGAAAATAAAATCGCCGCGATGGAAGGTTTTGGAGTTAAAGGTACAGACGGGAATGTTCCAGAACTGAAAGCCATCCTTCATGCATCCGGTATGGCTGCCATCAGCACATTAATGCTAATGAATTTGAAAGCCGGAGATAAAGTACTTACTCATTTTTCACTCTATGGAGGCACAGAAGAACTTCTCCAAAATACACTGCCAGCTCTCGGGATTGAAGCAATCATTGCCGATCTGCGGGATTTGAATAAAGCAGAATCCATATTGAAATCGGATTCTTCCATTCGTATGCTCTATATAGAAACTCCGGCCAATCCCACAATTCAATGCGTTGATATCGGAGAGTTGAGCAGAATGGCAAAACAAAGAAATATTATTGTTGCCTGCGATAACACTTTTGCAACTCCTTATCTTCAACAACCATTCAGATATGATGTGGATTTTGTGGTTCACTCAACTACTAAATTTCTGAACGGACATGGTACTTCGATTGGTGGAATATTATTAGGAAAGGATATTGAGTTCATGAATAACAAAGCATATAAAACTTACAAGGTATTGGGCGGTAACAGTAATCCATTCGATGCTTTTTTATTGATCAATGGAATCAAGACGCTGGAAGTTCGCATGGAAAGGCATTGTAGTAATGCAATGCTTGTTGCAAAATTCCTGGAAACAAATAATTCAGTCGGCAAAGTGAACTATAATGGTCTTCCTTCACACCCTGATCATTCGGTAGCCCTGAAACAAATGCGCCACCCCGGAGCGATGATGAGTTTCGAATTAAAAGGAGGCCTTCAGGCAGGCATTCATTTCATGAACAAACTAAATATGTGTACGCGTACAGTTTCATTGGGAACCTGCGACACACTGCTAAGCCATCCTGCATCGATGACACATTATAGTGTGCCTAAAGAATCCAGGGAGAAATATGGTATAACGGATGGGCTCATACGAATGAGCGTTGGAATGGAAAATGTGGAAGATATTTTGAATGACCTTGAACAAGCATTAAAATAGAATAATCGTCAACTGATTTTTTTTAAAAAGATAACTCCAGTTGGCAGGAATCCAGGAAGATAAAAATTTTTTTCGCCTTTAAATTGGAAAAAACAAACTTTTATGAGAAGAATATTAACCCCGGTGCTTTGCTTCTTAGTGGTTTCATCGTTCGCCCAGAAATCTTCAACCGATAACCGATTTGCCGGTTTTGATACTGCTTTCGCACATGTACTGAAAGACTGGCACGCTGCGGGTTTTGCAGTAGCGATAGTTGAAAAAAATAAAATCATCTATGCAAAAGGTTTTGGTTACCGGGATATTGAAAGTAAAAGCCCGGTTACGTCCAATACATTATTTGCGATTGGCTCCTGCACCAAAGCATTTACAGCTTCGCTGCTGGGCATGCTGCGACGGGATGACAAAGTAGACTTTGATAAACCTGTGAGAAATTATTTACCGGATCTGAAATTCTACAACGATGAAATGAATGATAAGATTAGTTTGCGCGATATGATGTGTCATCGGACGGGCCTTCCCCGCCACGATTTTTCTTGGTATTATTTCAGAACTCCTTCGAGAGACAGTTTGATACATCGAATACAATACATGGAACCTTCCGCCGGTCTTAGAGAAAAATGGCAATACAATAATTTTATGTTCCTCGCTCAGGGCGTTGTGGTAGAAAAATTAACCGGAAAGAGTTGGGAAGAAAATATACGTGAAAAAATTTTTCAGCCATTGGGAATGACTCATTCTGTTCTTTCCATTGAAGATATGATCAAAAGCGGGGATGCAGCGATCGGTTATGAATTAAAGAATGATACCCTCATCAAAAAAACCGATTACTATCATATCGATGCAATGGGACCCGCAGGAAGCATTAACAGTTGCGTAAATGATATGGGAAATTGGGTGATTACCTGGATTAACGGGGGGAAATTTAATGGAAGAGAAATTATTCCAGCTGCTTTTGAAAGTGAAGCTATCAGTTCGCAAATGATTGCAGCTCCCGCACTTCCGGATAAGGATAAAAAGGATCTCTATTTCGCAAATTATGGATTCGGTTGGGGTCTGTCTTCTTACAAAGGTCATTACAGGGTGGAGCATGGCGGTAACATAGACGGTTTTTCTGCCAGTACCTGTCTATTTCCTTCCGACAGTATTGGCATTGTCGTTCTTGTCAATCAGGGAGGGTCTTATATTCCTGCCATTGTGAGAAACCTGGTTGCCGACCGGATGCTGGGTCTGAAATATTTCGATTGGAATTCAGATCTGAAAAAAACCGCAGACAATGCCAGGAAAACCGCCAAAGAAAGGGAAAAATCTGCTGTTTCTAACCGTGTCGCCTATACGAAGCCATCGCATGACCTGAAAGATTATACAGGCTTGTACAACAATAAAGGTTATGGAACTTTTGAAGTATCGTTTGTTCATGACTCTTTGTTCGTATTTATTGGAACACATATCTGGTGGTTGCGTCACTATCATTACGATTGGTTTGAGCCTTTTGAAAAAGATCCAAGGGATGGTATTGATACTTCCGATAAAAGTGAACCAATTCAATTTCAAACAAATAAAGCCGGAGAAATAGAAAGCGCGAGCGTGGCTTTCGAGCCGACTTTAAAGCCGATTGTATTCAGCAAAACTCCCAAAGCAAAAGAAATATCAAAAGATAGTCTGCAAAAATTTGTTGGTGAGTACGAGTTAAGTTCGGTTGTTATAAAAGTCTATATCAAGGGTGAAAAAACATTATGTATGCTTGTGCCGGGACAACCGGAATACGAATTGGTGCCTGTCGACAAAAATAAATTCAGCATTAAATCACTGAACGGATACACCGTTCAATTCAATGCTAACGATAAGAATGAAATCACAGAATTGTTATCTATTCAGCCAAACGGTACATTTAAAATACCACGAAAAAAATAATCAAAGATGGAACTGAAGATCAGAAGAGCTGTAAAAGAAGATTGTCCGCGTTTGCTGGAATTGGTCCATGAACTTGCCACTTATGAAAAAGCTCCGCATGAAGTAACCGTGACCCTGGATCATTTTACTGAAAGCGGATTTGGAAAAAATCCTGTGTGGTGGGCATTTGTTGCTTACACGACTGATCCTTCCAACGGGAAAGAAATTATATCGGGGTTCGTTCTATACTATATCCGTTATTCTACATGGAAAGGTCAGCGCATGTATCTCGAAGATATTCTAGTAACTGAGTCAGCAAGGGGAAAGGGAATTGGAAAACTATTGTTTGATCGCTTAATTGAAGAAGCGAAGGAGAAAAAATTTTCAGGTATCGTATGGCAGGTTCTTGACTGGAATAAGCCTGCCATCAATTTCTACAAAAAATATAAAAATGTTACGATTGATAACGAGTGGTTGAACTGCACCATGCAGTGGTAAAGTGACGAAGAAAAATATTGATGATATAAAATTTCTTAGTTGTGATCAATCCACTCCTTCTGTTTCAACATTCTTATTAATTTTCGCAATTAAGCCCTGCAATACTTTCCCCGGTCCGACTTCAGTAAATTTTGATGCGCCATCAGCGATCATCGCTTGAACACTTTGCGTCCAACGAACTGCACTGGTAAGCTGATCTATCAGGTTTTTTTTGATCTCATCTTTATCGACAATTGCCTTTGCTGCAACATTCTGGTAAATAGAGCAGGTTGGATTATAAAAAGTAGTTTTTTCAATAGCGGTTTTTAATTCTTCTTTCGCGGGTTCCATCAGGGGAGAATGAAATGCTCCCCCCACAGGCAATACCATTGCCCTTTTTGCTCCTGCAGCTTTCATTCTTTCACATGCAATATCAATTCCTTTTACAGAGCCACTAATTACCAATTGGCCCGGACAATTATAATTAGCAGGCACTACCACTTCTCCTGACTCTTTGGATACTTCCCGACACACTTTTTCTACGATACCATCTTCCAGGGCAAGTACTGCAGCCATTGTTGAAGGAACCAATTCACATGCTTTTTGCATAGCGGCAGCGCGAATGATAACCAGTTGGAATGCATCCTCAAAACTCAAAACTCCGTTTGCGGCCAGGGCTGAGAATTCGCCCAATGAATGACCAGCAACCATATCGGGCTTTACATTATCAATACTTTTAAAAGCAATCACTGAATGAAGAAACACGGCGGGCTGAGTGACTTTAGTTTGTTTCAAATCACTTTCTGTTCCGTTAAACATGATGTCTGAAATTCTGAAGCCTGCTATTTCATTGGCACGTTCAAATAATTTCTTTGCAAAAACACTGTTCTCGTAATGATTTTTCCCCATTCCTGGAAACTGAGAACCTTGTCCCGGGAATACATACGCATGCTTCATGTAATTTATAGTTTGTAGGTTGTGGGTTATAATTCAGGGGCCAAAGTTCATAATAAAATCTGGTAATATGAACCGCTGGTCATTTCAAGACATTCAAATTTTGCAAAGTGAATATTAAATTCTGTGATAAACGAGCGGAGCTACCCGAGCTTAGTGTAGTCGTGCTGAAATCAATTTGGTGAATTCACTTCTGGTCTCATTTTTTTCAAACTCTCCCCAAAAAGCTGAAGTCGTAGTGACAGAATTTTGTTTTTGCACTCCGCGCATCATCATGCATAAATGAGAAGCTTCTATAACTACAGCTACCCCAAGCGGGTTCAATGTTTCTTTTATGGCATGCAATATTTCTGTGGTCAATCTTTCCTGCACCTGGAGACGGCGTGCATATACATCGACTACCCTCGCAATTTTGCTCAAGCCGGTAATCCAACCGTTTGGTATATACGCAATGTGGGCCTTCCCAAAAAAAGGAAGCACATGATGCTCACATAGGCTGTATACTTCTATATCCTTTACCAGTATCATTTCACTAATCTCTTCATGGAATTTAGCCGAATTCAATATCGCATGTGCATCCATTGAATATCCATGCGTAAGAAACTGCATAGATTTAGCAATACGTTCCGGTGTTTTCAATAATCCTTCTCTATGTGGATCTTCACCCAATAATGTGAGGCATTCCCTGTAATGATCCATCAGATCTGAAGTAATCTCATCCTTATAGGATTCCACTTTTTTATATGCCATGAATAGTTGATTTAATAATGCATTAATGATTTCTCGAGTAACTCTTTTTGATACCTGCATTCTATTCCGCAGGATATTCCACAAAATTTCTTTCGGTCTCGTATAATCGAACAGTAAGTTCTAATTTCTCATCAATTATTTTGCGCAAAATTTCATAAATAACAATTACAATATTCTCAGCAGTCGGATTAATGTTTCTAAAATGAACAGTATCCAGGTTTAAATTCTTATGATCAAATTTTTCAAGCACATTTACCCTGATAATATCAGACAGCAATTTTAAACTCATGACGTATCCTGTTTGAGGATCCGGATAGCCGGTAAGTTTTACGATAAGATCGTAATTATGGCCATGATAGTTAGGGTTATTGCATTTGCCAAAAACCTCATTATTCTTTGCATCATTCCACTCAGGTACAAATAGCCGGTGTGCTGCATTAAAATGTTCCTTCCTGAAAATAGCTACTTTCTTATTCATAATTATCTACAAGATAAGTATTTGAAGCATTCATTGATTGTCGGATAACCGACCTTGAGCTAAAAATATACTATTCACAGGTTATTTTTCAGCACGGATAATTATTCTTCGCAAGTTCCGCACCAGATTAACCACCTGTTGAAGAAAATAAATTCATTTCAACCAAAATATTCAACATAGATCCTGGGTGTTTCATACAATTTGATAGAATGCAATTGGATTTCTTTGGGTATATGAGGATACAATTGCTGCCAGATACCAATTACCAGGTTTTCTGTTGAACACATTTTTCCCTGGAGGAAATCTACATCTATATTCAGGTTTTTATGATCCAGTTTTTCAATGACCTCATTTTTGATAATTTCACTTAATTTTTTTGCATCAAATAAAAAACCGGTTTGAGGGTCAGGTTCACCTTTTACGGTCACGTATAATTCATAATTGTGTCCATGCCAGTTTTCATTGGCGCATTTTCCAAAAACAATTTCATTTTGTTCTTTGCTCCAGTCGGGGTTATACAACTTATGTGCTGCATTAAAATGTTCTAAACGGGTGAGATACACCATTTCTCTAAAAAATTTCCGCAAAGTTAATACATAGGGCAGGATTGTCAATGTTTGCTGATATTTGCATCATGCGTATTCTTTTAATAGCTGCTACGGGAAAAGAAATTCAACAGACATCCAGTTATTGCGAAGAAAAAAAAAACAAAAAGGGGGATATTGAAATTGAGATAAAGGTTACTGGGGTCGGGATGGTAGCAACTGCCTATTTTCTCGGAAAAAACATTTACGAATTTCGTCCAAACCTGATCATCCAGGCCGGGATTGCAGGATGTTTTCAAAAAGATAAGAATTCATCCGTTGTCTCCATATCGGAAGACCTTATAGCCGATATGGGCGCTTACGAAAAGGATTCATTCAAAAATATTTTTGACCTGGGACTTGCCAAAAAAAATGAATATCCCTTTACCAATGGTTCCCTCATCAATCCCTATCAAAAACTAATTGCTCTGTCAAATTGCAAACCTGCAAAAGCAATTACCGTTAATGAAGTGAGTACAGATCCAAACAGAATCCAATATTATCAACAAAATCACGATCCGTATGTTGAAACCATAGAAGGAGCGGCTCTTCACTATGTTTGTTTACATGAAAATATACCTTTTATTCAGATAAGATCTGTTTCAAACTATATAGGCGAAAGAGACAAATCAAAATGGGAAATCAGAGAAGCGATCACCAATCTGAATACAGAACTAATTCTATTCATTAATAAACTGGCAGATTATAATGAAACTGACTCTTGGATTTAGCCCATGTCCCAATGATACATTCATATTTGATGCACTCATTCATCAAAAAATCGAAACCGATGGCTTGACATTTGATGCCGTGTTGGAGGATGTGGAAACCCTTAACCGATGGGCTCTCCATGGTGAGCTTGCAATCAGTAAAATCAGTTACGGAGTGTTGCCGCTCGTTATGAATCGATATAATTTATTGGATGCAGGTGGTGCTCTCGGTAAAGGAGTAGGTCCTTTATTGGTTTCAAAAAAACAGATTCCTCATTCCGAAATAAAAGATGCTGTTATCGCAATTCCGGGAGAAAACACGACTGCTCATATTTTATTTTCCATGGCCTTTCCCAGGGCAAAAAACAAAAAGTTTATGCTATTCTCCGGCATTGAAGAATCGATACTAAAAGAAGAAGTGGATGCGGGTGTCATCATTCATGAAAATAGATTCACCTACATGCAAAAAGGTCTTATAAAACTGATGGACCTCGGAGAATATTGGGAAACTAAAACCGGTTGCCCCATCCCCTTGGGTGGAATTGTGATCCGAAAGGATATTGACCAATCCGTACATTATAAGGCAAACACGCTTATCAAAAAAAGTGTTGAATACGCATTTAAACATTATCCGTTTATTTCACCATTTGTCCGGACTCATTCACAGGAAATGGACGAGTCTGTTATGAAGCAACATATTGATCTATATGTCAACAATTACTCCCTTTCATTAGGAAAAGACGGTAGGGAAGCAGTTAAAACCTTTCTTGAAGTTTATTCAAAATCAAATTCGTTAAACACGAATACCCCCCTTTCATTTATCAGTTGATTATCTTTTTTAATGCGCTGGCATATACTGATAATGCCCTCCTCCTGGCGAATTCATGATCAACAATAGGCTGAGGATAATTCAAATCCTCTAATTCTGGTACCCACTTACGGATATAAGTTAGATCCGGATCGAATTTTTTTGTCTGAATATGCGGATTGAATATTCTGAAATAAGGTGCAGCATCACATCCAGATCCGGCAGACCATTGCCAACCGCCGTTATTGGAAGCAAGATCAAAATCTAATAGTTTTTCGGCGAAATAAGCTTCTCCCCAACGCCAGTCAATCAATAAATGCTTAGTGAGAAAGGAAGCTGTAATCATACGAAGACGGTTATGCATATAACCCGTTTCATTTAGTTGTCTCATCCCGGCATCAACAATGGGATAGCCCGTCATACCATTACACCATTTTTCAAATTCCAATTCATTATTCCGCCATTGAATAAAATCATATTCCGGCTTAAAAGATTTTCCTCTACCAAGTTGCGGAAAATGCCATAATATCATTTGATAAAAATCTCTCCATATTAGTTCATTTAAGAAAATTTCATTCACTTGCCACGCCATTGCAGCCAGTTTGCGAATACTGATTGTGCCAAATCGTAAATGTATACTCAATCTGCTAGTTCCCTCGATACCCGGAATATCTCTTTGCTGGTCGTATTTTTCAAAAATTTCTTTTGGGGGATTTTTCACTGGAAAGTCTGTCGCTATTCTAGTAAACCCGAAAGATTCTGGGAGAAGAAGTGAGACTGCTGCCTGTTTATAAAAATTATGGAAATACTTATTTGTTGGATAAGACTTAAGATAAAATTTATTTAATAAATCCTTCCATCGTTTGCTGTATGGAGTAAAAATTGTGTAAGGGGTTTGGTCATCTTTTAGTATTTCTCCCTGCTCAAATATTACCTGATCTTTAAAATTGTGAAGAGACGCTCCGGATTCTTTTAAAATTTTTCTTACTGTTTCATCCCTTTCCCTGGCATAAGGTTCATAATCGCTATTTACAAACACGCTATCTATGCGATACTTATTTAATAGTAGCTGATAAATTTCTTCAGGGAAACCATAATATGTTTCGAGAGATGACCCTATTTGGATCAGTTGATTTTGTATTTCCAATAAACTTATATAAATAAATTCGACTCTTCTGTCAGATTTATGTTCTATTTTATCCAGAATATTTCGATCAAAAATAAAAATGGGAATTACAGGATATGGACTGCGAAGAGCGTGATACAAACCAGCATTGTCTTGCAGCCTGAGATCCCTTCGGAACCAAAAAATATTTACGATTTGTTCTATACTATTTGGTTTAATTTCCAAAAAAAACAAAAAATATCATCGAAATGTTGAATGATCAGAATGATTTTTTTAAAAGCTCCTTTTGGATCTGCAAACTCAAATCATTCTTATAGCTACAATTCCCAAAATATGAAACCCATCTTATTCCTGATATGGCATTTGT
>Ga0335083_10009296_pt1 | contig 11929 bp, 8 predicted proteins | sample Lox_Sample_42_FD_206716 | JGI IMG/M metagenome (GOLD analysis project Ga0335083, IMG submission 206716) | Soil microbial communities from Loxahatchee National Wildlife Refuge, Florida, United States - Lox_Sample_4.2 | ecosystem: Environmental > Terrestrial > Soil > Wetlands | place: USA: Florida... | reverse complement strand
GACCGCGCTTCATCGCCGGAGTTCCACCGGATTACTTCAGCGCTCAGGGACAGTTGTGGGGCAACCCGGTCTACAATTGGGACGCCCTTCGTGCGACCGGTTATGAATGGTGCATCCACCGATTACGTGCGCTTTTGGATCACGTCGACGTCATTCGGTTAGATCACTTCCGAGGGTTCGCGGCCGCGTGGCACGTTCCCGCAGGTGCTCGGACGGCCCAGTCCGGGCAATGGGTGCCTGGTCCGGGCGCCGCTTTTTTGAACGCAGTGCAAAAAGAGCTCGGCCATCTGCCGTTCATCGCCGAAGATCTGGGTTTGATTACGCCCGACGTAAATGCTCTGCGTGACGACTTCAAGATACCGGGCACTCGCGTCCTCCAGTTCGCGTTCGATGGGCACCGGGACAATCCTTACCTTCCCGACAACTTTGTGCCCAACACGGTTGTGTACACAGGAACACATGACAATGCGACTACTCGCGAATGGTACGAAGATTCGAATGAGGAGCAACGTCGGAACCTGTGGGGCTACTTGGGGCGCACCCCAGGCGCGAGCGCAGAAGTTGCTCCAGCGCTGATGCGACTGGCATGGTCATCCCTCGCCGCTCTAGCAATCGCTCCCTTGCAGGATCTGCTCGACTTAGGCCGAGGCAACCGGATGAATGTGCCAGGCCAAGCAGGAGGAAACTGGAGGTGGCGTGTTACGGAAGACGCAATGTCGGCGCAAGCTTTTGAATGGCTGCGGGACTTGACTGAACACTCAGGACGTGCGGCCAGCGTTCCGTTGTCGACTAGCACGTGGTCTTTGATGCCAACTGCTGCAAGCAGGTAAACGAAATTTCAGTGCGTTGATCCAGCGGCTAATCTGTCTGACGGCTTCTTGCTGAATTTGCGCTGCAGATCCGGCCAGAATTCCTTCAGAACGTTACCAACTGCATCGAGGCCGATCTGCATGCCCAGTTTCGATATTGAGCTGCCGGCACTCCGGTGATCCGGATAATAGGCATTCGATATCGCCACCGCGGTTGAGTTCCCGAGCCATTCCGAGTAGTTGAACTGAGTGCCACCCGAGTCGCTGTGGGTCAAAACAATCTGGGAAATGGCGTATACGAACCTGGAGTGGCCACTTCCGGTGCCTCGCCGGAAGTATCTAGAATCTTGGTGGAGAATGGAGGGAAAAACCGCCTCTGCCATGTAATTACCGATGAGGAGATCCCCATAAGAGGCTCCGAAATACTTTCCGAACCCTGCGAATCCCTGGCCAAACGATTTGTTTGCGTCCGTCGCCTGGCCTATGCCGCCGAATACGGCCGCTAACGCGAACGTTCCAGGATCGAGGCTATCTTCGGAAGCGAGTTTGAACTTTTCGCGGGTAGTCAAAGGTTCGTAATGCTCGAAGCTCGGGGAGGTTTTATAGTTCGGAATAACTCCAAGAATGTGACGGCTTTCGTGCTCGGAGGCATCATTACTTTCTGACTGCGCATGAGGATATGCCTGCGGCGGCTCTATTTGCGGGGTCTCCTGACACAGCGCCGTGCCGGCGAGGCCAGCGGCAATCAACGCGATATAAAACATTCGGCCACTGTTCGGCAAATTCGTGGATTTTCCACGACTCAAGGCGTGACCTGGGTTAGTCAGCAATTCGTAACTCGGGATGTCGATCCTAAAGTTCATGTCCGATTCGATCTCAGCAGTTGGCATTCCACACTTACTCAACGCGTGCGGCCGTGTTCCCTTGTCGCGTCGAATCTCTCCTTCACGCCAACTGCTGCGCGCGCCGACGAGCATGGTCCGCTTACTTGGAATCAACCAAGTAAGTAGGCACAGAAGTTAGATGGACTGCGATCGCACCTGGTTGTGGCGCCCTAACGCTGGCGCTTCACCTTCGCAACCTTTAATTTCCGCACTGCACTTAGGCAACTAAAACGTAAGTGGCGAGGCCGAACGGCGTGGTTCAAAAAGTCCAGCCCGCCCGAAAACTGGCGAATGCCGCGCAGTTGCCCTCGCAACCGTAACACGTGGTTGTAAGCCGGTTTTGGGAGTTTCCTGTCGAACAGAATCAAACAAAGCTCTTTAGCTGCCCGGCCATTGTCTTCCGCTCAGCTCGAAATACTGTGCCCGGCGACGGCAAGAAGGATGCCTTTAGAAGGCTGTGTTGGAGCGATCAATTAGATTAGACCGCTGACGAAGGGGATTGATCCGAGCATCGATCGAAGATCGACGACGAGCCCGGCATAGGAGAGAAGACATGAGCGAAGATCCAAAACGTCCCATACTTGCGCTGCTCACCAGTCACTGGATCAGCATGTTAGGCGTGGCGCTGGTGACGACCGCCGGCTTTTCTTGGCTGTTTGTTTTACCGATTCAGGTTCGAGGGCATACCAGCAATCCTTACATCGGGATTGTCGTCTTCATTATGATTCCGGCTGTCCTCGTCCTCGGCCTGCTGTTAATTGCCCTAGGGATTTACCTGGCACGAAGGCGCCTCGCACGCCTCGAGCAGGGGCTGATGGCAGCTCCGGACCGGCGTGTCTACCTTCGCAGGCTCGCGATCTTCTTCGCGGTAACCACCGCAGTGAATATTGTGATTGGAACCCAAGGCACATATCGTGCTGTCCAGCACATGGAGACGCCCCAATTCTGCGGCCAGACTTGCCACGTTATGCAACCGTACTTCGCTGCACATTCCAGCTCGGCGCATGCGAGTGTAGAATGCGCGGAGTGCCATGTTACTCCCGGTGCCACTGGATACTTGAAAGCCAAGATGGGCGGCACCCGACAGTTCATCGACATGGTTTTCAACCGCGTCCAGCCTCCCATTGAGTCGGCCATAGCGAGCAACCGCCTGGTCCCCTCGCGCTTAACTTGCGAACAGTGCCACTGGCGCCAGCAGTTTGAGGCCGTCAAGTTTCACGTAATTTTCCACTTCCAAGACGACGCCACCAACTCACAGACGCAGACCGCTCTGATGATGCTCACAGGTGGAGGAGATGTTGGCGGCATTCACGGAAAGCATATGGGCCCCGGAGTTGAAATCGACTACGCAGCCACTGACCCCGCACGTCAGACCATTCCTTGGGTTCGGTACCTGAACACCAACACGAAAGAGGTTCGAACATTCCTGGCCGATGGCTCAACTGCTCAATCCGCCGCGAGTTTGCCTCGCCATCAGATGCAGTGTGTCGACTGCCATAACAGCACCGACCACGCCTTCGAGCTTCCAGAGCGTGCCGTGGACAGAGCCATGGGGCTGGGACAGATTTCTCCGACGCTGCCCTTTATGAAAAAGAAGGCGGTGGAACTGCTGAAAGCGAAGTATTCGAGCAACGAGGAGGCCTCGCGCACCATTCCGGCTCAGTTGGCTCAGTTTTACAAGGAATGCTACCCGGCCGTTTCGTCCCAGCGTTCCAGGGACATCTCCAAGGCCGGGACGGTGATTGCGGCCATCTACAACCGCAATGTATTTCCGGATCTGAAAGTGGACTGGGGCACGTATCCCAACAATCTCGGACACACCGATTTCCCGGGATGTTTTCGATGCCATGACGGATCGCACTCCACGGCCGACAAGAAGGCCAGCATTACGCAGGATTGCAGCACGTGTCACGTGCCGCTCGCGGTGGACGAAGCACGTCCTCAAGTATTGAAGACCCTCGGGTTGGCGGACCAAATCGACGGTCTGCAACGACGGTAACAAAGGACCATGACCATATCTAGGAATTTCTTCTGAGGAGGTACTGCAATGGTCACGTTGACGCTCTTAACATTTTTGGTCGGTGCGCTTGCGGATTACGCCATCCGTCAACGCAAGCGGAAGTCTGGAGTGGTGACGAACGAAACCGCTCTCACGACCGGGACGGTTGTTCCAGTCCAGGCTCAATCTGCGCCAGCCTATGTCGAAGGCTTCCTGGTGCTGGAGGGACTTCGTTACCACTCCGGACACACTTGGGTACAGCGTGAACAGCTCAACACGGCTCGTGTCGGCGTGGATGAGTTCGGGGCCAAGCTAGCTGGGCATATAGACACAATAGAGCTCCCGGAGCCCGGCCAATGGTTCCGGCAGGGGCAAACGGTGTTCAAGCTTCACCGGAACGGCGAAACGGCCGCGCTACTCTGTCCAATCGAGGGGCAAGTCGTCGCGGTGAACCGGGAGGTAGTAAATAACCCCTCCCTACTGCGCAGCGATCCATACGGCAAGGGCTGGTTGATGACTCTCCATTATGACGAGATCAGCACGTGGCGTAACCTTCTCCCCGTCAGCCTTGTCAAGAACTGGCTGGAGGAGGACGTTAGTCGACTGTATGAGAAACAGCCTGTGGCGGCTGGTGCAGTCGCCACTGATGATGGGCTTGCTTCCGAGGCGGACGGCGACTGGTCTAGAATCACCGCCGAGTTTTTCCTTCCATGATCGCTACTAAAGTTTCTGGCCGACGGCCATCAGCCGGATGATATACGATAACTGCGCGACCTGAGTTGCACTTTCCCAGCTCCACTTCGCCGATTTGTAGATCGCATCCTGCGTCCGGACTTCAAGACTTCCTCTCATCATTGTGATTCGAACCATCGAGTCGTTTCTTAGAACTCTGCCATTACAGACTTGCCCAAGTAGTGAGCTAAAACGTAACCGGTACCCCGAGGCCAGACGGTTCGGAGATACCCGCCTGCCGGAAACTGGCGACTGCCAGGGCAGTTGCCATCGCTACGCCAACGGTCGTCGGCAGCAAGCTTTGAAACTTTCCCATTTAACACCTTCGAACGAAAGCGATTAGCGGCTCTGCCGTCCTCTTCAATCAGATCCAAAAACCGCACGCGATAACGGCAGGCGGCCTGCTTTTCCAAGCTTGACGTTGAGCGATCAACAAAAGACCTTATTCAGGATTTCGTTATGCAAATAAATACTTTTCGTACCGTGCCTCGGGAATACGCCGGCAAAGCCAATCAGTGCCTAATCCTCGCCGCAGGCAAAGGGACTCGCTTGCGGAAAGCGTCGCATGGGCTCCCCAAACCGCTGGTGCCTTTTCGCGGTAAGCCGATCCTCGAACACATCGTTCTCGCGGCCCATCGGGCTGGTATCAGCAGATTTGTGATTGTCGTCGGATACGGTTCTGAATTGATCCGCCACTGGTTCAACCAGCGGTTTCGTGGCAAAGTTTCAGTGACGTGGGTGGAAAACGCGGATTACGACAAGCAGAACGGCATATCTGCCCTGAAGGCTCGAGATGTACTTCAACAGAACTTTCTGTTGCTAATGGCGGACCACGTCTTTGAGCCGCAGACTGCGAGAGTGCTGTTGGGACAGCCGCTCCTGCCCGGCGAAGTGATCCTGGCGGTTGATCCAAACATTGACGGGATTTTTGATTTGGACGATGCGACCAAGGTTCGGCGCGATGGCGATCATATCGTCGATATCGGTAAAGACATCGCCCACTATGACGCGTTGGACACAGGCATGTTCCTGTGTACCCCGGCGCTGTTTGACAAACTCCAGTCAGTCGTCAAGGATGGCAACTGCTCCCTGTCCGATGGCATGCGGCAGCTTGCTAACGAGCGCCGCCTGCGTGCCCTGGATATCGGCGAAGCGGGCTGGCAAGACCTTGACACTCCTGAGGCACTGGCCTACGCCGAGAGCACCTTTGGTACCCATACGACAGTTGCCGCGGGCCTGGCGAGTTGATGATGAAAGCTCGATTTCCAATCCGCACGCTGGCAGGAATTTTCGGAGTCCTGCTCCTTGTGTTGCTAATTCGACGCGCGGGCATCGCAAATCTACGCGAGAGCATGGCTGCCGTCGGATGGCGGCTCGTCCTGGTAATCGCTCTCGGGGGAGTTGCGCACGTTCTGAAAACTTGGGCGTGGCGGCTTACTCTGCTCGATGACAAACGTAAGGTATCGTTTGCACGCACTCTCGGATTGAGGCTCGCCTCGGAAGCTGTCGGACAGCTTGGCTTTCTGGGGCAGATGTTTGGAGAAAATCTACGCGTCTTGCTTCTGAGCTCTACCATCTCGCGTGCGACCGGTATCGCCTCGGTCACTCTGGACCGTGCATTTTTCATCTTGAGTGGAGCAGTGGTCAGTATCGTCGGTCTAGTTGCGGTACTTGTCGCATGGCCGCTGCCCCATGCGCTCTCGCTCTATGCAGGGCTGTTGGTAGCAATATTGCTGAGTCTCATTTTTTCCGCCGCAGTTGCTGTGCGGCGGCGTCATCGCGTAGTTTCCGGAGCGGCGCGGCTCTTAGGCCGTATCCCACTTCTGCGTGGCTGGATTGAACGCCAAAGCCCCCTGATCGAGGAGGTTGAACACTGCCTGCTCAATTTCTATCACCGCGCCCCGGGAGCATTCTGGGGCAGTGTCGCGCTGAATCTGGCGACCCACACTGCGGCCATCCTTGAGGTCTATCTAATTTTGTTCCTGCTGGGCGCCAAGTTCAGCTTGCTCGCTGCCGTCGCGATCGAAGCCTTGACTAAATTGATTAACATTGTTGGACTCTTCAATCCAGGTAACATCGGCACTTACGAAGGTGGCAACATGCTGGTCGCAAAAATGTTTGGCCTCACGGCGGCCACCGGTTTGACTTTGGGACTCGCTCGCCGAGTTCGAGCACTTTTTTGGGCTGTTGTAGGAGGTCTGTGTATGGTCGTATTGTCGAAGTCGAAAAAGAAAGCTTCATCGCCGCAGGTGGAGACGTCGAGCGTTGTTGACGGCTCGCACGTTGCCGTTGTTCTCGCCAGCACGCTCGCTGGCGGCAGTTTGGGATCACCTCTTCCCCGAGTTGGCGCTCTTCCGGTCTTGCTCCGCGCAATTCTGGGCGCCCAAAAGGCTGGCGCGAGGCGAATCGCAGTTGTCGTCGACAGAGAAGCAATATCATCCATAAGGCACGATTTGCAGAGTACGGGGCGCTTACCGGCGTCCATCGAGTGGTTCGAACTAGACGCTGAGACGCCATTCACGTCGCTGTTGGGCCAGATCGTCGGCACCTGGGACTCGACAGTCGTGCTCATATCCGGAGAAACAACTTATCATCCATCGCTGCATCGACGGGCCGCGGAATGGTCGGGAAACGACGGCGCTTTGGCGCTCAGAGCGCTCAGAGCCGGCACCCGGGGCGTGGGAATTTATGCCCTTTCGCGAGCGGTAGTGCAGGGCCTCGCGAATGGCCAGGCTAGTATCCACAGTCTCGATGGATTGGATGCGTACCTCACGTCTACGCACCCAGTTGAGACCGAGCTGGTTGAAGACGCCAAATGGCAACGGGTTTGTACTTCAGAAGAGCGCGTAACCGCCGAGAAGAAACTGGATTCTTGGCTCGTCAAGCCCACCGATGGAATCTTCGCCAGAATGAACCGCAGAGTCTCCATTCCCATCAGCCGCCAGCTCATCAAGTTTCCGATCACACCCAATATGGTCAGTCTGTTCACTCTCGGTGTCAGCTTTATGGCCGGCGTGTATTTTGCATTGGGTGGCTACTGGAATGTGTTGCTAGGTGCAGTTCTGTCGGTCTTTGCAAGCATTCTCGACGGAAGCGACGGCGAAGTCGCTCGCTTGAAACTTCAGGAGTCCGCTTTCGGTTGCTGGTTGGAGACCGTCTGCGATCAACTTTACTATCTGATGATTTTCGCTGGAATGACGATAGGGTTGACGAGAAGCTCTGGTTCGCGGACCTATCTGGTCTGGGGCGGGCTGCTTCTCGTCGGAGCGGTCTTAAGCTTCCTCGTCACCAGCCTGCAACGGCATCGGCTGACCAATGGCCGTCCTGAGCAGCTCCTCGGAATCTGGCAGAGTCAAGCGGAACGCCGGAGTTCGAATCCTTTTCTATACCTCGGCCGGCACACTGAATTCATTATTCGACGCTGCTTCCTGCCGTATCTCATTTTGTTTTTCGCCGTTTTCAATATCACGAACATCCTATTGGTTCTCGCCGCGTTGGGCGCCAACCTGGTTTGGACGATCGCTCTGTATAGTCATCGCACTTTTTCGCCGGCACAGACGCCAGTAGCAGCGCCTCCGGTGTCCGCTTAGACTGTGCTTTCGCGGCAGCATTGTTGAGTACGGCTTGGCCGCCAGTGTTCGCCTGCTGCTGGCACGGATGCCACGCCAGCTTGGACGCATGTGTACGTTTCGAAACCGCGCACCAAAGCATGACGCCCGCGTTAGCGAAATCGGCCACAAAGTAAGGTCAGCTTTACCCGTTCTTTCCCGCGCTTGCGTTGCTCAGGCTTGGACGAGCTTCTCGTGCATTTCGAAGATTCCGACGAATTCCTGATAGCGGCGGGAAATCTCCGCCACCGCGGCCTCCCTTGTCATCTTCTTCGCGCGCCATTCAACTAGCGGGCCCCAGAAGCTTGTTCGTCCGATAGCGAAACCAATGAAACCGGGTACAGCGGCCGCGGTTGTCAGCCATTGGCGAACTTTCTGATCATCCTCACCCCGACCCAGAATGATACAACCGACTCGTGTGCGGCCGTCCCGCCGCGCAGCGGCAACAATTCGTTCGCAGTCCTCATGCCGGTCAAGTCCTTCAATCTTCCATACGTCGGGCTCGACACCGGCGTCCTGGAGTTGCTCGATGGCTCGCGCCATCAACAGAGGCCGAAGTTCCAGGTCGTAGGCCTTCTTGTCTCCTTTCAACTGATCGAGCTGGACTCGCTCAGCTGGAACGAGCAACTCGAACATGAAGTGACTGTGGCTGTTGTTGCCGTGCAGATATTCCGACAGGCGCTTCAGGCGAGCCGATTGCCGCCGATTGAGATCTCGATCGCCCTCCGGGTTGTAACGAACCAGCACCTTGCAAAAGGTAGGTTCGGACGCCTTGATGTGCGCGGCGAAATCTTCGCCGTACTCGAAGTCGAATTCGTCTTGTCCGCTCTTTTCCGCCGGACAAGACGTCCAGTAGCCTTCCCTGGCTGCATCGCGCAGAATCGAAGCCCCGAACTGTTCGTCTACCAGGATTCCAGCTTTATCTTTGGGGACTCCGTATCGGACAGCAGCTTTGAAAGCATCGTAGATGACTCGCTTGGCGGCAGCGATCTCGGCTGTCTGATCTTGCGTCAACGTTCCGTCCCATCCGAACATCTTCTTCTGGAATGAACCACGGTGATCGAATGGCAGAAGGTAAAGAGGTTTATCAAAGCCAAGACTCTTCATACAGTCACCTTGTGCTTTCTGTAATAGCGAATAAGTTGGTTTGTGGAGCTATCATGGGTAAGCTTCGGTTCAGCTTTGCTCTCAAGCTCCGGGATGATGCGCTGTGCCAGGACCTTGCCTAACTCGACACCCCACTGATCGAAGGAATCAAGGTTCCAGATCACGCCCTGCGTGAACACTGCATGCTCGTAAAGCGCCACCAATTTGCCCAGCGTTTCCGGTGTGAGCCTTTCAGCCAGGATCATGTTTGATGGACGGTTGCCAGCAAATACCCGGTGAGGCACGAGCCATTTGGGAGTCCCTTCAGCCTCCACTTCTTCACGTGTCTTACCCAAAGCTAGCGCCTCGGCCTGTGCAAAAACGTTCGCCATCAAAATGTCGTGGTGGCGGCCGACAGGATGGATGGGCTTGGCAAAAGCAATGAAGTCGCACGGGATCAGTTTGGTTCCCTGGTGGATCAGCTGATAGAACGAGTGCTGGCCGTTTGTTCCAGGTTCGCCCCAGTAAATTGGGCCAGTCTGGTGCGCCACTTTCTTCCCTTCGCGCGTGACACTTTTACCGTTGCTCTCCATCGTCAGTTGCTGGAGATAGGCTGGAAATCGTTTCAGGTACTGCTCGTAAGGCAGTACCGCAACCGTTTGCGCCCCAAAAAAGTCGTTGTACCAGACTGTCAACAGACCCATGAGAACAGGGAGATTTCGGTCGAATGGCGCGGTGCGGAAATGCTCGTCCATCTCATGTAGTCCGCTCAACATAGCGCGAAAATTGTCGGCGCCGATCGCAACCATTGTTGAGAGACCGATCGCGGAAGACATCGAGTATCGGCCACCGACCCAGTCCCAAAACTCGAACATATTTGCCGTGTCAATCCCGAACTTCCTAACTTCCGGCGCATTTGTGGATACAGCCACGAAGTGTTTAGCAATCGACCGCTCATCATTGCCCAGGCCAGCGAGCAACCATGCACGCGCCGTGTGGGCGTTCGTCATCGTCTCCAGCGTTGTGAAGGTTTTTGAAGACACAATGAAGAGAGTCTCCGAGGGATCGAGATCGCGGACTGCCTCGGCAAAATCAGTCCCGTCGACGTTCGATACAAATCGAAACGTAATTGTCCTGTCGCTGTAATGTTTCAGAGCCTCATAGGCCATCACCGGCCCGAGGTCGGAGCCACCGATTCCGATATTGATAACGTTGCGAATGCGCTTTCCGGTATGGCCCCTCCAGTCCCCGCTTCGTACGCGGCCGGCTAGGTCCGCCATGCGCTTCAAGACGGCGTGAACTTTGGGCACAACATTTTCGCCATCCACAGTGACCCAGGCTTCTTGAGGCGCGCGTAGAGCTGTATGCAAAACCGCTCGCTTTTCGGTGACGTTTATCTTTTCTCCATGGAACATGGCGTCGATCCGCTCCCTTAAGTGAGATTCGTTGGCAAGACGGATCAGCAGTTCCATGGTCTCGGGTACGACGAGATTCTTGGAATAGTCGAGCAAGAGCCCGGCGGCCTCCACGCTCAAACGTTCGAAACGTTTAGAATCCTCCTCAAAAAACCATCTCAGATGGATTCCTCGTATTTTTCGATAGTGGTGTTCCAGGCCTTTCCACGCGAGCCGTTTTCCCGCGCTGTGTCTGGGCATTGCTTGTATCTGTGCTGCCATTTCGTTGTCCTCTATACCGTCTGGTGTGTTGAATGCGTCCCACTCGAACCGAAGAATCGGCGGGTTCGGCGCTTAACAGGCATGAGCAAGCAGTGGACCAAAATGCAGGGGCGACCCAAGAAGGTCATCTAGAAATGCCCGCCTGCCGGAAACTGGCGAGTGCCAGGGCAGTTGCCCTCGCAATGGCAACGCTCGGAGCCAGCAGCTTTGACGAGTTCCCCGTCGAACAGAATCAAACGAAAAGGCTTAGCTGCCCGTCCGTCCTCTTCCGCTTAGCTCGAAAAACGACGCACGGCAAAGGCGAGTGGAATGCTTTCTTCCAGTAGGAGCGCGCACCACTGAGCGTGACGCGTTATCGCTAAAAAAGGAGCGAACTAATGTTTCGTAGGAATACTCTGGCAATCTTATTTGTCTGTTCCACATTCGCAGCGTTGCCGGCTTTCTCGCAAGACGAGGTTTATCGACAGGAAGTAAGCGGGCAAGTATTCGGCAGCTTTGTCAAGGATACAACGCAGGACGGCATTAAGCAGAAAGCCACCGACAGCGGAGGTGCTCTGGCGAGTTATAGATACTTCTTTGATAAGCACAACGGTGTTGAGGCCAACTATGGCTACTCGCTAAATACGCAGATCTACAGCGGGGCGGGTACCGCACTGGGTGTGAAGAGTTATTCAAACGAAGCAACCGGCGCCTATGTCTTCAGAATGCCGTTTAACCGCTGGTCGCTTTTTGCATTGGCCGGTACGGGCGCCATTATTTTCGATGCGAAGGATATGCACGGTGTCGGTTCCCAGGCAAGACCTGCAGGCGTATACGGCGCCGGAATCGACGCGGACCTCACGACTCACTTGTTTGTGCGTGCCGAGTATCGTGGATTAATCTACAACTCGCCTACCTATGACCTTCCCGTACTCGCTGGCACGGATCGCATCACGCATCGATTCGAACCCTCTGTCGGCTTCGGCTGGCGGTTCTAGACAGACAGGAGGACGAAAATGACTCAACCCGACAACATTCAAATCGCGCCCGCCGAGGGCAAACTCGGGGTTCTGATTCCTGGCATGGGTGCAGTGACCACAACGTTCCTGGCTGGGTTGGAAGCGATCAAGCGGGGGCTAGGAAAACCCGTGGGTTC